>Ga0153915_10000040_pt1 | contig 121544 bp, 57 predicted proteins | sample Opewatmetagenome_2_FD_107003 | JGI IMG/M metagenome (GOLD analysis project Ga0153915, IMG submission 107003) | Freshwater wetland microbial communities from Ohio, USA - Open water 3 Core 3 Depth 3 metaG | ecosystem: Environmental > Aquatic > Freshwater > Wetlands | place: USA: Ohio, Lake Erie... | reverse complement strand
ATTCCTAGGAATGGTCGATGCATATTTCCGGATGGGCGGATTCCACGTCCAGTTCAATGTCGTATCTAGAGAAATGCTTGAGGATGCAAAGGTGAATCCGCTGCAGCATCGAGACCTGATAGTGAGAGTTGCTGGATATAGTGCCTACTTCATCGAACTAGATCCATTTGTGCAAGATGAAGTCATTGCCAGAACCGAGTTCTCAAGTCACAGTGTCTGACAGACCAGAGACTTAACAACAGATTTAACACGCGGCTCGTCATCTTGACCACGTTTGACAACTTGGAGCTGGAAAAGATGGCTTATGATGTGGTCACTTTTGGCGAGGTGATGCTCCGACTTTCACCTCCAGATTTCATGCGCTTTGAACAGACTCATAGCTTCGATGCTCATGCAGGTGGAGCAGAGATGAATGTTGCAGTTGCCTGCGCCAGACTTGGTCTCAAGACAGCTTATGTGACAAAACTGGGGGACAACTCGATTGGTCACTTTATCCGTAATAAGGCTCAAGAACACGGAGTCGACACCTCACACATAGTTTGGGATCCCGAAAGTCGCTGTGGCGTATATTACGTGGAGTTCGGCGCTGCACCGAGAGCGAATAGAGTCATCTATGACAGAAAGGAGTCTGCGATCAGCAAGATCAAACCTGGAGAGGTAGACTGGGCAAGCATCCTAAAGGGAACAAAGCTCTTTCATACAAGTGGGATAACACCTGCATTGAGCAGAAGCTGCGCCGAAGCAACAGTTGAGGCACTGAAGGCTGCCAAGAAGCAGGGCTGTAAAGTCTCGTATGATGTGAACTACCGAGGAAAACTATGGACTCCAAAAGAGGCACAGGCATTCACGGAACCAGTTTCTGAAAACATCGACATCCTGATTACGACAGAAGAAGACACGAAGGTAGTCTATGGAATTGAAGGCAAGGACTACGAAGACGTAGCAAGAAAGCTTCAGGACAAATTCGGGTTCGAGGTCGTAGTCATTACTCTGCGGGAAACGCCGTCGGTGTGGCTAAACAGGTGGTCTGTGTTTGCATATTCAGACGGCAAGATCTTCAAGAGTCCTGTCTACGATGTAGAGATAGTAGACAGATTGGGAGCCGGAGACTCTTGCAGTGCAGGATTCATCTACGGTCATCTTATGTTGAAGGACCTTCAGAAGGCAGTGGACTTCGGATCAGCATTCTCAGCACTGAAGCACTCAGTCCCAGGAGACCTTGCCTTTGTCTACAAGGATGAGGTGGAGAAGTTACTTAAGGGTGGCGAGAGAGGACTCCGAATCCAGAGGTGAAAGCAGATTGTGGGACAAGAAAAAAGCGTTGAAGCATATTCATGACACGGGATTGATTCCAATCATTCGTGTAGAGTCTGCAGAAGTCGCGTTCAAAGTTGCTGATGCATTTCTTGCTGGCGGCATAAATATCGTTGAGGTTACCATGAGTGTTCCTGGAGCAATTGATGTTGTAAAGCAACTCGTTGAGCAATTTGGGAACAAAGTCCTGATTGGCACGGGTACCGTGGTCAATGGCAAAATGGCTATTGAGGCCATAAAGGCAGGAAGTGACTTCATCGTGAGCCCAAACTACTCGCGGGATCTCATCGAGACAGTGATCGGGCGTTCGAAGCCAGTCATCCCAGGCGCACTGACGCCAACTGAGATTTACGAAGCATATACAATGGGAGCAGATGCTGTGAAGGTCTTTCCGTGCGGGAATGTCGGCGGTGCAGAGTACCTGAAGGCCATCAGAGGACCGTTGCCCCAGATCCCTCTCGTTCCAACTGGAGGGGTAGAGCTCGATACAGCTGGCCCAATGATTGATGCAGGAGCTTTTGCGCTCGGGGTGGGCAGTGCAATCACTGACAAGAAGGCGATTAAAGAAAGCAGATACGAAGTAATAACCGAAAACGTACAGAAGTTCCTGGACATTGTGAAAGCTCATCGGAAATAGCTAATCGACAAAGCTCGCATTGTGTCGAAGACCCCTCCTAAAGGAGGAAAACAGTTTAATCCTGCGCTGAACTGCGACATGAATCTGAAGTGATCCGTATGACAGATGATTTGCTTGAACTAATGCGAGTAAAAGTCGCAGACGGTCTCCAACGAGAGAAGACGAAGGAGGCCATCAATGGATGGGAACGAACAGCACTCTTGACGCTCAAGGAAGGCAAAGAGTATAACTTCCTGGTTAAAGACAACAATATCGTCGTGAACTCGGGAAGTATCGATAATCCGGATATGAAGATTGAAAGCGATGAAGATACCATTCGGAAGCTCTTCTTAGAAGAAACAAGCGCAGCATCAGCGCTCCTGAAGCGAAAGCTCAAGGTCAAGGGTTCGGCATCAGATCTCATGAAGATTAGACATATCTTCTGAGAACCGGATTCCCGGGAGGACGGGAATTGAAAAAAGAAGTTGTGCAGAAGCTTGTCGCCATCGTAGGTGAGGAATTCGTCAGCACGAAGAAGGATGTACTACTGACTTACTCAGTATCGGCCTCTACCAGCTACGAACCAGTTCTGCCAGCAGCGGTAGTGAGACCAGCAGATGCACATCAAGTGTCGCAGGTCATCAAGATCGCAAATAAGCACAGGATACCTGTGACCCCTCGCGCAGGAGGATCCAGCTTGCAGGGAGAGGTCATTCCCAAGAAGGGGGGACTCGTTGTTGACCTTTTGAGGCTAGACGATATCCACATTTATGAAGACTTGCGTTCTGTGAAAGTTGGCGCTGGCATCAACTTTGGAAGGCTAGACAAGTTCCTCAATAAGTATGACCTATGGCTACCTATCTATCCCGGTTCCTCCTTGAGTGCTACAATTGCTGGAAATGTGGCAGTCAACGGAGCAGGTTTTGGTTCAAGCAGATTCGGATGCATTGCTGAGCTTGTTCTGGGTCTTGAGGTGGTCCTGCCTAATGGCGAAATCATACAAACGGGTTCTGAGGCCAACCCCAATGCTCCAGGGCCATTCCTCCGTTATGCCTTCGGCCCTGATCTGACAGGACTGTTCATCGGTTCACTAGGAGCTTTTGGAATCATCACGAAAGTATCTCTGAAGACCTTCAAGAGAATGCACTACTTCGATTACAACACATATGGCTTTCAAAGCGCCCAAGACGCTGAGAGATTCGTGTTTGAGGTGAAACAGGATGACTTGAGCACGGTCTGGATTGCGATATATGAGGGTAGAATTCTGGATTTCTTTCTGGAAATGGTAGGAGAGGAGTATGGAGTCCCAAAGCACGAATGGCCACCCGTCACCATATCTATGGTGATAGGAAGAGTAAGAGAGAATCAGTTGGAGAACGACGTCATAGCTGCCAGAGAGGCCTGCGAAAGAGTCGGGGGACAGGTCATTGGCATTCGTGAACTCCCGCGGGGGGAATGGAATGATCGCATGCGAGAGCTTGCAAGGTCATCCTATGTCCACGGTTGGCACTGGCGAATCCTGTACCATCACCAACCTCAGTCGCAGTGGCATCGTACTATAGAAGAGATGTGGCCTCTCTTTGACGAGTACGGCATTGCTGGTCACACTGCCGGATTTCAGTCTGGGCATGGATCATACAACTACTATCCTCAGATATTCTATGACCCGCAAGATAAAGATGAAGAAATCAAAGCACGTGCAGCTCACAAGGAGCTCTCAAAACGCCTCTTCAAGACAGGTGCGGTTCCATTCAAACTTGCACCATATTGGGTGGATGGGATAACAGAGATGCAAACCTACTTGGAGTTCCTTCGCGACATAAAAGAAGCAGTCGATCCCAACAATATCATGAATCCTGGCGTCATTCCAGGGATTGAACATGTAAGTGAAGAGCAATGAAAAGGTCTGGTGATCCCGATGGAATCAGGCCGCCACGGACATTAGGGGGACTCTGACAATGACTGGTGCTCGCATTGATGAATTGATGGAGAACTTGGCACAATGTCGCAGATGCGGCATGTGTCGAAATGCAGTCTATGAAGACAGAGGTTTTGATGGAGTATGTCCCGTCTGGAAGAACTCCTCTGGTTTTGAAACTAGCTTCATGCGGGGCAGAATTCAGGTAGCCATTGCTCTGCTCGAAGGAAGACTTATGAAGACCGCGGAGAATGCAGAAGCGCTCTACACATGTACACTCTGTGGCAATTGCACTGCCATTTGCGCCGCTGAGTTCGATCCTGCGAAGTGTTTGGAAAGCGTGCGGGATGTGCTCAATGAGATACCGAACGAGTCACGTGATGCGATAGCGGATAAGATTCTGAGATACAATAATCCGTACACCGAGACGAATAAGACACGTAGAGATTGGGTGGCTGAGATAGGATTTGACATTCCGAGCACAGGTGACGTACTGTATTTTGCAGGCTGTACAGCAGGTCTCAAATTGACTGAAACAGCAAAATCGGCAGCCCGAGTCTTGAGAGCTGCTGGGTACGATTTTGCAGTTCTGGAAGATGAGCCATGTTGCGGAAGTGTCATGATAAGGACAGGACGCATTGACAGTGCAAGAGAGAATGCGGAGAGAGTGATGCAGAGTATCAAAGAGTCCGGTGCAAAAACAGTCATCGTTGCATGTGCGGGATGCCTAAAGACACTCCGCGAGGATTATTCAGAGTACTTTGGTCTAGATATGCCGAAAGTGGTGCACGTGGTTGAATTCCTCGAGTCTGCTATCAAAGGTGGAAAACTGATACTGAGGGGTGGTGACAGGCAAAGGAGAGTCACATGGCATGACCCCTGCCATCTGGGGAGAGCGCTAGGAGTCTACGAAGAGCCCAGAGAAATCATAAAGGCAATCCCCAGTGTAGAGCTTGTTGAGATGACCCCCAATAGGGAAGCAGCAATGTGCTGTGGGGCTGGAGGAGGTCTGCGTTCATTTGATGTGTCCCTTGCCAGAAGGATTGCTGCTGACAGAGTGAAGACTGCAGAGGGGGTCAGGGCGGATATTCTAGCAACAGCTTGCCCATTCTGCGTGCGTAATCTGAAAGAAGGCGCAGAGAGTATCAGCAGTAGAGTGAGAGTCCTAGATATCATGGAGCTCCTGTCAGAGCAACTTGAGGAGAATTAGTCAGAACAATGAGTGGACGAAGGCCAACGCCCTTTTTGGTGCCCATTTTTGGGGCTCGAGGTCCACCCTCTTTTCTCTTTGATCATGAGTGGTGCTCGCTGAACACACTATTCGGGTATCTCCCTGAACCTTTTCGGTGAGAGGCGAATCTCCCGCGACGGGACATTCGCATAGACCACTAAGTGTATCTGCGTCGTTCCCACGACTACCGACGACGCATGGAGCAACATGGTGTCGGCCAATCGTCCAGTGAAATATACGTAAGATACCAACATAAACTCTTCCTCCCCAACAACGATTGTCTAACTATTCTATATCAATAGAATAGTATATAAGACATTGACAAGAGAGGTCCGAAAAGAACCAGAGGTGGAACAATTGGATGGAATCAAAGTAGCAATTGTTGGAGTTGGAAATGTTGCAAGTGCTCTAGTCCAAGGAGTAGAGTACTACAAGAATGTGAAGACAGAGGGAGATGTACCTGGTTTAGCTCATCCCGATTTCGCAGGATTCCACGTGAGTGATATTGAGTTTGTCGCAGCTTTCGACGTTGCTGATACAAAGATTGGTTTTGACCTCTCTGAGGCAATCTTTGCAAAACCCAACAATGTGATGCGCTTTTCGAAAGTTCCTAAGACCGGTGTCATTGTCGCCAAGGGTCCATTATTGGATGGAGTCGATGAAATGCTTCAGACACTTGTGAGTCTCTCCAACGCACCTGATGCGAATGTTGTCAAGGTGCTCAAGGACGCAGGTGCAGAGATTCTTGTCAATCTCTTGCCTGGTTCAGCAGAAGATGCTACAAAGTACTATGCAAAAGCAGCGTTAGACGCAGGGTGCGCCTTCATCAACGCGACGCCAATATCAATAGCTTCAGATCTTGAGTGGAATAAGAAGTTCGAGAAGAAGGGACTCCCGCTTATCGGTGACGATATTCAGGATCAACTGGGCTCCACAGTCCTACATCGCAGTATTCTGCAGCTTCTGGTTGCAAGAGGTGTGAAGGTGGACAAGAGCTATCAACTTGATGTTGGTGGCGGTGCGGAATCGTTGGACTCTCACTACAGAGGCAGAATGAGAAAGAGAGGCGTCAAGAGCGCAGCAATAAGCCAAGACTTGCCCTATGATGCTCCACTCGTTGCAGGGTCATCAGACTATGTTGATTTCATGGATAACAGCCGCGATTCATTCTTCTATATCAACGGACGTCAATTCGGTGGCGCTCCAATTAAGATAGATATCAGAATGGAAGTGACAGATGGGCCAAATGCTGGACCTATCCTGCTGGATGCCATCAGGGGAACAAAGCTGGCTTTGAAGAGAGGTATAGGAGGTTCACTTGAGTCCATCTCCGCATATGGTTTCAAAATGCCGCCTACGCCTACAACGATGTATCGAGCAGAGCGTTGGGTTGAAGAATTCCTCTTGGGCAAGAAGAGACTCTAGTCTATCTGTGGGTCTTTTCGTACTCGTCAAGAAGGGGCTTCAGATCATCAAGAGAAGTGAAGATAGAGAATTCTGTTTCCGCCCCAATTTCCTTCAGAATCTCATTGAAGGCAATGATACTATCGTATTCGCTCTGAAGACTCTCTTTGGCCTCCTGAGATGTAGCGTTCGGATCATATACTACAATTCGATTCTCTGGTTCAAAGTTTACCACAATACTCCGGTCCAAGTACATAACTTTCTTGCATTTCGGGCACTGAGCCCGATTAGCTTTACCAATCCTCAGCGCCTTGATGATTTCGCGGTCTTCAGATAGGTCGATGTGCTCAATCACTTGTGTTTCGAAAACTGTTTTGCACTTCTCGCATTCTATCTCAGCTATGCTTGTTCCGGTCAATCTTGTCACCTAGAATTGGCGTGAGAGTGTATGCGTGGTCACTTAAGATTACCGAAGTAGGTGAGTTGGCGAGCTATCCCGAGCCTTCCTCAGAATCATTCGATTCTGCCGCCTTATCAGCTGACGTATCGTCATCATGTATCTCTGCTTCAAGATTAGTCTGAAGCATGTCAGATGACTCTCCTTCAGTCTTCCTCTTGCACAGAAATCCCGTAATCAACGCAGTCAGGGCAATTGAAGCTAACACGATGGGCATGGACTCAAAATAGCCACCGACACCGTATCCTATCAGTGCACCCAGGGTTGTCACAATCACTTTCCAGTAAAATAACTGAATAGGAACTTCACAGAGCTATACTTGGCAAGCCCAACATATACAATGAGTGGATCGTCAGGTACCGGAGAAGCCGCGGCAATAAAGAGAGCAAGAGGGCCCCATTTCTCGACTCTCTTTTTTTCTGAGTCAAGAGATGCTAGACGTTCTTGCGACAGGACCATACGAGATCCACGAACGACGTAGAAATGTACAAGTTTCGCAGTTGTGGCGGATATTGCCACCACAAACCCAACAATGAAGGGATTGAAGCTCGGGAGTAGTAGTACTGCTGCCCCTGCAAGAACCATGTTGCTGGGGCTCAAGAAGGGAATCATGTTAATCATGAAACATATGATGAGAAGTCCCAGATACCCCTGACTAATCATGTCGGTTATGAAGAGAATGATGTCCTGCAAGGAGAATACACCCGGAATCAAAACGAAGGAAGATCAAAGCCTTCCTGAAACTATACTTCTACCTTCTGAATCAGAACTCTCTGAACTCCATCAAGAACTTTCAGAGAACTCTCAAGCTCATTCGTATCGGAACTGAGTTGACTCGGATTGAAATAGCACTCGTAGAAACACCTCGTTCCTCGAAGACAGACACCTGTAGAGAACAAGAGATCTACAAGACCAGCTCTCTTGAAGATTTGGGATAGCTTTGTGAGGAAGTCGTTGCTGAGTTTTCCAATTTCGAGACTCAAGAAGAGCACCTCGTCACTATCTAGAGGGAAAATTTTGATGAGTCGATCTTTATGCACGAGCACCATCAAGCCGCGATCTGTTCCCATCGCATTCTTGAAAGCAGTTGGGAATTTCACGGATCCACTACTTCCAAACACGAGTACTCTTCCAGCTGTTGCTCCTTCATAGGAATCCTCTGACATCTAATCACCACTCACCCTTTTTTCTCCAGAGTGAAATCCTGTTTGTGAATTCATCCAAAACTCGAATATAAAAGCATCTAGTGTTTGCTTCCGGACTTGCGCTTCGGGGTGTGCCCCTTTTCAATAGCCGTACGGAACTATTAGACGAATCAAGTTGCGGCTTACTGAAGATGAACGAACGTCGTTCTCGAGATTCAGAGAGGTTTCTGAACTCAGAACTCAATTCCTATGTGAGTACAGATTCTATCTAACGCAAAGGCAGAGTAACGCAGTCAGTAAAGCAAGCATCGATGGCACGATGCTTCATAATCTAGTGTCCACAATAAGGACTCATGAACCAGGAGGCACTCAATGGATGCCGATCTTTGGGATAATTGCAGTAGTGGTCCTTGGAATCATTTGGATAGTATGGTGATGAAATGCAACAACTGTTGAGCATACTGGTATTCACGCTTCTCATCATAATTGTCTCCATATTATCACTTGGGAGATCCAGCTTCAGTCTAGGTCCGGTTTGGTCGTCCGTCAAGAAGGCCAAGAGAGCGCCATTGAGCCTTACCGAGTTTCTCTCACTGCGGCCAAGTCAGCGCAATAGAGGCGTGTATTATCTGTTCAGCGAAGAGCAGGTGAGATCATTTGCTCACCGGTTCATTGGCAGGCTTGATGGTGCAGTTCTGCATTGGGACGACGTTCCGATTCTAGACGCGCTGATTGAGCACAAGTTCCCAGTTAATCGCCTGCCGAGCAAGATGAAACCGGAGGACCTCTTTCAGGCCGGGCTGTATTCGCTTGCCTTGGCGGAGAGTGGAGTCTCGTGTAGATTAGCCAGACTTGTCACTGTGTATTGTCTTCAGGACACTGCGAAGCAGTGCCTTCAAGACAAACTAGGAAGAAACTGCTGGAACTGTGGAGATGCGAGAGTCTTCAAGAGGAAATTCAATCCTGATGAGATTCGTACACATCTGAAAAGGCTTGATGAAGTCTGGTACAACAAGCGGCTCCCTAGAGCATCGCCTAGCGAAACCAAGTGCACAGTATGCCCATTTTCCACAAGTGGAGAATGCAATTACTCAGCTGTCTGAAGGCAACTAAAGAAACATAGACCTTTATACGTTCGAGGAGGGAATGAAGGCATCATGGCTCACGAATTATTGAAACTCCTCGCCAACGTAGTTGCTGCCAAGAGAGATCTAAAGCAAGTTTACTATACGAGCAGAGACAAGGAATCTAAGATAGATGCCAAGGGGTTAGTAGCAGCAACCATCGCGGTTCAAAAGTTGCTGGAAGAGCTTGTTGACCTTAGTCGGAAGAAGAGAGTCGCCAAGAAGGTCCTCAGTGATAGAAAAGCAGAATTGACGACAGGTAGATGGTCAATAGGATTACCAAAACGAATCAAGGAATTCACTGAGAAGTCCAAGAGTCTTGAACAACAGCACCTGACCAAATACGCCGACTCATTGCTGCAGTACATTGAGTCTATTGGGCAAGAACTGGCGAAATGGATTGAGGATATTATCACCTTGACTGAGATACCGAAGCCGCCACGAGAATAGGTCAATCTGTATGGACTAGTATCGAAGACGAGCAGCCATTCCGCCAAAGGACTTCAACTCAGCTCCGGACTCCGTCTGATTTGAGAACACGAGGAGCTCGGAGCCATATTGGGTAACATCATCGTATAGCGAGTCCATTTGGTTAGCAAGATCCTCTGTGATCAGAAGAGTCTGCACACGCCCCATCTTGAGCGCCTCGAGAACCTCTTTCTTTCCATAGGCTATTGTATTCGACCCCTTCATGAGATCCTCCAAGAAACCATCCCAAGCCTGACGCTCCGCGTATATCTCGGTCTCTTTTAGAATCCTAGATGCTTCCTTCATTGCTTGAAAGAGACCGGTTTCATCAATCACACTTACAGGTATTATCGTATCTACAATCTTGTTCCTTATTCTGTAGTCAAGGTCCCCCTTGTCGAGGAATTCTAGACATCTGATTGTATTGCCGCCAAGCACTATGGCATCCACATTGGCAATATTGTCAATCAGTAGCTCTCCTAGCATCCGACCTACGTGCTTGAAGAACTCCTGCAGTTTCTCCTCACGAATTCTGAGATATCGGTTTGCACTCTGTCCACCAGCTCTAGTCTTTCCTATAATGTAAAAGTCCTCATCCCGTACAAGTTCCATATGCTTGCCGCGAAGATAGCCAATTGTGACTTTGCCACCTTCAAGGAGTACAATCACGATTAGACTTCTAGGGTGAGTCATGGCCTCGAGCTCTTCAGTTATGAATTCGCGGCCGCATGTATAGACGAACTGAGAGATTGGTGATGGTGGAACCACTATCTCGCGGATTGGTCTACCAATCCCACCTACCTCTTCGATGCCAAAGAAAAAGACCATTCCTGTAGGAGGCAAGCTGCGAACCTTAGTGAGTTCACTGAGAATCGCAGTCAGGTTATCTGCAACATTCTTGCGGTTTGTCTTGCTCTTGATGTTGTCAGCGCCGGCTAGTTCAGTCTTCACGAAAGTGACTACATCTGTCAGTGCCTTCGTGGGAGGAATATAGAGAGTAGTGAAAGAACTGTGCCGTCCTTTAAAGGCCTTGAGCTGCTCTACCTTGCGTTTGAGTTTCTGACGCTCCGCGGACATGTTCTTCTCCTTCAACTGCTCATTATTGCCTATTTCCCAAAAAACTCAGGTGGCAAATTGCGCCTAGTGACGCGCACTAGTGACGCTATTTTAACGTTGCGTCATGCGTCAGACGAAGAGAGACGACAGATTAAAAAGGAGGAGCCAATAGGTCAAGTAGACTAGGTGAAGGACGGATGGATAACCGCCAATTTACGATGCTCCACTGAAAGGAGCCCTCAATCATCATTCTATTGTGTGTGCGGTCTATCGGTCCCTAGTACTGAACTCAGGAGTTTTGCGTATCAATGAGTGAGCAGCTGACGACAGGAGAGAAGACGATTCTCAAGGGTCTGGTCGAATTACGAAGAAAATCTTCAGCAGACGAGATAGCCAAAATCACAGAACAAAACACTGAGAGAGTCATCTCCATTCTTAATGCTCTTGCTGTACGAGGAATCGTGAAACTAGAGACTCGCGAAAAGATATCGTATGCCCTCACAGATGAAGGCAAGGAATATGCAAGAGACGGGCTTCCGGAAATCCGGTTGGTGAAGGCTTTAGAGGAATCGGGAAGAACAGCTCCGTTTGAAGTTGTATTGACAAAATCTGGCATATCACCCAGAACAAAAGGCATCGCAATGGCCTGGGCAGTACGCAATGAATGGGCTCACGCTTCAAAACAAGGGGATACAACGATTCTATCTACTATTGGAGATTATTCCAAATCGCCAGTCGCAGCAGCACTTGAATCAATTGCCAAAGGGAATGGTGCAAGCATTCAGAATGATGATCCAGCTCTTCAGCAGCTGCTTGAGAGAAAGCTAGTCAGTGAAGTCATCACAAAAATCATTGAAGCGGAGTTATCTAGAAACTACTTGGTCCATGCGGAGGATATTCTTGCAGATTTAACTGAAGACATTGGAAACCTCACACCGGAGATGCTTTCTAGTGGTGCTTGGAAGGGAAGGAAGTTCAGACCCTACAATGTTGGCATTCAGCCAGAGTATGTCAATTACGGGAAAAAACATCCATATGCAGAGTTCAATGATTGGCTAAGGGAGATTATGGTGGGACTGGGTTTCACAGAATGGTTCGGTCCTTATGTTGAAACTGAATTCTGGGGTCATGATGCTCTCTTCGTCCCGCAAGACCATGTAGCTCGCGATGTACAGGATCAATTCAGAGTCGCAGCTCCGTACGACCATGGCCACATTATCGATAAGAAGTACTACGAAGCTGTGAAGAACGTTCATGAGAATGGCGGTGGAACAGGGTCAAAGGGATGGGATTGGCCATACCATAAGGAAGTCGCAACAAGACTCTGTCTGCGTCCTCACACCACACCGGTATCAATGAGATTTCTGTACCAACATCGAGAGAGCCCTCAAAAGATGTTCATAGTTGATCGTAACTTCAGATCGGAATCACTCAGCGTGACACATGCTCATGAGTTTGACCAATGCGAGGGTATAATCATGGACAAAGGATTGACTCTGAGAAACTTACTTGGTTATCTCACGGCGATATGCAAGGCAGTAGGCATTGAGAAGCTGAAGTTCAAACCGGGCCAGTTTCCCTTCACAGAACCCAGTGTCGAAACCTTTGGAAAACATGACAAACTGGGATGGATAGAGCTTGGAGGATCAGGCATTTTCAGACCCGAAGTCACGCAGCCTCTAGGGATTAGGGACTCTGTTCTTGCATGGGGAATAGGAGCAGGAAGACTCTACATGGCAGCGATGGGCATCAATGACATCAGGGACCTTTTTTCACAGGACCTCAATTGGCTTAGAAGGAGTTATTTCGTAAGGTAGGTGATAGCATGATAGTAGAATGTAGAATCAATGATCTCTTGTCACTTATTGGTGAGAAACTCACTCTGGAGCAACTCGAGGAATCCTTATTCCTCTTGAAGGCTGAAGTTGAGAGAATCGAGGGGAATGTCGTTGAGATAGAGGTCAATCCAGACCGTCAAGACATGCTTTCTACTGAGGGTATAGCACGTGCTGTCAGATCATTTCTAGATATAGAGCCAGGACTCAAGAAGTACAATGTGAAGAAATCGGGAAAGCAAATAATCGTTCAACCAGGTCTCAACAAGATTAGGCCGTTCATTTGCTGCTCAATACTCAAGGGCGTAAGAGCTGACGATGAACTGATCAAGGAGTATATGCACCTTCAGGAAGCACTTACTTCGACGCACGGAAGGAACAGGAAAAAGGCAAGCATAGGTCTCTACGTCTATGATGAACTGGAATTTCCGATAATCTACGGAACGGAAAAGCCTGAGAAGATAAGGTTCGTACCGCTGGGATATGAAGCGGAAATGGACGGGCCAGGAATCTTGGCTCATCATGAGAAGGGAGTCGAGTTCGGAGCAATCATCGAAGCTCACAAAAGATGGCCGCTCCTCTATGATTCGAAAGGGCAAGTGTTGAGTCTTCCACCGATAATCAATAGTAATGACCTTGGACGTATAACAACTGAAACAAAGAATCTCTTTGTGGAAGTCACAGGAACGCATCTTTTGACAGTGCAACAGGCGTTGAACATAATCACTGCGTCGCTAGCTGAACGGGGAGCACAGATTGAATCAGTGACTATCACCTATCCAGATGACACAGTCGAGGAAACTCCCGATTTCAGTCCTGAACAGATGACAATCAGTATTGAGGATGTCAATAAGCTACTGGGCCTCGATCTCGATGGCGATAGGATAACCAGAGCTCTTGAAAGGATGGGATATGGCGCAAGATTGGCCAAAGGAGAGAAGGTTCGTGTGCAGATTCCGAAATACAGGATGGACATTCTTCATCCTGTTGATATCATGGAGGACATCGCCATCGGATTCGGGTTCGATAAGATACAACCTGCAATGCCACAGACGATGACCACGGGTAGTGTAAATCCAGTCACCAGACTCAAGAATAAGGTCAGAGATCTCATGGTCGGTATGAAGTATCTTGAGGTCATGAACTACATAATGACGTCAACTGAGGTATTGAATGAACGCATGGGTCGCAGCAGGCCGGTTGTGACTACGAGCAATCCCAAGAGCAGAAGCTACTCCGTGCTCAGGAACTCTCTCCTGCCTGTTCTTCTTGATTTTGCCTCGAAGAACGAGCATGCAGACTACCCGCAGAGGATCTTCGAAGTTGGCGACATCATAATCCCTGATGAATCCAAGGAAACCTGCGTAGACCAACTACCATCGGTATGCGGTCTAGTGACTGATGCCAAAGTCAACGTCACAAGTCTTATGACAGAAATCGGATTCCTGCTCAGGAACCTGGGACTTGACAATCAGTTCGAGTTCGAAGCATCTGCATGCTCTGACTTCATCCAGGGCAGATCCGCAAGTATCAAGGTCAGAGGCAGACTCAGTGGGTTCTTTGGAGAGATATCACCTGAGATACTCAACAACTTCGGTCTAGGCTATCCGGTAGTTGCTTTCGAACTATTCCTCCCTAGTAGCTTGAACGGGACATGATGATATTCTGGCGAAGCTAGGAGAGCTCTCCGCAGAAAACATATAAGTGGCGGACAGGGATGACACCCTACAGATAGTTCTGATTACTGATTGGAGTTCTCCCAAATGGCTCAGAGAATAGAAAGAACGAACTCTATACAAGACCCTGATGCCGCGGACGGCTTTCAGGGGTACAAGTTCCGAATTGTTCTACTGGGAGAAGCCATGGTGGGAAAAACTTCGCTACTGAGGCGATACACCGAGAACATATTCAACGAGGAGTACAAACAGACAATTGGAACTACATTCGCCACGAAGGATGTTGAAACAAGAGACACTCAAGGGAATGTCAGACAGGTCCGTTTGAGCATCTGGGATATGGGTGGCCAATCTACATACCGGGAATTGAGACGTCAGTACATGAAGGGGGCATCAGCCGCCATAATCGTATATGACGTGACAAAACCAGAAACCTTCATGGCTATGAACAACTGGTTTGAATCCTTCCGTGAAGTATGCCCGGAAGCGCCAGTCTTAATCTGTGCGAACAAGATAGACTTGACCGACAAACGGATGGTTCCTCAAGAACCAGGTTTGATGCTGCGAAGTTGGTTCCAAGCAGAGTATTACGAAACATCTGCCAAGACCGGCACAGCAGTCGCTGATGTGTTTTCAAAGTGCGCCGAAAAGCTTCTTCTTAATGCACTGAAGGGTAGCAAGAACCCTCTAACGTAGTATGGAGTGTGGAAGAATGGCTCAGCTCACGGTGAGAGATTTCATGACATCTCTGATTCTGACTGCTGAGGCGGATACACCTCTTGTCAATGCTGCAAAACTGATGGCTGCTGAAGATGTCGGCAGTCTCATTGTGACAAGCTCAGATGTCATGGCAGGACTTGTGACGAGAAAGGAGATTATTGCTGCACAGCTTCTGTCACCGGAATTGTACAAATCTCTGACGTTAGAGGACATCATGACTACTCCAGTAGTGACAATTGGCCCGGAGGCAGACCTCGGACAGGTAATCGCACTGATGAATCAAGCGAATAGACTACATATACCAGTGATTGAAGGCAATGATATCATCGGAGTTGTCACAGCGACAGATGTGATTCGAGTATTGGCCACAATGAAGATGATTGCCGACGGAGCACCACAAGCGGATGAGGAAGACTAAGCAAGACTGTATCTCTGAATCTCCTCTTTCAGTTCTTTCTTCAGCTTGACTAGGTCTCGTGCCTGCAATTCATTTCGCCTTGGGTAGTTGCTAACAAGCCCAATCCACTTGTCAATTTTGACCATGATCGGGTCGCTTGGAACTGTACTCATGATAGAATCCTTTGCTAAGGCCATCGCATCCAATACGTCTCCTGAAACACAGCCCATCTTCAATGAACTCAGTATTCCGGTCAGTTCCTCCCCAATCTTCATAGATCGGTCAGCAGGGAGCGAAGATGAAACTTGATCCTCACTTTCCACATACTCAGGCGCGGGTGCGCGTCGAGGAGCTGCTGACGCAGATGGCTTCGATGGCGCAGAAGGAGCGGTTATTTGCACTCTCTCTACATTAGCAATCATCACTTGAAGTAACTCAACCATATCATTCTTCAGTGATTCCATGGATTGCTGCACAAAGACCCTAACATCTCCAACTTCCTGAACAACCATTTTTGCTAGCTCATCGGTATGATCATGTTCTATAGGCGCGGCAGCAGGCTTGCTTGCCAACGCTCGAATAATATCTTCCTTTGCTGCGCGCACTTCAGATTTAATCTCAGTTACTGTACCAAGAATGGTAATCATTCGCTTTAGGGTCTCTCCAAGTTGGTGGATGCTCTCATCCATCTTGTTCAATCGGTTCAGGAATTGCTCTGCCATAGAGTATCACCAGTTTGAGTTACAACAACTCTGGGGAAAGCATTGACTTAATCCTTATGGTGATAAATACCTCAAAAAAGCAGCAAATTTCGCTGCTCGAGCGTCCTCCATATGGCTGGCATACATTCCGAGAATAGTTAAATGCCTAAGACTGGAACTTCACCCGCAGAGTGAGTAATAGGATAGAGTCTGAATTGTCAACAGAGAGTATCTCGCATATGTTCAAGCTGGTTGCTCTAGGTGATGGAGCAGTAGGCAAAACCAGCTGCATCCGCAGATACACCGAAGGAAGCTTCAGTGAGCGATACATTGCTACAATTGGCACAACCTTCGCACTCAAGACCCTTGAAGTTGACCTACCTACCGGAAGCAGAGTGACAGCACGTGTTGTCCTCTGGGATCTTGCAGGGCAACCAACCTACAATGAACTCCGCCGCAGGTATATGGCAGGAGCATCAATGGCTATCATTGTGTATGACGTTACTCGACCACAGACATTTCTGGACATAGGCGAATGGTACACAAAACTAATCACAGTCTGCCCGAATGCAGTCGTTGCCGTTGTCGCCAATAAGATTGATAGGCCAGATCGTTTAGTCCCACCAGAAGCTGGGAGTATGGTGGAAGACTGGCTTGATGTTCTCCACTACCAGACAAGTGCTAAGACTGGAGAAAACGTCGATACGCTTTTTACCGACCTAGTCACGAGAGCCATCGCAAAACAGCATGAGCTTGGCCCATTGGACCCAACATCTACTGGGATGCAGTCCCAAAAGCCGTTTAAGCTTGGGGTATGAGTGACCTCTGGATGGATCGCGATGGCGACTTGGCAGCCTATCTTCAAAGGCGCTATTGGCCACATCTTACTGCTTATTGTGAATTTCTCAGTTCTTGTTGGTATCATTCAGAGCCTGCAGTTGTTTTTTGACCCATCAAATCCGCTGCCCATCCTGAACGTCCTGGTTCTGGGCTATATGCTAGTTCACACAGGCCTCCTGCTATCAATACAACTCGGAACTCAGGTCTTAGAGATCATCAAGGCTCGTTTTCCAACACTCCTAATCTGGTACTACTTCAAGTTCAACGACAACGAGTCTATTCCATTGCCCCTCTTGGATCCGACGAAGAGCAAGCTTGCAGTCCTGATACTATTCTTGGTCATAAGTGGTGGGCCGATTCTCTTTCCTATCTTTGCTATCTACGGAGGCCTCGTCGTATGGGGATACTTGGCAGTCATCGGTCTGGAACCGTCGACGCTTCTGCAGCTATTTGGACGCTTTCTGACCTGGGTGCCACCTCTTCTGGCAGTCGCCGTTCTCATTATCGTTGCGTCGATTGTTATGATAGAGTTCAGACATGGATAGAGCTCACCGGGAGTGATTTCGGAACAACGATGGTTTCTGCTCTATCGGGGCCTAAAGAAACTATTGCAACCTTGGATTTGGTCCAGGCTTCAATCTTCCTTAGATAGAGATGCATTGCATCAGGCAGCCGCTTGAACATATCGGGACTCCTTGTGATCCTAGGCAGCTCCGACCAGCCTTCCATCTCTTCATAGATTGGCACTGCTCTTGCAAACACTGAGGAGGATGCTGGAATGGTCTTCACTTCAGTACCATCAATCTCGTAGGCGACACAGACTCTCAAGGGATCGATACCAGTGAGAACATCAGCCTTAGTGATTGCCAAATAACGCACTCCATTAAGCTTTGCACTGTATCTGAGGGCGACCAGATCAAGCCAGCCACATCTTCGCGGCCTTCCTGTGACTGTTCCAAATTCCGCACCTCTCTCCCGAATCTTCTGCCCCGTTTCATCTTCCAGTTCGGTAGGAAACGGACCGGAACCCACCCGGGTCATGTAGGCTTTTGCGATACCGAGTATCGAACCCAATTTGGTCGGCGGCACTCCAGTGCCCGTCGAAGCAGCGGCGGACACACAGTTGGAACTTGTCACAAAGGGATAGGTGCCATGGTCAATATCAAGAAGGGCACCCTGAGCGCCTTCAAAGAGGACTCTTTTTCCAGAATCAATGGCGTCGTTAAGAAAGTCGCTGCTGTCGCCTACATAGGGCAGGATCTTCCTCAATGTATGAGAAAACTCATCCAGTTGGTCCTTTGTTGTTGAGTCAATCACTGAATGGTAAAGCTGGTGAATTTTGGACTCCGATATCTCCTTGAGCATGTGCCATTCATCAGAAATCTCAAGTGTAGCAATATCTGCTCCTCGAATTCCATTCCTTGATATCTTGTCTGCATACGTGGGACCAATCCCGCGTTTGGTCGTTCCAACCTTCGAACTCCCCCTTGACAACTCCTGGAGTCCGTCAATCAAGACCTGATAGGGAGTTGTGAGATGAGCTCTACTACTCAAAACGAGGTCGATTTTGAAGCCGGCCTTTTTCAATTGGTCAATCTCTTGTGCTAGAACGAAGGGATCAACAACAACGCCATTGCCAATTACTGTCTTCTTGCCACGCACTGCTCCCGCGGGCATCAACCTGAATTTGAAAACATCCTTGCCAATCTTGACAGTATGGCCAGCATTGCTACCGCCTTGAAAGCGAACAACTATATCGAAATCTTCCGAGAGGACATCGACAATCTTGCCCTTTCCTTCATCCCCCCATTGGAGACCGACAACAACAAGATTCTGCATTTGGCTCACATGAGCCTGACCACTCATTGATGCAAATAATGGTTGTGTCAAGAGCCTTTTGTTTCGTTTGAGCAGGAAAAACATCGTGTGTGTCATGCAGGTATTTAAATCCCTAGAGTGATTCTAGACCACGATTGACATTGAAGAGGCTAGACGTTGTTGTTGTTGGGGCAGGTACTGCTGGCTGTGTTACAGCTCGACGGTGTGCAGAACTTGGCCTTCAGACACTTCTCTTGGACAGGAAGCCTCAGAATGAAGTCGGACAGAAAGTATGTGGCGATGAGATAAGTAAGTCGCATTTTGAGGCCACAGGTATCAACAGCCCTTATGACAATGAGATCTCCTCAGTGATTGATGGTGCAGACGTATACCCACCAAGCATGAAGAATGAGCTAAAAGTCCGTGGTTGGTCAGACTTCGATGGTTGGACAATTGACAGACTGACTTTCGGCCAGAGACTGCTTAATGAGGCAGTGAAGGCCGGTGTCAAGTTCATCCCCAATATTCATGTCGGACCGCCCACTATTGCCGGGGATCAGGTTACAGGGATACACTACCGAGATGCATCCACTCGGGAGGAGACCACGATAAAGAGCAAGATTGTCATCGATGCGAGTGGATTTGCAGCAGTAATCAGGAATCAACTGGATGGCCCCTTAATTGAGAATAACATCGACAAGGCTGATGTGGCGCTCTGTTATCGAGAGATACTGAGTTTGAAGGTTCCTCTGGCTGAACCGGAGGTTGCGCGAGTCTTTCTCGGTGGTCAGACTGCCCCTCGTGGCTACGCATGGATATTTCCCAAGGGAATACAGGAAGTCAACGCAGGCGTGGGAATAACTGGTGGAAGTGGTAGAGGTTCGCCAAAGGCCCTTTTTGAGTCATTCAAGAGCAAATATCCGCTCCTCTTCAAGAGCAGTGTCATTGATGGGAAAGGCGGCGCAGTTCCTGTCAGAAGACCACTGAAGAGTCTAGTTGGCAATGGCGTGGCTTTCGTAGGCGACGCGGCTCTGCAGGTGAATCCAATTCATGGTGGTGGCATCGGTGCAGGCATGAGGGCGGGCATCATCCTCGGTGAAGTGGCCCGAGAGGCGATTGCGAAACGGGATTTGTCTGCCAATGGATTATGGTCTTACAATACACGATACTTGCCGGATTTTGGAAAGAGACTGGCATCTCTTGAGATTTTCAGGAAGCTGTTGCAGGGCGTCACGGACGAGGACTTGGATTTTGGCTTTGAGAGAAGACTGCTTGAGGCCGATGACCTCATTGCTGCCAATAAGGGTGGCGGGATCTCTATCGGGATTGTTGACAAGATGAAGAGGGCGAAGAGAGGAGCGGGACGTATATCGCTTCTTCTTAAGATCCAAAAAGCTTCCTCTCTAATGAAGAAGTTGGGCAGGGTATACGCAACATATCCATCTAATCCCACAGGTCTAGAGTCCTGGGAGAAGAATGTACTCAGCATAATTGAAGATGCAAACTTTCAATGAGAGGCAGGATGGTCGGAAACCATCCATCTCTACGTAAGATCAACCTAGACGTCACGAATGCCATCTTTGACGACCGTGAATACAGCCTCGCCTTCAGGGAGATTCGGAGAGTCTACCAGCCGACATATCCTACGTTCGCCCTTGGATTTTCGCAAATAGCATCTTGTCTGCGGGACATGAGCAAGAACATGGCCACCGACAGGAGCTGTGGGATCGCCAAAGAATGCATCAGGTCGTGCCATTACTTGGTTGGTTATGTAGGCAGCCATATTATTGATCTCAGCGCCTCTCTGCAGATGGTGGAGGTGCTTGTTCAGTTTTTGCTGCCTTGCAGCCAAGGTACCTCTGCCCGTGTATTCCGCACGAAAATGACTCGTAACAGAGTCAATGACTAGGAGCTTGGCATTTGTATCAGGTGCCATCTCCATTGCCTGATCACATAGCAGGATTTGATGGTCCGAGTTATACGCACGAGCCCAGACGACACCCTTCAGTACCTTGGCAACGTCCATTCCCAGCGCTTCAGCCATATCCACAAGACGTTCTGGTCGGAATGTCCCCTCTGTATCAACATAGATGGCAGTGGCACTGAGACCGCCAGAGCCAGGTGGTCGCTGAACCATTACAGCCAGTTGGTGCGCAATCTGGGTCTTCCCAGACCTGAAAGAGCCATACATTTCGGTAATCGATTGGGTTTCAAGACCTCCACCGAACATGTCATCCAGAGCCTTTGAACCAGTCGAGATTCGACCTGCAATCTTGCGCCTCTCAAGTAGCAAATCTGCGGTTTCAAAACCGATATCTAACATCTCACGGGCAGCCTTGATTATCTTGGTCGCTGTTGTTTCGCCAATCGACCCGGCCGCCGCTAACTCACTTGGAGAAGCCACGGCTATTGCTTCAACACTCTTGTACCCAGACTCAGCAAGCCGCTTGCCTATGGCAGGGCCGACGCCAGGCAGATCGGTGACATTTACTCCTGCGACGGACTCGCTCCCTACCTCTGCGGCTTCGCCAGATTCGCTGACTCCACCTTCGAATTCCTCGTAATCTTCTGTATCCTCTGTATCCTCTGTATCTTCGACATCTGTCTTCTTTGGTGACACTATGAAGGCCTCCCTCAGATGCTCAACATTGCATCTGCTCGTGGACATGCAGTAATCGATTCACAGAGTATAAAAATAGCACTAGTGGACTTTCCGAGTGATATGCAACTGCTTTCCGACTGATGGTCCATCTATGTCTTGGTCAACGTGACCAAGATGAACTCCTCTTGAGGTGCGATTCGTATGCCGCCCATATTCGTCTGAATCTGGATGAAGGACAGCAGACCCCCTTCCTTAACTCCCTTGACTATCTCCAATGTCTTACCAATCAAGGAGCTTAGTAACGCTGAGATTTCCTCAGCTCGTTCTAATGAAACGCCCCAAGTATTGATAGGAAATCCCTCAGGACTGATGAATAGTGCTGCGTAAACGTCAGGAAACTTGCTCGTAATGTTTTGGATGATTCTCTCGAATATCTCTCGCTTTGGCATTGCTGGCATTATGTCGCACATCCTAGCGGATTCTGTGGTTCTCTTGGAAGAAAACGTGGCAGATGACAAAGAAAAGGTTTGTTGTCATATGTTCCGCCCATTAGTGACCAGTTAAGGTAAAACGGAATGCTCATCAGAAGGATGATTTCAGGGGAAAAGATGAAAAGTCTAATGCTTCTGGTGCACTTCCATCCGGAGAAATGAATCCTTGAAATATGGAGACGAGCTTATTGAGCTTCATGGAAGAAGAATCACTGCTGCTCGCATTGTGTCAAGATTGACCCCAGCGCCGCTCATCAACCTCTATGTTGGTATTATCTTTTCGTGGTATTCTCCGATAGGTCTTGGGTCGACTCTGACGCCAACAACATCACTTCTGCTATGTATCATCTTCATGGTCGTTTTGCCTATCTCACCAATCATCTTTGAGGCGGCAAGAGGCAATATCGATCTAGATGTGTCTCAGCGGGAGAGCAGAACCAAGTTCTTTCTTTTTTCATTGCTCTGCTATGTACTGGCATTCATACTGTATCATCTCTACAGCTGTACTGTCATGAGTGCTTTGGCCGCAGCCTATTTCACAGTGACTTTGGGCGTAACAATTGTCAGCCTGAGGACAAAGGTCTCTGTGCATTGCGCTGGAGTGGGTGGACCTGGAACTGCACTGATATACGTCTTCGGAGCAATAGCGACTCCTGTGATCTTGCTCTGGATACTGGTCATATGGGCTAGAACAGTCTTGCAGCAGCATTCCATGATCCAATCAATCAGTGGGGTCTTCTTGGGAGTGATCATAACTGCGTTGACCTATCCGTTTGTTTACATCAGCTGACGTGTAGTTCCTCGATGCCGTACGAAAAGCGTTCATATGGAAACCCGAGAGAATTACAGCATCTTTCCCAATGTGTTAAGGCTAAAACAAAGTAGAACTTGAAGTGGTTCAACTAATGTCAGAACACGTAAAATGCCCTAAATGCGGTGCAAAACTGAGAAGAGGTTCGACTTTCTGCCTAAAGTGTGGGAATAAGATTCCAGAGAATCTCCTCCCTGAGCAGATTCCAGAGGCGCAACTCTCGGATAGAGTAGATGATGTTCTGCCTGCTGTTGAAGAATCAGGATTAGAAGATATCCCAGAACTAGAACCTATTGCCGGACAATCTCTGCCTGAATCCACCGAATCAAGCTCTGCGGAGAAGCTAAGTTGGGATGATGAATTGCCAGGGCTGCCTGCTGATGAGAAACTCCCGGAAGCTGAAGGAGAACTAAGCCCTGTCACTACACCGGCGCCTGCATTTGAAGTAGAGAGCAGCAAAGCACCAAGTGAACTCTCTTGGGAAGAGGGCGTCGAAGAGATAAAGGAAGGTATGCCCTTCAAGGAGATTGAGCCCCCAAGAGTATTCGCCGAAGCTCATGCTATCGCGGTCACTACTGATGAAGCGTTGGTTCATCTCTTTCCTGAAGTAAGGGATGACGCTACAAGGGATGCAGTTGCGCACTTATTCCCCGAGGGAAGAGGCAGTACAAGTCCAAGTTTCATTGATGTGGTCGTCGGAAAACCAGAAAGAATCTCGCTCAAGAAGCCTCTTGGTGAACTCGGAACTCCGGTTTGCCTAACGTGCGGAAACATACCAACATCTGATGGCTTTGAATACCCACAATATGTCTTTGATGCACTGGGAAAAGCAAGGGTAGAGAACGGAGATCGACTCCTACAAGAGAACGAACACGAAGCAGCGATTGAGAACTTCGAAATGGCAAAGTTGCTGTTTGAGAAATCAGGAAATGAGAAGAACCTTGCAGAAGCCACCAAGAGAATCGATGTTGGCTACGACGATATGGCAAGGTTTCATTACGAGCAAGCAGAGAATCACCTAAAGGAAGGTGAGTTTGAGTGGGCAGTAGTTCAGTTCAAGAAAGCTCGAGAACTCTATATGTTTACTACTGATGCAAAGAAACGAGCTCGATGTGCTGAACGAGCTCGTGACGCCTATTTAGCTTGGGGGAAGTCTCTTGAGGATGAGGGAGACCGTCTTGCAAAAGCCGGTGAAACAAGAGATGCTCTTGCGAAGTACCAGGAGTCAGCAGCAAAGTATCGTGAGGGCGAGGATACAAAGCGCTTGAAGATTCTAGATAGAAAAATCCGAAAGGCTTGATTGGCAAGACATTACCGTGGTTTGAATCGGGTCAGCCTCGAGGTTTTTCCACGAGAGATGAGGTCGATATCACTCTCACTAAGGCATAGTTGAGAGCTTATTGATGGTATTTGATGTGACCATCTTTCGTTCTCGTCCATTTCTGGGACGCAGCAGTTCACGGACCGGGAAGCACAGTGGCAACAAGAACTGAACTATGACCACTACTAGATCCAGTCGCCGGTGTCGAGTTTCCTAGGTAGGTACTCATCAGTCAGGTATTCGAACGAATGGCTGGCGAACGCTTGTATCTCGGCCTTCTCCTTTATCCTGAGCATCAACTGAAGATCCTCAACCCAAGGTTTGTTGCGCTGGACAAATGGTTCCTTCAACATATCTTTGACACGCTTGACATCGGCAGGCTGCATTGGGATTCTGACTGATTTGGGAATCTTGTACTCGTCCAAATCTCTGCTGAGGACTCCCAGCAATTTGAGTTCTGGTGTGGCAATGAAGGGAGACTCATAGCTGAGCCGCTTGCTTCCTCTGAGGAAGACAGAATAGATGTAGTGCCCATAGGGATCAGAGTCCACCAGAGAGAACGCAGGTATCTCTAGTTCTTTCACGAGCATTTTCAGAAAAGCCCTAGTAGCAATGTCCCCAGAACCTTTTCCTGTGATGACTATGCAAGGTTGACGATTCCAATACTTTGCCTCTGCCAACCGCATGACAGCTGCATCCTTCTCTGACAAGAGAATAAACTCTGCGTCACTCTCGATTATTTCCAGTTGGTCAAGGAAGGGTGTCACAGCCCAACCGCCAGTTCCCATCTTGGTTAGATCAATAACATCGCCGCCATCGCGTATAGTGACTCTGCCCATTGCTGAGCCACGAGCTGATGCAACTATGTGTACGCTATCACGAGTTGTCTGCAGCATTGACGCTACATCTTCGATGATCTTGTCACTGTATTTTTGATCTCTGAATAGATTGACATCACTGTAATAGATCTCTCTTTTCGTTGCATGCAGATTCGCCTTCAGGAGATTGAAGACAATCTCCATGACTCTGGCAGTACGCGTGGCGTCAACGACTGATGCGAGAGAGTGATATGGCCGTGAGATCGTACGCATTCCCAGCAGAAGCAAGTCGCGAACCTCATCCCACACGATGTTGTCTCCGCTCCTACTAGGTATTTCAAATGCTGGACGACCCGTCATCATTGTTTCATTCAGGACATCAAGAGCAGCTTCCACCAACCGGTCAGTTGTGTCTTCAGCTGTCAGGTTGATGACCTCGACAGTCTCTGCTAGTGCAATTTCTCCCTCCGACTTGGGTTCCATTGCCGTCCTCTCCGCTTCAGCCCAGTTTTGTTTCATCTCCGCAGCGAGTTTAATGATGGCAGGAGAGACCTTCAAGTTAGATTTCTTCTTGATGGGTTTTGGTTTCTTCTTGGGCGGAGCAGCAGCCTTCTTGGCTCTCTTCTTGATGGGAACCTCTACTGGCTTCTCCTTCTTCTTGGAAGCTTTTTCTTTTGTTTTCTTGGGTTGCTCCATGGGCTTCTCCACAGGTGTTTCTACCTGTTTCTTGGCTATCGTTGTGTCTTCCTTTCCTGCAACGATGATCGGAGCAGGTTCACCAATGATTCTCTCGACCTCTTCCTCGTGCTCAAGTTCTTTGGCGGATGCAACTAGCTTTGTCGCGCTCGCTATGCTAAGGCCATCCACTTTGGCTGCAACAGCATCAGGGCGGGAGCGTGAAAGTCTAGCTACCGAAGTATAGCCTGCTCTCTCAAGAGATAGCGCTAGCTTTGTTCCGACCCCTGGTATGTCAGTGAGCTTCAACTTCGATTCAGGGATTTCAGATGCCGCAACTTCATCCAGAGGAGCCTCTTCAGTTGGCTGACTCTTTGTTTCCGTCCTACGCAAAAGGTCTTTCGCGGCGGAAGTTAGACTGCTGGCTCCAGCACTACTTAGACCATCAACCTTCTTTGAGAGTGAGTCCGGACGAGCTCTTGACAGATGTTCTACTGAACCATAACCAGCTGCTGTGAGACGCTCCGCGAGCTTCGGTCCGATGCCGGGTAGCATCTGCAGAGATATCTCGGTGGTGTCTTTCTTGGTTGCAGGAGTTTCTTTCTTCTGCTCGGTCTTACTTTTCGTTTGTTTTTTCGGAGCCTTGGTGCTTTTCGTAGAGGTTGGTTTTGTCTTCTTAGAAGATGGTTTCCGTTCTTTCTGAGGCTTTGCGTCTGGCTTCTTCTTCGATGCGGCTTTCTTTCGAGGCTTTGATTCCGTTTTCTTCTTTGATGCGGCTTTCTTCTGAGGCTTTGATTCTGATTTCTTCTTTGAGGTGGTTTTCTTCTGTGTTTTTGCCTCAATGAGGTCGCCAAGAGTTGATTGCACAATTTCCGGTTCTTTCTTAGTCTTCTTTTTTCCGCTCAAGAATCTCAACTCCCTATGTCATCGAAATCCAGATCATCAGTGGTCGGATCTGCGATAAGTTCAGACTCCTCCACTCCTACTTCAGACTCGTCTTCCTCTCCCTCAGTTTCAAAGCCTGAGATGGAGTCGCGGATTCGGCCCGCAATTGTTTCAGCGTCAAAGAGGGGCTTCTTCCTTCCATCATTGGCGATGTACACCAGACTCTCTGCAAACTGGTCGGCGTACATAGCAAGAATACCTGCACGCTTTGCCTTTCTCCGATCTGTTTCTCTTCTTGTGATGAATCTTCGGAACTTCCGACCTGCATCTTCTAGAGCCAGTTTGATCTCTCGAATGAGCACCTCATCCTCTGCCAGAGCCTGCTTCGATTGACCCTTGAACATCACATGCACATAGGCTCCGCAGACATGAATGAAGACCATTATTGGACCACGAGGTATCCCGTTATCAAAGGTTTGAACCTTGTAGTTCCTCCAGTTGACCTGTGCCGACGCCTTCCAAGTAGCGCAGTCGCTGTTATCTCTCAGTTTTGGAACCCTATTGACAAACCTCCAGAGTACCATCGGAGCAGATGATGCGGGTTTTATCTCGCCACCATAACCAATACACGCCTCAACTGCGAACGACAGACCTTTTCCCGATGTAGGTTTTCTGGTCACTGCTGCTGCGAAATCTGGTTTGTATGCTTCCATAATCGTCCGTTCAAAAACCTCCTCCCCTACTGTGACAACAGTGTCAGTAGGTGGGGCAATGTACTCTTCACTGGAGAACGCGCGATAGAGAAGCTCTACTTCGGTCTTCGACAGTGAGTCTGCAGGTGTCTGAAGAGTTATGGGTTCAAGATGTCGCTTACGCAGCTCTTTACTTGCTTCATCGACTATGGTCTTCGCTTTGTTCGGGCTCAGACGGCAGAAGGCCTTTGTGAGGAAGCCTCTGAGATCAGATTCTGGAGTCTCTCTAAGAAGATCTTGAAACTCGCCGATTCTGATACTCGCAGGGTGGGGCTGCGCATACTTTGGTTCATCGGGGAATTTGGCGACTCTTCTTGGATAGATACGAACCTCACCATACGGGTCTATGAGGATGATCGTCACATGTGAGTTCAGGAGGGATGCCATCTCTACGTAGATATCAGAATAGCCCCTTCGATACTGTATATTCAAATAGTAGAGCCTGATATAAGTGCCATGATTGAATGGCAAATCCATGTCTATCGGTCCGCCAACATAGTCCTTGGTATTCGCTGTTGTAGTATAGAAGCTGCTCGCAGTGGCAAGCTCAGAAGTATAGCATTTGGTGACTGCAAATATCGGCTTGCCAGTGGTGTTCTGGGCATCACTGAAAGCAGAGGGAGCTCCAAAGCCCTGACTTCCCCTTGTCTGCCGTAGTTTTTCTGACTTGCTCGACGCCAGATACATTCCGAACTTCTCTAGGTCTGCTGGAACCATTCCCACGCCAGTATCAAAGCAGGTGAATTCATAAACCTTGAAACCCTCCTCGTCATCAATAGGGATGAGATCGGGCATCTGCACTTCCGTTATCTGCATGACGACCAGCGGCTCGCGCTTGGTGATGAGAGTTCGAAGGGGTGTAACGAATTTTCTGAACTCAGTGATGCGCTCCTCAAGAGTCTCCTTTTTCCTGGGTGGAAGTTGAACTTCTTTTCCCGCTCGAACGTCTTTCTCAAGTTGCTTGCTGAGTGCAATTGTGTCGATCAAGCCCTCTGAAAGCTTCTTCTTGACTTCCTCAATAATCTCAGGCTCCAGTCTATCTGCGAGGCGAGGACGTTTCTTTGACTTCCACCACCATGACTCCAGTGCATCGATGGCATTGTCCAGAAACTCAATAGAATACTGAGTGTGCTTGTTCAGACCTGTTTCAAAGCCAACCAGTTGAGTCCTCTTGCGCATGAACTTTGCAATTGTTCCCTCCTTGATATCGCCTACACCTGCGACTGGGCTTGCTGTTGGAGTTGGCTTTGGTTTAGATTCTTTGTCTGGACTCGCATCTTCATTAGGACTCAATTTCTGTCACTCCACAAGAAACCGTCAGCTGTGACTCAATACTTGAATTCGCATCCGGTTGATAATCTTTCCCTGCTTCAACATGCTTTGCGCATCTTGACTGTGTTCTCGAAGTGATTTCTATTGCATATTATTCTTTCCCGTCGCTAATGCCTTCAAACTCCTCTTCTCTACGTTGATGGATCCATTAGAGCCTACTATGTCCATGAAGCCAATCCTTCTGTACCGTAATGTGTATCCGCAGCAACCAATGAGAATGGAGAAACTAGCAGGAAAACGCAATTCGATTCGCATTGAAGAAAGATGTTTATGAGTAGGAGGTATGAGAGACTGGGACAATGTCGCATCAAGGTGTTCATGCAATTGGCATACCCAATATACCGAGTATCAGGAGCGGCGATAGCATATCCAGACGGATACTCGAAGCTCTTGGGGAACTCGAAATCAGACTCGAAGATGGCGATATCATCGTTGTAGCGTCGAAGATTGTGTCAAAGGCTGAGGGGAGAGTGATCATTGGAGAGTCTGTGGAGATCTCTGCTCGGGCAAGAGAGATTGCTAATGACAATAACTTTGACCCAGTTCAGGTGGAACTTGCCCTCAGAGAGAGCAACGAGGTCATAAGAAGCAAAGGAGTTCTAATCACTGAAACTCGCTCAGGGATAGTATGCAACTTTAGTGGGGTAGACAGATCTAATGCTCCCAAGGGAACCTATATTCTCCTGCCGGCAGACCCCGATGCATCTGCAAGGAAGCTACTGGGAAATATGGAGAGAGAGTCAGGAAAGCGTTTAGCGGTCATCATCTCAGATACTCAGGGAAGGCCTTGGCGAAGAGGCTCTGTGAATATTGCTGTTGGCTGTGCAGGCATTGCTCCGTTCAAGTATAACAAGGGGAGAAGTGACCTCTATGGCAGAATCCTGCAACGTTCCACTGTTTGTCAGGTGGATGAGATAGCTTCACTTGCCGAGCCGTTGATGGGACAAGCTGGACAAGGGATTCCTGCAGTCATCATCAGGGGCTACGCATTCCTGAAAGATGATGATTCTGCGAAGGACATTGTCAGACCTAAGAATGAAGACATGTTCAGATGAAGAAGAGGAAGAAAAGGTTCCTCAGTAGAGGAACCTTTTCAAGAAAACTGAATCAACTAAGCTTCTGCCCGCACGCATTACAGAATCTGGCACCGACTGGATAGGGCTGTCCGCAATTGGGACAATATCCTCCAGCGCCTTTGCCACTGCTTGCCTTATCGCCCGAGTAGTCTATATCGACTGATTTAGGTTCGCCACTCTCATCATTATCGACTGAGTAGGTAATGCGCATTGATCCGGAGCCGCCGCCGCCTCCAGCGGGGCCGATATCGATATGAGTAGGTCTACCAGAACCACCACTTGTGGAAACATGCGCTGCTCCTGCTTCACCGCTACTGGTTTGCCCACTTCCTCCAAGTGCAGCTCCACATCTCGGACAAGCTGACACATTACCAGCTCCGGCTCCGCAATATGGACACTTGCCTTGGTCTTGGGCTGTGTCAACATTGGCAACAATCGATGGAATCATTTTATTCTCCTTGAACTCAAACTGCATGTTGCCCCCGGCCTTCAGCTCTACAATGAGCTTATTACCACTCTGTGTTGCCTGGGCAATTGCCAGGAGGGGCACTGCAATACTCTCTGTATTTCCTTTGGCGTCTTTGTTATAGAATGAATCAGATGTCCAGCGAGACACAGCAGTACCGACTGCAACATATCCTAGCCCCCGGCCTGCGCCACGCACGAGACTCCCGCCAATGCCGCCCAGCTGCCTGCCAGCACCTTCTAGGAGCGCGGCTCCAGCCACTGCACCAGCGATTGCTCCAAACTTCTTCAGACCGCTCGTTTTCTTCGGGGCTTTGTACCAAACGAGGCGTACATCAGTCAGCTCGAGAGAACCATCTTCTCCAGCGAATTTTACATCCTTCGCAAGGACCATTTTCCTCTCATAGTCCATTGTCTGAAGGCCCGATCCCGATTGGGAAACCACAAGAAATCCTGGCCTATCGCTCAAATTAGAACACCTAGCGAGATTTCACGCAGGCGTCTATTAACTTTACTCTGTTGAGATGATACAGGCAAAAGAGAGGAGCCATCTGAGTGGTGGTTCTGCCCATCCTAGTCTTTGGGGGGTTTATCGTCGAGCAACTGCTCAATTGTATCAAGTAGCTCTGATTCGACCTCTACTTCATCCCGAGTTGTGGCACCTGTTGATTGGTCTAGTGCCGGGCCTCTATCGGACCATGTAGCTTCCTCGCGCTCTGGAGGCTCATGTCTAAAACCATGTACTATCATAATGACGCCTACAAGGGATACTATACCGCAACCAGCCAGAGTCAACGGAAAGCCAATGATCATGATTAGCCATCCGAAGAGAGCGATTTGAGGAATCGCGAAGATTGTGGCGATGGTTGGATAGAGTGAATACATGCTATTCCGAATGCGATTTGGAATCACGTCTAATAGCACTCTCTGGGTCAAGACATCCGCAAAGCCGCCGAAGAAGCTCGTAGTGACGAATATAGTGAAAATCAGAACGATTGGCAGGAGATTCTCAAGAGGAAGGGTCAACAGCTGAATCCCTGTGAACGGCCAATAGATTGAGATGATGTTGGAAGACTCACCAGCGACGGGTGGGAAGAGATACATGATCGTCGCAAATAGCCAGAAGAAGACAAATCCACAGGTTTCCATAAATCGGAAACGTGGAATCCATTTCTTTGGCTGAAATCTTCGAGACCAAATGCCAGAACGTTCCTGTGCAAGAATGCCTGGCAAAAAGAGGAGCGTCCTGAAACTAGCCACAGCAACATCTGTGATAAGATATAGATAGTACATCGGAAAGAGGATTAGATTGCCCCACACCATTATGCTGCTCGTAGCAAGCATGCCTCCCATAACGATATACCTCACAAAGGGATACCTGAAGAGAAAACTCACGCCGCCCTTCAATATCGAAATGTACTCGCCCATATCTGGTCGCTCAATTCGCTGCGCTTCGACCTCTGGAAAGTCTCTGACCAGACGGAATGAAATCAAAGCCAAGACTAGGGCAAGAACACCTTGAAACTGGAATACCCAAGGTCTTGAGAATAACACAGCAAGAATACTCCCAGGAATCAAGGACGCAGTCGCAACGATTTGCATTACCATGCCCGTGCGACCCAAGAATACACCATACTGCTTCCGATCGGAGTCACCAGGCATCGCTACACGGTAGTTGTTGTCGAACCAGGCGCTGAAAGCGCCGCTCTGCTGAGACGCCGCAATTCCAGCTAGAAGGTAGACCACAACCAAGTACAGGAATGGTGTTGAAGTGGTAACAAAAGAAAGCATGATGAAGGACACAGCAAAGCATATGCAGGATGATGCAATGATCCATCTCTGACCAATCCAATCTCCGATTGCACCCGTCGGGTAGTCCAGCATCGTCTGAACAACCATCTGAACAACTACAAGAGTTCCAACAAGACCCATACCTTGAAGGTACATACCGGAGCCGCCGCCAAGAGCCTCTGCAACAAAAATCACATAGAATGTCGTGGAGAGCACGAAAGTGAAATTGGCGAGAGGTCCGAGGATGGCCATGATTTTTGCCAAGTGCAAGACTTTGTCTGTCGCCTCTGGCAGACCGAGAAACGATTTTAATAGACCCATATTTCCTTGCTCCTGCGGGTATGCGTCTTCCTGAGAAGAAGTTTCTTCAATGCAAATCCTAGTTGTGTTATGGCTCGTGAGCCATGCCATTGGTCAGCAACAGTGAGTTTCATCTCTGTCAACACTCCATTTTAGGGCAGCGGTCCCAAGGCCGCTCGACCGGGACCACTTTGCAGATAGAAGATTCATTTGATGCATGTGCAAGTGAAACACCAAGACTATTCGGAAACGTCTTGCGACGCCGATATCGGTCGCGCATTCGCTGTGCTTCGGATGCATATAAGGTTTGACTGACAAACCAAAATCTGTGAACGGTTTATTATAAACATTTTCCAGTACGCAAGAATTTGCTTCATATACTATTTGAAATATTGAGTGTTTTGCATAGACCATTCCGAGGACACATTTGAAGGGAGCAGAGCTGGATACTGCCGTGATGGACTGCTTTCTAAAGTATGTGTCAGCAATCACTGATCGGGAATGCAGTTGGGGCGCTCTCTGCCATTTCGTCACCGAAAATTCACTCACCTTCTATAGGCAAAGGCGTGGGCCAGTGCGTCAGCGATTTGAACGTACCTATGATATCCGTATTTCAAGTTACGATTGCGTGTTTGACTGTCCCTAGTCATAATGATTCACAACCCATCGTGGAGTGGTCACAAGATATGCCCCTTCTGAGCTGGACTGACCACGAATCTGACCACATGGTGACCACTCACGGCAAGAGTGATATCCGAGAGAAACATGCAAGTATCCCAAACTCCTTTAACAACCGCAAAGAAGACGGAAGACGATGACCGAGGTATCTCAATCTCAACAACTCATTGGTTATTTTTCCGATTTGGCAGGAAAGGAGTTCACCAGACTCTTTGGCCAGCAGAGAGGAGAAGCTCTGCATAAGCTGTATGATAGGCAGTTCAGGATACACTATAACAACTACAGCCAGATGATGCCTAATCCATTGGCAAAGAGGCACGGCATCAACTCGCTCTTTGTCATGGCCGTCGATGATGTACTCAGAGAAGGCAAAGCATCGTATTCGCAACTGAGGAAGTCAGTTCTTGCAATCTATAGAGAGATGTTGCTGGGTTTCTTTGAAACGGAAGCAGCCGGTTTCAAGCAGAGCAAAGACCCATGGAATGCTTTCACAGAATGGGTCCGAAGTGGAAACAAGGCAAACTATGAAAATGAGTTCTTCAAGCTAATTGAGGTCCACAAGAACGACAAAGAATTCGGATTTGATATTCAGAGATGTTTCTACTTTGATATCCTGCGAGAAGCAGGGAGACCTGAATTGGGGCCAATCCTTTGCGAGTATGATGGCATTCTTGCTAGCGTCGTCGACACCTGGATAAGATTCACCCGCAAGGAAACCATTGCGTCAGGTGACAAGCGCTGTGCATTCAGGTATGAGAGAATATGAACGTCCATTGCACTCTCGTGAGTTCACTTCTTGCTGGATTCCAGCCTTCTATCAATAGACATATTTAGTGGCAGCATCGAACGAGTGGCGTTTCGTATTCGTACTACGAGGTGATATCATGGAAATCAAAAAGATTGCAGTGTTAGGCGCCGGACAGATGGGAAATGGAATAGCCCATGTCTGCGCACAAGCTGGCTATGAGGTCAAAATGCGAGATATTGAACAGAAATTCGTAGATAATGGACTAGCAACAATCAAGAAGAATCTTGATCGTGGGGTTTCCAAGGGCAAGATGAGTCAAGACGAAGCAGATGCAATCTTGGGACGGGTAAAAGGTGTTCTCGATTTAAAGAGCGCAGTGAAGGATGCTGATCTAGTTATCGAGGCAATTCCTGAGGTTGTCAAGCTGAAACTAGACACCTGGAAGGAAGTCGATGGAGCAGCACCCGAACGTGCCATACTCGCTTCGAATACCTCCAGCATCAGTATCACCCAGATGGCCGCAGTCACAAAGAGACCTGAGAAATTCATAGGAATGCACTTCTTCAATCCGGTTCCAGTTATGGGTCTCGTAGAGATCATAAAGGGGCAGGCAACTGCGGAGGCCACTGTGAAAGTAATCGAGGATGTATCCCACAAGGCCGGAAAGAAGACCGTGATAGTCAACGAGGCGCCAGGTTTTGCTGTCAACAGGGTACTGGTACCAGCACTCAATGAGGCAGTCTTTGCCATTCAAGAACGTGTGGCCACCGTAGAAGACATGGATTTGGCGGTTAAACTGGGTCTTAACTGGCCCATGGGTCCGTTGACATTGCTCGACTTCGTTGGTCTCGATACAGCACTCTACATCAGTGACTACTTTGTCGATGAGTTCAAAGATAGTAAGTACAGGGCACCGGCATTACTACGGAAGATGGTCAGAGCAGGATGGCTGGGTCGAAAATCTGGAAGAGGCTTCTATGACTATTCAGGCGATGAGCCAAAACCGATGAGATTCTAGTCTGATGACTGAGGTGACACTCAGGGTCATGTTTCTCCTCTCATCGCACTAAGATAAATAGTGGAGAGTCACCACAAGCGAACAGTGGTAGTCATGCAGTACGAGGAAACGAAGTACAGCGGATATGACGGGACAAGTATGTTCCTGGCGGTATGGCGTCCTGACAATGACAACCCGAGGGCTCTTCTGATAGTCATCCACGGGCTGGGTAGTCATGCTGGTGACTTCAAGAACATTGGGGAGTATTTTGCAGAACAGGGAATCGCTGTCTTCATACCGGATATGCGTGGCTTTGGGCACTATTCTGCTTTGAAAGGGCATGTCATGAACTTCGATGAATATGTCGAAGACATTCAGAATCTGATAATGCAAGCCAAGGACCGATACCTCAACAGAACTGCATTCCTGTTCGGGTCATCGCTCGGAGGAGTCAACGCAGTCAGGTATGCAGCCAAGTATCCTCGAGACATCGATGGCCTCATACTTCAAGTGCCAGCAGTCAGTCAGACACTTGGTATTGGCACCGGCAAGCGTCTTGCGGGGCATCTTCTCTCTATCCTGAATATCAAAAAATACTTCGACAGCAATCTGAACTACAGTGATTTGAGCAGGAACCCCAGTGTGATAAGAGATCATGAGACTGACCCCTTGAGATTCGAGAGAGTCACAGCGAGGTTTGGCATTGAAGGTCTCAGAGCATCAGAAGATGCATTCAATTCTGCATCACTAATTACACTCCCCGTTCTGCTTCAGCAGGCAGGTCTTGACAAAGCCACTGACCCGAACAAAAACAAGGTATTCTTCGATAGGCTATCCTCGAAGGACAAGACATGGAAACTCTATGAGGGCCTCTATCACGAGCTTCATGTCGAGCCTGAAAAGGACCAAGTCATGGCTGATTTGGCAGCGTGGCTGGAGAAAAGGTTGCCCTCATAGTGCCTCTAATCTTCTCCTGTCAGTTGAGTATGGTGCTATGAACTCACCGATCTATCGTCATCATCGTGTTGAGTCGATTTGTGTTGTTGTTGTTATTCCTGCGAGTTATTAGCTTTAGTCCCTCAATGGCCAAGAGTGATATTAGGCAAGCGCCGATGATTATCTCTATGCCCATCAAACTCAGCGGGACAATACCAAAGGCTTCTGCCGCACCAGGGACAAAGCCAAAGAGTCCTACGGTCAGAATTATGTTGAAAACGATAGAGCCTACAAGTAGTCTGTGAGGTCGTGCCTCCCAGATAGTGTATTTCAGCGACCGACATGTGAGAGCCAGAGTCAGCTCGCAGAACACGAACAGGTAAAATAGGAGCGTACGTGCTGCTACCATTGAAGGATCATCAACGGCGACTCCAAGGGGAGCCGTACTCATGAAGGCGAACAGGAATAAGGGAACCTGAATGAGTATAGTGATGACATAGAACTGCTTGACATCCCTGGAGAATATGCTCTCATTTGGATTTCTTGGCGGTCTCTTCATGATGTCTGCATCGGGGGGACTCAGCCCGAGTGCAATGGCGGGAAGTCCATCTGTGACAAGGTTGATGTAGAGCACCTGAACAGGAAGTAACGGCAATGGATAACCGATGAGGACGACAGCTGACAAGACTATAATCTCGATGAGATTAGCTCTCAGCAGATAGGCAAGGTACTTCTTGATGTTGTCATATATCCATCGGCCGAGTTCGACTGCCTTCTGGATGGTCGCGAAATTGTCATCAGCCAGCACAAGGTCGGCAGCCTCCTTCGTGACGTCGGTGCCAGTGATTCCCATGGCGACACCTATGTCAGCCTGCTTCAACGCAGGTGCATCGTTGACTCCATCGCCGGTCATTGCTACCACTTCGTTACGTCGCTTCCAAGCCTGGACAATTTTGAGTTTGCTCGATGGCGACACGCGCGCATAGACAGTGACCTTATCAACGAGATTCATATAGTCCGGGTCAGAAAGCTCCTGCAATTCCGTATCTGTCAGGACTAGGTCATTTGGCTGGCGAATTCCAACCTCATTTGCGATAGCGACTGCGGTCAGCTTATGGTCACCTGTTATCATAATTGGGCGGATGCCCACAGACTTGCATATCCCAATCGCGTCAATTGCATCTTTCCTTGACGGATCAATCATTCCGACAAGACCGAGGAAAGTCAGGTTGTACTCTACAGCATCCTCGTCTGTCATATCAAGAAGACCAGTTTCACAGTAGCCAAGAGCTAAGACCCGAAGAGCTCGAGCTGCCATGTCGGAGGTCTTCTCAAGTATGGCGTCTCGTATGGCAGGCGTCATCTGCTCGTGACCACTATCACCAGCAACGTGGCTGCATTTGTCCAAGACAACCTCAGCAGCGCCCTTGGTGAACACCAGAGTAGTGCCGATCGCAGTTGAGTGCAAGGTACTCATCCTTTTTCTGTCTGAACTGAATGGAACCTCACCAATACGCGGATGCTGAGACCTAAGGAGTTCGGCATTGATTCCGGCCTTTTCTGCCAGAACAATCAAGGAACCCTCAGTGGGGTCACCCAGCACTTTCCAGCGACCATCAGCCTGTTCAAGCCGTGCATCATTGCAGAGAACACAGGCTTCCATCAACATGCGGAATCGGTCTTGCTTTAGGATTGATTCATCCGAATCTGTTGGAACGATTTCACCCACGGGGTCATATCCTTCACCTTTGACGCTAAGAGTGGCACCATGGAGGTACACCTCTCTGACCGTCATCTCCCCATGAGTTATCGTGCCAGTCTTGTCCGAGCAGATAACGCTAGTGCATCCCAGTGTTTCTACTGCCGCCATTCTTCTGACCAATGCATTCTGACGAGCCATGCGCTGCATTCCTATTGTGAGGCTTCCGGTAACAACACCAGGCAATGCTTCCGGGACTGCTGCCACAGCAAGTGCGATTCCGAACAATAGCATCTGGACAGCGAAAGTAGTTTCAATGAAACCCCTAATGAAAAACTCCCTGAGAAGACCAATGGCGATGACTATGCCACACACTGACAGCGAAATAGTCCCCAACCAAAAGCCGATCTCTCTCGTTCGCTTCTCAAGAGGAGTGCTTTCCTTCTTCACAGTGGCGACCTGACTTGCAATCTTTCCGAATTCAGTGTTCAAGCCCGTTGCCACAACGACAGCAGTTCCTTTCCCGTAGATGACATCGGTGCCCGAGAGCACCATGTTGCGTCTGTCACCGAGCGGTGTATCTTCAGGAAGAAGTGAAGCGCTTTTTTGTACAGGAACAGACTCCCCAGTAATTGCCGCCTCACTTATTTTCAAATTGATAGACTCTAGCACGCGACCATCAGCAGTAAGTCGATCTCCTTCCTTCAGAATTAAGATGTCTCCTGGTACAATCTCCTTGCTTGCCACTGCCACAGGTCGTCCATCTCTGAGCACGACCGAAGTGGGAGTAAGCATCCGCCGTAGAGCATCTAAAGCCTTCTCAGCACGATACTCTTGAGAAAAGCCAAGCAATGCCGAAAAGAGCACAATGACCATAATGAGAGCAGCATCTACCGCTTCTCCTACGACAAAAGAGACTACAACAGCCACGAGAAGAATAATTGTGAGGATGTTTGAAAACTGTCTAATGAACATCCGGATTGCGGAACCTCTCTGTGCAATCATGATTTCATTTGTTCCATGTTGCTCAAGGCGGGCTGCCGCTTCATCCTGGTTGAGGCCCTCGTGGGAGCTGTCCAATACATTAAGGACCATTTCAGTTTCCAGTGTGTGCCACGACTCGGTCATCATCAGTCGCCTCCGCTGTTTCGCAAACCCTTAGTTCGTGCCCCAAGTGCGGCCACAGCAGATATCATAGAGAGCATAGCCATAGGCCTCCTGAATGGCTCCGGAAACATCATCGGAGGATTGAACGCATCAGCATTCACGAGCTCACTCGGACCGTATTGAACTAATTTGGTTTCGGCATCTTCCTGCGATAGATTTTTGGAAGAGATGTCAGACTTCATCAAGACGTTCTGGATATCATTGTCGTAGCATGAGTTCTGAGCCATTTTGAGTACTCCGAATCAAGACAGATGTTATCTTTGAGGCGAGCATCACCCGCCTTTTGGCTATACAAAAACCTGCCGACAGAGGAAGGAATTGAAGATGTTTTAGCTATTTCGAAAACATTAAAGTCTTCATAATAACGACAAGGACAGGATACCGAGTCTCGGTGATGAAGATGTCTGAGAAGTCTAAGTACAACTTCAAATGCCTCGAACAAAAATGTACGACAAGAGCCTGTCATACCCGACCCCATGTATACGTCACTCTAGGAGATCTGGGCAGATGGACTGCGCAGGGGTATCTCATGAACATCCTACCAGGCATGTCACTGACATTGCCTGAGAGTGGGGAAGATCCTATGTCTTTGGAAACAGCGCGAAAACCACTGGAGGGAGCGGTGGAGAGCACATGCTGCATCTTCTTCAATGAAAAAGCCAATGGCTGTGAAATCAGATACTCAAGACCCATCTCATGCCGAACTTATCCGCTTGAGTACAACGGAGAGAAATACTATCTGAGTAGCAAGGACTGCCCCGGCGTTGGACAGGGAGAGGTCAGCAAGGAGGTTCTCCAAGAGGCGAGAGACCTGGCCGAACAGGAGTTCAGGGAGAGGACCGAAACAGACGCTGCACTTCCAGCAGTCTACTCCGTCATAATGGCTGAACTCATTAGACAGTCTGCTGAAGCCATGAAGAAACGTTCAGAAGAAGAAAAGAAGGAAACTGGCGAGGACTCGTCGCAGGGTCCCAAGGACCATCCATCACCATCTGATAGTGAAACCCATGACTAATCGTCAGAGGCTCATTGTGATCAATTCCTTGGGGGAATAGGTTATGACCTCAAGCCCATCTTGATGGATGCATACAAGGTCTTCTACTCGCATGCCGAACTTGCCCTCGAAGTAGACGCCAGGTTCAACGCTGTGGCACATTCCCAGTCCCAACACTGAAGAACTACCGCGGACAAGATAGGGGGGTTCATGGACCTCAAGTCCAATCCCATGACCTAGACGATGAGTGAAGTAGTCACCGTATCCTGCCGCCTCTATGATACGTCTAGCAATTCCATCTGCTATGCCACAGACCATTCCGGAACATATACTCTCAATCGCAGTTTCTTCGGCTTTCCGCACGATAGAGTAGATTTGTTCCATCTCAGGCGATGGTCTTCCTGCGACTCCAACGCGAGTCATGTCAGTGTTGTATCCATCAGTGGAGCAGCCGCAGTCCATCAGGACAACATCTCCTCGCCTCAGCTCTCTCGAGCTCGAGTCCGCGTGAGGCAGGGCGCTATTTCTTCCAAAAAGTACAGCACTAAAACTGGGAGCAGCACCCTGACGAAGAATCTCTTCTTGCACTATCTGACTAACCTGCACCTCAGTCATCCCAATCTGAGCCTCTCTGAAAGCTTTCATCATGGCCTCGTCAATGATGTGGCCTGCCTTTCGCATCAAAGCAACCTCATCCTCGGATTTCGAGATTCGCAAAGCGTCAATCGCAGGTGTAATCGACAATGCCTTCTTGAAGCCGCCAAAGGCCTTCTCCAGTGACCAATAGACACCCAGAGGAAGACTGTCATCAAGCATGACTGTGGAGGCATTGCCACCTTTTCCAATGGCATCTGCTATCATCAGGTATGGATTTTCATCCTCCGTCCAGGATCTTATTTCCTTGACCCAGGTGTGCGAGGAGTGATCAGACGCCTCAAAAGCTGGAACAACAAGCTCAGGTTCGGCACCTTTCGGAATGACAAGAGCCACTAGACGCTCTCTCATGTGATATGTGTATCCAGTAATATATTGGAAATTGGCTGCAGGAGTCAGAAGTGCGAAATCCGCACCGGTTGTCTCCAATTGCTTCTGGATTTGTTCCAGTCTCGACTTGTATAATGACTCTCCGAGCATCTTTCAACGCACACAGGTTGAGCTAGACGCAATAATAGTCTGACGGTTTTTGATGTTTCAAGTATTAGCAATCAGAATCACAGTTAAGAGGGGGACCGCGTGCCAACGTGATTCAAGGAGAATCTCCTTTGACTGAAGAGACTTGTGAAGCAGTTGAGGAACAGAAGCTCCCCAAGAGAGCAGTCGCTGTTGGAGCCATGACTCAATTTGCTTTAGGTCTTCATGCACCTTTCCTGCAGACATATCTTGTCGATATGCAGACGAACTTGTACGGTTCATTGAATTTCGCACAACTTGGCGCGTTCAGGAGTGTAGGGAATTTCGCGCCCACTGTTCTACAACCGGCTTGGGGAGCAGCATCGGACAGAGCGGGACACGCGAAGGCATTCGTAGCATTTGGCACAATGTGGGGACTTGCGTTTGTCTACTTGTTCCTGTGGGCAGCGACTCCAATTGATATGATAGCCATGTATGCAATTCAGTCCATTCTGTTTAGCATTCAGATTCCGACGTGGTTATCTCTAATCGGATGTCTCATGGGTGAGAAGAATAGAGGCGACGAACTAGGAAAACTGGGACTAGTAACGAATATCGCCTCGCTTCTTGCTACCCTTATCTCCGGATTCCTTGCAGGCGTGCCAGGCATCCTTCCCTTCTTGAGGGCCTCATTTGGTGACATAGGCACCGTTCTATTTCCATCCGTAGATGCTTGGCGGGAAGCATACTATATTCCGTTCTTTCTCACAGCTGTAATTGGAATCTCAGCTTCTATACTCTCTCTTGGACTTCGCGAGAAAGCTCGAAAGGGTGACGGACCAAGACGCTTCCCTCCGTTGCTCAAGCTACTCTCAAGACCTGGCGATTTCCGTCGTTTCAGTTTTGTTGCTATCTTCTACTCGTTCTCGATGTCCATGGCATGGCCGTATTTCATTGTTGTCCAGCGAGAGTGGCTACATAATACAATATTCGAAATTGCGCTCGCTTCAGCGATTATGACTGCTTCCACAGTCATCTTCACTGTGCCATTCGGTAGACTGAGCGATAGAATTGGTAGGAGACCCCTGATTTTTCTGGGGCGGGGTTTTCTGTGTTTGGTCCCAGTCCTCTATGCCTTGGCAACGAATGTCTGGTTGGTGTACCTTGCCAATGTAATAGCAGGATTCTGCACAGCATCGGCAGTCAATGCCATCACTGCGTACATTTATGATATCGCTCCAGAATCGGAGAGGGGAGCCCATATTGCAGTATTCAATACTTTCACGGGTATCGTATACCTACTAGGCTCGCTTCTTGCCGGTCTTCTGGGAGAAGCAATCCTGATTATCATCTTCGACCCCATACTGACGGTCTTTATAATGCTCATGCTGAGCGGGATTCTAAGGCTTGTTGCTTCATTCCTCTACCTGCTAATCAGAGAACCGAGGCAGTACTCATCGACGCTATGGAGAGAGTTCCGGTCACTTGTCCACCGTAGACGCCATGACGCAGACACTGTCTGAGATAGACAACCTTAAGGACACGTACAGAAACACCTTCTCAAGACCTGAGAGGACTGCATCCATTGCAAAGAGGACCCAGCTTTGAAGACGCATGGAGAGTAGAATTCAGAAGAGGCGTTCTTCAATATGCAGTCCTAGCGATAGTGAAGAACCACGAGTCAGGGATTCATGGATATGGTATTGCCCGCGAATTGCAGGAGAAGACAGACGGGCTGCTTCAAGTAAAGGAAGGAACCCTGTATCCTATTCTCCATAGACTTCGCAAGGAGCGACTCCTCAATGTATACGATGAGAAGTCTGATTCGGGGCCGAGCAGAAAGGTATACGTCCTGACTGGAGAGGGAGACCGAGTTTACCGACAACTGACTGTGCTTGTCAGAGATATCTTTCAAAAACTGGAGGTTCTAGGACATGATTAGTGGCGAGACTGAGAGAATGATTGAGGATTTCATCAAGAAGACGTCGCGGCTTCTTCCTGACAACTTTGCCGCCGAAGATCTGATAGCAGATCTCCGATCTCATATTCATGAAGCATTGAACAACAAGATCAGGGGCAATCCAGATGAAAGCCAATCTAAGCTGATTCAAGAGGTCCTTGATGACGTTGGCACACCTGAGGAAATAGCAGAAGAATATGCAATCGAGCAAGTCCATGAACCTGAGCAAGCGCGCAGTTCTGGTCGAGTCCGGTACTATGCAATTCGTTTGGTAGCAGCTCTTATTGTCGTTGTCCTAGCAGCATGGATTGTTTCAACTATCACAAATGGAGCAGTCAATTTCTCTCTCGCAGTTGTTGTATTGATGGTGTTCGCTGTCATCGAGTGGTTTGTACGAGCCAAGCAGAGTGGGGAGTCCTAGAAGGAAGCCTCAAGTACAAGCAGCTGCACCAGTAACATCATGAGAGTCGAAACCTACTATTTCGATGAGCTGTCACAAGCAAAAACGCAGAAAGTCCTCTCAGTTGTGAGTGAGTACCTCGCCGCAAATCCATCAATTGAGCACATTGTTGTTGCATCGACCGAAGGAACAACGGGACTAGAGGCAGCACAGCGGTTCAAGAACAAGACTGTCATTGTTGTGTCACACCAGGCAGGCTTCGCCACCCCAAATGAGAATGAATTGAAGGATGATCAACGAGAGAGAATTATCAATGAAGGAGCACATGTTCTCACGGCAACTCACGCATTTGCAGGAATTGCCAGAGGAATCAGAGTGGAACTGGGTGGGTGGCAGCCCACTGAGATTATCGCAGTAGCATTTCGCACCTTTGGTCAGGGAACAAAGGTATGCGCTGAGATTGCAATGATGGCTGCTGATGCGGGACTAGTTCCCACAGACCACGATGCGGTGTGCATCGCTGGAACAGGAAGAGGGGCAGATACGGCATGGGTCGTACAACCGGCATACACTCAGACGTTTCCGAAACTCAGAATGAAGGCCTGCCTCTGCAAGCCTCTAGAATTCTAATCAAAGACCTCTGAGAACCTGCTGAGATATTCCTTCTGTTCCTTTGAGAGCTTCCGAGGAATCTGGATTTTGATGCGGACAAGCTGGTCACCCCGACGACCGTCTTCTGCATGAACACCCTTGTCCTTCATTCGGAACAATGTCCCACCTTCGGTGCCGGGAGAAACCTTCATCTTACTCAATCCCCTCATCGTGGGCACCTCTACTTCGCCACCTAGCACTGCAAGAGAAAACGGTATCTCATGCTCCATATAGACATGCAGACCTCGCCGGACAAAGTTGTCATGAGGTTTCACATTGAACATGACAATGAGGTCGCCATATGGTCCTCTTCGCGCACCTGCATTTCCGCCACCTGAAATTCTTATACCCTGTCCATCTTCAACGCCAGGAGGAATCGGGAGAGCGGTCTTCCGACGTTCATTTTGTAGGCCTTGGCCTCTACAATCAGGACAAGGTGTATCGACAGTCTCCCCAATTCCGCCACATGTAGGACATGTCTGGGCGACGCTCAAGAATCCCATCGACCGAGCGACTTGGCCTTGGCCACGGCACGTCGGACAAGTCTTAGGTGCGCTGCCTGGCGCGGCTCCGGATCCCTTGCAGGTCTCACAATGGATTTTCCTGTTGAATGCAATCTCTTTCTCAATGCCAAAGAAAGCTTCTTCGAAGGTCAAATCGATTGAAATTCGAAGTGTCTGACCCGGTTCGGGCCCTGAGGGCTCACCTCGACCCCCAAATCCGCCAAAGCCACCAAACCCCCGAAAGATTGAGCTGAATATGTCACCGAAGTTATCCATATCAATACCTTGTTCATCAGCTGTTCCCCACCGGTCGTATTTGGTGCGTTTCTCAGGATCCCCAAGAACGCCATAGGCCTCGTTGATGGCTTTCAGCTTTGACTCTGCTCCTTTGTCATTTGGATTACGATCAGGATGGTACTTCTTAGCAAGCTCCCGATATGCTCTCTTGATTTCATCTTGGGTTGCATTTCTTCCAACGCCAAGTATATCGTAGTAGTCATGCTCAGCCAAGAAGCTCACCTCTCTGTGAAGGATTAATCTAGATCTTCAAAGTCCACATCAACTACATCCTCGTCTGAGGACTCATCAGGCTTCGGCCCCTTCTTGCCCTTCTTGCCACTCCTCTTTGACGAATCGAAACCAGCCATGTGGGAGGGATCAAAACCAGCTCCCCCAGCTTGGGCGCCAGGACCTGCAGAACCGTAGACCTTCTCTGATATCTTGAAGATTATCTGCTGAAGCTCCTCAGTTCCAGACTTCATCTTTGCATAATCATTGGCTTCGATAGCCTTTCGGACTTCTTCAGATTTAGCTTCAATCTCTTTCTTGAGATTGGCAGGAACCTTGTCGCCCATGTCCTTGACAAGCTTCTCGCCCTGGTAGACCATCTGGTCAGCATTGTTCCTGGTCTCAGTCTGGGCAAATCGCTTTGCATCCTCCTCAGCATATCTCTCTGCGTCCTTGACCATTCTAGTTACATCAGAGTCTGACAGGTTCGTGCTTGCAGTGATGGTTATCGACTGCTCATTACCTGTAGCAAGGTCCTTTGCTTTTACATTGACGATACCGTTCGCGTCGATGTCAAATGACACTTCTATCTTTGGTATACCTCTAGGCGCAGGTGGAATTCCTACGAGCTGGAACCGACCAAGAGTCATATTATCAGCAGCCATCTTGCGCTCACCCTGAGTCACATGGATGTCGACAGCCGTCTGATGGTCAGCAGCTGTCGAGAAGATCTTGCTCTTGGAAATAGGAATAGTCGTATTGCGTTCAATCAGCGGGGTCGATATGCCTCCCAGAGTTTCAATGCCGAGTGTCAGGGAAGTGACATCAAGAAGCACAACCTCCTTGGTTTCACCAGTTAAAACACCTGCCTGAGCTGCGGCTCCGAGAGCAACACACTCATCAGGATTGATACTCTTGTCACCTTCTTTTCCGAATATTGCTCTCACAGAGTTTTGAATCATCGGCATTCTTGTTGCGCCGCCGACCAGCAGGATCTTGTCCAGACGTTCAGGCTCCAACTTCGCATCGCTAAGAGCTTGCCGAATCGGACCCATTGTCGCTTGGACTAAATCGTCAGTCATCTTCTCTAATTGGGATCGGGTCAGTTCAAGGTTGATATGCTTCGGACCACTTTGATCTGCTGTGATATAGGGTAGATTGATTGTTGTCTTCAGGACTGTAGAGAGTTCAATCTTTGCCTGTTCCGATGCATCACGGATACGCTGCATTGCAGAGAGGTCTTTCGTTATGTCAATTCCTGTCGACTTCCTGAACTCTCTCACAACCCAATCAATGATTCGTTTGTCCCAGTCATCTCCGCCGAGCTGTGTATTTCCACTGGTTGCTAGAACCTCATAGACATCCTCACCAATATCAAGAATCGAAACGTCGAATGTTCCGCCGCCGAGATCATAGACAAGAATCTTAGCCTCTTCCTTCTTATCCAAACCATAGGCAAGTGCTGATGCAGTCGGCTCGTTCACAATACGTAGGACTTCCATGCCAGCAATCTTTCCAGCATCCTTCGTCGCTTGTCGCTGACTGTCATTGAAATAAGCTGGAACTGTAATCACGGCTTGCTTGATCGGCTCACCTAGGAATGCCTCAGCATCGCGCTTCATCTTGGCGAGAATCATGGCTGAGATTTCCTGAGGAGTATACTCCTTGTCACCTATCTTGATCCTGTAGTCTTGTCCCATCTTACGTTTGATTGAGCGTACAGTTCTATCAGGCATTGATATAGCTTGTCGCTTTGCAATCTCGCCAACAACAACTTCACCTTTGGGTGTGATTCCAACGACTGACGGGGTTATCCGTTGTCCTTCCGCATTAGGAATCATTGTTGGCTTTCCAGCCAGCATATACGCAATGCCACTAAATGTTGTTCCGAGATCGATACCTACAACCTTCGCCATTATACTTCACTATCCTTGTGTGTCTTCTCACTCTTACTCTCAGTCGCATCATTGTCAGGAGCTTCGTGTCTATTCACGCATACTATAGCCGGTCTCAACACCTTCTCTCTTAACATATACCCAGACTGGTATTCTTCAGCAACGACTCCATCGGGTACCTTTGGATCGTTACGTGTGCCAGCAGAATGCTGATAATAGGGATCAAACGGTAGTCCGACTGACTTGATTGGTCTAACACCTTCATCAGCCAAAATCTTGTCCATCTGCTGGCGGATTGCTCGAATACCAGCTTCAGCGCCCTTCGTGTCTTTCCTGAAGTCAATCTGAAGGGCACGAAGCAGATTGTCGTAGACGTCCAGCATCTTCAGAAGTATGCCCTCGCTGGCGAATTTCGTAGCTTCAGAGAAGCGCATTTCCATTAGCTTTCTATAGTTGTCAAACTCAGCTTGGAGTCTTTGCAGCCTGTCAAACAGGTCCTTTGACCTCTGGCATTCCTTCGCAAAATTCCTCTCATCAGGATTCTCTGGAATGATTTCAATGGCTTCCTCAGAGTCGAGACCCTCATCAGACATGTCAATATCAGTCTCATGATTCTCATTCTCTTTTTCAGACATGTTAAGTCCACTCTGCCTATTTTTGCGTGAAGATGACTAGCAGGACTATATAGAAAGGAAACCGACACGACTGCCGGTCGGGGACTGGCTCCTTGACCACAATTCCCCTTGATGACTCAGTCAACACCTTGGTCATGCCAAGAAAAACCTTTCGACAGCGGAAGTACGGGGAAGGTAAGTAGCCAAAGATTGAAAACATCATCTAGCTGGAATGAATCTGTGCAAGGTGAAATGACTATTAATACCGATATCGAGAGAGCAAAGAATCTCATCTCCAAGTCCAATAGAATATCTGCTCTCACTGGAGCAGGAATAAGCGTGGATTCAGGAATTCCAGACTTCAAATCTGAGGGGGGTCTTTGGAAGAGATATGATCCTCACGAATATGCCACCTTGGACAGCTTCAACAGGGACCCCACTAGGTTCTGGACAATGGGGCGTGAATTGGCAGCGACCATCATCAAAGCAGAGCCCAATGCCGCACACCGGGCTCTTGCTAAGCTCGAAGCAGATGGAAAACTCCAGGGCATTATTACACAGAATATTGACAATCTCCATCAACTGGCCGGAAACAAGAAAGTCATTGAACTACATGGCAACTATCTCAGGGCATGCTGTACTCGATGCAAGGCAGAATATGTAGGAAAAAAAGTACATCAGAGAGTAGCTAAGGGTGAAATACCACCCAAGTGTGACAAGTGTGGAGGTGTTCTCAAGTCGGAGGCCATCCTTTTCGGAGAGCCACTCCCAGAAACTCCGATGGAAAATGCTGTGGCTCTTTGTCGAGATACAGACCTGATGCTGGTAATTGGTACAAGCCTCTCAATCTACCCTGCTGCAATTCTTCCCAAAATCGCCAAGAATTCCGGAGCTAGAGTGATTCTTGTCAACTTAAGGGGTGTCAATAGAGAAGACTTTGCGGACATCATTCTGACTGGCAGAGCAACTGAGCTAGTCCCTCTAATCACAAAATACTAACCGACTGTAAATCCGAACCAACTGTACACACCCAGCCCCCCAGGAATGACGATTGCAGAGAGGATGATTGTAATCACCCCTAAGATATAGTAGTCACTGTCCATCATCCAGAGACCTAGGTATGTGAAAGCATATGAAACAACACAGGCCGTAAAGCCCAAAACGATAACAGGCGGCAAGGGCAGTATGATGGCCCACCACCCACCGAGATGAGTCCATAGTAGACCGAAATTGATCAGCGCAAAGAATACTCTTACTGCAATGTAGACAATGATAGAAACTAGAACACCAATTTGCGCAAATGAGATACGGGCAGGGAGACTCATTGTACAACCATACGGGTCTGACATAATCTCCTATTTACACTTATTCCATTTGCGTGCCACCGCGAATCTTAAACGGAGTATGATACAATGCCACCGCAATGAGCGACATCAATTGGAGATTGACAGAACTGGGTCAGCTTTCATTGCTCCTGGAGGCTAGTGCCCCAAAACCTGGAAATGTGAATCGAAGTGCTCGCTTCTCAGACACTGAATACAGGCACTTTCTTGCTAGCGCCTCAATGATGTCGAGAGGACTCCACATGTGTGCGTCAAAGGGGGTAAGAATCGGAAAAAGCAAGTTAGCTCCAGAGGAGGCAGGTCTTGGCGCACTCATTGAAACCTGTGTATCGGAGTCCTTGAGTGGTCTCAATAAGAGAAACACAATCCTTGGCTCGATTCTTCTATACGTGCCTCTGACTGTGGCAATAGCTGCCAGTCTAGTCGAAGACAGGCACTTTTCAACGGGAAATGTACGCAGTTGGCTTCAGAGAATCATCCAAGGGACGACAGTAGAAGATACAGCCGGGCTGTACCGGGCCTTCGCCCGTTCCACACCAGGGGGGCGCAAGATCAAGGAGGATTCTCAATGGTCAGATATCCATAGGAGATACGATTTTGACAATCCTGCCGCAATTGATAATGTCATGAAGGATGACCTGAAGCTCGCAGAGCTTTTCAGCTTGTCCTCAGACATCGATGAGATAAGTCGAGAGTGGGCAAGTAATTTCGAACTGATTCTGGGAGAGGTCTATCCATTCATTGCTGAGATATCCCAATCCTTGGATGACCTAGAAGAAGCGATTGTTCGTTCCTTTATCTGGCTTCTATCAAAGCGACCTGATGGATTAATCGTAAAGAAAGCTGGAAGAGCACGAGCAGAAGAGATCCGAAGACTGGCAGAGAAGACCGTGGAGAATTGGTCTGATGTGTGCGAGCCTGTGGAGCTGATAGTCAGACTAGATGATACCCTGCGGGAGGAGGGGAACTTGCTCAACCCTGGGACAACAGCCGACATCATATCAGCTGCAGTCTTCTGCAGGCTTGTCGGTCTCGCATATCCAGAATTCTAGCCAAGCACGCCGCTAAAAACAATGATGGCGAGGACTAACATGATCATCGCAGAAGGGACGAGCATAATTCTCCCCTCATTTCGCTTGACGAGCCTTGTTTCTCTGTCTGGTCCAAGATAGAACGCCAACAGAAGGAGTATGCCCAAGGCAATCATGAACAGGACTAATCCCTCGTGCGCCATCAGTAGTCACTCGCCACTGCGCTTAAAATGCCAGAATATTAACCTAGTCATCACTTCTCAGCTCAACTTTGGGTATGATGATAGAAGGCTTTGATAGCTATCTCTGCAGCAGCAGCCCCTGAGCTGCTTATACCAGCACCTGCCTGAAGACGTGCTCGAACCTTGCCCTGAGTTCTCTCGCTCGCTCCATATCAGCAGCATAGAGAGGTTGTCTCATATCATTGAGATTGGGTATCTTCTTGCAGAGTTTCTGACCCATGAGTTTTCTGAGCGCAAAACTAACAGTTCGAGGAGCCAGATCGACCCTGCTGCTGATTGCCTTTGGAGTCATTGGCCCTTCTGAAGTCAGACGGTCCAAAACAATGATTGCACTACGAGGAAGTTCAATAGACATGTGCTTTGTACCATCCCTAGACTAATCGGGTCTTTCTGTTCCCATCACATACTTGCATTGATAGTAATATAAGAGATAAGGTCAAAGCATTAAAGCACATTTTTGAGTGCCTACTCAATATTGAATAATATCCTTTTCGAAAGCACTGGCCATCATTTATTGAATGTGCTTCCTTGAAGACTGCCATGGCGTATCTCGGGCTGGAGACGTGTCACGCGGTCGACCATGAATGCGAGTTGCAGCTCCTTGATCCGCTCCATATTTATATGATAGAAGGGCTGCCGCATGTCAAGCAAGTTGGGCACTCTTCGAACTATATTCTCTTCGAGGAGTAGATGAAGAGCAAACGTTATCGTACGGGAGGGCAAATCGATGCGACTTATGATTGTCTTGGGAGTCATAGGACCCTCGGAGCCAAGACTGCTTAAGACGATCAGTGCACTGTTTGGAAGTTCGACGGGCATTGCAGACTCACAACCACATGGGGGCATCAACAATCCGTGAATATAAGATGCAGGGTCAAAGCATTCTTGTCAGCATCATTCTGTATCCTCATATCTACACAGCGGCATTCGGGAAGCAAAACAGTATAATGATGAATTACTCAACCTAAGGTCGGTGTAATTGTTGAAGAAACACGTCTTCGTGACCAGAAAGATACCAATGGATGGACTGAGGATAATCAAGCAGGAGTTCCATGCTTCAGTATGGGAGAATGAGATGCCCCCATCAAAGGAACAAATAATCGAAAACGGAAAGGACTGTGAAGGCATCGTGACCCTCCTGTCGGACCCGATATCAGCAGACATCATTGAGCGGCTGCCAAATCTGCGGGTGATAGCACAGTATGCTGTAGGATATGATAATATCGACCTGAAGTATGCCACAAAGAGAGGAATCATTGTAACTAACACCCCAGGAGTCCTAACAGAAACCACGGCTGACTTGACTTGGGCTCTGATCATGGCAGCATCACGAAGGATCGTCGAAGCAGATAGGTACGTCAGGAGGGGTAACTGGAGAGTTGCTTGGGGTCCAGAACTCCTATTAGGTTCAGACATCCATGGAGCAACTCTAGGCATCATAGGGCTGGGTAGAATTGGTGCAGCTGTTGCTAGACGCGCATGCGGTTTTGATATGAAGATTCTATATTCTTCACGCAGCACAAGGGAGTCAGACAAGTCGTTGCCCGAGAATCTAGGCGCACAACGCGTCGACATGGACACTCTTCTTCGAGAATCAGATGTTGTGACCCTTCATGTACCTCTTACGCCCGAAACCAGGCATCTCATTGGCAAGGTTGAACTCGCAAAAATGAAGCCAAGTGCTATCCTAGTGAACACATCAAGAGGTCCGGTGGTTGATGAAGAAGCACTATACCAAGCACTTCGATCAAAACGTCTGGCAGCAGCAGGTCTCGACGTCTTTGCTGAAGAGCCAATTAGGCTAGATAGTCCGCTGCTTGAGCTAGAGAATGTTGTCCTACTTCCACACATTGGCAGTGCAAGCACTCGGACAAGGTCCACCATGGCAAAGATGTGTGCAGAGAATCTTCGAGCTGCCCTATCAGGTGCAAGACCTCCAAACATCGTTAATCCAGAGGTGCTATAGATGAGTGACAATTGTCTGAAGAGAATTCGAGAGAGACAGTCAATCAGGAGATATTCAGATGAAGCTATTCCGGATGCAGACATTGAGGAGATCCTCATTGCGGGTTTTAGTGTTCCGAGTGCTGGAAATAGACAAACTTGGAGAGTAGTATTAGTAAGGCGTCAAGATTTCAAAGAACGGCTTTCAGCGGCAGCTGGGGGTCAGACCTTCCTTGCAAAGGCGCCCATTGTCTTTGTGATATGCGCAGTCCCTGAGGAGTCAGCTGAGAGATATGGTGAGAGAGGACGCAGGCTCTGCGCTATCCAAGACGCTGCTGCACTCGTACTGAACCTACTTTTGGCAGCGCATGTTCTGGGCTATGCCACCTGCTGGATTGGTGCTTTCAATGAAGTACAGGTCGTCAGACTACTGAGCATTCCTAAAGAGATTCGTCCGGTGGCTATCGTTCCAGTAGGAAAGGCAATGGGAAATATGCCGCTCAACCCGTTCGCAGAGCAGTGAAAGAAGTCGTTATCAAGGAGTCATTTTAGAATCTAGACACGTTCGTGACATCCCCGCTCAGATTAAGTCTACTTCAAGTCCGGGCTGTCTTCTATGATGCTCATTGACCTGATTCTCGCTCATTGGCATAGAAACAGAAAAAGAAGGGAGGGGGCAAAAGCCCCCTAAATTTACTAAAGCTACATTCCTACACCTACCTCTTCTTGATTAAGAAGAGTATGAGGACCACTACAACACCAACACCGATACCAGCAACCAATCCGATCAGCAATGGATCAATTGGAGTTACTGGACCCGTTGTGGGTGGAGTCGTGGTTGTCGTTGTTGTGGTTGTCACCGGTGGTGGGATACCACCTGCTGCGAATGGCGCGGTGAACGCATCAGTGAAATCAGCGGGCCAGTAGCCGGTTGGCGGATTCTCACTGACATCACAGAGACCGAGGGAGAAGTCACAGCTGTAGGCACGTACTCTCAAGGTATAGTTCGCCTCAACCCATGTGGTCGAGTCCCATACATAGAAGGTACCTGTCGTGTTCTGCAGCAACAACGCGTATGTCGCACCACCGTCTCTGCTCAACCAGATCGAGTAGTAGGCCACATCATCAGCATTCTGATCAGTGGAGGACCAGGTGAGATTGAAGTGATCAGCAGTCGTTTCACTTGGAACACCCACTGTCACGTGTGGCTTGAAGTAGTTGCTGAATGTGACTCCCGGGAACTGAACCACGTGTACCAGGTTGGTTGTTGTGTAACACGTGAAGATAACCGCCACGGTAACGTTACGCAACATGAGGTAGGTATCGTATTCAGTGTACGCAGGTGTACCAGCCTCGCTCAGACTAATCGCCGAGGCCCTTGTGTCTACAGTGAGCTTGTAGTTCTGACCAGCGAACGAATAATCCCAGCAGAACACACGGATTGCGATAGCCCCAGTATCAGCCGCCGTGTATTGGCCGGACTCGACCCCTCCGCCACCGCCGTTATCCACGCTCAACAGAGAGGCATCACCTATCTCATCCAGACTAACCTCACCATCATCGTTTTCATCGTCCCATGTCCAGACATCAAACGATGGGTCCGCGCCGTTTTGTGCATCCAACACAACTCTGACGACATCGCCTGCATTGATGCCTTCAACAGTTTCCCACGTGTAGAGGTTTGTCAGAGACACTGAGATTGGCCAGTCATCTACACCCCCTGGGTTAGCATAGCTGCCTGTCATCTCAACGTATAGGCCACTCAGGAGAGTAGTCTTTGTACTGGCAAGTGCGTACTCAGGGACACCTGGGATAGTTGGAACGCTCCAAGTGTTTGTAATGACAACATGGTCACCCACGATGTTATTGCCGTTGTAGTAAGGTGTTGGAGTGGTCATGGTTCTCGAGGTCCACTTGTTGTCATAGGCCAGATCAGCAAATGTTGTAGCATTGTAGAGCTGTAGTATGACCTTGATATCCTCAGGTACAGATGTTCCGTTAAACACGTGTGTGTAGAGGAGTAACCAGTAGCTGCCATTGATCAGCCCGCCTTCATTGTCCCAGATGATCATGTTGTACAGATCATCGAATGGGACAGGATTGAATGCAGAGGTTGAACTCGGTCTATCATTGGTCGTTGATATGAGACCGTTCCATAGATCACGTAGCTGGAAGTCAACAACTGTTCCCGGGTTCTGCCATTCTGCTCGAATGACAAGAACAGATGCGTTGAGGGTAATGTCATATGGGATGTTCACACGGAATACGTCGATACCACCACTCTCGTCTGTTCGGGTCGAGCCCCTAATGAATGAGGTTGTCACCGCACCAGTATCGTAAGGTGTTACGGTACCAGCACCATTAACAATGGTCTGATTTGTTCCATAGAGCGATGCCATGTTGAAATCAACCATGTAGGAGTATGGTACCATGTGACTCCATGCACCATCAACGAAGAGGATGGAACCTTGGTGGATTCCATACTCTGCGGCAGCATTGACATTCAATGTGACATTGATTCCTTCTGGGACACCATCAGCAATGACAATGTCATCCTCGACAGTAGTCTGCCAGATGGTGATGGTCACAGTCACAGTTGTTGGCGCAGTAGTATCCTCGAGTTGTAGGGCTGGAACATAGTCGAACAGGCTAGCCATCGTAGCTGGATCTGCAAGCCTAAGCGTTAGCAGGTTGCAGGTACTTGTGTAGCGGCTAACGTGGTCAACAATGTCGCCCACGCCAGACGTGAAGTTCCAGTAGTTCAGTTCACCCGGCAAGATGAGGTCGTTCCAATCGAACAGTCGCGCATAGATCGGGATGTCCCCGGCACCAAACGCGACGTTGATTGTCACGTACTTTGCAGCCAGGAATGCAGCCTCTTGTCCAGCATCCATGTAGTCATAGAGGTTGAATGATTTTGGACGTACGATCACGGGACTGAAGTTCGTGTCATTGTATTGGCCTGTTGTCAGACCGAACGAGAACTTGCTGCCCTGAGTGTATTGCCAGGCTGTTATTGTATCAAATGCTCCAGTCTGTACCTCATTCAAGGCATAGTCCCAAGCAGTAAGGTCCGCGAATTCTGTCTCACCTCGTTCGACTGAACCGAAGAAGATGCTGCTTGACTCCATTCCGACAGGTGTCGGTGATGGCATGTAGATACCAAACGGATCATCGTTGTATCCATACACACTCCAAGCCTCAGCTACCTGAGCTCCGTAGTTGCCAAAGCCCTCTGACTCGAAGATGTATTCAGTTAGAGTCTGGGCATCGATAGCAGTCACTGCTGCCAAAGCATTGACTAGACCGTGACCCTGTATGAACGGATCGTAGCCCATGTCAGTTGCTGATGACAGAAGGATGTTCCTGAGCATCTGCGGAGTGGGCTTCACTGCATGCACAGTAACGTATGCATCAATGATGATAGCTGCGACACCAGCTACGAGAGGACAGGAGAGACTTGTACCTTGCCACCAGTAATATGTGGCACCTGCTCCCCACCACTCGTTCTGTGATGGCTGTGGACTGACACCCCTGTAACCGGGAGCCATAATATCAGGCTTCACAACGCCAGTGAAGGCTGGACCAGCTGATGAGAACTCAACAGCCTGGCCATCAGTCTGTTCTGGGCCATAGGAAGTCTCGTAGTAGTGGCTAGTGTATGAAGCACCAACCGAAACAACTGAGTACGAACCAGCGGGAGTGCCAGATGTACCGTAGTCGTTGCCACTGTTACCCGCTGAGAACACAAAGAGAGTTCCAGGGTATCCAGTGCCAAGTACATTGGGTACTGATGCCATATCGTACATTAGAGCATAGTAGTAGAGCTGCAGGTAAGAACCACCAGGTCCCCAACCCCAAGAGTTGGAAACGATGTCTGCCCTATGCGAGGGTCCATCACCGATGTATTCCCAAGAGCCAGAGGTTTCATTGAGATGGAAACCAGCGGCCCAGAAATCAGACATGATGCCACCACCGGAGGTAATACCCTTGGTTGCTATGAGCCTTGCACCAGGGGCAACACCGGGCAGGTTGTAGAGGGTCCCATTACCATACACATTATGACCATAGACACCCTGTGACGCAATTGCGGCTCCAGTCCAGTGTCCGTGGTTGCTCTCTGTGGTTGTCCCACCAGGATACAGCGCATTCCATGCCATGCCATCGTCTGTGATAGCACAGAAGAGGCCAGGATCAAATGATAGATAGCCTACCTCGTCATAGGCCCAGCTGAGTGAGCCGAGACCCATAGCCAAGCTACCGCCAATAAGCCCATCTGCGTAGAGGACATTATCTGCAGCATTATAGATGAAACCTAAGTCATAGTCATCTACAAAGCTCCAGTCCATCATACCTGTGATTGTTGTACGGTCAGCAGTGCTGTTCAGGTCATAGTACTCGTAGTACATTGCGCCCATCCACATCTCTGTCCATGCAAGCGAGCCGTTCCAGTCGATGATGAGGTCGCCCTCGTAGATCATTGAGGCAGCGAACACCTTCATGTACCCAGCATTGCGTTGCTGCTGAGCCCAACCAAAGGTGTAGTTGTGCGCTCCGGGGGCAGGGATCTGCCAGTCCTTCCACATCTCGTTGTAGACGAACTCAGAAGCATTGTCGATGCCCCAAGCATTTTGATAGAGACCTATGAAACCAATATTCGGTCCAGGGGGATAGCCATTACCGTACGGTGCCAGAAGGCCCATCAGGTATCTGTGAGTGTTTCCGTTGTTACAGACCGGATCCCATCCTGTCACATTGAGATAGTAGTTACCACCCAGCTCGTAGGTCAGGAGGTAACCAGCCTCAAGCCAGGCTGTTGTATTCTCTACATACGTATTGTTTGCAATGACCATCTCTGTTAGACCGTAGCTTGATGGGTCATATGACATTGGGTGAGTAGTGTTGTGGTATTCAGTATTCCACATGTCAGACTGGCTGAAGTCTATGCCAGTATCGTCAATGCCTACAATAACACCATCACCAGTGTAGCCTAAAGCGTTAGCCTGAGTAGCACCAACAACATCGTTGATGTGGAACATATCGGGTGATATGTCGTCTCCGTCTTCATAGGAAGGTTCTGGATCAATGAAGATATCGGCTTGGAGGTAAGTAATACCATCAAGAGCCTTGAGCTGTCTTAGTTCTTTGACCGAGCTGACCTCGACTGAAGCTATGCGCATCAGCTTAAAGTCAATCTGCCACCGAACTTTGGCGATTCCTGCCAAAGTGTCAGTGTCAAACGCTGGCTCAAGATAAAGCAACAGCTTGACATCACCACTTCGTGTGGTGACCATCTTTTCATCCAGAGCACCAGTTTCCATATAGGAAACCAGTAACGGATCTACTCGCTCCGTCACAGGATTCTGCTGCAAGCGACTCGCCCATCTTTCGGCGAACTCACGCTCATAGTCTGTCGGAGCGGCTACCTGGGAGTCAACCTTGGTCATTGGCGCGAATGGGACGAGGACCAAGCTTATGGTCATCACGCCGATCGCAAATAGAACCATAGTTTTTCTCAGGTTAATCATTTTTCATTTTTCTCCTCACGATTTCGATGGAGAACAAGCACGGACAGAGTAGCATCACCTCAACAAAGATGACGTCCTCTGGACGCAACAAAACTTCCAAACCAGTTCTTGTGAAACTGGCTATCTCCTCTTCAGCGTTCTCCACGGGTAATGTGATTAGTTTCGAGCTGCGACAACCCTGCTATTAAGCATTGCGCAAGATTTTCGCAATAGAGGAAATTCCTTTTCATGAGTGCTGCGAATGAAATGAGCGGCTGCTTAGAATCATGCTGGTAGCCCTTCAGAGTTTGTGGCCAGAGTGTGATTCTACTGTGCTTCAAATACTCCTATCCAAGGGCCTATGGCCCTCTCTTGTAATGAGCTCCTAATTCAGTACGAATCACTCACTTTTGCGGAATCCAATTCGATGGGCCGAGCATGCCGCAGCATATTTCTACTGACGAATCACTTTCTTGATGGCATCCACTATTTCGTTGGTCATAATAATCGCGCCAATCAGCTCAACCCTCGGTTCGTCAGCCTTTGCTTCTCCGGCTTCTCGAGCCACCCTAGTAACGGATTTCCCGAGACCTTCAATGAGAGAGATCAGGGTCTGCTTGGTTGAATCTTCCTTCTTAGTGGATTTGACCTGCGAAATCAATTCCACCAAGTCAGAGATGACGCTGTCAGAAACCTGCGATGCAGTTTCTGCACGACGAGTCAAGTCAATCCATCTTGCCTGACTGTTCTGCAGGCTTTTCTCAAGTTCCGCAAGCTTGCGATCGTCTCGTGAGGTCATCGGTCTGTCCTTGGTGCCTTCCACCTTGAGTCTTAAATCAGCAATTTCAGATTGGAGAGAGCCAATAGTCAAATCCTTCTGCTGGATTTGAGCCCGCACATTGTCCTCAATGCCTGAAGGTCCCGATTTCGCCTTGAGTTGCGCCTCCATCAGAGAAATCGAACCTTCACGTTCGCTTATCTCGGCCCTAATTGTTTCAAGCTCCCCCTCAAGAGATGCTAATGATGTTTCTTTCTCAGAGAGGAACTCGTTGAGTCGTTTGTTGTCCACCTCAAGCCGCTGAACAGCTTCTTTGCTAAGTTTGGCCTCTTCCTTGGCCGCCTTCATCTCTGTTCTCAGACTGACCAGATCTGGTTCTGGAGCCGCAATGATGAAGTGAGCCAGAAGTGCAAAGAAGACCACGCATCCGAGGAGGTACAGGAGAGAAAACAGAACTGATCCGAAGAATAGATCTACGAGCAGTTGCAGCCCTCGTGAGAATGTGTCCCACGACCCAAAACTCCAAGGAAGTGCGCTGGAAGCCGCAAAGAGGACGCCCAGAGAAGTTGCTGCCAAGCAGATGATACCAGATACCACCATGAGATTGCGTTTGAGCTCATTCTGTGGAAGGTGTCGCTGATAGACCAGAAGAATGATACCCAGAGCAGCGAGTGGCAGCGCGAATATACCAATAGCGAGAATATCATCCATCGGTGCGCCAAGAGCGACCAGCGATTGATAGTCTGATAGAAGAGCCGAAACAGTCATTGGAGGGCCTCCCAACTAATATCGATAGGATAGGCATATGCTAGGTTAAAACTATTCTGGCAAAACTATGAGGGCGCCAAGAAGTAAGGAGAGATTGTTTCCCATTGAGAACCAGGAACAAGGGGCTCAGCTGTGACTATTCTCTCCAGAGTCTGACTTTCTCAGCTTCGTGATCTTCAATTGCCATATCGAGGCTCTTGACCAATCTGACTGCCTCATCGACGGACAGAAGAAACGAACCTTTGACATCACGATCCTCACCGATCGATAGTCGGACCTTCCCATCATTGATCCATCCTTCTGTTGTCTTCTCAGGCATGGCAAGCTGAATCTCAAGCCACGTTCTTCTCGTCTGACCCGATCCACGATCATCGAAGAAGTGTTTGAGTTGAAGTCGACGCTCGTACGTGTATGTTTTTGTTGCCATTCTCATGCGCTCCGCTTGTTGTTTGGGATGCCCTAATGCAGCCTAATCAATTAGTGAACCCGAAGGGATTTGTTCTTCTTTCTCGGCATATCCGAGCTAGAGTGCGGCGGCTTGCCCGAGGAGTCTGGCATGGAAGAAAAGCCTTATCTTTCCACTGATGGCTGACGACATGGAAGGACACGCAGTAATGCCAGCGATTCGTAGATCCACCATCGTTCTCATAATTCTTGTGACATTGATGTTCTCACCAGTGCCTGTGTGGCATACCAGTGCCGCAGATTCATCTCAGGAAACTTTCATGAGTGCAGATCTGATTGCCGCATTAGCAGAGTCTCAATCAGATGACGTGATGTCACTCATAGCGTTGTTTCCTGAAGGAAGCACACCCGAAGAGATGATTGCCTCGATTGACATGTCAGTGGCTATCAGCATTCAGATTCGACATGCATTTCATATCATGCCAATGGTATCGCTGTATGTGAGGAGCGATGAAATCACCAAGCTTGCTCAAAACACTAAGATGATTGCTCTAACACTAGACATGAACAGACAGATCACCTCTCAAACAGCAGACCCGCAGGCAGTGTTCGCAGCAAATGGAAATGAGTATGTGCACTTCACTGAAATCATGGACGCTAATGGCTTGTGGGAGCAAGGATTCAACGGAAGCGGGATTGTTGTCGCTGTATTGGACAGCGGAGTGGACGGAAATCATCCAGATCTTGAGAACCGGCTGATTGGATTCAAGGACCTCATCAACGGACGAGATGATATGACACCTGCGAATGGCATCGATGCATACGACGACAATGGTCACGGTACTGCCTGCACGTGGAATGTGGCAGGGGATGGCACGGCAAGCGGTGGCAATCTCACAGGTATGGCTCCTGGTGCGAGCATTCTCTCTATCAAGGTTCTCGATAATGAGGGTTCTGGCGATGATTCAGTCATTGCACAGGGCATCGAGTTTGCTATTGATAACGACGCAGATGTAATAAGCCTAAGTCTGGGTGGCGAATGGACAGACAGTACTTTCGTTGTCGAACCATCCGTAGTAGCCTGTCGAAACGCCGTTGATGCGGGCATTTCTGTAGTGGTCGCCGCGGGCAATTCAGGACCACAAGCGTTCTCTATCAACTCACCAGGCATCACAGAAGAGGTCATTACAGTCGGAGCATCATCTGGAGCTGAGGGAGTCATTGCATTTAGTAGTGTTGGTCCAGTCTGGAGAACTGTTTCGCAGCCTAAAGGATACATGGCTAAACCAGATGTCGTCGCACCTGGTTACTATGTTGTTTCAGGAAGGGGCGAAGATGCCATTCCAAGTGAGTATCCCAGCTACAACTCCTCACAGTATGCCAACAATTATACAGTCTGGTCAGGAACATCGGCATCGGCTCCCATGGTTGCAGGCGCTGTTGCGCTATTGGCACAGAAACATCTTGTGCTGACTCCGGAAGAGGCAAAGACAGCACTGATGTTGTCATCCACAGACCTAGGCCTTGACCCAATGCTTCAGGGGTGGGGTCTGGTCAATGTTACTCGTGCTTCTCAGGCTCTGGCTGACTCTTCACGTGACATAACAATCATGACACCAAGACGTTTCCCTACCCTCCCTTGGGGCCCGCAGGTTCTGATTGTAGGAGACGATAGACCACCTCAGAATATTACTGTCATTTCCACTGTGCAAGCAGGAACAGCCGGCATCACGATAATCGGAAATGCAAGCCAATATGTGGAAACAAATGTTGAACAGGTTTCAGTAATCTCTGGCTATTCGCACTTTGCCATTCTCCTGAACATTCCAGAGGACCTGCCTCTTAGCAATGCGGGGCCCCGCATTGCTAAGAGGCAGGTCCTCTGGAATGTTCAGGAGAATGGCAAAGTGCGAATAGCCAGAGATTACTGAAACCTGTTCAACATTTGTTTCCACATATTGGCTTGCATTTCCGATTATCGTGATGCCGGCTGTTCCTGCTTGCACAGTGGAAATGACAGTAATATTCTGAGGTGGTCTATCGTCTCCTACAATCAGAACCTGCGGGCCCCAAGGGAGGGTAGGGAAACGTCTTGGTGTCATGATTGTTATGTCACGTGAAGAGTCAGCCAGAGCCTGAGAAGCACGAGTAACATTGACCAGACCCCACCCCTGAAGCATTGGGTCAAGGCCTAGGTCTGTGGATGACAACATCAGTGCTGTCTTTGCCTCTTCCGGAGTCAGCACAAGATGTTTCTGTGCCAATAGCGCAACAGCGCCTGCAACCATGGGAGCCGATGCCGATGTTCCTGACCAGACTGTATAATTGTTGGCATACTGTGAGGAGTTGTAGCTGGGATACTCACTTGGAATGGCATCTTCGCCCCTTCCTGAAACAACATAGTAACCAGGTGCGACGACATCTGGTTTAGCCATGTATCCTTTAGGCTGCGAAACAGTTCTCCAGACTGGACCAACACTACTAAATGCAATGACTCCCTCAGCTCCAGATGATGCTCCGACTGTAATGACCTCTTCTGTGATGCCTGGTGAGTTGATAGAGAACGCTTGTGGTCCTGAATTGCCCGCGGCGACCACTACAGAAATGCCCGCATCAACGGCGTTTCGACAGGCTACTACGGATGGTTCGACAACGAAAGTACTGTCTGTCCATTCGCCACCCAGACTTAGGCTTATTACATCTGCGTCGTTATCAATAGCAAACTCGATGCCCTGTGCAATGACTGAATCATCGCCAGAACCCTCATTATCGAGAACCTTGATAGAGAGAATGCTCGCACCAGGAGCCATACCTGTGAGATTGCCACCGCTTGCCGTGCCATCCCCTGCCACATTCCACGTGCAGGCAGTACCGTGACCATTGTCGTCGTATGCATCGATGCCATTCGCAGGTGTCATATCATCTCGTCCGTTGATGAGGTCCTTGAATCCAATCAGCCGGTTCTCAAGATCTGGATGATTTCCGTCCACTCCGCTGTCCAATACAGCGACAACAATCCCGCTTCCGTTGAATCCTTGCTCCCACAAGCCATTAGCGTCCATGATTTCAGTGAAGTGCACATACTCATTTCCATTTGCTGCGAACACTGCCTGCGGGTCTGCTGTTTGAGAGGTGATCTGTCTGTTCATGTCTAGTGTTAGAGCAATCATCTTAGTGTTTTGAGCAAGCTTGGTGATTTCATCGCTCCTCACATACAGCGATACCATTGGCATGATATGAAATGCATGTCGAATCTGAATGCTGATAGCCACTGACATGTCAATCGAGGCAATCATCTCTTCGGGTGTGCTTCCTTCAGGAAACAACGCTATGAGTGACATCACGTCATCTGATTGAGACTCTGCTAATGCGGCAATCAGATCTGCACTCATGAAAGTTTCCTGAGATGAATCTGCGGCACTGGTATGCCACACAGGCACTGGTGAGAACATCAATGTCACAAGAATTATGAGAACGATGGTGGATCTACGAATCGCTGGCATTACTGCGTGTCCTTCCATGTCGTCAGCCATCAGTGGAAAGATAAGGCTTTTCTTCCATGCCAGACTCCTCGGGCAAGCCGCCGCACTCTAGCTCGGATATGCCGAGAAAGAAGAACAAATCCCTTCGGGTTCACTAATTGATTAGGCTGCATTAGGGCATCCCAAACAACAAGCGGAGCGCATGAGAATGGCAACAAAAACATACACGTACGAGCGTCGACTTCAACTCAAACACTTCTTCGATGATCGTGGATCGGGTCAGACGAGAAGAACGTGGCTTGAGATTCAGCTTGCCATGCCTGAGAAGACAACAGAAGGATGGATCAATGATGGGAAGGTCCGACTATCGATCGGTGAGGATCGTGATGTCAAAGGTTCGTTTCTTCTGTCCGTCGATGAGGCAGTCAGATTGGTCAAGAGCCTCGATATGGCAATTGAAGATCACGAAGCTGAGAAAGTCAGACTCTGGAGAGAATAGTCACAGCTGAGCCCCTTGTTCCTGGTTCTCAATGGGAAACAATCTCTCCTTACTTCTTGGCGCCCTCATAGTTTTGCCAGAATAGTTTTAACCTAGCATATGCCTATCCTATCGATATTAGTTGGGAGGCCCTCCAATGACTGTTTCGGCTCTTCTATCAGACTATCAATCGCTGGTCGCTCTTGGCGCACCGATGGATGATATTCTCGCTATTGGTATATTCGCGCTGCCACTCGCTGCTCTGGGTATCATTCTTCTGGTCTATCAGCGACACCTTCCACAGAATGAGCTCAAACGCAATCTCATGGTGGTATCTGGTATCATCTGCTTGGCAGCAACTTCTCTGGGCGTCCTCTTTGCGGCTTCCAGCGCACTTCCTTGGAGTTTTGGGTCGTGGGACACATTCTCACGAGGGCTGCAACTGCTCGTAGATCTATTCTTCGGATCAGTTCTGTTTTCTCTCCTGTACCTCCTCGGATGCGTGGTCTTCTTTGCACTTCTGGCTCACTTCATCATTGCGGCTCCAGAACCAGATCTGGTCAGTCTGAGAACAGAGATGAAGGCGGCCAAGGAAGAGGCCAAACTTAGCAAAGAAGCTGTTCAGCGGCTTGAGGTGGACAACAAACGACTCAACGAGTTCCTCTCTGAGAAAGAAACATCATTAGCATCTCTTGAGGGGGAGCTTGAAACAATTAGGGCCGAGATAAGCGAACGTGAAGGTTCGATTTCTCTGATGGAGGCGCAACTCAAGGCGAAATCGGGACCTTCAGGCATTGAGGACAATGTGCGGGCTCAAATCCAGCAGAAGGATTTGACTATTGGCTCTCTCCAATCTGAAATTGCTGATTTAAGACTCAAGGTGGAAGGCACCAAGGACAGACCGATGACCTCACGAGACGATCGCAAGCTTGCGGAACTTGAGAAAAGCCTGCAGAACAGTCAGGCAAGATGGATTGACTTGACTCGTCGTGCAGAAACTGCATCGCAGGTTTCTGACAGCGTCATCTCTGACTTGGTGGAATTGATTTCGCAGGTCAAATCCACTAAGAAGGAAGATTCAACCAAGCAGACCCTGATCTCTCTCATTGAAGGTCTCGGGAAATCCGTTACTAGGGTGGCTCGAGAAGCCGGAGAAGCAAAGGCTGACGAACCGAGGGTTGAGCTGATTGGCGCGATTATTATGACCAACGAAATAGTGGATGCCATCAAGAAAGTGATTCGTCAGTAGAAATATGCTGCGGCATGCTCGGCCCATCGAATTGGATTCCGCAAAAGTGAGTGATTCGTACTGAATTAGGAGCTCATTACAAGAGAGGGCCATAGGCCCTTGGATAGGAGTATTTGAAGCACAGTAGAATCACACTCTGGCCACAAACTCTGAAGGGCTACCAGCATGATTCTAAGCAGCCGCTCATTTCATTCGCAGCACTCATGAAAAGGAATTTCCTCTATTGCGAAAATCTTGCGCAATGCTTAATAGCAGGGTTGTCGCAGCTCGAAACTAATCACATTACCCGTGGAGAACGCTGAAGAGGAGATAGCCAGTTTCACAAGAACTGGTTTGGAAGTTTTGTTGCGTCCAGAGGACGTCATCTTTGTTGAGGTGATGCTACTCTGTCCGTGCTTGTTCTCCATCGAAATCGTGAGGAGAAAAATGAAAAATGATTAACCTGAGAAAAACTATGGTTCTATTTGCGATCGGCGTGATGACCATAAGCTTGGTCCTCGTCCCATTCGCGCCAATGACCAAGGTTGACTCCCAGGTAGCCGCTCCGACAGACTATGAGCGTGAGTTCGCCGAAAGATGGGCGAGTCGCTTGCAGCAGAATCCTGTGACGGAGCGAGTAGATCCGTTACTGGTTTCCTATATGGAAACTGGTGCTCTGGATGAAAAGATGGTCACCACACGAAGTGGTGATGTCAAGCTGTTGCTTTATCTTGAGCCAGCGTTTGACACTGACACTTTGGCAGGAATCGCCAAAGTTCGGTGGCAGATTGACTTTAAGCTGATGCGCATAGCTTCAGTCGAGGTCAGCTCGGTCAAAGAACTAAGACAGCTCAAGGCTCTTGATGGTATTACTTACCTCCAAGCCGATATCTTCATTGATCCAGAACCTTCCTATGAAGACGGAGACGACATATCACCCGATATGTTCCACATCAACGATGTTGTTGGTGCTACTCAGGCTAACGCTTTAGGCTACACTGGTGATGGTGTTATTGTAGGCATTGACGATACTGGCATAGACTTCAGCCAGTCTGACATGTGGAATACTGAATACCACAACACTACTCACCCAATGTCATATGACCCATCAAGCTACGGTCTAACAGAGATGGTCATTGCAAACAATACGTATGTAGAGAATACAACAGCCTGGCTTGAGGCTGGTTACCTCCTGACCTACGAGCTGGGTGGTAACTACTATCTCAATGTGACAGGATGGGATCCGGTCTGTAACAACGGAAACACTCACAGATACCTGATGGGCCTTCTGGCACCGTACGGTAATGGCTATCCCCCTGGACCGAATATTGGTTTCATAGGTCTCTATCAAAATGCTTGGGGCATCGACAATGCTTCTGAGTTCGTCTACAACGAGATGTGGAAGGACTGGCAGATCCCTGCCCCCGGAGCGCACAACTACACCTTTGGTTGGGCTCAGCAGCAACGCAATGCTGGGTACATGAAGGTGTTCGCTGCCTCAATGATCTACGAGGGCGACCTCATCATCGACTGGAACGGCTCGCTTGCATGGACAGAGATGTGGATGGGCGCAATGTACTACGAGTACTATGACCTGAACAGCACTGCTGACCGTACAACAATCACAGGTATGATGGACTGGAGCTTTGTAGATGACTATGACTTAGGTTTCATCTATAATGCTGCAGATAATGTCCTCTACGCAGATGGGCTTATTGGCGGTAGCTTGGCTATGGGTCTCGGCTCACTCAGCTGGGCCTATGACGAGGTAGGCTATCTATCATTTGATCCTGGCCTCTTCTGTGCTATCACAGACGATGGCATGGCATGGAATGCGCTGTATCCTGGTGGGACAACCACAGAGAGCAACCACGGACACTGGACTGGAGCCGCAATTGCGTCACAGGGTGTCTATGGTCATAATGTGTATGGTAATGGGACCCTCTACAACCTGCCCGGTGTTGCCCCTGGTGCAAGGCTCATAGCAACCAAGGGTATTACCTCCGGTGGTGGCATCATGTCTGATTTCTGGGCCGCTGGTTTCCATCTCAATGAAACCTCTGGCTCTTGGGAATACATCGGTGATGGACCCTCGCATAGGGCAGACATCGTTTCCAACTCTTGGGGTTGGGGACCTGGTGGTTCTTACCTGCAGCTCTACTACTATGCTCTAATGTACGATATGGCATCAGTACCCAATGTACTTGGCACTGGATACCCTGGAACTCTCTTTGTGTTCTCAGCGGGTAACAGTGGCAACGACTACGGTACATCTGGCACTCCCGCTGGTTCGTACTCAGTTGTTTCGGTTGGTGCTTCATACACTAGCCACTACTACGAGACTTCCTATGGCCCAGAACAGACTGATGGCCAGGCTGTTGAGTTCTCATCAGCTGGTCCAGCCTTCACTGGCGTTGTGAAGCCTGATATTATGGCTCCCGGTTACAGGGGTGTCAGTCCACAGCCATCACAGAACGAGTGGTGGGGAGCAGGTGCCACATATTACTGGTGGCAAGGTACAAGTCTCTCCTGTCCTCTCGTAGCTGGTGTCGCAGCTATCATCATTGATGCATACGTTACTGTGCATGCAGTGAAGCCCACTCCGCAGATGCTCAGGAACATCCTTCTGTCATCAGCAACTGACATGGGCTACGATCCGTTCATACAGGGTCACGGTCTAGTCAATGCTTTGGCAGCAGTGACTGCTATCGATGCCCAGACTCTAACTGAATACATCTTCGAGTCAGAGGGCTTTGGCAACTACGGAGCTCAGGTAGCTGAGGCTTGGAGTGTGTATGGATACAACGATGATCCGTTTGGTATCTACATGCCATCACCGACACCTGTCGGAATGGAGTCAAGCAGCATCTTCTTCGGTTCAGTCGAACGAGGTGAGACAGAATTCGCGGACCTTACTGCTTGGGACTATGCCTTGAATGAGGTACAGACTGGAGCATTTGATACAATAACAGCCTGGCAATACACTCAGGGCAGCAAGTTCTCGTTCGGTCTGACAACAGGCCAATACAATGACACGAACTTCAGTCCCGTGATCGTACGTCCAAAATCATTCAACCTCTATGACTACATGGATGCTGGACAAGAGGCTGCATTCCTGGCTGCAAAGTACGTGACAATCAACGTCGCGTTTGGTGCCGGGGACATCCCGATCTATGCGCGACTGTTCGATTGGAACGACCTCATCTTGCCGGGTGAACTGAACTACTGGAACTTCACGTCTGGCGTGGGCGACATTGTTGACCACGTTAGCCGCTACACAAGTACCTGCAACCTGCTAACGCTTAGGCTTGCAGATCCAGCTACGATGGCTAGCCTGTTCGACTATGTTCCAGCCCTACAACTCGAGGATACTACTGCGCCAACAACTGTGACTGTGACCATCACCATCTGGCAGACTACTGTCGAGGATGACATTGTCATTGCTGATGGTGTCCCAGAAGGAATCAATGTCACATTGAATGTCAATGCTGCCGCAGAGTATGGAATCCACCAAGGTTCCATCCTCTTCGTTGATGGTGCATGGAGTCACATGGTACCATACTCCTACATGGTTGATTTCAACATGGCATCGCTCTATGGAACAAATCAGACCATTGTTAATGGTGCTGGTACCGTAACACCTTACGATACTGGTGCGGTGACAACCTCATTCATTAGGGGCTCGACCCGAACAGACGAGAGTGGTGGTATCGACGTATTCCGTGTGAACATCCCATATGACATTACCCTCAACGCATCTGTTCTTGTCATTCGAGCAGAATGGCAGAACCCGGGAACAGTTGTTGACTTCCAGCTACGTGATCTATGGAACGGTCTCATATCAACGACCAATGATAGACCGAGTTCAACCTCTGCATTCAATCCTGTCCCATTCGATGATCTGTACAACATGATCATCTGGGACAATGAAGGCGGGCTGATCAATGGCAGCTACTGGTTACTCCTCTACACACACGTGTTTAACGGAACATCTGTACCTGAGGATATCAAGGTCATACTACAGCTCTACAATGCTACAACATTTGCTGATCTGGCCTATGACAACAAGTGGACCTCGAGAACCATGACCACTCCAACACCTTACTACAACGGCAATAACATCGTGGGTGACCATGTTGTCATTACAAACACTTGGAGCGTTCCAACTATCCCAGGTGTCCCTGAGTACGCACTTGCCAGTACAAAGACTACTCTCCTGAGTGGCCTATACGTTGAGATGACAGGCAGCTATGCTAACCCAGGGGGTGTAGATGACTGGCCAATCTCAGTGTCTCTGACAAACCTCTACACGTGGGAAACTGTTGAAGGCATCAATGCAGGCGATGTCGTCAGAGTTGTGTTGGATGCACAAAACGGCGCGGACCCATCGTTTGATGTCTGGACATGGGACGATGAAAACGATGATGGTGAGGTTAGTCTGGATGAGATAGGTGATGCCTCTCTGTTGAGCGTGGATAACGGCGGTGGCGGAGGGGTCGAGTCCGGCCAATACACGGCGGCTGATACTGGGGCTATCGCAATCCGTGTGTTCTGCTGGGATTATTCGTTCGCTGGTCAGAACTACAAGCTCACTGTAGACACAAGGGCCTCGGCGATTAGTCTGAGCGAGGCTGGTACACCTGCGTACACTGAATACGATACCTACCTCATGTTGCGTAACGTTACCGTGGCGGTTATCTTCACGTGTTACACAACAACCAACCTGGTACACGTGGTTCAGTTCCCGGGAGTCACATTCAGCAACTACTTCAAGCCACACGTGACAGTGGGTGTTCCAAGTGAAACGACTGCTGATCACTTCAATCTCACCTGGTCCTCCACTGATCAGAATGCTGATGATGTGGCCTACTACTCGATCTGGTTGAGCAGAGACGGTGGTGCGACATACGCGTTGTTGCTGCAGAACACGACAGGTACCTTCTATGTATGGGACTCGACCACATGGGTTGAGGCGAACTATACCTTGAGAGTACGTGCCTACAGCTGTGACTTCTCCCTCGGTCTCTGTGATGTCAGTGAGAATCCGCCAACCGGCTACTGGCCCGCTGATTTCACTGATGCGTTCACCGCGCCATTCGCAGCAGGTGGTATCCCACCACCGGTGACAACCACAACAACGACAACCACGACTCCACCCACAACGGGTCCAGTAACTCCAATTGATCCATTGCTGATCGGATTGGTTGCTGGTATCGGTGTTGGTGTTGTAGTGGTCCTCATACTCTTCTTAATCAAGAAGAGGTAGGTGTAGGAATGTAGCTTTAGTAAATTTAGGGGGCTTTTGCCCCCTCCCTTCTTTTTCTGTTTCTATGCCAATGAGCGAGAATCAGGTCAATGAGCATCATAGAAGACAGCCCGGACTTGAAGTAGACTTAATCTGAGCGGGGATGTCACGAACGTGTCTAGATTCTAAAATGACTCCTTGATAACGACTTCTTTCACTGCTCTGCGAACGGGTTGAGCGGCATATTTCCCATTGCCTTTCCTACTGGAACGATAGCCACCGGACGAATCTCTTTAGGAATGCTCAGTAGTCTGACGACCTGTACTTCATTGAAAGCACCAATCCAGCAGGTGGCATAGCCCAGAACATGCGCTGCCAAAAGTAGGTTCAGTACGAGTGCAGCAGCGTCTTGGATAGCGCAGAGCCTGCGTCCTCTCTCACCATATCTCTCAGCTGACTCCTCAGGGACTGCGCATATCACAAAGACAATGGGCGCCTTTGCAAGGAAGGTCTGACCCCCAGCTGCCGCTGAAAGCCGTTCTTTGAAATCTTGACGCCTTACTAATACTACTCTCCAAGTTTGTCTATTTCCAGCACTCGGAACACTAAAACCCGCAATGAGGATCTCCTCAATGTCTGCATCCGGAATAGCTTCATCTGAATATCTCCTGATTGACTGTCTCTCTCGAATTCTCTTCAGACAATTGTCACTCATCTATAGCACCTCTGGATTAACGATGTTTGGAGGTCTTGCACCTGATAGGGCAGCTCGAAGATTCTCTGCACACATCTTTGCCATGGTGGACCTTGTCCGAGTGCTTGCACTGCCAATGTGTGGAAGTAGGACAACATTCTCTAGCTCAAGCAGCGGACTATCTAGCCTAATTGGCTCTTCAGCAAAGACGTCGAGACCTGCTGCTGCCAGACGTTTTGATCGAAGTGCTTGGTATAGTGCTTCTTCATCAACCACCGGACCTCTTGATGTGTTCACTAGGATAGCACTTGGCTTCATTTTTGCGAGTTCAACCTTGCCAATGAGATGCCTGGTTTCGGGCGTAAGAGGTACATGAAGGGTCACAACATCTGATTCTCGAAGAAGAGTGTCCATGTCGACGCGTTGTGCGCCTAGATTCTCGGGCAACGACTTGTCTGACTCCCTTGTGCTGCGTGAAGAATATAGAATCTTCATATCAAAACCGCATGCGCGTCTAGCAACAGCTGCACCAATTCTACCCAGCCCTATGATGCCTAGAGTTGCTCCATGGATGTCTGAACCTAATAGGAGTTCTGGACCCCAAGCAACTCTCCAGTTACCCCTCCTGACGTACCTATCTGCTTCGACGATCCTTCGTGATGCTGCCATGATCAGAGCCCAAGTCAAGTCAGCCGTGGTTTCTGTTAGGACTCCTGGGGTGTTAGTTACAATGATTCCTCTCTTTGTGGCATACTTCAGGTCGATATTATCATATCCTACAGCATACTGTGCTATCACCCGCAGATTTGGCAGCCGCTCAATGATGTCTGCTGATATCGGGTCCGACAGGAGGGTCACGATGCCTTCACAGTCCTTTCCGTTTTCGATTATTTGTTCCTTTGATGGGGGCATCTCATTCTCCCATACTGAAGCATGGAACTCCTGCTTGATTATCCTCAGTCCATCCATTGGTATCTTTCTGGTCACGAAGACGTGTTTCTTCAACAATTACACCGACCTTAGGTTGAGTAATTCATCATTATACTGTTTTGCTTCCCGAATGCCGCTGTGTAGATATGAGGATACAGAATGATGCTGACAAGAATGCTTTGACCCTGCATCTTATATTCACGGATTGTTGATGCCCCCATGTGGTTGTGAGTCTGCAATGCCCGTCGAACTTCCAAACAGTGCACTGATCGTCTTAAGCAGTCTTGGCTCCGAGGGTCCTATGACTCCCAAGACAATCATAAGTCGCATCGATTTGCCCTCCCGTACGATAACGTTTGCTCTTCATCTACTCCTCGAAGAGAATATAGTTCGAAGAGTGCCCAACTTGCTTGACATGCGGCAGCCCTTCTATCATATAAATATGGAGCGGATCAAGGAGCTGCAACTCGCATTCATGGTCGACCGCGTGACACGTCTCCAGCCCGAGATACGCCATGGCAGTCTTCAAGGAAGCACATTCAATAAATGATGGCCAGTGCTTTCGAAAAGGATATTATTCAATATTGAGTAGGCACTCAAAAATGTGCTTTAATGCTTTGACCTTATCTCTTATATTACTATCAATGCAAGTATGTGATGGGAACAGAAAGACCCGATTAGTCTAGGGATGGTACAAAGCACATGTCTATTGAACTTCCTCGTAGTGCAATCATTGTTTTGGACCGTCTGACTTCAGAAGGGCCAATGACTCCAAAGGCAATCAGCAGCAGGGTCGATCTGGCTCCTCGAACTGTTAGTTTTGCGCTCAGAAAACTCATGGGTCAGAAACTCTGCAAGAAGATACCCAATCTCAATGATATGAGACAACCTCTCTATGCTGCTGATATGGAGCGAGCGAGAGAACTCAGGGCAAGGTTCGAGCACGTCTTCAGGCAGGTGCTGGTATAAGCAGCTCAGGGGCTGCTGCTGCAGAGATAGCTATCAAAGCCTTCTATCATCATACCCAAAGTTGAGCTGAGAAGTGATGACTAGGTTAATATTCTGGCATTTTAAGCGCAGTGGCGAGTGACTACTGATGGCGCACGAGGGATTAGTCCTGTTCATGATTGCCTTGGGCATACTCCTTCTGTTGGCGTTCTATCTTGGACCAGACAGAGAAACAAGGCTCGTCAAGCGAAATGAGGGGAGAATTATGCTCGTCCCTTCTGCGATGATCATGTTAGTCCTCGCCATCATTGTTTTTAGCGGCGTGCTTGGCTAGAATTCTGGATATGCGAGACCGACAAGCCTGCAGAAGACTGCAGCTGATATGATGTCGGCTGTTGTCCCAGGGTTGAGCAAGTTCCCCTCCTCCCGCAGGGTATCATCTAGTCTGACTATCAGCTCCACAGGCTCGCACACATCAGACCAATTCTCCACGGTCTTCTCTGCCAGTCTTCGGATCTCTTCTGCTCGTGCTCTTCCAGCTTTCTTTACGATTAATCCATCAGGTCGCTTTGATAGAAGCCAGATAAAGGAACGAACAATCGCTTCTTCTAGGTCATCCAAGGATTGGGATATCTCAGCAATGAATGGATAGACCTCTCCCAGAATCAGTTCGAAATTACTTGCCCACTCTCGACTTATCTCATCGATGTCTGAGGACAAGCTGAAAAGCTCTGCGAGCTTCAGGTCATCCTTCATGACATTATCAATTGCGGCAGGATTGTCAAAATCGTATCTCCTATGGATATCTGACCATTGAGAATCCTCCTTGATCTTGCGCCCCCCTGGTGTGGAACGGGCGAAGGCCCGGTACAGCCCGGCTGTATCTTCTACTGTCGTCCCTTGGATGATTCTCTGAAGCCAACTGCGTACATTTCCCGTTGAAAAGTGCCTGTCTTCGACTAGACTGGCAGCTATTGCCACAGTCAGAGGCACGTATAGAAGAATCGAGCCAAGGATTGTGTTTCTCTTATTGAGACCACTCAAGGACTCCGATACACAGGTTTCAATGAGTGCGCCAAGACCTGCCTCCTCTGGAGCTAACTTGCTTTTTCCGATTCTTACCCCCTTTGACGCACACATGTGGAGTCCTCTCGACATCATTGAGGCGCTAGCAAGAAAGTGCCTGTATTCAGTGTCTGAGAAGCGAGCACTTCGATTCACATTTCCAGGTTTTGGGGCACTAGCCTCCAGGAGCAATGAAAGCTGACCCAGTTCTGTCAATCTCCAATTGATGTCGCTCATTGCGGTGGCATTGTATCATACTCCGTTTAAGATTCGCGGTGGCACGCAAATGGAATAAGTGTAAATAGGAGATTATGTCAGACCCGTATGGTTGTACAATGAGTCTCCCTGCCCGTATCTCATTTGCGCAAATTGGTGTTCTAGTTTCTATCATTGTCTACATTGCAGTAAGAGTATTCTTTGCGCTGATCAATTTCGGTCTACTATGGACTCATCTCGGTGGGTGGTGGGCCATCATACTGCCCTTGCCGCCTGTTATCGTTTTGGGCTTTACGGCCTGTGTTGTTTCATATGCTTTCACATACCTAGGTCTCTGGATGATGGACAGTGACTACTATATCTTAGGGGTGATTACAATCATCCTCTCTGCAATCGTCATTCCTGGGGGGCTGGGTGTGTACAGTTGGTTCGGATTTACAGTCGGTTAGTATTTTGTGATTAGAGGGACTAGCTCAGTTGCTCTGCCAGTCAGAATGATGTCCGCAAAGTCTTCTCTATTGACACCCCTTAAGTTGACAAGAATCACTCTAGCTCCGGAATTCTTGGCGATTTTGGGAAGAATTGCAGCAGGGTAGATTGAGAGGCTTGTACCAATTACCAGCATCAGGTCTGTATCTCGACAAAGAGCCACAGCATTTTCCATCGGAGTTTCTGGGAGTGGCTCTCCGAAAAGGATGGCCTCCGACTTGAGAACACCTCCACACTTGTCACACTTGGGTGGTATTTCACCCTTAGCTACTCTCTGATGTACTTTTTTTCCTACATATTCTGCCTTGCATCGAGTACAGCATGCCCTGAGATAGTTGCCATGTAGTTCAATGACTTTCTTGTTTCCGGCCAGTTGATGGAGATTGTCAATATTCTGTGTAATAATGCCCTGGAGTTTTCCATCTGCTTCGAGCTTAGCAAGAGCCCGGTGTGCGGCATTGGGCTCTGCTTTGATGATGGTCGCTGCCAATTCACGCCCCATTGTCCAGAACCTAGTGGGGTCCCTGTTGAAGCTGTCCAAGGTGGCATATTCGTGAGGATCATATCTCTTCCAAAGACCCCCCTCAGATTTGAAGTCTGGAATTCCTGAATCCACGCTTATTCCTGCTCCAGTGAGAGCAGATATTCTATTGGACTTGGAGATGAGATTCTTTGCTCTCTCGATATCGGTATTAATAGTCATTTCACCTTGCACAGATTCATTCCAGCTAGATGATGTTTTCAATCTTTGGCTACTTACCTTCCCCGTACTTCCGCTGTCGAAAGGTTTTTCTTGGCATGACCAAGGTGTTGACTGAGTCATCAAGGGGAATTGTGGTCAAGGAGCCAGTCCCCGACCGGCAGTCGTGTCGGTTTCCTTTCTATATAGTCCTGCTAGTCATCTTCACGCAAAAATAGGCAGAGTGGACTTAACATGTCTGAAAAAGAGAATGAGAATCATGAGACTGATATTGACATGTCTGATGAGGGTCTCGACTCTGAGGAAGCCATTGAAATCATTCCAGAGAATCCTGATGAGAGGAATTTTGCGAAGGAATGCCAGAGGTCAAAGGACCTGTTTGACAGGCTGCAAAGACTCCAAGCTGAGTTTGACAACTATAGAAAGCTAATGGAAATGCGCTTCTCTGAAGCTACGAAATTCGCCAGCGAGGGCATACTTCTGAAGATGCTGGACGTCTACGACAATCTGCTTCGTGCCCTTCAGATTGACTTCAGGAAAGACACGAAGGGCGCTGAAGCTGGTATTCGAGCAATCCGCCAGCAGATGGACAAGATTTTGGCTGATGAAGGTGTTAGACCAATCAAGTCAGTCGGACTACCGTTTGATCCCTATTATCAGCATTCTGCTGGCACACGTAACGATCCAAAGGTACCCGATGGAGTCGTTGCTGAAGAATACCAGTCTGGGTATATGTTAAGAGAGAAGGTGTTGAGACCGGCTATAGTATGCGTGAATAGACACGAAGCTCCTGACAATGATGCGACTGAGAGTAAGAGTGAGAAGACACACAAGGATAGTGAAGTATAATGGCGAAGGTTGTAGGTATCGATCTCGGAACAACATTTAGTGGCATTGCGTATATGCTGGCTGGAAAGCCAACAATGATTCCTAATGCGGAAGGACAACGGATAACCCCGTCAGTCGTTGGAATCACACCCAAAGGTGAAGTTGTTGTTGGCGAGATTGCAAAGCGACAAGCTATATCAATGCCTGATAGAACTGTACGCTCAATCAAACGTAAGATGGGACAAGACTACAGGATCAAGATAGGTGACAAGGAGTATACTCCTCAGGAAATCTCAGCCATGATTCTCGCCAAGATGAAGCGCGATGCTGAGGCATTCCTAGGTGAGCCGATCAAGCAAGCCGTGATTACAGTTCCAGCTTATTTCAATGACAGTCAGCGACAAGCGACGAAGGATGCTGGAAAGATTGCTGGCATGGAAGTCCTACGTATTGTGAACGAGCCGACTGCATCAGCACTTGCCTATGGTTTGGATAAGAAGGAAGAGGCTAAGATTCTTGTCTATGATCTCGGCGGCGGAACATTCGACGTTTCGATTCTTGATATTGGTGAGGATGTCTATGAGGTTCTAGCAACCAGTGGAAATACACAGCTCGGCGGAGATGACTGGGACAAACGAATCATTGATTGGGTTGTGAGAGAGTTCAGGAAGTCGACAGGAATTGACATAACGAAAGACCTCTCTGCAATGCAGCGTATCCGTGATGCATCGGAACAGGCAAAGATTGAACTCTCTACAGTCCTGAAGACAACAATCAATCTACCCTATATCACAGCAGATCAAAGTGGTCCGAAGCATATCAACCTTGAACTGACCCGATCCCAATTAGAGAAGATGACTGACGATTTAGTCCAAGCGACAATGGGTCCGATTCGGCAAGCTCTTAGCGATGCGAAGTTGGAGCCTGAACGTCTGGACAAGATCCTGCTGGTCGGCGGCGCAACAAGAATGCCGATGATTCAAAACTCTGTGAGAGCAATATTCGGAAAAGAAGGTGACAAGAGTATCAATCCTGATGAGTGTGTTGCTCTCGGAGCCGCAGCTCAGGCAGGTGTTTTAACTGGTGAAACCAAGGAGGTTGTGCTTCTTGATGTCACTTCCCTGACACTCGGCATTGAAACTCTGGGAGGCATATCGACCCCGCTGATTGAACGCAATACGACTATTCCTATTTCCAAGAGCAAGATCTTCTCGACAGCTGCTGACCATCAGACGGCTGTCGACATCCATGTGACTCAGGGTGAGCGCAAGATGGCTGCTGATAATATGACTCTTGGTCGGTTCCAGCTCGTAGGAATTCCACCTGCGCCTAGAGGTATACCAAAGATAGAAGTGTCATTTGACATCGACGCGAACGGTATCGTCAATGTAAAAGCAAAGGACCTTGCTACAGGTAATGAGCAGTCGATAACCATCACTGCAAGCACGAACCTGTCAGACTCTGATGTAACTAGAATGGTCAAGGACGCAGAGAGATATGCTGAGGAGGATGCAAAGCGATTTGCCCAGACTGAGACCAGGAACAATGCTGACCAGATGGTCTACCAGGGCGAGAAGCTTGTCAAGGACATGGGCGACAAGGTTCCTGCCAATCTCAAGAAAGAGATTGAAGCTAAATCTGAAGAAGTCCGAAAGGCTATCGAAGCCAATGATTATGCAAAGATGAAGTCTGGAACTGAGGAGCTTCAGCAGATAATCTTCAAGATATCAGAGAAGGTCTACGGTTCTGCAGGTCCTGGCGCCCAAGCTGGGGGAGCTGGTTTTGATCCCTCCCACATGGCTGGTTTCGATTCGTCAAAGAGGAGTGGCAAGAAGGGCAAGAAGGGGCCGAAGCCTGATGAGTCCTCAGACGAGGATGTAGTTGATGTGGACTTTGAAGATCTAGATTAATCCTTCACAGAGAGGTGAGCTTCTTGGCTGAGCATGACTACTACGATATACTTGGCGTTGGAAGAAATGCAACCCAAGATGAAATCAAGAGAGCATATCGGGAGCTTGCTAAGAAGTACCATCCTGATCGTAATCCAAATGACAAAGGAGCAGAGTCAAAGCTGAAAGCCATCAACGAGGCCTATGGCGTTCTTGGGGATCCTGAGAAACGCACCAAATACGACCGGTGGGGAACAGCTGATGAACAAGGTATTGATATGGATAACTTCGGTGACATATTCAGCTCAATCTTTCGGGGGTTTGGTGGCTTTGGCGGATTTGGGGGTCGAGGTGAGCCCTCAGGGCCCGAACCGGGTCAGACACTTCGAATTTCAATCGATTTGACCTTCGAAGAAGCTTTCTTTGGCATTGAGAAAGAGATTGCATTCAACAGGAAAATCCATTGTGAGACCTGCAAGGGATCCGGAGCCGCGCCAGGCAGCGCACCTAAGACTTGTCCGACGTGCCGTGGCCAAGGCCAAGTCGCTCGGTCGATGGGATTCTTGAGCGTCGCCCAGACATGTCCTACATGTGGCGGAATTGGGGAGACTGTCGATACACCTTGTCCTGATTGTAGAGGCCAAGGCCTACAAAATGAACGTCGGAAGACCGCTCTCCCGATTCCTCCTGGCGTTGAAGATGGACAGGGTATAAGAATTTCAGGTGGCGGAAATGCAGGTGCGCGAAGAGGACCATATGGCGACCTCATTGTCATGTTCAATGTGAAACCTCATGACAACTTTGTCCGGCGAGGTCTGCATGTCTATATGGAGCATGAGATACCGTTTTCTCTTGCAGTGCTAGGTGGCGAAGTAGAGGTGCCCACGATGAGGGGATTGAGTAAGATGAAGGTTTCTCCCGGCACCGAAGGTGGGACATTGTTCCGAATGAAGGACAAGGGTGTTCATGCAGAAGACGGTCGTCGGGGTGACCAGCTTGTCCGCATCAAAATCCAGATTCCTCGGAAGCTCTCAAAGGAACAGAAGGAATATCTCAGCAGGTTCTCAGAGGTCTTTGATTAGAATTCTAGAGGCTTGCAGAGGCAGGCCTTCATTCTGAGTTTCGGAAACGTCTGAGTGTATGCCGGTTGTACGACCCATGCCGTATCTGCCCCTCTTCCTGTTCCAGCGATGCACACCGCATCGTGGTCTGTGGGAACTAGTCCCGCATCAGCAGCCATCATTGCAATCTCAGCGCATACCTTTGTTCCCTGACCAAAGGTGCGAAATGCTACTGCGATAATCTCAGTGGGCTGCCACCCACCCAGTTCCACTCTGATTCCTCTGGCAATTCCTGCAAATGCGTGAGTTGCCGTGAGAACATGTGCTCCTTCATTGATAATTCTCTCTCGTTGATCATCCTTCAATTCATTCTCATTTGGGGTGGCGAAGCCTGCCTGGTGTGACACAACAATGACAGTCTTGTTCTTGAACCGCTGTGCTGCCTCTAGTCCCGTTGTTCCTTCGGTCGATGCAACAACAATGTGCTCAATTGATGGATTTGCGGCGAGGTACTCACTCACAACTGAGAGGACTTTCTGCGTTTTTGCTTGTGACAGCTCATCGAAATAGTAGGTTTCGACTCTCATGATGTTACTGGTGCAGCTGCTTGTACTTGAGGCTTCCTTCTAGGACTCCCCACTCTGCTTGGCTCGTACAAACCACTCGATGACAGCGAACACCATCAATACAACAACTGCGAGAGAGAAATTGACTGCTCCATTTGTGATAGTTGAAACAATCCATGCTGCTAGGACAACGACAATAAGAGCTGCTACCAAACGAATTGCATAGTACCGGACTCGACCAGAACTGCGCGCTTGCTCAGGTTCATGGACTTGCTCGATTGCATATTCTTCTGCTATTTCCTCAGGTGTGCCAACGTCATCAAGGACCTCTTGAATCAGCTTAGATTGGCTTTCATCTGGATTGCCCCTGATCTTGTTGTTCAATGCTTCATGAATATGAGATCGGAGATCTGCTATCAGATCTTCGGCGGCAAAGTTGTCAGGAAGAAGCCGCGACGTCTTCTTGATGAAATCCTCAATCATTCTCTCAGTCTCGCCACTAATCATGTCCTAGAACCTCCAGTTTTTGAAAGATATCTCTGACAAGCACAGTCAGTTGTCGGTAAACTCGGTCTCCCTCTCCAGTCAGGACGTATACCTTTCTGCTCGGCCCCGAATCAGACTTCTCATCGTATACATTGAGGAGTCGCTCCTTGCGAAGTCTATGGAGAATAGGATACAGGGTTCCTTCCTTTACTTGAAGCAGCCCGTCTGTCTTCTCCTGCAATTCGCGGGCAATACCATATCCATGAATCCCTGACTCGTGGTTCTTCACTATCGCTAGGACTGCATATTGAAGAACGCCTCTTCTGAATTCTACTCTCCATGCGTCTTCAAAGCTGGGTCCTCTTTGCAATGGATGCAGTCCTCTCAGGTCTTGAGAAGGTGTTTCTGTACGTGTCCTTAAGGTTGTCTATCTCAGACAGTGTCTGCGTCATGGCGTCTACGGTGGACAAGTGACCGGAACTCTCTCCATAGCGTCGATGAGTACTGCCTCGGTTCTCTGATTAGCAGGTAGAGGAATGAAGCAACAAGCCTTAGAATCCCGCTCAGCATGAGCATTATAAAGACCGTCAGTATGGGGTCGAAGATGATAATCAGGATTGCTTCTCCCAGAAGACCGGCAAGAAGCGAGCCTAGTAGGTATACGATACCCGTGAAAGTATTGAATACTGCAATATGGGCTCCCCTCTCCGATTCTGGAGCGATATCATAAATGTACGCAGTGATGGCATTGACTGCCGATGCTGTGCAGAATCCTGCTATTACATTGGCAAGGTACACCAACCAGACATTCGTTGCCAAGGCATAGAGGACTGGGACCAAACACAGAAAACCCCGCCCCAGAAAAATCAGGGGTCTCCTACCAATTCTATCGCTCAGTCTACCGAATGGCACAGTGAAGATGACTGTGGAAGCAGTCATAATCGCTGAAGCGAGCGCAATTTCGAATATTGTATTATGTAGCCACTCTCGCTGGACAACAATGAAATACGGCCATGCCATGGACATCGAGAACGAGTAGAAGATAGCAACAAAACTGAAACGACGGAAATCGCCAGGTCTTGAGAGTAGCTTGAGCAACGGAGGGAAGCGTCTTGGTCCGTCACCCTTTCGAGCTTTCTCGCGAAGTCCAAGAGAGAGTATAGAAGCTGAGATTCCAATTACAGCTGTGAGAAAGAACGGAATATAGTATGCTTCCCGCCAAGCATCTACGGATGGAAATAGAACGGTGCCTATGTCACCAAATGAGGCCCTCAAGAAGGGAAGGATGCCTGGCACGCCTGCAAGGAATCCGGAGATAAGGGTAGCAAGAAGCGAGGCGATATTCGTTACTAGTCCCAGTTTTCCTAGTTCGTCGCCTCTATTCTTCTCACCCATGAGACATCCGATTAGAGATAACCACGTCGGAATCTGAATGCTAAACAGAATGGACTGAATTGCATACATGGCTATCATATCAATTGGAGTCGCTGCCCACAGGAACAAGTAGACAAACGCAAGTCCCCACATTGTGCCAAATGCTACGAATGCCTTCGCGTGTCCCGCTCTGTCCGATGCTGCTCCCCAAGCCGGTTGTAGAACAGTGGGCGCGAAATTCCCTACACTCCTGAACGCGCCAAGTTGTGCGAAATTCAATGAACCGTACAAGTTCGTCTGCATATCGACAAGATATGTCTGCAGGAAAGGTGCATGAAGACCTAAAGCAAATTGAGTCATGGCTCCAACAGCGACTGCTCTCTTGGGGAGCTTCTGTTCCTCAACTGCTTCACAAGTCTCTTCAGTCAAAGGAGATTCTCCTTGAATCACGTTGGCACGCGGTCCCCCTCTTAACTGTGATTCTGATTGCTAATACTTGAAACATCAAAAACCGTCAGACTATTATTGCGTCTAGCTCAACCTGTGTGCGTTGAAAGATGCTCGGAGAGTCATTATACAAGTCGAGACTGGAACAAATCCAGAAGCAATTGGAGACAACCGGTGCGGATTTCGCACTTCTGACTCCTGCAGCCAATTTCCAATATATTACTGGATACACATATCACATGAGAGAGCGTCTAGTGGCTCTTGTCATTCCGAAAGGTGCCGAACCTGAGCTTGTTGTTCCAGCTTTTGAGGCGTCTGATCACTCCTCGCACACCTGGGTCAAGGAAATAAGATCCTGGACGGAGGATGAAAATCCATACCTGATGATAGCAGATGCCATTGGAAAAGGTGGCAATGCCTCCACAGTCATGCTTGATGACAGTCTTCCTCTGGGTGTCTATTGGTCACTGGAGAAGGCCTTTGGCGGCTTCAAGAAGGCATTGTCGATTACACCTGCGATTGACGCTTTGCGAATCTCGAAATCCGAGGATGAGGTTGCTTTGATGCGAAAGGCAGGCCACATCATTGACGAGGCCATGATGAAAGCTTTCAGAGAGGCTCAGATTGGGATGACTGAGGTGCAGGTTAGTCAGATAGTGCAAGAAGAGATTCTTCGTCAGGGTGCTGCTCCCAGTTTTAGTGCTGTACTTTTTGGAAGAAATAGCGCCCTGCCTCACGCGGACTCGAGCTCGAGAGAGCTGAGGCGAGGAGATGTTGTCCTGATGGACTGCGGCTGCTCCACTGATGGATACAACACTGACATGACTCGCGTTGGAGTCGCAGGAAGACCATCGCCTGAGATGGAACAAATCTACTCTATCGTGCGGAAAGCCGAAGAAACTGCGATTGAGAGTATATGTTCCGGAATGGTCTGTGGCATAGCAGATGGAATTGCTAGACGTATCATAGAGGCGGCAGGATACGGTGACTACTTCACTCATCGTCTAGGTCATGGGATTGGACTTGAGGTCCATGAACCCCCCTATCTTGTCCGCGGTAGTTCTTCAGTGTTGGGACTGGGAATGTGCCACAGCGTTGAACCTGGCGTCTACTTCGAGGGCAAGTTCGGCATGCGAGTAGAAGACCTTGTATGCATCCATCAAGATGGGCTTGAGGTCATAACCTATTCCCCCAAGGAATTGATCACAATGAGCCTCTGACGATTAGTCATGGGTTTCACTATCAGATGGTGATGGATGGTCCTTGGGACCCTGCGACGAGTCCTCGCCAGTTTCCTTCTTTTCTTCTTCTGAACGTTTCTTCATGGCTTCAGCAGACTGTCTAATGAGTTCAGCCATTATGACGGAGTAGACTGCTGGAAGTGCAGCGTCTGTTTCGGTCCTCTCCCTGAACTCCTGTTCGGCCAGGTCTCTCGCCTCTTGGAGAACCTCCTTGCTGACCTCTCCCTGTCCAACGCCGGGGCAGTCCTTGCTACTCAGATAGTATTTCTCTCCGTTGTACTCAAGCGGATAAGTTCGGCATGAGATGGGTCTTGAGTATCTGATTTCACAGCCATTGGCTTTTTCATTGAAGAAGATGCAGCATGTGCTCTCCACCGCTCCCTCCAGTGGTTTTCGCGCTGTTTCCAAAGACATAGGATCTTCCCCACTCTCAGGCAATGTCAGTGACATGCCTGGTAGGATGTTCATGAGATACCCCTGCGCAGTCCATCTGCCCAGATCTCCTAGAGTGACGTATACATGGGGTCGGGTATGACAGGCTCTTGTCGTACATTTTTGTTCGAGGCATTTGAAGTTGTACTTAGACTTCTCAGACATCTTCATCACCGAGACTCGGTATCCTGTCCTTGTCGTTATTATGAAGACTTTAATGTTTTCGAAATAGCTAAAACATCTTCAATTCCTTCCTCTGTCGGCAGGTTTTTGTATAGCCAAAAGGCGGGTGATGCTCGCCTCAAAGATAACATCTGTCTTGATTCGGAGTACTCAAAATGGCTCAGAACTCATGCTACGACAATGATATCCAGAACGTCTTGATGAAGTCTGACATCTCTTCCAAAAATCTATCGCAGGAAGATGCCGAAACCAAATTAGTTCAATACGGTCCGAGTGAGCTCGTGAATGCTGATGCGTTCAATCCTCCGATGATGTTTCCGGAGCCATTCAGGAGGCCTATGGCTATGCTCTCTATGATATCTGCTGTGGCCGCACTTGGGGCACGAACTAAGGGTTTGCGAAACAGCGGAGGCGACTGATGATGACCGAGTCGTGGCACACACTGGAAACTGAAATGGTCCTTAATGTATTGGACAGCTCCCACGAGGGCCTCAACCAGGATGAAGCGGCAGCCCGCCTTGAGCAACATGGAACAAATGAAATCATGATTGCACAGAGAGGTTCCGCAATCCGGATGTTCATTAGACAGTTTTCAAACATCCTCACAATTATTCTTCTCGTGGCTGTTGTAGTCTCTTTTGTCGTAGGAGAAGCGGTAGATGCTGCTCTCATTATGGTCATTGTGCTCTTTTCGGCATTGCTTGGCTTTTCTCAAGAGTATCGTGCTGAGAAGGCTTTAGATGCTCTACGGCGGATGCTTACTCCCACTTCGGTCGTGCTCAGAGATGGACGACCTGTGGCAGTGGCAAGCAAGGAGATTGTACCAGGAGACATCTTAATTCTGAAGGAAGGAGATCGACTTACTGCTGATGGTCGCGTGCTAGAGTCTATCAATTTGAAAATAAGTGAGGCGGCAATTACTGGGGAGTCTGTTCCTGTACAAAAAAGCGCTTCACTTCTTCCTGAAGATACACCGCTCGGTGACAGACGCAACATGGTGCTCTCGGGCACCGATGTCATCTACGGGAAAGGAACTGCTGTCGTTGTGGCAACGGGCTTGAACACTGAATTCGGAAAGATTGCAAGTCAGGTCGCCACTGTGAAGAAGGAAAGCACTCCTCTTGAGAAGCGAACGAGAGAGATCGGCTTTTGGTTGGGGACTATTTCGCTGTCAGTGTGTGGCATAGTCATCGCCATTGGTCTTCTCAGGGAGTTTTTCATTAGGGGTTTCATTGAAACTACTTTCGCTGTCCAGATGCTATTGTTCGGAATCGCACTTGCTGTGGCAGCAGTCCCGGAAGCATTGCCTGGTGTTGTTACCGGAAGCCTCACAATAGGAATGCAGCGCATGGCTCGTCAGAATGCATTGGTCAGAAGAATGGCGGCAGTAGAAACACTGGGATGCACTAGCGTTATCTGCTCGGACAAGACTGGCACGATAACTCATGGGGAGATGACGGTCAGAGAGGTGTACCTCCATGGTGCCACTCTTAGCGTCAAAGGTGAAGGATATGACCCCGTGGGTGAAATCGTTCCAACAGATTCGGATGAATCAATCCTAAAGCAAGACCGATTCCGCATGTTGATGGAAGCCTGTGTTCTCTGCAATGATGCACGGCTTGAACAGGCTGATGGTCGCTGGAAAGTGCTGGGTGACCCCACTGAGGGTTCCTTGATTGTTCTGGCAGAAAAGGCCGGAATCAATGCCGAACTCCTTAGGTCTCAGCATCCGCGTATTGGTGAGGTTCCATTCAGTTCAGACAGAAAAAGGATGAGTACCTTGCACTCAACTGCGATCGGCACTACTCTGGTGTTCACCAAGGGCGCTGCTGAGGTTGTCTTGGACAAATGCAGCCACGTTGCTGGTGATAGTGGTCACGAGCAGATGACGCCTGCCATACGAGACGCCATACTTGAGAAGACCTCCGACATGGCAGCTCGAGCTCTTCGGGTCTTAGCTCTTGGCTACTGTGAAACTGGTCTTCTTGATATGACAGACGAGGATGCTGTAGAGTACAACCTGACTTTCCTCGGTCTTGTCGGAATGATTGATCCGTCAAGGAAAGATGCAATTGACGCGATTGGGATATGCAAGTCTGTGGGCATCCGCCCAATTATGATAACAGGTGACCATAAGCTGACCGCAGTCGCTATCGCAAATGAGGTTGGAATTCGCCAGCCAAATGACCTAGTCCTGACAGATACGGAATTGCAGGAGCTTTCTGACCCGGACTATATGAATCTCGTTGATAAGGTCACTGTCTATGCGCGCGTGTCGCCATCGAGCAAACTCAAAATTGTCCAGGCTTGGAAGCGACGTAACGAAGTGGTAGCAATGACCGGCGATGGAGTCAACGATGCACCTGCGTTGAAGCAGGCTGACATAGGTGTCGCCATGGGAATCACTGGCACCGACGTCACGAAGGAGGCTGCCGACCTTGTGCTGGCTGATGACAATTTCGCGACCATCCAGAAGGCAGTCGAACTCGGCCGATGGATATATGACAACATCAAGAAGTACCTTGCCTATCTGCTGAGAGCTAATCTCATCGAGATTATAGTCTTGTCAGCTGTCGTCCTCATCGGTTATCCATTGCCGTTACTTCCTGTTCAGGTGCTCTACATCAACCTTGTCACAGATGGACTTCCCGCCATTGCACTCGGGCTGAGTCCCCCCGATGCAGACATCATGAAGAGACCGCCAAGAAATCCAAATGAGAGCATATTCTCCAGGGATGTCAAGCAGTTCTATGTCATCACTATACTCATTCAGGTTCCCTTATTCCTGTTCGCCTTCATGAGTACGGCTCCCCTTGGAGTCGCCGTTGATGATCCTTCAATGGTAGCAGCACGTACGCTCCTATTTTACCTGTTCGTGTTCTGCGAGCTGACTCTGGCTCTCACATGTCGGTCGCTGAAATACACTATCTGGGAGGCACGACCTCACAGACTACTTGTAGGCTCTATCGTTTTCAACATAATTCTGACCGTAGGACTCTTTGGCTTTGTCCCTGGTGCGGCAGAAGCCTTTGGTATTGTCCCGCTGAGTTTGATGGGCATAGAGATAATCATCGGCGCTTGCCTAATATCACTCTTGGCCATTGAGGGACTAAAGCTAATAACTCGCAGGAATAACAACAACAACACAAATCGACTCAACACGATGATGACGATAGATCGGTGAGTTCATAGCACCATACTCAACTGACAGGAGAAGATTAGAGGCACTATGAGGGCAACCTTTTCTCCAGCCACGCTGCCAAATCAGCCATGACTTGGTCCTTTTCAGGCTCGACATGAAGCTCGTGATAGAGGCCCTCATAGAGTTTCCATGTCTTGTCCTTCGAGGATAGCCTATCGAAGAATACCTTGTTTTTGTTCGGGTCAGTGGCTTTGTCAAGACCTGCCTGCTGAAGCAGAACGGGGAGTGTAATTAGTGATGCAGAATTGAATGCATCTTCTGATGCTCTGAGACCTTCAATGCCAAACCTCGCTGTGACTCTCTCGAATCTCAAGGGGTCAGTCTCATGATCTCTTATCACACTGGGGTTCCTGCTCAAATCACTGTAGTTCAGATTGCTGTCGAAGTATTTTTTGATATTCAGGATAGAGAGAAGATGCCCCGCAAGACGCTTGCCGGTGCCAATACCAAGTGTCTGACTGACTGCTGGCACTTGAAGTATGAGGCCATCGATGTCTCGAGGATACTTGGCTGCATACCTGACTGCGTTGACTCCTCCGAGCGATGACCCGAACAGGAATGCAGTTCTGTTGAGGTATCGGTCCTTGGCTTGCATTATCAGATTCTGAATGTCTTCGACATATTCATCGAAGTTCATGACATGCCCTTTCAAAGCAGAATAGTGCCCAAAGCCACGCATATCCGGTATGAAGACAGCGATTCCCTGTTCTGCAAAATACTCCCCAATGTTCTTGAAGTCACCAGCATGACTACCCAGCCCGTGGATGACTATCAGAAGAGCCCTCGGGTTGTCATTGTCAGGACGCCATACCGCCAGGAACATACTTGTCCCGTCATATCCGCTGTACTTCGTTTCCTCGTACTGCATGACTACCACTGTTCGCTTGTGGTGACTCTCCACTATTTATCTTAGTGCGATGAGAGGAGAAACATGACCCTGAGTGTCACCTCAGTCATCAGACTAGAATCTCATCGGTTTTGGCTCATCGCCTGAATAGTCATAGAAGCCTCTTCCAGATTTTCGACCCAGCCATCCTGCTCTGACCATCTTCCGTAGTAATGCCGGTGCCCTGTACTTACTATCTTTGAACTCATCGACAAAGTAGTCACTGATGTAGAGTGCTGTATCGAGACCAACGAAGTCGAGCAATGTCAACGGACCCATGGGCCAGTTAAGACCCAGTTTAACCGCCAAATCCATGTCTTCTACGGTGGCCACACGTTCTTGAATGGCAAAGACTGCCTCATTGAGTGCTGGTACCAGTACCCTGTTGACAGCAAAACCTGGCGCCTCGTTGACTATCACGGTCTTCTTTCCGGCCTTGTGGGATACATCCTCGATTACTTTCACAGTGGCCTCCGCAGTTGCCTGCCCCTTTATGATCTCTACGAGACCCATAACTGGAACCGGATTGAAGAAGTGCATTCCTATGAATTTCTCAGGTCTCTTTGTGACTGCGGCCATCTGGGTGATACTGATGCTGGAGGTATTCGAAGCGAGTATGGCACGTTCGGGTGCTGCTCCATCGACTTCCTTCCAGGTGTCTAGTTTCAGCTTGACAACCTCAGGAATTGCCTCGATAACTAGATCAGCATCCTTCACTGCGCTCTTTAAATCGAGAACACCTTTTACCCGTCCCAAGATTGCATCTGCTTCGTCTTGACTCATCTTGCCCTTGGAAACCCCACGATCAAGATTCTTCTTGATTGTTGCTAGTCCATTATCTACGAATTTCTGTTCAATATCTCGCATTTTGACCTCATAGCCAGCTTGTGCGCAGACATGGGCTATTCCATTTCCCATCTGTCCGGCGCCTAACACTGCAATCTTTTTGATTTCCATGATATCACCTCGTAGTACGAATACGAAACGCCACTCGTTCGATGCTGCCACTAAATATGTCTATTGATAGAAGGCTGGAATCCAGCAAGAAGTGAACTCACGAGAGTGCAATGGACGTTCATATTCTCTCATACCTGAATGCACAGCGCTTGTCACCTGACGCAATGGTTTCCTTGCGGGTGAATCTTATCCAGGTGTCGACGACGCTAGCAAGAATGCCATCATACTCGCAAAGGATTGGCCCCAATTCAGGTCTCCCTGCTTCTCGCAGGATATCAAAGTAGAAACATCTCTGAATATCAAATCCGAATTCTTTGTCGTTCTTGTGGACCTCAATTAGCTTGAAGAACTCATTTTCATAGTTTGCCTTGTTTCCACTTCGGACCCATTCTGTGAAAGCATTCCATGGGTCTTTGCTCTGCTTGAAACCGGCTGCTTCCGTTTCAAAGAAACCCAGCAACATCTCTCTATAGATTGCAAGAACTGACTTCCTCAGTTGCGAATACGATGCTTTGCCTTCTCTGAGTACATCATCGACGGCCATGACAAAGAGCGAGTTGATGCCGTGCCTCTTTGCCAATGGATTAGGCATCATCTGGCTGTAGTTGTTATAGTGTATCCTGAACTGCCTATCATACAGCTTATGCAGAGCTTCTCCTCTCTGCTGGCCAAAGAGTCTGGTGAACTCCTTTCCTGCCAAATCGGAAAAATAACCAATGAGTTGTTGAGATTGAGATACCTCGGTCATCGTCTTCCGTCTTCTTTGCGGTTGTTAAAGGAGTTTGGGATACTTGCATGTTTCTCTCGGATATCACTCTTGCCGTGAGTGGTCACCATGTGGTCAGATTCGTGGTCAGTCCAGCTCAGAAGGGGCATATCTTGTGACCACTCCACGATGGGTTGTGAATCATTATGACTAGGGACAGTCAAACACGCAATCGTAACTTGAAATACGGATATCATAGGTACGTTCAAATCGCTGACGCACTGGCCCACGCCTTTGCCTATAGAAGGTGAGTGAATTTTCGGTGACGAAATGGCAGAGAGCGCCCCAACTGCATTCCCGATCAGTGATTGCTGACACATACTTTAGAAAGCAGTCCATCACGGCAGTATCCAGCTCTGCTCCCTTCAAATGTGTCCTCGGAATGGTCTATGCAAAACACTCAATATTTCAAATAGTATATGAAGCAAATTCTTGCGTACTGGAAAATGTTTATAATAAACCGTTCACAGATTTTGGTTTGTCAGTCAAACCTTATATGCATCCGAAGCACAGCGAATGCGCGACCGATATCGGCGTCGCAAGACGTTTCCGAATAGTCTTGGTGTTTCACTTGCACATGCATCAAATGAATCTTCTATCTGCAAAGTGGTCCCGGTCGAGCGGCCTTGGGACCGCTGCCCTAAAATGGAGTGTTGACAGAGATGAAACTCACTGTTGCTGACCAATGGCATGGCTCACGAGCCATAACACAACTAGGATTTGCATTGAAGAAACTTCTTCTCAGGAAGACGCATACCCGCAGGAGCAAGGAAATATGGGTCTATTAAAATCGTTTCTCGGTCTGCCAGAGGCGACAGACAAAGTCTTGCACTTGGCAAAAATCATGGCCATCCTCGGACCTCTCGCCAATTTCACTTTCGTGCTCTCCACGACATTCTATGTGATTTTTGTTGCAGAGGCTCTTGGCGGCGGCTCCGGTATGTACCTTCAAGGTATGGGTCTTGTTGGAACTCTTGTAGTTGTTCAGATGGTTGTTCAGACGATGCTGGACTACCCGACGGGTGCAATCGGAGATTGGATTGGTCAGAGATGGATCATTGCATCATCCTGCATATGCTTTGCTGTGTCCTTCATCATGCTTTCTTTTGTTACCACTTCAACACCATTCCTGTACTTGGTTGTGGTCTACCTTCTAGCTGGAATTGCGGCGTCTCAGCAGAGCGGCGCTTTCAGCGCCTGGTTCGACAACAACTACCGTGTAGCGATGCCTGGTGACTCCGATCGGAAGCAGTATGGTGTATTCTTGGGTCGCACGGGCATGGTAATGCAAATCGTTGCGACTGCGTCCTTGATTCCTGGGAGTATTCTTGCTGTGTTATTCTCAAGACCTTGGGTATTCCAGTTTCAAGGTGTTCTTGCCCTAGTCTTGGCTTTGATTTCATTCCGTCTGGTCAGAGACTTTCCAGAGGTCGAAGCGCAGCGAATTGAGCGACCAGATATGGGCGAGTACATTTCGATATTGAAGGGCGGCGTGAGTTTTCTCTTCAGGTATCCCTTTGTGAGGTATATCGTTATGGGAGGCATGCTTGCTACGAGCAGCATAATGGTGTGGGGCAATCTAATCCTCTTTCCGATGTACTATCTATATCTTATCACAGATGTTGCTGTGGCTAGTTTCAGGACGCTCCTCTTTTTGCCAGGCATTCTTGCACAGGAACGTTCTGGCATTTGGTCTCGAAGATTTCAGCCAAAGAAATGGATTCCACGTTTCCGATTTATGGAAACCTGTGGATTTGTCTTCTTCTGGCTATTTGCGACGATCATGTATCTCTTCCCACCCGTCGCTGGTGAGTCTTCCAACATCATCTCAATCTATTGGCCGTTCACAGGGATTCAGCTGTTGACCCTTCCTCTTGAGAATCTCCTGCCAATCGTTCTGATTTTCACTATATTCGTCACTACGAGCTTCTTCGGCGGCTTTGCGGATGTCTTGACCCAGAGAGTGCTATTAGACGTGATTCCAAATCGCATTCGGAATAGCATGTATTCACTCTATCCAACCATCGCCACAATCTTCGCGATTCCTCAAATCGCTCTCTTCGGATGGCTAATCATGATCATTGGCTTTCCGTTGACTCTGGCTGGTTGCGGTATAGTATCCCTTGTAGGCGTCATTATGATAGTACATGGTTTTAGACATGAGCCTCCAGAGCGCGAGGAAGCTACATGGTCCGATAGAGGCCCGGCACTAGACCAATCAACAGGTGCCACAACTCGGGATGAAGTAGAGGTCGAATCAGAGCTACTTGATACAATTGAGCAGTTGCTCGACGATAAACCCCCCAAAGACTAGGATGGGCAGAACCACCACTCAGATGGCTCCTCTCTTTTGCCTGTATCATCTCAACAGAGTAAAGTTAATAGACGCCTGCGTGAAATCTCGCTAGGTGTTCTAATTTGAGCGATAGGCCAGGATTTCTTGTGGTTTCCCAATCGGGATCGGGCCTTCAGACAATGGACTATGAGAGGAAAATGGTCCTTGCGAAGGATGTAAAATTCGCTGGAGAAGATGGTTCTCTCGAGCTGACTGATGTACGCCTCGTTTGGTACAAAGCCCCGAAGAAAACGAGCGGTCTGAAGAAGTTTGGAGCAATCGCTGGTGCAGTGGCTGGAGCCGCGCTCCTAGAAGGTGCTGGCAGGCAGCTGGGCGGCATTGGCGGGAGTCTCGTGCGTGGCGCAGGCCGGGGGCTAGGATATGTTGCAGTCGGTACTGCTGTGTCTCGCTGGACATCTGATTCATTCTATAACAAAGACGCCAAAGGAAATACAGAGAGTATTGCAGTGCCCCTCCTGGCAATTGCCCAGGCAACACAGAGTGGTAATAAGCTCATTGTAGAGCTGAAGGCCGGGGGCAACATGCAGTTTGAGTTCAAGGAGAATAAAATGATTCCATCGATTGTTGCCAATGTTGACACAGCCCAAGACCAAGGCAAGTGTCCATATTGCGGAGCCGGAGCTGGTAATGTGTCAGCTTGTCCGAGATGTGGAGCTGCACTTGGAGGAAGTGGGCAAACCAGTAGCGGTGAAGCAGGAGCAGCGCATGTTTCCACAAGTGGTGGTTCTGGTAGACCTACTCATATCGATATCGGCCCCGCTGGAGGCGGCGGCGGCTCCGGATCAATGCGCATTACCTACTCAGTCGATAATGATGAGAGTGGCGAACCTAAATCAGTCGATATAGACTACTCGGGCGATAAGGCAAGCAGTGGCAAAGGCGCTGGAGGATATTGTCCCAATTGCGGACAGCCCTATCCAGTCGGTGCCAGATTCTGTAATGCGTGCGGGCAGAAGCTTAGTTGATTCAGTTTTCTTGAAAAGGTTCCTCTACTGAGGAACCTTTTCTTCCTCTTCTTCATCTGAACATGTCTTCATTCTTAGGTCTGACAATGTCCTTCGCAGAATCATCATCTTTCAGGAATGCGTAGCCCCTGATGATGACTGCAGGAATCCCTTGTCCAGCTTGTCCCATCAACGGCTCGGCAAGTGAAGCTATCTCATCCACCTGACAAACAGTGGAACGTTGCAGGATTCTGCCATAGAGGTCACTTCTCCCCTTGTTATACTTGAACGGAGCAATGCCTGCACAGCCAACAGCAATATTCACAGAGCCTCTTCGCCAAGGCCTTCCCTGAGTATCTGAGATGATGACCGCTAAACGCTTTCCTGACTCTCTCTCCATATTTCCCAGTAGCTTCCTTGCAGATGCATCGGGGTCTGCCGGCAGGAGAATATAGGTTCCCTTGGGAGCATTAGATCTGTCTACCCCACTAAAGTTGCATACTATCCCTGAGCGAGTTTCAGTGATTAGAACTCCTTTGCTTCTTATGACCTCGTTGCTCTCTCTGAGGGCAAGTTCCACCTGAACTGGGTCAAAGTTATTGTCATTAGCAATCTCTCTTGCCCGAGCAGAGATCTCCACAGACTCTCCAATGATCACTCTCCCCTCAGCCTTTGACACAATCTTCGACGCTACAACGATGATATCGCCATCTTCGAGTCTGATTTCGAGTTCCCCAAGAGCTTCGAGTATCCGTCTGGATATGCTATCGCCGCTCCTGATACTCGGTATATTGGGTATGCCAATTGCATGAACACCTTGATGCGACATTGTCCCAGTCTCTCATACCTCCTACTCATAAACATCTTTCTTCAATGCGAATCGAATTGCGTTTTCCTGCTAGTTTCTCCATTCTCATTGGTTGCTGCGGATACACATTACGGTACAGAAGGATTGGCTTCATGGACATAGTAGGCTCTAATGGATCCATCAACGTAGAGAAGAGGAGTTTGAAGGCATTAGCGACGGGAAAGAATAATATGCAATAGAAATCACTTCGAGAACACAGTCAAGATGCGCAAAGCATGTTGAAGCAGGGAAAGATTATCAACCGGATGCGAATTCAAGTATTGAGTCACAGCTGACGGTTTCTTGTGGAGTGACAGAAATTGAGTCCTAATGAAGATGCGAGTCCAGACAAAGAATCTAAACCAAAGCCAACTCCAACAGCAAGCCCAGTCGCAGGTGTAGGCGATATCAAGGAGGGAACAATTGCAAAGTTCATGCGCAAGAGGACTCAACTGGTTGGCTTTGAAACAGGTCTGAACAAGCACACTCAGTATTCTATTGAGTTTCTGGACAATGCCATCGATGCACTGGAGTCATGGTGGTGGAAGTCAAAGAAACGTCCTCGCCTCGCAGATAGACTGGAGCCTGAGATTATTGAGGAAGTCAAGAAGAAGCTTTCAGAGGGCTTGATCGACACAATTGCACTCAGCAAGCAACTTGAGAAAGACGTTCGAGCGGGAAAAGAAGTTCAACTTCCACCCAGGAAAAAGGAGACTCTTGAGGAGCGCATCACTGAGTTCAGAAAATTCGTTACACCCCTTCGAACTCTCATCACCAAGCGCGAGCCGCTGGTCGTCATGCAGATAACGGAAGTGCAGATGCCCGATCTCATCCCTATTGATGACGAGGAGGGTTTCAAGGTTTATGAATTCACCTGCTTTGATACTGGCGTGGGAATGGTTCCAGCAGACCTAGAGAAGTTCGGAATGTATCTGGCGTCGAGCAAGTCAGAAAAACTACGGCAGACAAGGGGAAGTCAGGGCTTTGGAGCTCCCTCTGCTTTCAGTGATGCCCAGAACACCACTGGCAAGCCGATATTTGCAGTCACCAAATGCTATACTTCTGAGCTTGCCACTGCGAGCAGCTTCTATACTACAACAGCGAATACCAAGGACTATGTTGGCGGACCGATAGACATGGATTTGCCATTCAATCATGGCACTTATATCAGGCTCTACTATTTGAATATACAGTATCGAAGGGGCTATTCTGATATCTACGTAGAGATGGCATCCCTCCTGAACTCACATGTGACGATCATCCTCATAGACCCGTATGGTGAGGTTCGTATCTATCCAAGAAGAGTCGCCAAATTCCCCGATGAACCAAAGTATGCGCAGCCCCACCCTGCGAGTATCAGAATCGGCGAGTTTCAAGATCTTCTTAGAGAGACTCCAGAATCTGATCTCAGAGGCTTCCTCACAAAGGCCTTCTGCCGTCTGAGCCCGAACAAAGCGAAGACCATAGTCGATGAAGCAAGTAAAGAGCTGCGTAAGCGACATCTTGAACCCATAACTCTTCAGACACCTGCAGACTCACTGTCGAAGACCGAAGTAGAGCTTCTCTATCGCGCGTTCTCCAGTGAAGAGTACATTGCCCCACCTACTGACACTGTTGTCACAGTAGGGGAGGAGGTTTTTGAACGGACGATTATGGAAGCATACAAACCAGATTTCGCAGCAGCAGTGACCAGAAAACCTACATCGGGAAAAGGTCTGTCGTTCGCAGTTGAGGCGTGTATTGGTTATGGTGGCGAGATAAAACCCGCATCATCTGCTCCGATGGTACTCTGGAGGTTTGTCAATAGGGTTCCAAAACTGAGAGATAACAGCGACTGCGCTACTTGGAAGGCGTCGGCACAGGTCAACTGGAGGAACTACAAGGTTCAAACCTTTGATAACGGGATACCTCGTGGTCCAATAATGGTCTTCATTCATGTCTGCGGAGCCTATGTGCATGTGATGTTCAAGGGTCAATCGAAGCAGGCTCTGGCAGAGGATGAGGTGCTCATTCGAGAGATCAAACTGGCTCTAGAAGATGCAGGTCGGAAGTTCCGAAGATTCATCACAAGAAGAGAAACAGATCGGAGAAAGGCAAAGCGTGCAGGTATTCTTGCTATGTACGCCGACCAGTTTGCAGAGAGTCTGGTGTACATCGCCAATGATGGAAGGAAGAAGCCCCTCTTTGACGCTGAAACAATTGCGGGCCGAATCCGCGACTCCATCTCAGGCTTTGAAACTGAGGGAGAGGAAGACGAGTCTGAAGTAGGAGTGGAGGAGTCTGAACTTATCGCAGATCCGACCACTGATGATCTGGATTTCGATGACATAGGGAGTTGAGATTCTTGAGCGGAAAAAAGAAGACTAAGAAAGAACCGGAAATTGTGCAATCAACTCTTGGCGACCTCATTGAGGCAAAAACACAGAAGAAAACCACCTCAAAGAAGAAATCAGAATCAAAGCCTCAGAAGAAAGCCGCATCAAAGAAGAAAACGGAATCAAAGCCTCGAAAGAAAGCCGCATCGAAGAAGAAGCCAGACGCAAAGCCTCAGAAAGAACGGAAACCATCTTCTAAGAAGACAAAACCAACCTCTACGAAAAGCACCAAGGCTCCGAAAAAACAAACGAAAAGTAAGACCGAGCAGAAGAAAGAAACTCCTGCAACCAAGAAAGACACCACCGAGATATCTCTGCAGATGCTACCCGGCATCGGACCGAAGCTCGCGGAGCGTCTCACAGCAGCTGGTTATGGTTCAGTAGAACATCTGTCAAGAGCTCGTCCGGACTCACTCTCAAAGAAGGTTGATGGTCTAAGTAGTGCTGGAGCCAGCAGTCTAACTTCCGCCGCGAAAGACCTTTTGCGTAGGACGGAAACAAAGAGTCAGCCAACTGAAGAGGCTCCTCTGGATGAAGTTGCGGCATCTGAAATCCCTGAATCGAAGTTGAAGCTCACTGACATACCAGGGGTCGGAACAAAGCTAGCGCTATCTCTTGAGAGAGCAGGCTATACTTCGGTAGCTAGACTTTCACGCTCCCGCCCTGATGCTGTTGCAGCCAAAGTGGATGGCCTTAGCATAGCGAGCGCGACAAAGCTAGTTGCATCCGCCAAAGAACTTGAGCACGAGGAAGAGGTCGAGAGAATCATTGGTGAACCTGCTCCGATCATCGTTGCAGGAAAGGAAGACACAACGATAGCCAAGAAACAGGTAGAAACACCTGTGGAGAAGCCCATGGAGCAACCCAAGAAAACAAAAGAAAAAGCTTCCAAGAAGAAGGAGAAGCCAGTAGAGGTTCCCATCAAGAAGAGAGCCAAGAAGGCTGCTGCTCCGCCCAAGAAGAAACCAAAACCCATCAAGAAGAAATCTAACTTGAAGGTCTCTCCTGCCATCATTAAACTCGCTGCGGAGATGAAACAAAACTGGGCTGAAGCGGAGAGGACGGCAATGGAACCCAAGTCGGAGGGAGAAATTGCACTAGCAGAGACTGTCGAGGTCATCAACCTGACAGCTGAAGACACAACTGACCGGTTGGTGGAAGCTGCTCTTGATGTCCTGAATGAAACAATGATGACGGGTCGTCCAGCATTTGAAATACCTAGTAGGAGCGGAGACAACATCGTGTGGGATGAGGTTCGCGACTTGCTTCTGCTGGGAATGCGTACGATCTCACGGCCATATCACTCTCTCGCATCAGTCGTTGACGCCACGCGTACTGCCAGAGTCATGGAGATTGTCTTCAATCTCCTGAAGGCGAATCTGCATGCAACGAAAAGAGAGATCTATTACAGTGATGTCAATCTATTCAGAGATCAAAAATACAGTGACAAGATCATCGAAGATGTAGCGTCAATGCTGCAGACAACTCGTGATAGCGTACACATAGTTGCATCAGCTCGTGGCTCAGCAATGGGCAGAGTCACTATACGCGATGGCGGCGATGTTATTGATCTAACCAAGATGGGAACTGGCGGTTGGGCTGTGACACCCTTCCTTGACCAACTGGAAATAATCGAGAGTGACGCAGAGTTTATTCTCTTGTCAGAGAAGGATGCAGCTGTCATGCGGTTGGCAGAGGCAAAGTATTGGAATCGTCAACCTTGCATAGTCATCACAGGAAAAGGTTCTGGGGACATTGCTACTAGGGCTTTTCTGAAAATGCTCGTGAAAGAACTAGAGATACCTGCGTTCTCTCTGGTGGACTCTGATCCCTATGGGCACTACATCTATTCTGTCTTCCTCAGAGGAAGCAAGCGGCTCAGCTATGAGTCTCCCTTCATTGCCACACCAGAACTCAAATTGCTGGGAGTCCTCAGCAGAGATTTGGACGAGTACAAGATTCCCAAATCAGTCAGAATCCCAATGCAGCCTGCCGATGTCAAGCGTGTCAAAGATATGTTGAAGGAACCATTTGTCCAGCGCAACAAACCTTGGGTTGAGGATCTTCAGTTGATGCTCAGGATAAAGGAGAAGGCCGAGATACAAGCGTTCGCCAGCCATTCGTTCGAATACCTGACTGATGAGTACCTACCTAGGAAACTCGACACCGGCGACTGGATCTAGTAGTGGTCATAGTTCAGTTCTTGTTGCCACTGTGCTTCCCGGTCCGTGAACTGCTGCGTCCCAGAAATGGACGAGAACGAAAGATGGTCACATCAAATACCATCAATAAGCTCTCAACTATGCCTTAGTGAGAGTGATATCGACCTCATCTCTCGTGGAAAAACCTCGAGGCTGACCCGATTCAAACCACGGTAATGTCTTGCCAATCAAGCCTTTCGGATTTTTCTATCTAGAATCTTCAAGCGCTTTGTATCCTCGCCCTCACGATACTTTGCTGCTGACTCCTGGTACTTCGCAAGAGCATCTCTTGTTTCACCGGCTTTTGCAAGACGGTCTCCCTCATCCTCAAGAGACTTCCCCCAAGCTAAATAGGCGTCACGAGCTCGTTCAGCACATCGAGCTCGTTTCTTTGCATCAGTAGTAAACATATAGAGTTCTCGAGCTTTCTTGAACTGAACTACTGCCCACTCAAACTCACCTTCCTTTAGGTGATTCTCTGCTTGCTCGTAATGAAACCTTGCCATATCGTCGTAGCCAACATCGATTCTCTTGGTGGCTTCTGCAAGGTTCTTCTCATTTCCTGATTTCTCAAACAGCAACTTTGCCATTTCGAAGTTCTCAATCGCTGCTTCGTGTTCGTTCTCTTGTAGGAGTCGATCTCCGTTCTCTACCCTTGCTTTTCCCAGTGCATCAAAGACATATTGTGGGTATTCAAAGCCATCAGATGTTGGTATGTTTCCGCACGTTAGGCAAACCGGAGTTCCGAGTTCACCAAGAGGCTTCTTGAGCGAGATTCTTTCTGGTTTTCCGACGACCACATCAATGAAACTTGGACTTGTACTGCCTCTTCCCTCGGGGAATAAGTGCGCAACTGCATCCCTTGTAGCGTCATCCCTTACTTCAGGAAAGAGATGAACCAACGCTTCATCAGTAGTGACCGCGATAGCATGAGCTTCGGCGAATACTCTTGGGGGCTCAATCTCCTTGAAGGGCATACCTTCCTTTATCTCTTCGACGCCCTCTTCCCAAGAGAGTTCACTTGGTGCTTTGCTGCTCTCTACTTCAAATGCAGGCGCCGGTGTAGTGACAGGGCTTAGTTCTCCTTCAGCTTCCGGGAGTTTCTCATCAGCAGGCAGCCCTGGCAATTCATCATCCCAACTTAGCTTCTCCGCAGAGCTTGATTCGGTGGATTCAGGCAGAGATTGTCCGGCAATAGGTTCTAGTTCTGGGATATCTTCTAATCCTGATTCTTCAACAGCAGGCAGAACATCATCTACTCTATCCGAGAGTTGCGCCTCTGGAATCTGCTCAGGGAGGAGATTCTCTGGAATCTTATTCCCACACTTTAGGCAGAAAGTCGAACCTCTTCTCAGTTTTGCACCGCATTTAGGGCATTTTACGTGTTCTGACATTAGTTGAACCACTTCAAGTTCTACTTTGTTTTAGCCTTAACACATTGGGAAAGATGCTGTAATTCTCTCGGGTTTCCATATGAACGCTTTTCGTACGGCATCGAGGAACTACACGTCAGCTGATGTAAACAAACGGATAGGTCAACGCAGTTATGATCACTCCCAAGAAGACCCCACTGATTGATTGGATCATGGAATGCTGCTGCAAGACTGTTCTAGCCCATATGACCAGTATCCAGAGCAAGATCACAGGAGTCGCTATTGCTCCGAAGACGTATATCAGTGCAGTTCCAGGTCCACCCACTCCAGCGCAATGCACAGAGACCTTTGTCCTCAGGCTGACAATTGTTACGCCCAAAGTCACTGTGAAATAGGCTGCGGCCAAAGCACTCATGACAGTACAGCTGTAGAGATGATACAGTATGAATGCCAGTACATAGCAGAGCAATGAAAAAAGAAAGAACTTGGTTCTGCTCTCCCGCTGAGACACATCTAGATCGATATTGCCTCTTGCCGCCTCAAAGATGATTGGTGAGATAGGCAAAACGACCATGAAGATGATACATAGCAGAAGTGATGTTGTTGGCGTCAGAGTCGACCCAAGACCTATCGGAGAATACCACGAAAAGATAATACCAACATAGAGGTTGATGAGCGGCGCTGGGGTCAATCTTGACACAATGCGAGCAGCAGTGATTCTTCTTCCATGAAGCTCAATAAGCTCGTCTCCATATTTCAAGGATTCATTTCTCCGGATGGAAGTGCACCAGAAGCATTAGACTTTTCATCTTTTCCCCTGAAATCATCCTTCTGATGAGCATTCCGTTTTACCTTAACTGGTCACTAATGGGCGGAACATATGACAACAAACCTTTTCTTTGTCATCTGCCACGTTTTCTTCCAAGAGAACCACAGAATCCGCTAGGATGTGCGACATAATGCCAGCAATGCCAAAGCGAGAGATATTCGAGAGAATCATCCAAAACATTACGAGCAAGTTTCCTGACGTTTACGCAGCACTATTCATCAGTCCTGAGGGATTTCCTATCAATACTTGGGGCGTTTCATTAGAACGAGCTGAGGAAATCTCAGCGTTACTAAGCTCCTTGATTGGTAAGACATTGGAGATAGTCAAGGGAGTTAAGGAAGGGGGTCTGCTGTCCTTCATCCAGATTCAGACGAATATGGGCGGCATACGAATCGCACCTCAAGAGGAGTTCATCTTGGTCACGTTGACCAAGACATAGATGGACCATCAGTCGGAAAGCAGTTGCATATCACTCGGAAAGTCCACTAGTGCTATTTTTATACTCTGTGAATCGATTACTGCATGTCCACGAGCAGATGCAATGTTGAGCATCTGAGGGAGGCCTTCATAGTGTCACCAAAGAAGACAGATGTCGAAGATACAGAGGATACAGAGGATACAGAAGATTACGAGGAATTCGAAGGTGGAGTCAGCGAATCTGGCGAAGCCGCAGAGGTAGGGAGCGAGTCCGTCGCAGGAGTAAATGTCACCGATCTGCCTGGCGTCGGCCCTGCCATAGGCAAGCGGCTTGCTGAGTCTGGGTACAAGAGTGTTGAAGCAATAGCCGTGGCTTCTCCAAGTGAGTTAGCGGCGGCCGGGTCGATTGGCGAAACAACAGCGACCAAGATAATCAAGGCTGCCCGTGAGATGTTAGATATCGGTTTTGAAACCGCAGATTTGCTACTTGAGAGGCGCAAGATTGCAGGTCGAATCTCGACTGGTTCAAAGGCTCTGGATGACATGTTCGGTGGAGGTCTTGAAACCCAATCGATTACCGAAATGTATGGCTCTTTCAGGTCTGGGAAGACCCAGATTGCGCACCAACTGGCTGTAATGGTTCAGCGACCACCTGGCTCTGGCGGTCTCAGTGCCACTGCCATCTATGTTGATACAGAGGGGACATTCCGACCAGAACGTCTTGTGGATATGGCTGAAGCGCTGGGAATGGACGTTGCCAAGGTACTGAAGGGTGTCGTCTGGGCTCGTGCGTATAACTCGGACCATCAAATCCTGCTATGTGATCAGGCAATGGAGATGGCACCTGATACAAATGCCAAGCTCCTAGTCATTGACTCTGTTACGAGTCATTTTCGTGCGGAATACACGGGCAGAGGTACCTTGGCTGCAAGGCAGCAAAAACTGAACAAGCACCTCCACCATCTGCAGAGAGGCGCTGAGATCAATAATATGGCTGCCTACATAACCAACCAAGTAATGGCACGACCTGATGCATTCTTTGGCGATCCCACAGCTCCTGTCGGTGGCCATGTTCTTGCTCATGTCCCGCAGACAAGATGCTATTTGCGAAAATCCAAGGGCGAACGTAGGATATGTCGGCTGGTAGACTCTCCGAATCTCCCTGAAGGCGAGGCTGTATTCACGGTCGTCAAAGATGGCATTCGTGACGTCTAGGTTGATCTTACGTAGAGATGGATGGTTTCCGACCATCCTGCCTCTCATTGAAAGTTTGCATCTTCAATTATGCTGAGTACATTCTTCTCCCAGGACTCTAGACCTGTGGGATTAGATGGATATGTTGCGTATACCCTGCCCAACTTCTTCATTAGAGAGGAAGCTTTTTGGATCTTAAGAAGAAGCGATATACGTCCCGCTCCTCTCTTCGCCCTCTTCATCTTGTCAACAATCCCGATAGAGATCCCGCCACCCTTATTGGCAGCAATGAGGTCATCGGCCTCAAGCAGTCTTCTCTCAAAGCCAAAATCCAAGTCCTCGTCCGTGACGCCCTGCAACAGCTTCCTGAAAATCTCAAGAGATGCCAGTCTCTTTCCAAAATCCGGCAAGTATCGTGTATTGTAAGACCATAATCCATTGGCAGACAAATCCCGTTTCGCAATCGCCTCTCGGGCCACTTCACCGAGGATGATGCCCGCCCTCATGCCTGCACCGATGCCACCACCATGAATTGGATTCACCTGCAGAGCCGCGTCGCCTACGAAAGCCACGCCATTGCCAACTAGACTCTTCAGTGGTCTTCTGACAGGAACTGCGCCGCCTTTCCCATCAATGACACTGCTCTTGAAGAGGAGCGGATATTTGCTCTTGAATGACTCAAAAAGGGCCTTTGGCGAACCTCTACCACTTCCACCAGTTATTCCCACGCCTGCGTTGACTTCCTGTATTCCCTTGGGAAATATCCATGCGTAGCCACGAGGGGCAGTCTGACCACCGAGAAAGACTCGCGCAACCTCCGGTTCAGCCAGAGGAACCTTCAAACTCAGTATCTCTCGATAACAGAGCGCCACATCAGCCTTGTCGATGTTATTCTCAATTAAGGGGCCATCCAGTTGATTCCTGATTACTGCTGCAAATCCACTCGCATCGATGACAATCTTGCTCTTTATCGTGGTCTCCTCCCGAGTGGATGCATCTCGGTAGTGTATCCCTGTAACCTGATCCCCGGCAATAGTGGGCGGTCCGACATGAATATTGGGGATGAACTTGACACCGGCCTTCACTGCCTCATTAAGCAGTCTCTGGCCGAAAGTCAGTCTGTCAATTGTCCAACCATCGAAGTCTGACCAACCACGGACTTTTAGCTCATTCTTCATGCTTGGTGGGTATACGTCTGCACCATCAATCACTGAGGAGATCTCATTGTCATAAGGGCTGTTGATACCTGTGGCCTCAAAATGCGACTTACTTATCTCATCGCCACATACTTTCTGTCCGACTTCATTCTGAGGCTTCCTGTCCAAGAGAAGTGTCTGAAGGCCAAGTTCTGCACACCGTCGAGCTGTAACACAGCCAGCAGTACCTGCCCCAACAACAACAACGTCTAGCCTCTTCAATGTCAATCGTGGTCTAGAATCACTCTAGGGATTTAAATACCTGCATGACACACACGATGTTTTTCCTGCTCAAACGAAACAAAAGGCTCTTGACACAACCATTATTTGCATCAATGAGTGGTCAGGCTCATGTGAGCCAAATGCAGAATCTTGTTGTTGTCGGTCTCCAATGGGGGGATGAAGGAAAGGGCAAGATTGTCGATGTCCTCTCGGAAGATTTCGATATAGTTGTTCGCTTTCAAGGCGGTAGCAATGCTGGCCATACTGTCAAGATTGGCAAGGATGTTTTCAAATTCAGGTTGATGCCCGCGGGAGCAGTGCGTGGCAAGAAGACAGTAATTGGCAATGGCGTTGTTGTTGATCCCTTCGTTCTAGCACAAGAGATTGACCAATTGAAAAAGGCCGGCTTCAAAATCGACCTCGTTTTGAGTAGTAGAGCTCATCTCACAACTCCCTATCAGGTCTTGATTGACGGACTCCAGGAGTTGTCAAGGGGGAGTTCGAAGGTTGGAACGACCAAACGCGGGATTGGTCCCACGTATGCAGACAAGATATCAAGGAATGGAATTCGAGGAGCAGATATTGCTACACTTGAGATTTCTGATGAATGGCACATGCTCAAGGAGATATCGGAGTCCAAAATTCACCAGCTTTACCATTCAGTGATTGACTCAACAACAAAGGACCAACTGGATGAGTTTTCTCATACATTGAGGAAGATCCTGCCCTATGTAGGCGACAGCAGCGACTTTCTTAACGACGCCATTGATTCTGGAAAAAGAGTCCTCTTTGAAGGCGCTCAGGGTGCCCTTCTTGATATTGACCATGGCACCTATCCCTTTGTGACAAGTTCCAACTGTGTGTCCGCCGCTGCTTCGACGGGCACTGGAGTGCCGCCGACCAAATTGGGTTCGATACTCGGTATCGCAAAAGCCTACATGACCCGGGTGGGTTCCGGTCCGTTTCCTACCGAACTGGAAGATGAAACGGGGCAGAAGATTCGGGAGAGAGGTGCGGAATTTGGAACAGTCACAGGAAGGCCGCGAAGATGTGGCTGGCTTGATCTGGTCGCCCTCAGATACAGTGCAAAGCTTAATGGAGTGCGTTATTTGGCAATCACTAAGGCTGATGTTCTCACTGGTATCGATCCCTTGAGAGTCTGTGTCGCCTACGAGATTGATGGTACTGAAGTGAAGACCATTCCAGCATCCTCCTCAGTGTTTGCAAGAGCAGTGCCAATCTATGAAGAGATGGAAGGCTGGTCGGAGCTGCCTAGGATCACAAGGAGTCCCGATATGTTCAAGCGGCTGCCTGATGCAATGCATCTCTATCTAAGGAAGATTGAAGCCTGGACCAAATCCAAGGTTGCAATAGTTTCTTTAGGCCCCGATAGAGCAGAAACCATCGTTGTTCCGAAATCACTCCCGGTGAGCTCTATCCATGTCTGAACTCTATCATAACAATCGACGCAACGATAATGAGAACGGCGACTGCCAGAAGAGGTGGCACCCAGGTCAGAAAGCGTCCAAATAGCTGCAGAAGCGTCGACGGTTCCAGACCGATGACTGCCAAGTATCCCCATACGACGAGGCCTCCGTAGATAGCAAAGATAGGAAAGAGAATCGGCCCACCACTTATGACCAAGAATAGTATCAGGACTGCAAGCTTGCTCTTCGTCGGATCCAAGAGGGGCAATGGAATAGACTCGTTGTCGTTGAACTTGAAGTAGTACCAGATTAGGAGTGTTGGAAAACGAGCCTTGATGATCTCTAAGACCTGAGTTCCGAGTTGTATTGATAGCAGGAGGCCTGTGTGAACTAGCATATAGCCCAGAACCAGGACGTTCAGGATGGGCAGCGGATTTGATGGGTCAAAAAACAACTGCAGGCTCTGAATGATACCAACAAGAACTGAGAAATTCACAATAAGCAGTAAGATGTGGCCAATAGCGCCTTTGAAGATAGGCTGCCAAGTCGCCATCGCGATCCATCCAGAGGTCACTCATACCCCAAGCTTAAACGGCTTTTGGGACTGCATCCCAGTAGATGTTGGGTCCAATGGGCCAAGCTCATGCTGTTTTGCGATGGCTCTCGTGACTAGGTCGGTAAAAAGCGTATCGACGTTTTCTCCAGTCTTAGCACTTGTCTGGTAGTGGAGAACATCAAGCCAGTCTTCCACCATACTCCCAGCTTCTGGTGGGACTAAACGATCTGGCCTATCAATCTTATTGGCGACAACGGCAACGACTGCATTCGGGCAGACTGTGATTAGTTTTGTGTACCATTCGCCTATGTCCAGAAATGTCTGTGGTCGAGTAACGTCATACACAATGATAGCCATTGATGCTCCTGCCATATACCTGCGGCGGAGTTCATTGTAGGTTGGTTGCCCTGCAAGATCCCAGAGGACAACACGTGCTGTCACTCTGCTTCCGGTAGGTAGGTCAACTTCAAGGGTCTTGAGTGCGAAGGTTGTGCCAATTGTAGCAATGTATCGCTCACTGAAGCTTCCTTCGGTGTATCTGCGGATGCAGCTGGTTTTGCCTACTGCTCCATCACCTAGAGCAACCAGCTTGAACATATGCGAGATACTCTCTGTTGACAATTCAGACTCTATCCTATTACTCACTCTGCGGGTGAAGTTCCAGTCTTAGGCATTTAACTATTCTCGGAATGTATGCCAGCCATATGGAGGACGCTCGAGCAGCGAAATTTGCTGCTTTTTTGAGGTATTTATCACCATAAGGATTAAGTCAATGCTTTCCCCAGAGTTGTTGTAACTCAAACTGGTGATACTCTATGGCAGAGCAATTCCTGAACCGATTGAACAAGATGGATGAGAGCATCCACCAACTTGGAGAGACCCTAAAGCGAATGATTACCATTCTTGGTACAGTAACTGAGATTAAATCTGAAGTGCGCGCAGCAAAGGAAGATATTATTCGAGCGTTGGCAAGCAAGCCTGCTGCCGCGCCTATAGAACATGATCATACCGATGAGCTAGCAAAAATGGTTGTTCAGGAAGTTGGAGATGTTAGGGTCTTTGTGCAGCAATCCATGGAATCACTGAAGAATGATATGGTTGAGTTACTTCAAGTGATGATTGCTAATGTAGAGAGAGTGCAAATAACCGCTCCTTCTGCGCCATCGAAGCCATCTGCGTCAGCAGCTCCTCGACGCGCACCCGCGCCTGAGTATGTGGAAAGTGAGGATCAAGTTTCATCTTCGCTCCCTGCTGACCGATCTATGAAGATTGGGGAGGAACTGACCGGAATACTGAGTTCATTGAAGATGGGCTGTGTTTCAGGAGACGTATTGGATGCGATGGCCTTAGCAAAGGATTCTATCATGAGTACAGTTCCAAGCGACCCGATCATGGTCAAAATTGACAAGTGGATTGGGCTTGTTAGCAACTACCCAAGGCGAAATGAATTGCAGGCACGAGACCTAGTCAAGCTGAAGAAAGAACTGAAAGAGGAGATTCAGAGATACAGTCTTGCTTAGTCTTCCTCATCCGCTTGTGGTGCTCCGTCGGCAATCATCTTCATTGTGGCCAATACTCGAATCACATCTGTCGCTGTGACAACTCCGATGATATCATTGCCTTCAATCACTGGTATATGTAGTCTATTCGCTTGATTCATCAGTGCGATTACCTGTCCGAGGTCTGCCTCCGGGCCAATTGTCACTACTGGAGTAGTCATGATGTCCTCTAACGTCAGAGATTTGTACAATTCCGGTGACAGAAGCTGTGCAGCAATAATCTCCTTTCTCGTCACAAGTCCTGCCATGACATCTGAGCTTGTCACAATGAGACTGCCGACATCTTCAGCAGCCATCAGTTTTGCAGCATTGACAAGAGGTGTATCCGCCTCAGCAGTCAGAATCAGAGATGTCATGAAATCTCTCACCGTGAGCTGAGCCATTCTTCCACACTCCATACTACGTTAGAGGGTTCTTGCTACCCTTCAGTGCATTAAGAAGAAGCTTTTCGGCGCACTTTGAAAACACATCAGCGACTGCTGTGCCGGTCTTGGCAGATGTTTCGTAATACTCTGCTTGGAACCAACTTCGCAGCATCAAACCTGGTTCTTGAGGAACCATCCGTTTGTCGGTCAAGTCTATCTTGTTCGCACAGATTAAGACTGGCGCTTCCGGGCATACTTCACGGAAGGATTCAAACCAGTTGTTCATAGCCATGAAGGTTTCTGGTTTTGTCACGTCATATACGATTATGGCGGCTGATGCCCCCTTCATGTACTGACGTCTCAATTCCCGGTATGTAGATTGGCCACCCATATCCCAGATGCTCAAACGGACCTGTCTGACATTCCCTTGAGTGTCTCTTGTTTCAACATCCTTCGTGGCGAATGTAGTTCCAATTGTCTGTTTGTACTCCTCGTTGAATATGTTCTCGGTGTATCGCCTCAGTAGCGAAGTTTTTCCCACCATGGCTTCTCCCAGTAGAACAATTCGGAACTTGTACCCCTGAAAGCCGTCCGCGGCATCAGGGTCTTGTATAGAGTTCGTTCTTTCTATTCTCTGAGCCATTTGGGAGAACTCCAATCAGTAATCAGAACTATCTGTAGGGTGTCATCCCTGTCCGCCACTTATATGTTTTCTGCGGAGAGCTCTCCTAGCTTCGCCAGAATATCATCATGTCCCGTTCAAGCTACTAGGGAGGAATAGTTCGAAAGCAACTACCGGATAGCCTAGACCGAAGTTGTTGAGTATCTCAGGTGATATCTCTCCAAAGAACCCACTGAGTCTGCCTCTGACCTTGATACTTGCGGATCTGCCCTGGATGAAGTCAGAGCATGCAGATGCTTCGAACTCGAACTGATTGTCAAGTCCCAGGTTCCTGAGCAGGAATCCGATTTCTGTCATAAGACTTGTGACGTTGACTTTGGCATCAGTCACTAGACCGCATACCGATGGTAGTTGGTCTACGCAGGTTTCCTTGGATTCATCAGGGATTATGATGTCGCCAACTTCGAAGATCCTCTGCGGGTAGTCTGCATGCTCGTTCTTCGAGGCAAAATCAAGAAGAACAGGCAGGAGAGAGTTCCTGAGCACGGAGTAGCTTCTGCTCTTGGGATTGCTCGTAGTCACAACCGGCCTGCTGCGACCCATGCGTTCATTCAATACCTCAGTTGACGTCATTATGTAGTTCATGACCTCAAGATACTTCATACCGACCATGAGATCTCTGACCTTATTCTTGAGTCTGGTGACTGGATTTACACTACCCGTGGTCATCGTCTGTGGCATTGCAGGTTGTATCTTATCGAACCCGAATCCGATGGCGATGTCCTCCATGATATCAACAGGATGAAGAATGTCCATCCTGTATTTCGGAATCTGCACACGAACCTTCTCTCCTTTGGCCAATCTTGCGCCATATCCCATCCTTTCAAGAGCTCTGGTTATCCTATCGCCATCGAGATCGAGGCCCAGTAGCTTATTGACATCCTCAATACTGATTGTCATCTGTTCAGGACTGAAATCGGGAGTTTCCTCGACTGTGTCATCTGGATAGGTGATAGTCACTGATTCAATCTGTGCTCCCCGTTCAGCTAGCGACGCAGTGATTATGTTCAACGCCTGTTGCACTGTCAAAAGATGCGTTCCTGTGACTTCCACAAAGAGATTCTTTGTTTCAGTTGTTATACGTCCAAGGTCATTACTATTGATTATCGGTGGAAGACTCAACACTTGCCCTTTCGAATCATAGAGGAGCGGCCATCTTTTGTGAGCTTCGATGATTGCTCCGAACTCGACTCCCTTCTCATGATGAGCCAAGATTCCTGGCCCGTCCATTTCCGCTTCATATCCCAGCGGTACGAACCTTATCTTCTCAGGCTTTTCCGTTCCGTAGATTATCGGAAATTCCAGTTCATCATAGACGTAGAGACCTATGCTTGCCTTTTTCCTGTTCCTTCCGTGCGTCGAAGTAAGTGCTTCCTGAAGGTGCATATACTCCTTGATCAGTTCATCGTCAGCTCTTACGCCCTTGAGTATTGAGCAGCAAATGAACGGCCTAATCTTGTTGAGACCTGGTTGAACGATTATTTGCTTTCCCGATTTCTTCACATTGTACTTCTTGAGTCCTGGCTCTATATCTAGAAATGATCTGACAGCACGTGCTATACCCTCAGTAGAAAGCATGTCTTGACGGTCTGGATTGACCTCTATCTCAACGACATTCCCCTCGATTCTCTCAACTTCAGCCTTCAAGAGGAATAAGGATTCCTCGAGTTGCTCCAGAGTGAGTTTCTCACCAATAAGTGACAAGAGATCATTGATTCTACATTCTACTATCATGCTATCACCTACCTTACGAAATAACTCCTTCTAAGCCAATTGAGGTCCTGTGAAAAAAGGTCCCTGATGTCATTGATGCCCATCGCTGCCATGTAGAGTCTTCCTGCTCCTATTCCCCATGCAAGAACAGAGTCCCTAATCCCTAGAGGCTGCGTGACTTCGGGTCTGAAAATGCCTGATCCTCCAAGCTCTATCCATCCCAGTTTGTCATGTTTTCCAAAGGTTTCGACACTGGGTTCTGTGAAGGGAAACTGGCCCGGTTTGAACTTCAGCTTCTCAATGCCTACTGCCTTGCATATCGCCGTGAGATAACCAAGTAAGTTTCTCAGAGTCAATCCTTTGTCCATGATTATACCCTCGCATTGGTCAAACTCATGAGCATGTGTCACGCTGAGTGATTCCGATCTGAAGTTACGATCAACTATGAACATCTTTTGAGGGCTCTCTCGATGTTGGTACAGAAATCTCATTGATACCGGTGTGGTGTGAGGACGCAGACAGAGTCTTGTTGCGACTTCCTTATGGTATGGCCAATCCCATCCCTTTGACCCTGTTCCACCGCCATTCTCATGAACGTTCTTCACAGCTTCGTAGTACTTCTTATCGATAATGTGGCCATGGTCGTACGGAGCTGCGACTCTGAATTGATCCTGTACATCGCGAGCTACATGGTCTTGCGGGACGAAGAGAGCATCATGACCCCAGAATTCAGTTTCAACATAAGGACCGAACCATTCTGTGAAACCCAGTCCCACCATAATCTCCCTTAGCCAATCATTGAACTCTGCATATGGATGTTTTTTCCCGTAATTGACATACTCTGGCTGAATGCCAACATTGTAGGGTCTGAACTTCCTTCCCTTCCAAGCACCACTAGAAAGCATCTCCGGTGTGAGGTTTCCAATGTCTTCAGTTAAATCTGCAAGAATATCCTCCGCATGGACCAAGTAGTTTCTAGATAACTCCGCTTCAATGATTTTTGTGATGACTTCACTGACTAGCTTTCTCTCAAGCAGCTGCTGAAGAGCTGGATCATCATTCTGAATGCTTGCACCATTCCCTTTGGCAATTGATTCAAGTGCTGCTGCGACTGGCGATTTGGAATAATCTCCAATAGTAGATAGAATCGTTGTATCCCCTTGTTTTGAAGCGTGAGCCCATTCATTGCGTACTGCCCAGGCCATTGCGATGCCTTTTGTTCTGGGTGATATGCCAGATTTTGTCAATACAACTTCAAACGGAGCTGTTCTTCCCGATTCCTCTAAAGCCTTCACCAACCGGATTTCCGGAAGCCCGTCTCTTGCATATTCCTTGCCTTCATCTGTGAGGGCATACGATATCTTTTCGCGAGTCTCTAGTTTCACGATTCCTCGTACAGCAAGAGCATTAAGAATGGAGATGACTCTCTCAGTGTTTTGTTCTGTGATTTTGGCTATCTCGTCTGCTGAAGATTTTCTTCGTAATTCGACCAGACCCTTGAGAATCGTCTTCTCTCCTGTCGTCAGCTGCTCACTCATTGATACGCAAAACTCCTGAGTTCAGTACTAGGGACCGATAGACCGCACACACAATAGAATGATGATTGAGGGCTCCTTTCAGTGGAGCATCGTAAATTGGCGGTTATCCATCCGTCCTTCACCTAGTCTACTTGACCTATTGGCTCCTCCTTTTTAATCTGTCGTCTCTCTTCGTCTGACGCATGACGCAACGTTAAAATAGCGTCACTAGTGCGCGTCACTAGGCGCAATTTGCCACCTGAGTTTTTTGGGAAATAGGCAATAATGAGCAGTTGAAGGAGAAGAACATGTCCGCGGAGCGTCAGAAACTCAAACGCAAGGTAGAGCAGCTCAAGGCCTTTAAAGGACGGCACAGTTCTTTCACTACTCTCTATATTCCTCCCACGAAGGCACTGACAGATGTAGTCACTTTCGTGAAGACTGAACTAGCCGGCGCTGACAACATCAAGAGCAAGACAAACCGCAAGAATGTTGCAGATAACCTGACTGCGATTCTCAGTGAACTCACTAAGGTTCGCAGCTTGCCTCCTACAGGAATGGTCTTTTTCTTTGGCATCGAAGAGGTAGGTGGGATTGGTAGACCAATCCGCGAGATAGTGGTTCCACCATCACCAATCTCTCAGTTCGTCTATACATGCGGCCGCGAATTCATAACTGAAGAGCTCGAGGCCATGACTCACCCTAGAAGTCTAATCGTGATTGTACTCCTTGAAGGTGGCAAAGTCACAATTGGCTATCTTCGCGGCAAGCATATGGAACTTGTACGGGATGAGGACTTTTACATTATAGGAAAGACTAGAGCTGGTGGACAGAGTGCAAACCGATATCTCAGAATTCGTGAGGAGAAACTGCAGGAGTTCTTCAAGCACGTAGGTCGGATGCTAGGAGAGCTACTGATTGACAATATTGCCAATGTGGATGCCATAGTGCTTGGCGGCAATACAATCAGATGTCTAGAATTCCTCGACAAGGGGGACCTTGACTACAGAATAAGGAACAAGATTGTAGATACGATAATACCTGTAAGTGTGATTGATGAAACCGGTCTCTTTCAAGCAATGAAGGAAGCATCTAGGATTCTAAAAGAGACCGAGATATACGCGGAGCGTCAGGCTTGGGATGGTTTCTTGGAGGATCTCATGAAGGGGTCGAATACAATAGCCTATGGAAAGAAAGAGGTTCTCGAGGCGCTCAAGATGGGGCGTGTGCAGACTCTTCTGATCACAGAGGATCTTGCTAACCAAATGGACTCGCTATACGATGATGTTACCCAATATGGCTCCGAGCTCCTCGTGTTCTCAAATCAGACGGAGTCCGGAGCTGAGTTGAAGTCCTTTGGCGGAATGGCTGCTCGTCTTCGATACTAGTCCATACAGATTGACCTATTCTCGTGGCGGCTTCGGTATCTCAGTCAAGGTGATAATATCCTCAATCCATTTCGCCAGTTCTTGCCCAATAGACTCAATGTACTGCAGCAATGAGTCGGCGTATTTGGTCAGGTGCTGTTGTTCAAGACTCTTGGACTTCTCAGTGAATTCCTTGATTCGTTTTGGTAATCCTATTGACCATCTACCTGTCGTCAATTCTGCTTTTCTATCACTGAGGACCTTCTTGGCGACTCTCTTCTTCCGACTAAGGTCAACAAGCTCTTCCAGCAACTTTTGAACCGCGATGGTTGCTGCTACTAACCCCTTGGCATCTATCTTAGATTCCTTGTCTCTGCTCGTATAGTAAACTTGCTTTAGATCTCTCTTGGCAGCAACTACGTTGGCGAGGAGTTTCAATAATTCGTGAGCCATGATGCCTTCATTCCCTCCTCGAACGTATAAAGGTCTATGTTTCTTTAGTTGCCTTCAGACAGCTGAGTAATTGCATTCTCCACTTGTGGAAAATGGGCATACTGTGCACTTGGTTTCGCTAGGCGATGCTCTAGGGAGCCGCTTGTTGTACCAGACTTCATCAAGCCTTTTCAGATGTGTACGAATCTCATCAGGATTGAATTTCCTCTTGAAGACTCTCGCATCTCCACAGTTCCAGCAGTTTCTTCCTAGTTTGTCTTGAAGGCACTGCTTCGCAGTGTCCTGAAGACAATACACAGTGACAAGTCTGGCTAATCTACACGAGACTCCACTCTCCGCCAAGGCAAGCGAATACAGCCCGGCCTGAAAGAGGTCCTCCGGTTTCATCTTGCTCGGCAGGCGATTAACTGGGAACTTGTGCTCAATCAGCGCGTCTAGAATCGGAACGTCGTCCCAATGCAGAACTGCACCATCAAGCCTGCCAATGAACCGGTGAGCAAATGATCTCACCTGCTCTTCGCTGAACAGATAATACACGCCTCTATTGCGCTGACTTGGCCGCAGTGAGAGAAACTCGGTAAGGCTCAATGGCGCTCTCTTGGCCTTCTTGACGGACGACCAAACCGGACCTAGACTGAAGCTGGATCTCCCAAGTGATAATATGGAGACAATTATGATGAGAAGCGTGAATACCAGTATGCTCAACAGTTGTTGCATTTCATCACCATACTATCCAAATGATTCCAAGGACCACTACTGCAATTATCCCAAAGATCGGCATCCATTGAGTGCCTCCTGGTTCATGAGTCCTTATTGTGGACACTAGATTATGAAGCATCGTGCCATCGATGCTTGCTTTACTGACTGCGTTACTCTGCCTTTGCGTTAGATAGAATCTGTACTCACATAGGAATTGAGTTCTGAGTTCAGAAACCTCTCTGAATCTCGAGAACGACGTTCGTTCATCTTCAGTAAGCCGCAACTTGATTCGTCTAATAGTTCCGTACGGCTATTGAAAAGGGGCACACCCCGAAGCGCAAGTCCGGAAGCAAACACTAGATGCTTTTATATTCGAGTTTTGGATGAATTCACAAACAGGATTTCACTCTGGAGAAAAAAGGGTGAGTGGTGATTAGATGTCAGAGGATTCCTATGAAGGAGCAACAGCTGGAAGAGTACTCGTGTTTGGAAGTAGTGGATCCGTGAAATTCCCAACTGCTTTCAAGAATGCGATGGGAACAGATCGCGGCTTGATGGTGCTCGTGCATAAAGATCGACTCATCAAAATTTTCCCTCTAGATAGTGACGAGGTGCTCTTCTTGAGTCTCGAAATTGGAAAACTCAGCAACGACTTCCTCACAAAGCTATCCCAAATCTTCAAGAGAGCTGGTCTTGTAGATCTCTTGTTCTCTACAGGTGTCTGTCTTCGAGGAACGAGGTGTTTCTACGAGTGCTATTTCAATCCGAGTCAACTCAGTTCCGATACGAATGAGCTTGAGAGTTCTCTGAAAGTTCTTGATGGAGTTCAGAGAGTTCTGATTCAGAAGGTAGAAGTATAGTTTCAGGAAGGCTTTGATCTTCCTTCGTTTTGATTCCGGGTGTATTCTCCTTGCAGGACATCATTCTCTTCATAACCGACATGATTAGTCAGGGGTATCTGGGACTTCTCATCATATGTTTCATGATTAACATGATTCCCTTCTTGAGCCCCAGCAACATGGTTCTTGCAGGGGCAGCAGTACTACTACTCCCGAGCTTCAATCCCTTCATTGTTGGGTTTGTGGTGGCAATATCCGCCACAACTGCGAAACTTGTACATTTCTACGTCGTTCGTGGATCTCGTATGGTCCTGTCGCAAGAACGTCTAGCATCTCTTGACTCAGAAAAAAAGAGAGTCGAGAAATGGGGCCCTCTTGCTCTCTTTATTGCCGCGGCTTCTCCGGTACCTGACGATCCACTCATTGTATATGTTGGGCTTGCCAAGTATAGCTCTGTGAAGTTCCTATTCAGTTATTTTACTGGAAAGTGATTGTGACAACCCTGGGTGCACTGATAGGATACGGTGTCGGTGGCTATTTTGAGTCCATGCCCATCGTGTTAGCTTCAATTGCCCTGACTGCGTTGATTACGGGATTTCTGTGCAAGAGGAAGACTGAAGGAGAGTCATCTGACATGCTTCAGACTAATCTTGAAGCAGAGATACATGATGACGATACGTCAGCTGATAAGGCGGCAGAATCGAATGATTCTGAGGAAGGCTCGGGATAGCTCGCCAACTCACCTACTTCGGTAATCTTAAGTGACCACGCATACACTCTCACGCCAATTCTAGGTGACAAGATTGACCGGAACAAGCATAGCTGAGATAGAATGCGAGAAGTGCAAAACAGTTTTCGAAACACAAGTGATTGAGCACATCGACCTATCTGAAGACCGCGAAATCATCAAGGCGCTGAGGATTGGTAAAGCTAATCGGGCTCAGTGCCCGAAATGCAAGAAAGTTATGTACTTGGACCGGAGTATTGTGGTAAACTTTGAACCAGAGAATCGAATTGTAGTATATGATCCGAACGCTACATCTCAGGAGGCCAAAGAGAGTCTTCAGAGCGAATACGATAGTATCATTGCCTTCAATGAGATTCTGAAGGAAATTGGGGCGGAAACAGAATTCTCTATCTTCACTTCTCTTGATGATCTGAAGCCCCTTCTTGACGAGTACGAAAAGACCCACAGATAGACTAGAGTCTCTTCTTGCCCAAGAGGAATTCTTCAACCCAACGCTCTGCTCGATACATCGTTGTAGGCGTAGGCGGCATTTTGAAACCATATGCGGAGATGGACTCAAGTGAACCTCCTATACCTCTCTTCAAAGCCAGCTTTGTTCCCCTGATGGCATCCAGCAGGATAGGTCCAGCATTTGGCCCATCTGTCACTTCCATTCTGATATCTATCTTAATTGGAGCGCCACCGAATTGACGTCCGTTGATATAGAAGAATGAATCGCGGCTGTTATCCATGAAATCAACATAGTCTGATGACCCTGCAACGAGTGGAGCATCATAGGGCAAGTCTTGGCTTATTGCTGCGCTCTTGACGCCTCTCTTTCTCATTCTGCCTCTGTAGTGAGAGTCCAACGATTCCGCACCGCCACCAACATCAAGTTGATAGCTCTTGTCCACCTTCACACCTCTTGCAACCAGAAGCTGCAGAATACTGCGATGTAGGACTGTGGAGCCCAGTTGATCCTGAATATCGTCACCGATAAGCGGGAGTCCCTTCTTCTCGAACTTCTTATTCCACTCAAGATCTGAAGCTATTGATATTGGCGTCGCGTTGATGAAGGCGCACCCTGCGTCTAACGCTGCTTTTGCATAGTACTTTGTAGCATCTTCTGCTGAACCAGGCAAGAGATTGACAAGAATCTCTGCACCTGCGTCCTTGAGCACCTTGACAACATTCGCATCAGGTGCGTTGGAGAGACTCACAAGTGTCTGAAGCATTTCATCGACTCCATCCAATAATGGACCCTTGGCGACAATGACACCGGTCTTAGGAACTTTCGAAAAGCGCATCACATTGTTGGGTTTTGCAAAGATTGCCTCAGAGAGGTCAAAACCAATCTTTGTATCAGCAACGTCGAAAGCTGCGACAAACTCAATATCACTCACGTGGAATCCTGCGAAATCGGGATGAGCTAAACCAGGTACATCTCCCTCTGTCTTCACATTCTTGTAGTACTCTACTCCTTGGACTAGAGCACTTGCAACATTTCCAACTCCAACAATTGCTACTTTGATTCCATCCAATTGTTCCACCTCTGGTTCTTTTCGGACCTCTCTTGTCAATGTCTTATATACTATTCTATTGATATAGAATAGTTAGACAATCGTTGTTGGGGAGGAAGAGTTTATGTTGGTATCTTACGTATATTTCACTGGACGATTGGCCGACACCATGTTGCTCCATGCGTCGTCGGTAGTCGTGGGAACGACGCAGATACACTTAGTGGTCTATGCGAATGTCCCGTCGCGGGAGATTCGCCTCTCACCGAAAAGGTTCAGGGAGATACCCGAATAGTGTGTTCAGCGAGCACCACTCATGATCAAAGAGAAAAGAGGGTGGACCTCGAGCCCCAAAAATGGGCACCAAAAAGGGCGTTGGCCTTCGTCCACTCATTGTTCTGACTAATTCTCCTCAAGTTGCTCTGACAGGAGCTCCATGATATCTAGGACTCTCACTCTACTGCTGATACTCTCTGCGCCTTCTTTCAGATTACGCACGCAGAATGGGCAAGCTGTTGCTAGAATATCCGCCCTGACCCCCTCTGCAGTCTTCACTCTGTCAGCAGCAATCCTTCTGGCAAGGGACACATCAAATGAACGCAGACCTCCTCCAGCCCCACAGCACATTGCTGCTTCCCTATTGGGGGTCATCTCAACAAGCTCTACACTGGGGATTGCCTTTATGATTTCTCTGGGCTCTTCGTAGACTCCTAGCGCTCTCCCCAGATGGCAGGGGTCATGCCATGTGACTCTCCTTTGCCTGTCACCACCCCTCAGTATCAGTTTTCCACCTTTGATAGCAGACTCGAGGAATTCAACCACGTGCACCACTTTCGGCATATCTAGACCAAAGTACTCTGAATAATCCTCGCGGAGTGTCTTTAGGCATCCCGCACATGCAACGATGACTGTTTTTGCACCGGACTCTTTGATACTCTGCATCACTCTCTCCGCATTCTCTCTTGCACTGTCAATGCGTCCTGTCCTTATCATGACACTTCCGCAACATGGCTCATCTTCCAGAACTGCAAAATCGTACCCAGCAGCTCTCAAGACTCGGGCTGCCGATTTTGCTGTTTCAGTCAATTTGAGACCTGCTGTACAGCCTGCAAAATACAGTACGTCACCTGTGCTCGGAATGTCAAATCCTATCTCAGCCACCCAATCTCTACGTGTCTTATTCGTCTCGGTGTACGGATTATTGTATCTCAGAATCTTATCCGCTATCGCATCACGTGACTCGTTCGGTATCTCATTGAGCACATCCCGCACGCTTTCCAAACACTTCGCAGGATCGAACTCAGCGGCGCAAATGGCAGTGCAATTGCCACAGAGTGTACATGTGTAGAGCGCTTCTGCATTCTCCGCGGTCTTCATAAGTCTTCCTTCGAGCAGAGCAATGGCTACCTGAATTCTGCCCCGCATGAAGCTAGTTTCAAAACCAGAGGAGTTCTTCCAGACGGGACATACTCCATCAAAACCTCTGTCTTCATAGACTGCATTTCGACACATGCCGCATCTGCGACATTGTGCCAAGTTCTCCATCAATTCATCAATGCGAGCACCAGTCATTGTCAGAGTCCCCCTAATGTCCGTGGCGGCCTGATTCCATCGGGATCACCAGACCTTTTCATTGCTCTTCACTTACATGTTCAATCCCTGGAATGACGCCAGGATTCATGATATTGTTGGGATCGACTGCTTCTTTTATGTCGCGAAGGAACTCCAAGTAGGTTTGCATCTCTGTTATCCCATCCACCCAATATGGTGCAAGTTTGAATGGAACCGCACCTGTCTTGAAGAGGCGTTTTGAGAGCTCCTTGTGAGCTGCACGTGCTTTGATTTCTTCATCTTTATCTTGCGGGTCATAGAATATCTGAGGATAGTAGTTGTATGATCCATGCCCAGACTGAAATCCGGCAGTGTGACCAGCAATGCCGTACTCGTCAAAGAGAGGCCACATCTCTTCTATAGTACGATGCCACTGCGACTGAGGTTGGTGATGGTACAGGATTCGCCAGTGCCAACCGTGGACATAGGATGACCTTGCAAGCTCTCGCATGCGATCATTCCATTCCCCCCGCGGGAGTTCACGAATGCCAATGACCTGTCCCCCGACTCTTTCGCAGGCCTCTCTGGCAGCTATGACGTCGTTCTCCAACTGATTCTCTCTTACTCTTCCTATCACCATAGATATGGTGACGGGTGGCCATTCGTGCTTTGGGACTCCATACTCCTCTCCTACCATTTCCAGAAAGAAATCCAGAATTCTACCCTCATATATCGCAATCCAGACCGTGCTCAAGTCATCCTGTTTCACCTCAAACACGAATCTCTCAGCGTCTTGGGCGCTTTGAAAGCCATATGTGTTGTAATCGAAGTAGTGCATTCTCTTGAAGGTCTTCAGAGATACTTTCGTGATGATTCCAAAAGCTCCTAGTGAACCGATGAACAGTCCTGTCAGATCAGGGCCGAAGGCATAACGGAGGAATGGCCCTGGAGCATTGGGGTTGGCCTCAGAACCCGTTTGTATGATTTCGCCATTAGGCAGGACCACCTCAAGACCCAGAACAAGCTCAGCAATGCATCCGAATCTGCTTGAACCAAAACCTGCTCCGTTGACTGCCACATTTCCAGCAATTGTAGCACTCAAGGAGGAACCGGGATAGATAGGTAGCCATAGGTCATACTTATTGAGGAACTTGTCTAGCCTTCCAAAGTTGATGCCAGCGCCAACTTTCACAGAACGCAAGTCTTCATAAATGTGGATATCGTCTAGCCTCAAAAGGTCAACAACGAGTCCCCCCTTCTTGGGAATGACCTCTCCCTGCAAGCTGGATCCTCCTGCGCGAGGGGTCACAGGTATCCTGTGCTTATTTGCGATCTTGATGACCTGCGACACTTGATGTGCATCTGCTGGTCTCACTACCGCTGCTGGCAGAACTGGTTCGTAGCTGGTAGAGGCCGATACTGAGTAAGTCAGTAGTACATCCTTCTTCGTGCTGACGAATTCCTCACCTACGATGGCGACAAGCTTCTGCACAACTTCTTTTTTCAATTCCCGTCCTCCCGGGAATCCGGTTCTCAGAAGATATGTCTAATCTTCATGAGATCTGATGCCGAACCCTTGACCTTGAGCTTTCGCTTCAGGAGCGCTGATGCTGCGCTTGTTTCTTCTAAGAAGAGCTTCCGAATGGTATCTTCATCGCTTTCAATCTTCATATCCGGATTATCGATACTTCCCGAGTTCACGACGATATTGTTGTCTTTAACCAGGAAGTTATACTCTTTGCCTTCCTTGAGCGTCAAGAGTGCTGTTCGTTCCCATCCATTGATGGCCTCCTTCGTCTTCTCTCGTTGGAGACCGTCTGCGACTTTTACTCGCATTAGTTCAAGCAAATCATCTGTCATACGGATCACTTCAGATTCATGTCGCAGTTCAGCGCAGGATTAAACTGTTTTCCTCCTTTAGGAGGGGTCTTCGACACAATGCGAGCTTTGTCGATTAGCTATTTCCGATGAGCTTTCACAATGTCCAGGAACTTCTGTACGTTTTCGGTTATTACTTCGTATCTGCTTTCTTTAATCGCCTTCTTGTCAGTGATTGCACTGCCCACCCCGAGCGCAAAAGCTCCTGCATCAATCATTGGGCCAGCTGTATCGAGCTCTACCCCTCCAGTTGGAACGAGAGGGATCTGGGGCAACGGTCCTCTGATGGCCTTCAGGTACTCTGCACCGCCGACATTCCCGCACGGAAAGACCTTCACAGCATCTGCTCCCATTGTATATGCTTCGTAAATCTCAGTTGGCGTCAGTGCGCCTGGGATGACTGGCTTCGAACGCCCGATCACTGTCTCGATGAGATCCCGCGAGTAGTTTGGGCTCACGATGAAGTCACTTCCTGCCTTTATGGCCTCAATAGCCATTTTGCCATTGACCACGGTACCCGTGCCAATCAGGACTTTGTTCCCAAATTGCTCAACGAGTTGCTTTACAACATCAATTGCTCCAGGAACACTCATGGTAACCTCAACGATATTTATGCCGCCAGCAAGAAATGCATCAGCAACTTTGAACGCGACTTCTGCAGACTCTACACGAATGATTGGAATCAATCCCGTGTCATGAATATGCTTCAACGCTTTTTTCTTGTCCCACAATCTGCTTTCACCTCTGGATTCGGAGTCCTCTCTCGCCACCCTTAAGTAACTTCTCCACCTCATCCTTGTAGACAAAGGCAAGGTCTCCTGGGACTGAGTGCTTCAGTGCTGAGAATGCTGATCCGAAGTCCACTGCCTTCTGAAGGTCCTTCAACATAAGATGACCGTAGATGAATCCTGCACTGCAAGAGTCTCCGGCTCCCAATCTGTCTACTATCTCTACATCGTAGACAGGACTCTTGAAGATCTTGCCGTCTGAATATGCAAACACAGACCACCTGTTTAGCCACACCGACGGCGTTTCCCGCAGAGTAATGACTACGACCTCGAACCCGAATTTGTCCTGAAGCTTTCTTGCTACGTCTTCGTAGTCCTTGCCTTCAATTCCATAGACTACCTTCGTGTCTTCTTCTGTCGTAATCAGGATGTCGATGTTTTCAGAAACTGGTTCCGTGAATGCCTGTGCCTCTTTTGGAGTCCATAGTTTTCCTCGGTAGTTCACATCATACGAGACTTTACAGCCCTGCTTCTTGGCAGCCTTCAGTGCCTCAACTGTTGCTTCGGCGCAGCTTCTGCTCAATGCAGGTGTTATCCCACTTGTATGAAAGAGCTTTGTTCCCTTTAGGATGCTTGCCCAGTCTACCTCTCCAGGTTTGATCTTGCTGATCGCAGACTCCTTTCTGTCATAGATGACTCTATTCGCTCTCGGTGCAGCGCCGAACTCCACGTAATATACGCCACAGCGACTTTCGGGATCCCAAACTATGTGTGAGGTGTCGACTCCGTGTTCTTGAGCCTTATTACGGATAAAGTGACCAATCGAGTTGTCCCCCAGTTTTGTCACATAAGCTGTCTTGAGACCAAGTCTGGCGCAGGCAACTGCAACATTCATCTCTGCTCCACCTGCATGAGCATCGAAGCTATGAGTCTGTTCAAAGCGCATGAAATCTGGAGGTGAAAGTCGGAGCATCACCTCGCCAAAAGTGACCACATCATAAGCCATCTTTTCCAGCTCCAAGTTGTCAAACGTGGTCAAGATGACGAGCCGCGTGTTAAATCTGTTGTTAAGTCTCTGGTCTGTCAGACACTGTGACTTGAGAACTCGGTTCTGGCAATGACTTCATCTTGCACAAATGGATCTAGTTCGATGAAGTAGGCACTATATCCAGCAACTCTCACTATCAGGTCTCGATGCTGCAGCGGATTCACCTTTGCATCCTCAAGCATTTCTCTAGATACGACATTGAACTGGACGTGGAATCCGCCCATCCGGAAATATGCATCGACCATTCCTAGGAAT
>Ga0153915_10000039_pt1 | contig 121729 bp, 101 predicted proteins | sample Opewatmetagenome_2_FD_107003 | JGI IMG/M metagenome (GOLD analysis project Ga0153915, IMG submission 107003) | Freshwater wetland microbial communities from Ohio, USA - Open water 3 Core 3 Depth 3 metaG | ecosystem: Environmental > Aquatic > Freshwater > Wetlands | place: USA: Ohio, Lake... | reverse complement strand
TAGATTACATGGGACTGTTTTTTCCACTTTGCCACAGCCGATTTTATCCTACAACCGTTCTCACGGCATAGCCTTCATTACATGACCACCGGCATAGCCGGTGGTTTGTTTAATTTTAATCAATAGGGACTATACAACTGCGGGAAGAATCGGGGCAAGCAACAGGATCCTAAGGCTTCACCTTCAATCCCGCCTTCCTGGCAAGGGTTCCCTGTCGGGAGTCGAACGCAAGGAAATCCTTCACGCCGAGAGTCCTGGCGGCGGCAACATGGGGGACATCCATGCCGCTGCAGCGGAGTGAAGGGGATCACCGCCTGGCCTGCCGGAACAGCCGTACGGCCGATTCGTGATTGACGTCCGCCGGTTGCCAAAGATGGCCTTCACTCGGGCGGTGAAGTCCGGAGGCTTCACGGCCTTCCGGCTCTGGGGACGGGCCGACACTACCCGCCCTCCGGTCCCTCCGGAGCCTCCATCCGGAACCAGTCGAAGTCAGCGTATCCCTGGCCCGGGGCGTTCCCGGGGTGCAGGCAGAACAGGCCGATCCTCGTGCCGATCCAGCGGCCTTCCCGTGCCTGGAACTCCGGACCGAAGGGGCGGAAATCCTTCCCGTCGCCGCCCACGAGGAACCGGCACAGCGCACCGTCGCGGACCTCCACGCGCAGGTACGCCCGGCCGTCGGGCCAATCCGCGCCCTCGGCCCCATCCAGGACGCCGTTCTCCCGTTCGACGCCCAGGGAAAGCCTGAAACCGTCCCCCGCGCGGGCCAGCATGAGGCATGCGGAATCCAGGCCCACGACGGCAAGGCCCGCGCACTCCCCGTCCGCTTGGGGTGCGAGCTCCATGGCGGCCGTGGCGCGGAAGGCGGGGGCGGAAAACTTCTGCGTAAGCAGGTTGGGCGTCATGGCCAATGCGATCGGCTCCGCCGCGGGAACCGCCTGCAATCGGAGGGTCCCCGCACGGGCCTCCAGGGAATACCAGCCGGGATCCCAGTTGGCGTTCCATTGCCACTGCAGCCCCAGCGTCGGGCCGTCGAACCCGTCGCCGGTCGCCGGGACGCGGACCGGCCAGGACCGCCCGACATCCGGCTTGCGCCAGGCGGCCACGGGATCCCCCACCCCGTCCCCGTCAGGGTCCTCCCCGATGACGGGCCAGTCGTCGACCCAGCGCAGCGGCTGCAGGTGCACGACGCGGCCGTAGGGACCGCGGTCCTGGAAGTGCAGAAACCAGCCCTCGCCCGATTCCAGCTCGACCCATCCGCCCTGGTGGGGGCCGTTGACCGCCGTACGCCCCTGCGCCATCACGATCCGGTCCTCGTAGGGACCGAGGACGTTCCGGGACCTCAGCACCGTCTGCCAACCCGGCTTCACGCCGCCGGCCGGGGCGAAGATATAATAGAAGCCATTGCGTTTGTACAGCTTCGGCCCCTCGATGGTGGGGTGTTTCTCCGGTTGGGCGAACACGCGGGTGCCGTCGTCCAGGAGGCGGCTGCCGTCCGGGGCCATCCGGCAGACGTCCAGGACGCTCTTGATGCCCGCGCGGCTTCCCGCGAAGGCGTGCACGAGGTACGCCTGGCCGTCGTCGTCCCAGAACGGACAGGGGTCGATCCATCCACGGGCGGGCCGCATCGTATGGAGTGGCGACCAGGACCCCGCGGGATCGTCGGCCGTGCATGTCAGGATGCCGACATCCGGATCGCCGAAAACGATCCGGTACTTCCCGGCATGGTGGCGCAGGCTGGGGGCCCAGACGCCGCAGCCGTGCGCGGGACGATCGTAGCGGGGAAAGGGAAGACGGGACACGGCGTGGCCGGCGATGGTCCAGTTCACCAGGTCCGGGGAATGCAGGACGGGCAGGCCCGGCACGCATTGGAAGCTGGAGGCCGTCATCCAGAAGTCCGTGCCGACGCGGATCACGTCCGGATCCGAGTAATCGGCGAAGAGTACGGGATTGCCGAAGGTGCCGTCGCCCCGGTCCGGGGTCCAGGGGAAATGAGGAAGCATGCTCACCTAAAAGCGCGGAGGCCCCATGCGCATCATGTCCCTGAAGGCCTCCCCCGCCGTGTTGGCCGCCACGACGAAGACGATGCCCAGGACCCACACGACGACGGCCAGGATCTTCATGCAGACGCTGAGAACCTTGATGAGCGTGTACCTGCTTCCGCCCTCGGGGACCTTGCGCGTGTTCAGCGCGATCTCCCGCATCGCGAGGGGCATGTCCGAACCGGCCCAGACCATGAGGCCGAACAGGCCGAAGAGGAGGAGCACGAACTGGGAGATCAGGAACATCATGGCTTTCACCTCCATGTCCAATGTATGGAGCGGCCAAGATCTGTCAAGGAAGATTGCCGGGCGCGGCCATCCCTTGCCTCCCCCGCCCGCGGTCCTGTAGAGTCCGGCCATGGGATTCCTGAAGCGCATCCGGCGGGAGCGCATCCTCGAGACCGGCCTGATCGGCGATGGGGAATGGAAGGCGCTCCTGGAGGACCACCCGATCTTCGACGGCCTGCCGGCGGAGGACGGGACGAGCCTCAGGGAGCTTTCCACCCTGTTCCTGCACGAGAAGGTCTTCGAGTCCCCGGGAGACCTGGAACTCACCCCGTACAGGAAGGCCGTCATCGCGGCCCAAGCGAGCCTTCCCCTCCTGGGGCTCGGTCCCGACTGGTACCGCAACTGGAAGACTGTGGTGGTGGTACCCGACGTGTTCGTGGACGGGAACACGGAGCACGACCGGGCCGGCGTGGTCCACGAGTGGGAGGAAGACCGCAGCGGGGAGGCCTGGGAGCAGGGCCCCGTCGTGGTCTCCTGGGAAGACGTGGAGGCCTCCGGTTGGGGCGACGGGTACAACGTGATCATCCACGAGGCGGCCCACGTCCTGGACATGCAGGACGGCGGCCTCAACGGCATTCCCGACCTGCATGAGGACATGGACCAGGGGGAGTGGAAATCCGCTTTCGCCGCCGCGTTCCAGGACCTGAAGCTGCGGGCCGGAAGGGCGAAGAAACGCGGGAAGCGCAGGCTTCCCATCGACGAGTACGCCACGGAGAGCGACTGCGAGTTCTTCGCCGTCTCCTGCGAGTATTTCTTCGAGCGGCCGCGCGTGCTGCGGGGGGAATACCCCGACGTCTACCGCCTGATGGCCCGCTTCTTCCGCAGGGACCCCGCGGAGCGGCTGGGTTCTTCTACCCGGCCTCGGTGACGGACTCGACGACGGTTTCCCCCGCGGGCGCCGGGATGGCGTTCCATGCCGTCCCCTACGAGAGCGACAGCATACGTTCGATGGCGGCGAGCGCCCGCTGCCGGACCGCCGGATCCACCCGCACGGGATGCGTCTCGTTCTCCAGGGCGTCCAGCACCTTGGGCAGCGTGGTCTTCTTCATGTTCGGGCAGACGGCAAGGGGGGAGACGGGAAGGATGGTCTTGCCCGGGTTGTCCTTGGAAAGACGCGCCACGAGGCCGTTCTCCGAGGCGATGAGGAACTCGCGCGCCCCGGATTTCTTCACGTACTCCTGCATCTGTCCCGTGGAACCGATGAAGTCGGCCAGCTCCAGGAGGTCCGGGGTGTTCTCAGGATGGGCGAGCACAAGGGCCAAAGGATGCGCGGCCCGGGCCGACTCCACGTGCTCCCGCAGCATCCGGTGGTGCGTGGGGCAGTAGCCCTTCCAGAGCACCATCTCCTTGTCCTTGACCCGGGCCTGCACATAGGCCCCCAGGGAACCGTCGGGAACGAAGATCACCTTCTTCTCGCTCAAGCGGCCGATGATCTTCACCGCATTGGCCGAGGTGACGCAGACGTCGGACTCCGCCTTCACCTCCGCCGTCGAGTTCACGTAGCAGGCCACGGCCGCGCCGGGATGTTCCCGGCGCAGGGCGCGCACGTCCTCTCCGGTGACCATGTCCGCCATGGGACACCCGGCGCCGGGGTCCGGCATGAGGACCTTCTTTTCCGGGGAGAGGATGGAGGCGGTCTCCGCCATGAAGGAGACGCCGCAGAAGACGATCATGCGGTGGTCCGTGCCCTTCTCCGCCGCCTTGCGGCTCAGGCCCAGGGAATCCCCCGTGTAATCGGCGATGTCCTGCACCTCGGGACGCGTGTATACGTGCGCGAGGATGACGGCCTTCTTTTCCGCCCGGAGTTCCTGAATGCGTGCGATCAAGTCCTGCAAGCGTCTACCTCATTTCCCCGTAAGCCGTTTCAGCGCGGCCGGCAGCCTGGAGAGGACGTACTCGATGTCCTCACGGCGCGTATCGCGGCCCAGGCTGAAGCGGACGGAGGATCTGGCCAGCGTCCGGGAAAGCCCGATGGCGGCGAGCGTCGCCGAGGGCTCGTCCAGGCCCGAAGCGCAGGCGGAACCCGTCGATGCGCGGATGCCCTCCAGGTCCAGCAGCAGGACCAGGGCTTCGCCTTCCACGCCGGGAAGCGCGACCTGCAGCGTGCCCGGCAGGCAGGCGGCGCGCTCCCCGCCGCGCACCGCGTCGGGAGCGGCCCGCAGGATCCCCGTCCAGAGGACCTCCTTCAATGCGGCGAGGCGGGCCGCCGTTTCCCCCATCTCCTCCCGCGCGCAGCGGCAGGCGACGCCGAAGGCGCTGATCCCAGGCGCGTTCAGCGTGCCCGCGCGCCGGCCCTCCTCCTGATGCCCGCCCCGGATCAGGGGCGCGAGGGGCGCGCCCTCCCGTACGAACAGCGCGCCGACCCCCTTGGGGCCGTGGATCTTGTGCGCCGAGAGCGCCAGGTAGTCCACGCCCAGGCCCTCCACGTCGAGTGGGATCTTCCCGGCGGCCTGCACGGCGTCCGTGTGGAACAGGGCGCCCGCGCCGTGCGCCATGCGCGCGGCCTCCCCGATGTCCTGCACCGTGCCGATCTCATTGTTGGCCGCCATGACGGACACGAGGGCCGTGGGAACGCGGAGGGCCTCCTCCAGGTCGGAGAGCTCCAGCCGTCCCGCGCCGTCCACGCGCAGGAATCGGACGGGCGTGCCGGCGGCCTTCAGGGCGCGGGCGGGCTCCAGGACGCTCGGGTGTTCGATCGACAGGACCGCGATCTGCCCCGCGGCATGAGCGAAGGTTGAGAATACCGTGGCATTGGACTCCGAGCCGCCGCTGGTGAACACGATCTCCCCGTCCCGGGCGCCCAGGATCCCGGCCACGGACCGCCGGGCCGCGGTCACCTTCTCCTCCGCGGCCCGGCCCTCCGCGTGGATGCTCGCCGGATTGCCGAACAGCTCCAGGCAGGAGACGATCTCGTCGCGCACCCGGGGATGCAGCGGCGTGGTGGCATTGTGGTCCAGGTATACGTTCCGTCGTTCCATCGGGACAAGCATACGCGGGACGCCGCGGAGGGTCAAATGACCCGGGCCGGCCTCAGAGGAAACGGACGGCGCCCGAACGAACGTAGCCGCGGCAGTCCACCGGCCGGCCGTTCACCGTGCAGGGTCCTTCGAAGACGCAGGCCAGCTCCTCCCCATGGCGCTTCATGCGCAGGACGCTTCCATCGAAGCGGAATCCGCCGCGCAGGAAGCCTCCCTGGAACGAGCCGAAGTCCCCGTTTGAGGCGCTCGATACGGCGACGGCCCAGGCATTCACCCTCCCGGGGGAGAGAAGCTCGCAGCCGTGGAACCGTCCCTCCTCCTGCCGCCGCAGCCCTTCCGCAGCCCAAAGGGCCAGGAAGGCGTCGCCGCTGCGGGCGAAGAAGCACCCGTCCTTCTCCTCCACCTCGTCGAAGCAGCGTTCGGGGAAATAGGCGTGGGTGAAATCGACCTCGTGGGCCGTCTGCACCCGATAGACGAGAAGGACGGTATCCGCGTGGTGGAAGACCCGCGGGAGGGTGCCGTTGCCGGCCCAATAGGACGGCCTCTTCTGGCCGTAGGGATCCGATTCTCCGGGATGGTTGACCCAGACGTGGGCCTCCCTGTTCGCCAGGAAGGAGACGTGGCAGACGTGCTGCTGGCTGCCCGGCCTGCCGGTCTTGTGGTCGCTCACCGCGGCCAGGAGCACGTCCTTCGTCTTGTAGGAGCTCAGGTAGGCGGGCTCTTCCGTTCCCTGGAGGATTTCGAAAAGGACCGCCTTGCTTCCCCGGTAGTCGGCGTAGCGGCCAAGCTCTTCCGGCGGCTCGTAGTCCGAGAGGGCGAGAAGGGAAGAGGCGGCGTTGAAACCGCACGGCTCCCCGACGCCCCAGAGGATGGCCGAGTAGTTGGCCACCTCGCTGCAGGCCTTGTCCAGCAGGTCGCGTGTGTAGGTCCGGCCCTGGGCGCCGCACAGGATCCCGTTCATGCCGTTCATGGCCACCATGCGGAAGACGAAATCGAGGGCCGATTTCGCCCTGGCCCTGATGGATTCGTCGGGAGCCATTTCCAGGAGGACGATCAGGCCGATGAGATCCACGGGATAGTAGCTGGCCGAGTTCCATTCGACGAGGCCCTGTTGCTCGAAGACGGAGAACCAGAGGTCCAGCCGTTCCCGGCCGATCCGGCGTTTTTCCCGTCCCGTCAGGCCGGAGTTGGGGAACACGTCGTCCGGGAAAAGGGTCCCGGCCAGGTACTCCGCCGCATGGAAGCAGAGGGCGTGGTTCTCGCTGAAGAACCACATCGTGTCCCTGCCCGGCTCGTCGAACCAGTAGCGGAATCCCAGGATCCCGCGCCGGATCCCGTCGCGCAGGGAAGGAGCCAGCCGCTTCCCCGCGTGTTCCCGGTACAGCCACAGGAGCGGCGGCAGCTGGAAATCGACGCAATCCGCCCGGTCCTCAATCCTTGCCAGCTGCGCCCGGAGGATCGGCTCCACCCGGGACTCACCGCGGGACGCCTCCAGGCGGGCCAGGGCCGTGGCGACGCCGTCCACACCCCAGTCGGCAAGGTATTCGAGGGCCTTCCGCTTCCGTTCCGCGAGGCTCCCCCCGCGCAGGGATACGCCCTTCTTCGTGACCACCGCGTGCCGCTTCACGGGAATGCGGATGTTCCCGGACCTCCCGTAAAGGACAAGATCGAGCCCGCCAACGGGAAGGTCCCTTCCGGCGGACAGCACCGCCTCCGCGGAGCCCTTCGGCGCTGTCAGAGCGGCATAACGGACGGTCTCCGTGTTCTCGTCCCAGACGTCCAGGGCCATGTCGAAGGGCAGGGGGCGCGGGAATCCCAGGATCAGCGATTCGTCCACGTCGATGACGGAACGCTCAAGCGCCGACGCCTTGAGGAGGGCCGCCAGCTCGTTGCCCGCGGCGGAATCCATGCCGGGCAGGAACGTCTCCAGTGTCCCCTCCCCCAGGTAGACCATGCTGAAGGAGTGTCCGGAGTTCAGCCGCGCGAAGTTGGAGAAATGGACGACCACCTCATGGTCCCCTCGGTCCAGGTCCAGCTCGATGTCCTGCGCGGCCGCAAGGGCCTTCTCCGCCAGGGCTTCGACGGAGACCGTCTCATGGACCAGCGTTCCGTCCAGGAAGACCTCCGCCATGTTCATGGCCTGGAATCGGAAGGGGTACACCGCCTTGCGGCCGCACCGCAGACAGCTGCGCGCCCATCGGCCCACGACGGTGGGAACATGCCTGAAGAAATCGAATTCCACCCGTTCGCTTCCCGTAGGCAGGTAGATGAAGGAGTACGGGACATCCGTCCTGTAGGCTTCGGGCCGGCGCTGCTTGAGGCTCTCGATGTATTGGTCGATGACGGCGTAGTCCCGCCCCCTGGCGCCCTTCCCGTCGCGGAAAACGTTGTCGAACTGGAACGCCGTGGGACGCGGGATCACGTCGACGATCCTCCGCTCCTCGGTCCCGCTCATCTGCCAGTACAGGAGCGCAGAGCCCCTGCGGAGGGACGTCTCCGCCATACTATACGCCCCGCAGCGTCAGCTCTCCCAGCCTGTGGCAGGCCACCATGTGGCTGGGGGAGACCGGCACGAGAAGCGGTTCCGTCTTGGAGCAGACGTCCTTGGCGTAGCGGCAACGGCTCTGGAACCGGCAGCCCGGGGGGGGATTCAGGGGCGTCGGCGGGTCCCCGTACAGGATGATGCGCTCCCTCTTGCCCCCGGGTTCCGGGACCGGGGCCGCGGAAAGGAGGGCCTCCGTGTAGGGATGGGCCGGCGTGTCGTACACCCCGAGGGTGTCGGACATCTCCACGATCTTTCCCAGGTACATGACAGCCACGCGGTTGCACAGGTGCTTGATGACGCTCAGGCTGTGCGCGACGAACAGGTAGGTCAGGTTGAACTCCTGCTGCAGTTCCTTCAACAGATTCAGCACCTGGGCCTGCACGGACACGTCCAGGGAAGAGACGGCCTCGTCGGCCACGATCAGCTTGGGCATGGTGGACAGGGCGCGCGCGATGCCGATCCTCTGCCTCTGGCCGCCCGAGAAGGCGTGCGGATAGCGGCGCAGGTGCTCCACCCGCAGCCCCACGTGCTGGGCCAGCTCCCGCACGCGCTCCTCCAGCTCGGGGCCCTGCTTCAGGAGCTTCCCGGCCAGGATCGGCTCCGAGATGATGTCATAGACCGTCATGCGCGGGTCCAGGGAGGACTGGGGATCCTGGAAGATCATCTGGAAGTTCTTCCGCATGGGCCGGAAGCGGCCCTCCTTCATCGACAGGATCTCGGTCTCGACGCCCGATTCGTCCTTGAAGAACACCTTCCCGCCCGTGGCCGGATAGGCACGGACCAGCATCTTGCCCAGCGTCGTCTTGCCGCAGCCGGACTCCCCGACGAGGCCCAGGGTTTCCCCGCGCTGGATGCGGAAGCTCACGTCGTCCACGGCGTGCAGGTGGCCGCTCACCTTGTTGAAGAAGCCGGAGTAGACGGGGAAGAACTTGCGGATTCCCTCGACCCGCAGCAACGCGTCGGTGTTGTCCATCTCTACTCGCCCTTCCCGTCCCCGGTGTATAGGAAGCACTTCACCCTGTGGTCCGGCCCCATGCGGCGGAACGTGGGCTCCGCCTTGTCGCACACCCCGACCATCGCCTTTTCGCAGCGCGGGAAGAAGCGGCAGGCCGCGGGCAGGTTCACTGGCAACGGCACGGATCCCGCGATGACGTGCAGCTTGTCCTTGATCGGGCCCCTCACCGACGGGATGGCCTTCAGCAGGCCCACGGTGTAGGGGTGCAGGGGATTGCGGAACAGCTCCTCCACCGGCGCGCTCTCCACGTTGGTGCCCAGGTACATGACCTCCACGTCGTCGCACATCTCGGCAACGACGCCCATGTCGTGCGTGATGAAGAGGATCGACATGCCCAGTTCGCCCTGCAGGTTGCGCATCAGGTCCAGCACCTGCGCCTGGATGGTCACGTCCAGGGCCGTGGTCGGCTCATCGGCGATCAGGAGCGACGGATGGCAGGAAAGGGCCATCGCGATCATCATCCGCTGCCTCATGCCTCCCGAGAACTCGAAGGGATACTGGTCGACCCTCTTTTCGGGCTCCGGGATCTGCACCTTGCGGATCATGTCCAGAGTGATCTCCCGCACCGTCTTCGGATCCTTGCTGCGGTGCAGCCACACGGATTCCATCAGCTGGTTGCCCAGCGTGTACAGCCCCGAGAAGGAGGACATGGGCTCCTGGAAGATCATGGAGATCCTGCCGCCGCGGACCCTGCGGATCTCCCTGCTGTACGGATCATAGGAGGCCAGGTCCTCCCATGCGGCCTCCGGCCCTTCCCCGCCGCGGAACAGGATCCGCCCCTCGATGCTGCATCGGTCCGTGATCAGCCTCAGGATGGAAAAGGCGGTGACGCTCTTTCCGCATCCGGATTCCCCCACCAGGCCCAGCGTCCGGCCCTTGCGGATGCTGAGATCCACCCCGTCGACCGCGCGCAGCAGGCCGTCATCCGTGCGGAAGGATACCCGCAGGCCCTGAAGCCTCAGGATGTCCCGGTCCCCGCCAACCATCTTGCCAGCGTCCATGGTCCCCCCCTCCTACTTATACGGGTCCGCGGCATCCCGCAGGCCGTCGCCGAGGAAGTTGAAGGCCATGACGGAAATGATGACCGGAACGACCGGGATGATCAGCCAGGGATACAGGATCAGCACCGATGCCTTCTGCCCCTCGCTGAGAAGCACCCCCCAACTGACCACGGGCGCCCTCAGGCCCAGCCCCAGGAAGCTCAGGCTGGTCTCCCCGAGGATCATGCCGGGGATGGCCAGGGTGATGTTGACGATCAGGTAGCTCAGGCAGCCCGGGATCAGGTGCTTGGCCATGATCATGGAACTCGGCTGGCCGGCCACCTTGGCCGCGGTGACGAAATCCTCGTTCTTCAGCGACAGGAGCTTGCTGCGCACCACCCGCGCCAGTCCCGTCCAGTGCAGGAAGGACAGGATCACCGTGATGGCGAAGTAGGTGAGAAGCGGGTCCATGTTGTCCGGCAGCGCCGCGGACAGCGTCAGCCAAAGGGGGATGGCCGGAAAGGAGCGCAGCAGCTCGATGAAGCGCTGGATGGCGCTGTCCACGATCCCGCCGAAGTAGCCGGAGATGCTTCCCACCGTGACCCCGATGAGGAAGGAAAGGAACACGCCGATCAGGCCGACGGAAAGCGAGATGCGCGTGCCGTAGACGATGCTGCTGAAAAGGTCCCGGCCCAGGGAATCGCTTCCCAGCAGGTAGAAGGGGGCCTTCGGATCCGAGGGGCCGAACAGGTGGATGTCGCAGCGCAGGAAGCCCCACATCTTGTAGGGGGAGCCGTGCGCGAACAGGCGGACGGGCACCCGCCGCGCCGTATCCTCCACGAAATCCCTCTGGAAGGTCTGCCGGTTCATCTCCCCCTGGATCCGGTAGACGAACGGCTGGAGGTGGAACCGGCCCTCCGCGTCGATCCAGTGGATCTTCTGCGGCGGCATGTACTGGAACTCGCTGTTATAGAACTCCGGGGTGCTCGGGGCCAGAAACTCGCAGAAGACGGCGACGAAATAGAACGCCCCCAGGATCCACAGGCTCACGATGGCCAGCTTGTGCTTCTTGAACCTCCGGAAGATCAGCCCCCACTGGGAGGCGAAGTAGACGCTGTCGTCCTCCTTCTTCCGCCCCCGAAAACCCAGCTTCGCCATGTTCCGCCCTCCGCGCTTTCAGTTCTTCAACGCGATCCGCGTCTGCGGATCCAGCCAGGCGGTCAGGATGTCAGAGATCATGGTCCCGATCACCGTCAAGGTGGCCTCGATCAGAAGGAAACTGCCCGCCAGGTACATGTCCTGGTCGAGCAGGGAGGACAGGAGCAGCGGCCCCTCGGTCGGCAGGCTCAGGACCACCGCCGTGATGGTGGCCCCGGAGAAGATGCTGGGCAGCATCCAGCCGATGGTGCTGATGATGGGAAGCAGCGCCGCGCGGATGGGATACTTCAGGGTCAGCTTCGCCTCCCCGACCCCCTTGGAACGGGCCGTCGTCACGTAGAGCTTCTTGATCTCGTCGAGAAGCTGGGAACGCATGACGCGGATGATCTCCGCGGTGCCCGAGGTGCCCAATACGATCATGGGCGTGATCATGTGCTTGCACATGTCCCCGAACTTGGCCCAATTCCACGGGGCGCTCACGAACTCCCGGGAAAACAGCCCTCCGATGCTGATGCCGAAGCAGCGGTTCATCACGATCATCAGGATGAGCGCCAGGGTGAAGCTGGGCGTGGCCATCCCGATGAAGGCGAAGCCGGAACTGACGTAGTCGAACCACGAGTACTGCTTGATGGCGCTGTAGATCCCGATCGGGATGGCCACGAGGTAGGTGAAGATCAGGGTGGCCAGGGACAGGGCCAGCGTCATCAGGATCCGTTCCCCGATCAGGTCATTGACCGGCTTCTTCCACATGAAGGAGAAGCCGAGGTCCCCGTGCAGCACGATGTTCTTCACCCACTGGAAGTACTGGACCAGCAGCGGCTGGTCCAGCCCGTAGGTCTCCCGCAGCCAGTCGATCTGCTGCTGGTCCACGATGTCCCCGTTGATCCGCATCTGCGCCACTTCCGCGGTCAGGAAATCCCCCGGCGGAAGCTGGATCAGGACGAACGTGAGGAAGGAGATGGCGACGAGCATCGGTATGACGATCAACAGCCGCTTCACCACGAACCGTAGCATGCTTGGGTTCTCCCTTGGATGCCGAAAGGCGCGTAAATCGTACAGGAGCAATGCGCAGCTGTCAATGAATTTCGTCCCTTGCGCCGAATGCCCGTTCAGCGGCTCCGCCAGTTTTTGCGCGGATTTTACAATGCCGGGCCATTTTCCGCTTGACAGCTGTCGGATGGGGGAATAGCGTCGGCTTTAATGCCCGTGATCCCGCCCCTGCGTCCTCGCGTTCCGACCGACAAGGGACCATCGGGACGCCCGCCCCGCATCGGGCGACGCCGCGCGGCATGACAGAATCAAACGGAGGTCGAGGATGAAGAGAATCCCGGTCATTTGCGCCGCACTGCTGTTCTGCGGCTCCCTGCTGTTCGCGGGAGGTTCCGGCGAGGCCAAGAAGGCCCCGGCGGCGGGCCAGACGGCCGCGCCCGCGGGGAACGCGGCCGCCGCGGGAGAGGCTCCCATGCTGAAGGCCCTGGTGGACAAGGGACAGCTCCCGGCGCTGGACCAGAGGACGCCGGCCAAGGAAGACCGCCTCGTGATCCACACCCGCGACAGCGTGGGCACCTACGGCGGCAAGATGTACAAGGTCTGGAAGGGCCCCTCGGACACCTGGGGCATCGACAAGCTGGACCGCAATCCCATGGTCTTCTTCGACGGGGACAACGCGTCGAAGATCGTGCCTAACGTGGTCAAGGGATGGGACGTGTCCGCCGACGGAAAGACCTGGACCTTCTTCCTCAGGAAGGGCATGAAGTGGTCCGACGGGACCCCCTACACGACCGAGGACTACCTGTTCAACTACACCTACATCTGGCCGCGGGAGAAGACCTTCGGCTGGACCCCGGAGAAGTCCGTCTTCCAGGATCCCAAGACCGGCGAGTGGGCCAAGTTCAAGGCGGTGGACGACACCACCTACACCATCACCTTCCCCTCCGCGCCCGTGGATTTCCTGATGCGCTACGCACGGGTCCTCGACTACGGCTCCCCGGACGAGTACTGGAAGACCAAGATTCCCCCCTTCATCTCGGAGGAGAAGTCGCTCGAGATCGCCAAGTCCATGGGCTATTCCTCGATCAACCAGATGTTCTCGACCCTGATCACGCCCACCGGCCTGATCACCAGGGGCTATCCCTCCCTGCGGGCCTGGATCATCAAGAACGATCCCTCGTCCCAGGAAATGTTGATGGAGCGCAATCCCTACTACTGGAAGTTCGACGAAGCCGGAAACCAGTATCCGTACATCGACACCCTCGCCTTCACGCTCACCTCGGACACGGAAGTCATCAAGGCCAAGGCCAATGCCGGCGACCTGGATTTCCAGTACCGCCACATCCAGACCCAGGACATGGCGATGCTCAAGGAAGGCTCCAAGACCAAGGGCTACGACGTCTACATCTGGTCCAGCCCGAGCGCCGAGGCTTGCCTGTTCCCCAACTACAACACCAAAAAGCCCAACCTCAGCGCGCTGTTCAATGACAAGAGGTTCCGTCAGGCCCTCAGCTACAGCCTCAACCGCAAGGAGGTCATCGACCTGCTCGCCTACGGCATGGCCACCCCCAGCCAGGCCTCCAACGGCCCGGGAACCCCGCACTACGACAAGGAATGGGCGGGCAAGTACGTGGAATACGCCCCGGACAAGGCCAATGCCATCCTGGACGAGATGGGACTGAAGTGGGACGCCAAGAAGGAGTACCGCACCTTCCCCGACGGCAGCCGCGTGTCCTGGACCATCGCCTTCGCGGCCGACAAGGACCAGTTCGTGGAACTGGTCAGCCGCCAGCTCAAGGTGGTCGGTTTCGAGGCCATCGCGAAGCCCTATGAGCGCTCCCTCTTCGAGCAGAAGAACCAGAGCGGTGACCTGGACATGGTGAAGTGGGGCTGGGCGGACCGCTTCGACTTCATCCTGGGACCGGAAATCTTCCTCCCGATCAGCGCATGGTCCTTCATGTGGCCCCAGAACACGGCCTACTACCTGACCAACGGCAAGGAAGGCACGGCCCCCACGGGCGACGTCCAGAAGATGATGGACGCCTACAACAAGTACATGGTCTCACCCAAGGACAGCGAGAAATACGTCTGGGAGATCATGAACCTCCACAAAGAGAACATCTTCGCCATCGGTACATATACAGCGGCCCCGAAGCCCATCGTGGTATCCAAGAAGCTGCGCAACGTTCCCAAGGAAATGGTTCTCGCCGACTCCCTCGGAGACATCTCCGCGGCCCGGTTGTTCCAGTTCTACTTCGCGAAATAGGTCCGTTTTTCGGGTAACATCGGCCCGTAGGGGGGGAACCCCCTACGGGCTTTTCCTTCATACGCCGACGAGGTTCATGCGGTTGTAGCCGACGGCGGAGTTCTTGCGGTTCTTCCTGTAGTAGTCCGTCGCGTAGCGCTTCCTGGCCGCGGCCGTGTCGTGCGCCTCGCGGTCCCCCCAGATGCCGAGTGCGCCTTCCGCGGTGAAGGTGACGATCTGCTCGCCCTGGAACTCGTCGCTGATGTGCGCCATCAGTTGCGTGGCCTCCCCCCGGATCTCGGCAACCAGGTTGAAGCGGGAATCCAGGATCTCTCCGTTCCTGTAGAACTCGTGGAACCCGTCCCCATTGACGTCCACCGGCGCCACCTCGAAACTCCGGTACCCGACGCGGTCGATGTCGAAGAGCCTTCCCAGCTCCTTGCCGCCCGCCATGTCGAAGAAATGGGGCTCCGGTTCGATGAGCACGCCCCCCACGCCGGCCCTCGTTTCGTGGTACTCGATCTTCAGGCTGTAGGCGAGGCCCCGGGGATAGTCGGGCGTCCGCGCGAACCAGTTGACGTGCATGTGCCCGTGGTCCACGTGCCCCCAGATCCTGCGGCCCCTGCTGTCGTACAGGCAGTTGCGGGGGCCGACGTCGATGTCCCCCTCCCGGCAGGTGAAGAGGAACCATTCCTTCTTCCCTTCGTCCCAAACGGGAAGCACCAGGTCGGAGTGGTGCCGCCAGGTGTCGCGGTCCGCGCAGAACAGCTCGCGGCCGTCCTCCAGGGAAAGGCAGCGCTCCCCCCACATGAGCTCGTCGACGCCGTCCTGGTTGATGTCCACGACGAGGCACTGATGGCTGGCCCTGCAGCCCGGCTCCTCCTTGAGGATCGCTTTCTTCCAGAGGGGCTTCATGTCCCTTCCATAGGCCTCGAAGTACATGTCCTCGTAGGTCCCGCGGGTACAGACCAGGACGGGCTCCCCCCGCACGGATCCGCCGATGAGGCAGTTGCGGAACACGTAGGAATGGCTGTGGTTCTCCCCGCATTCGTAGTTCCAGGGCCACTCGCCCAGGATGGTCCCCCGGCGCGCGTCCACGCACACGAGCTTCGTATTCTTGATCGAAAAGGGCAGGTGGAAGTTGTAGTTCTGCACGAAGAAGATCTCGTCCACCCCGTCCCCGTTGATGTCGAAGGGAAGCACGGGGCAGAACCAGATGCCCGGGGAAGTGCCGGCCCCGAGGTTGCGGGTCCAGAGGATCCCCCCCCCGGAATCGGTCATGCTGATCTTCAGGGTGTCCTTCGGGAAGGTGTAGGCCTCCTGCCAAGGGTCCAGGTTCCCATTGCGGCTGTAGACCGCGAGGAGCCCCGTCTCCCCCCCGCCAAGGTCCACGATCGCCGGCCTGCATTGCCCCAGGGACTCATCCAGCTGGATGTGACGCAACTCGATGAAACGTCCTAACGCGGATTCCATGATGCCTCCTTGATCCATCGCGCGCTTCCGGCAGTCCGTAGAACATCGGATAGGTGCCGTAAGGCGCTCGTATCCTAGGTGCGCGCGGAGAACGCTGTCAAGGGAGGTCCCCGCCGCCCGGAGCCCCCCTCGACGGATACGGCCCTTCCGTCCTAAACTCGGCCTCGCGAAACACCGCGCGGAAAGGAAATCCCGATGGCCAAGACGCTCTACGACAGATTCGACATCCTGAACGACGTCAGGCTGGTACACAACTACCTGATCCGCATGCAGGATCCCCGCCACGATCACCTTCCCTACTGGCTGATCGGCATGAACGAGAATCCGGCATGGGCCAGGCACTGCAAGGTCGACGACGCGGAGCTCGTGGCCAGCTGGTACGAGGCATTGGTCTGCTCCATGGAGATGCTGGGCACCAGCGAGGGCGCCGACGTGCTCGCGGGCTTCCAGCGGCACCTGATGAACTCCTGGGGGGAGCACGGCCTGCGCTACAGCCACCGCTTTCCCTGGACCCACACCATCCATTCCTCCTTCCACGAGATGGGATACGTCCTTCCCGCCCTGATCCGCTGGCTGGAACGGGAACCGGACAACGCGCAGCTGAGGGAAAGGCTGACCGGCCTGATCCGCGGCATGCGGGGCCTTGTACGCGAGAGGAAGACGCGCTCCTTCTGGTCCGGGGATTTCCCCTTCGAGACGCCCATCTACGAGTTCCCCAACGACCTGTACACGGAGGGCGGGTGGGACTTCACCGTCGTGACCGGACGGGGCGAGGAGGCGGTCCGCAACGGCATCCTCCTCCACTCCCTGGCGCGGGCCTACCAGCTGTTCGGCGACGAGACCGCCCTGGACCTGGCCCGGGGACTGGCCAACCACCTGATCGGCATCAGCCGCTACTTCAACTGGAAGGGCGAGTTCTTCGGGCACGTCCATTCCGCCGTGTGGGCGGCCGCGGGGCTGGTCCTCCTCGGGCGCCTGACGGGCGAGGCGCAGTACGCGGAAAAGGGCCGGCAGGTGTTCCGCTACGTGCTGGGCATGTCGTCCTCCTTCGGATGGGTACCGGAGTATGCGCAATGGCATCCGATGGAGGAGGAACACTGCGAGACCTGCTGCATCCGGGACATGATCCTCTGCGCCTTCGAGCTGATCGACGCCGGATACGACGAGTACTGGGACGTGATCAACCGATTCGCGCGCAACCAGCTCAGCGAACAGCAGATCAAGACGGGCGTCTTCGTGGGCGTCGACAACGGCCTGGCCGACACGGAGGACACCACCTACAGGGATATCGACAAGCGGATCGTGGGCGGCTACTCGGGCGGCGCGGAGCCGAACAGCATCTCGATCAAGAGGTTCCGCAGCGTGGCGGGCTGTTGCGTGGGCACCGCCCCGCAGGCCCTCTACCAGGTCTACAACGCGATCGTCACGGAGAAGGCGGGCGGCGTTTTCGTGAACCTGCCGATCGACAGGGACGACAAGCGCGCCCGGGTGACCACCGGCTACCCGAACGAGGGCTGGATGAAGGTGACGGCCGGCCGCCAGGGCGACTTCAGCCTGCGGCTGCATCCCTTCATGAAGAACCCGAGGCTTTCCGTGAACGGCGCGGACCGGCCCGTCTCCCCGAAGGACGGCTGCCTCCTCGTTCCAGGCGCCGCGAAGGGGACGGAGATCCTCCTCTCCCACGACCTGAGGAACGAGACCAGGAAGGAGGTCGTGCGCGGCACGGAGTACAAGGTGGTCTGGCGGGGATGCGACGTGGTGAAGATCCTGCCGGAAGGCGAAGACCTCCGGCTGTACCAGCGTACGGCCGGGGCCAAGAGGTACCCGGCTCCCCCGGAGCGGACGCCCGTCTCGACGGGATTCGACGCCCGCCCCACGGAACAGAGAAAATAGGCGGCTACGCCTTCACGGCCCCCGCGGTCAGGCCCGCGATGATCTTGCGGTTCAGCAGGGCATAGAGCACGATCGCGGGGATGATGGTGATGCAGATGGCGACCAAAAGGTGCGAATAGCGCACGGTGAGGCTGCCCTTGAACATGCTCATCCCCAGCTGAATGCTCCAATGCTTCTGGTTGTTGATGAAGATGAGGCCGACGAAGAAATCGTTCCAGATGGACAGGAAGGCGAAGATGGACACGGTCGCGACGGCCGGCTGCATGATGGGAACGACGACGCCGAAGAAGACCCTCGGGATCGAGCAGCCGTCGATGACGGCCGCCTCCTCCATCTCCAGGGGCATCTTTTTCAGATAGCCGCTCAGGATGAAAAGGGAAGTGGTGATGTGCGTGGCCGTCATGATCAGCACGATCGTGATCCTCGGGTCGTTGACGTGCAGCTGCACGGCCATGATGTAGAGGGGGACCACCAGCGCGTGCGTCGGGACCATCAGGCCGAGCAGGAAATAGCTGAACGCCACGTTCTTCAGCCTCCATTTCAGCCGAACGATGGCGTAGGCGCCCAGGGCGCAGATGGAAACGGTGGCCAGGACGGAAACCGAGGTATAGTAGATGCTGTTGAGGAAGTACCTGTACAGGTCATAGTTCACCCAGACATCCTTGTAGTACTCCAGATGCCATACCCTCGGGAGGGCGAACGGCCGCATGAAGATGTCCTCATCATCCTTGAAGGAGGAGATCATGATGAAAAACAGCGGCACAAGGATCACGAGCGCGTAGGCGACCAGGAACAGGTACTTGACGATGTCCGCCGCGGGAACGCGTTTATTCTTCAAAGTCTTCCTCTCCGAGTGCTTTGTAGGTCCGCCGGATGATCACGGTGGCTATGATGCAGAGGATGAACAGCAGCACGCCGATGGCGCTCCCGTACCCGTATTTCAATTGGGCGAAGGATTTCACGTACATGTGGGACGCGAGCACTTCCGTGGCATGGTTGGGCCCGCCGTCGGTCATGATGTAGATGCTGTCGAAGCTCTTGAGGGACGAGGTGGTGATCAGGACGGTGCTGACGGACAACATGGGAAGCAGGAAGGGAAATATGATGTGCCTGGAGAGCTGCAGCGCATTGGCCCCGTCGATCCTCGCCGATTCGATCACCTCGTCCGGGATGCTCGCCATGCCGGACAGGTACAGCACCATGTGATAGCCCGTCCATTGCCACGCGACGCTGACGATCACGGCCCCCAGCGCGGTCGATTCCTTCCCGAGCCACGCCAGATGGAAGTCGGGAAACCCGATCAGGCGGATGAGCTGGTTCAGCAGGCCGATGGACGGATGGTAGAAGAAGTACCAGATGAGGGACACGGCCACGCCGGAGAAGGTCACGGGCATGTAGAGGATGGTGCGGAACGCGTTCCTCCCCGGCAGGTCCATCCCAAGGATGTTGGCCAGGAGAAACGCCATGGGCAGCTGGAGAAGGATGGAAAAGACCAGATAGACGAACGTGTTCCTCATCGCCTGCATGAGGATGAAGTCATTCGTGAAGAGGTTGATGAAATTCCTCGCGCCCACGAATTTCATGGGGGCGAGCAGGTTCCATTCGAATCCGCTCAGCACGAGGGAGGTGACGAGCGGAACCGGGATGATCAGGGAATACACCAGGAAGACCGGCAGGATGAAAAGCGCGATCGTCCATGGATTGCGGAGCATCTTGTCCACGGGGGCTCCTTCGTTTCTTGGGGGGAAAGCCATGGGCCGGGCCCATGGCCTCCCCTGCTCAGATCACGGTCTCTACTTGGTTCCCCATTCCACGGCGGCGGTCTTCTGGAGCTTCTTGAATGCCTCCGTGGGATCGGCTCCGCCCAGGATCGCCTGCGTCGTGAGATTGAACTCCTTGCCGATGTTGACGCCGAGCGGGTTGTCCCAGGGCAGGATGGGATACTCCGCCTGGCCGATGGATTTCATGAGATCGGAAAGGATGGGATGCACCTTGGTCCTGTCATACTCGATGTTCACGCAGGCGATCAGGTCTCCCAGTTCCGCGATCGTCTTCTGCGATCCCTGGGAGAAGATGTGCTTGAAGAACGTCGCGGCCTCTTCCTTGTGGGCGGAATTGGCCCCGATGGCGAATCCATTGTCCTTGTTGATGAGGCCGCCGGCCGTCTTGCCCGTTCCCGCGGGCGCCGGGATGGCGGGGAAATCGAAGAACCCGAGGTCGCTGCCCAGGGCGGGGCCCAGGGTGGAGATCTCCCCCGTGAGGATGAAGTACATCCCGGCCTTCTTCGAGGTGAACATGGCGCCGCCTTCGCTGCTGCTCAAGGAGTTGAAGTTCTCCGCGAACGCGCCCGCGTCCCTGTACTTGATCAGGTATTCGGCCGTTTTCACGAACGCCGGGTCGTCCCATTTGGCCTTGTGCTGGAGGACCACCTCATTGTACAGGGCCGGCCCGTTCAGCCGGTCGAAGATCGCCATGAACGGCATGGAGCCCCGCCAGGCGCTCTTGTTGCCCAGGGCGTCCGGGATGTAGCCGTTCGCCTTCAGGGTCTTCACGACGTTGATCAGCTCGTCCCAGGTCTTGGGAACCGACAGGCCGCACTTCTGGAAGATCGCCTTGTTGTAGAAGAGAACCTCGTCGGTGAGGCTCACGGGGACCGCATAGATCTTGCCGCCGAAGGTGGCGGTGTCCAGGTATGCCATGTTCAGGACGTTCTTCAGCTCAGGCGACTTGTCGATGACGTCATTGAGCGGCAGGACCCTTCCCGCCTCGACGAACGGCTGGAGGCGTCCCGAAAGCCAGGTCTTGAACACGTCGGGGGTGTTTCCCGCGGCCATCGCCGTGCTGATCTTGTTGAGGTATTCGTCGCCCGACGCCACGACGGTGGCTTCCACCTTGATGTTGGGATTCTTCTCGGCGAAGGACTTCAGGATGCTGGAATACCAGATCACCCACGGGTTGTTGGGGGACGCCGCGTCCGCCTGGTACCAGAAGGTGATGGTCACCGGTCCCTTGGGGGCCTCCTTCGCGCCTGTCGCCGAAGCGAGTGCCGCCATCAGGACCAGGAGAATGAGAACCGGATACTTCGCTCTTGCCATTTCTTCCTCCCCTTTCTAGCGATAAACTTGATATCAGCCATTATGAACCACCAAATTTGACATGTCAAGAAAATTTTCACTGCTATACCGTAAAATTTCATCTTGATTATTTCTTATAATATATGTAATTACGTGCATAGATGCAATATGATATCATATTTCCCAATTTATCTTTGCAAGTAATGACGTTTTTATGTCAGTTTTTCATATATTCCATTTACAGACTGGATCGTCCATGTTATGCTTGAACGGGAAGCGGGCGGACCAGGGGATGAGGGGATGAAAAGAAGAATCAAGGATATCGCGGCCGATCTCGGCGTCTCGGTGACCACGGTCTCACGCGTGATGAACAACAAACCCGGCATCCGCGCGGAAACTCGGGAGACCGTGCTTCGCTACCTCATGGAACAGGGAAGGATCGCCCGCGACACCGGCTCGTTCAAGATGATCGGCATCGTGGACCTGTTCTCCCGACACAGGCTCGACAACTACTACATCTCCGAAGTGATCGACGGGGCGGACGAAAGAATCCATGCGATGAACTACGTCTCGGTGCTCGTACACGTGGACATGATCGAAAAGGAACTGCTGACCTACGGCAATGCGAACATCCTGAGCCACTTCGACGGCCTTCTCTGGATGGAACCGATGTTCAGCGAAAAATACCACTCCATCGTGAAGGAAAAACGGATCCCCTGCGTGGTCATCAACAACTGCGAAGACGCCATCCCCATCGACTTCATCAAGAGCGACAACCTTGCCGCGTCCAAAAAGGCGATGCGCTTCCTGGTGGAAAACGGGCATCGGAGCATCGGGTTCATCGGGGGCTACCTGAACCTCGTCAATCACAGGGACCGCCTGCAGGGATACCGGGAAGGCCTGCAGGACGCCGGCATCGAGGTGGATCCCAGGCTCATCATCGACGACATCACCTCCTGGGACGTCCACGGCGGCGCGGAAGGCATGTACCGGCTGCTCGGCCGCGAGGAGGTCCCCACCGCCGTGATGCTCTGCAGCGACTTCCTCGCCGAAGGCGCGTATCAGGCCGCCAAGGCGAAGCAGATGAAGATCCCGGACCAGATCTCCATCGTTTCCTTCGACGACTTCCCGCTCGCGGAATACCTGGATCCCCCCCTGACCACGTTCCGGCAGCCGCTGCATGAAATCGGGCAGACCGCGGCGAACAGGCTCTTCGAGATCATGGGAACCCCGGACAGGAAGTCCGCACAGCCGAAGCACACGCTCGTCGAATCCCCCATCAAGCTGCGGGGGTCCATACGGATGAAAGCGCCATGAAGGCGCTGTCGCTGAACGGCGAATGGAAGCTGTCCTTCGGTCCCGAGAAGGGCGATCTTCCCGCAAGTCCCTCCGAGCTCCCGCGCGCGCGGTGGCCGACGATCGACGCTGTCGTTCCGGGAAACGTCGAGCTGGACCTGCGGCGGGCGGGCATCGAGGGAGACCCGTTCTTCGGCGACGTGATCTACGATTTCCGCAAGTACGAGCTCTATCAATGGTGGTTCGTGCGCGACTTCTCATGGAGCGGGACGCCTTCGGCCGACGAGGAGCTCTTCCTGCGCCTGGAAGGCATCGACACCTTCGCGACGGTCTGGCTGAACGGCGTGGAGATCGGCCGCGCGGAGAACATGCTCGTGGAGCACGAGTTCGGCGTCACGGACGCGCTGAAGGAGGGACGGAACACGATCGCCATCCGGATCGAATCGGCCCTCCGCAAGGCCCAGAAGAGGGACTACCCCGCGTTCCTCTACGGCAACGACGGGCACGACGAGATCTGCTGGCTGAGGAAACCCGCCCATTGCTTCGGGTGGGATATCGCGCCCCGGCTTCCCTCCGCCGGGCTGTTTCGGGACGTCTCCATCGTCGGCAGGCCCCGAAGCCACCTGACGGACGTCTATTTCTCCACCAAGGGCGTAGAGGACGGCGTCGCCAGCCTGCTCGCCGCGGTGCGGTTCACGGCCGGCGACGACGATCCGCAAGGCTGCTCGATCCGCATCGAAGGCCGGTGCCGCGACGGCGTCTTCTCCTTCGAAAAACCCCTCCCCTTCGTTTCCGGGAGCTTTTCCATCCCCATCAAGGAGCCCAGGCTCTGGAATCCTGCGGGGTATGGGGAGCCGAACGTGTACACCGTCGTCACGCAGCTGCGCAGGGACGGCCGCCTGCTGGATTCCCGCGAGGATTCCGTCGGGATCCGCACCGTGCTGGTGGACGCCGAATCCCCCGCGGGGGACCGCGGCAGGTTCCGGATCCTCGTCAACGGGATCCCGGTCATGGTCCTGGGGACGAATTGGGTCCCCCTGGACGCGCTCCATTCCCGCGACGGCTCACGCCTCGGCAGGGCCTTCCGCCTCGTGGAGGACCTCGGGTGCAACATGCTCCGGCTTTGGGGGGGCAACGTATACGAAAGCGACGCGTTCTACGACCTCTGCGACCTGAAGGGCGTGATGGTGTGGCAGGATTTCTCCTTCGCCTGCTCCGCCTACCCGTACGCCTCCGAGTTCCTCGATACGGTGCGGCAGGAAGCCGCCTGCGTCATCCGGAGGCTCCGCAACCACCCGTCGCTCGTCCTTTGGGCCGGCGACAACGAGGTGGACCAGGACTTCATCAACCATGGATACCTGCTTCCCGACACGCGCTACAACCCGATCTCCAGGGAGGTTTTACCGGGTGCCGTGCGCGACCATGATCCCTACAGGCGCTATATCCCTTCCTCCCCTTTCATCCCGCACGAATCCCCGCCGGATTCCCATGCCGTCCCCGAACAGCACCTATGGGGCGCCAGGGACTATTTCAAGGGGGATTTCTACGCCCACTCGCCGGCGGAGTTCGTGAGCGAGATCGGATATCACGGCTGTCCCGCCCTCTCCTCCCTCGGCTCGTTCCTTTCCCGGGAAGCCCTCTGGCCCGCCGGAAACCCGGAGTGGCTCACGCACAGCAGCGAATACCGGGGCCTGGAAAAAAGGGAGCCAAGCCGCATCGAGCTGATGAGGAAACAGGTCGAGGTGATGTTCGGCCGCACGCCGGAGCGCATCGAGGATTTCATCTTCGCCTCGCAGGTATCCCAGGCGGAAGCGCTGAAGTTCTTCCTGGAGAACGCGAGGTCCCACCGGGACAGGAAGAGCGGCATCATCTGGTGGAACCTCCTGGACTGCTGGCCCCAGGTCTCCGACGCCGTGGTCGACTACTACTTCCGGCGCAAGATCGCCTACCACTTCCTGAAACGCAGCCAGAGGCCCGTCTGCGTCATGATGGGCGAGTCGGACGGATGGCGGCACCCGATCACGATCGACAGCCTTCTCGCGTCCGACGTCGCGGTCACCTTGTCCGTCATGGACGGGGAGACGGGCGAAACCTTGTTTTCGGCAGGCCTCATCGCCCGCGCGAACGGAAACACCCGGGCCGGATCCGTGGAATCCGTCCCGGGCAGGCAAAGGCTCTACGTCTTGAAGTGGGAGCTCGAAAGCGGGACCTATTACAACCACTACGTCTCGGGATTCGTGCCCTACGACATCGAACGCTACAGGACATGGATGAAGCGCATTGAAAACCTGCCGCCTGCGTTCTCCGCATCGGAATGCTGCGGATGATCGGGACGGCCGCCGCTATTCCTTGACCGCCGGCCCTTCCGGCTTCGCCGTGGCGGTCGCGGCGCGGATCACGTACACGGTCGAGTAGGCGACCATGATCAGCGCGGAGGCCGGCATGCATGAGTAGAACACGCTCTTCGGGATCTGGAACACGGACGAGACCTCCCTCGAGCGGATCACGAGGCTCAGCGAGAAGTAGAACAGGATGCAGGCGAAGGCGAGCGAAACGAGCTCAAGCAGGAGCCTGTAGACGCTCCTGGCTCTCTGTCTCTTCACGATCCCGCTGATCCAGTCACCGACGCTGAAGTGGCCCTTCACCATCCAGACCCCGGCGGCTCCGTAGAAGACGAGGGCCGCGAAGCACATCTCCACGATCTCGTCGCTCCAATTCAGGGACGTGACGGGGAAAAAGCGGAGCAGGATGTTGGCGGTGACGATGGTTGTCAGGACCAGGAACACGGCGATGGTGATCACCTTGAGGATCACGGTGAGGATGCGGTCCGCGGCTGTCAGGATCCCGACGGCTTTTTTCACGGCTGCCCTCCTTCCTACATGCCCTTGCCCATGAGCAGGTTGGGCAGGAACGTGGAAATTTCCGGCACGAAGGCGATCAGGATCGTGACGAGCAGGATGCCGACGATGTAGGGCCAGCATTCCTTGGCGAGGTCCAGCACGCTGACCTTGCTGAAGCTGGACACCGCGAAGAGGCACATGCCGACGGGCGGGGTCAGGTTCCCTATCATGATGAGCAGGGTCATCACGACGCCGAAGTTGACCAGGTCCAGGCCGTACTGCGTGGCGATGGGCAGGAAGATGGGGATCGTGATGAAGAAGATGGCGTTGCCCTCGAGGAAACACCCCAGGATGAGCACGATGGCGATCACGATCCACGTGATCCCCGACGCCGACGCGCCGGCGCTGGTGAGGCTCCCGATGATGCTGTCCGGGATCCGCTGGTACATCGTCAGCCATCCGAAGAAGCTCGCCGCGGCCATGATGAGGAGCAGGCCGGCGCTCTGCTTGATGGATTTCCAGAAGATCTCGGGCAGGTCCTTGAGCTTCAGGTCCCCGTACAGGAAGCCCAGGATGACGGCATAGATGCAGACGACGACCGAGGCCTCCGTCGGCGTGAAGAGGCCAGTCATGATGCCGCCGATGATGATGACCGGCGCGAGGAGCGGAAGGAAGGCCGACTTCAGGCTGCTCCAGACCTCGCGCAGCCCCGCGCGCTGCGAGCGCGGGAAACCCCTGGGCTTCGCCATGACGGCGATCGCGATCATCATGGCGACTCCCATGAGGACGCCCGGCACGAAGCCCGCGAGGAACAGGCGCGCCACCGAGACGGTCGTGAGGGCGCCGTAGAGCACGAAGGGGATGGAAGGCGTGATCACGGGTCCGATGGTGGATGAGGAGGCGACGATGGACGCCGCGATATTCGGCTTGTAGCCATTGTCCACCATGGCCTTGTACTGGATCTGACCGAGTCCCGCCGCGTCGGCCACTGCGGAACCCGACATGCCCGAAAAGATCATCGAGGAGATGACCGATACCTGGCCGAGGCCGCCGGGGACGTGGCCGACTATGGCCTTGGCGAAGCGGAAGATGCGGCTCGTGATGCCGCCCGTGTTCATGAGGTTTCCCGCCAGGATGAAGAAGGGGACGGCGAGCAGGACGAATCCCGTCGTGCCCGAGTACATCCTCTGCGGCAGCATGGCGAGGAAGTTCCCCTGCCCAAGGCCCACGAAAAAAGCGACCGCCGTCATGGCGATGGCGACGACGATCGGAAGGTCGATCATGATCAATACGAGAAGAACGGCGAAAATGGACAGCGTCAGCATGTTGTTCTCCGTGGTTTTCTGGAGAAAAGCCACCGGGCGCCGCGTGGCGCCCGGCGAAGGAACGCCTACTTGGCCTTGTCGAGATACTGCATGAACGTGTCGTAGACGGATGCGCCGAGCTGGGCCTTCAGCGCGTCGTAGACGGGCATCGCCGCGGTCTTGAACGGCGTCGTGTCCGGATAGGCCACATCCATTCCGTTCTTCTTGAGCTCCGCGATCTGGGAAGCCTCCATGTCGCGCACGGATTTCTGCATGGCCAGTCCCGCCTTAGTCCCCTCCTCGATCAGGATCTGCTGCTGGGACGCGCTCAACTTGTCGAAGGCGGCCTTGCCCATCAATAAGTGCGTGGAGTTGTAGGTGTAGTTCAGCATCGAGAGGAATTTCTGCGTCTCCCACATCTTGTTGGAATAGATCGTGGCGATGGGGTTCTCCTGGCCGTCCACGACGCCCTGCTTGAGGGCCATGGGAAGCTCCGTGAAGGCGATGGTCTGCGCGATTCCTCCAAGGGCCTTCACCGTCTCCTGGTTCACGAAATCTGGCGGCGTGCGGATCTTCAATCCCTTGAAGTCTTCGGGAGTGTTGATCTGCCGCTTGGACGTGGTGTAGGTGCGGAATCCGTATTCCCACCTGGCCAGGTACTTGAGGCCGGCCTTCTCCAGGTCGGGGGTGACCCACTTCAGGAAATCGCCGGAGAAGAACCTGTCCGTCGCCGCGTAGTCCTTGAAGGCGAACGGGGCGCCCACGAGGTTGAACTTGTTCGCGTACTTGGCGATGGCGGGCTCCGTCGGGATCACGAGGTCGAGAGCGCCCAGGAGCGTCTGCTCGAGCATCTCCTGCGTGCTTCCCAACTTGCTGTTCGGGAAGATCGTGATCTTGACCTTGCCTCCTGTCCGGGATGCCACGGCGTCGGCAAAGGCCTGAGCCGCCACGTGGGCCGGGTGCGTTTCCACCAGGTAGTGGCCGAATTTCAGCTCGACGGTGGCGGGTTCCGGTGTGCCGGCGGCGAAGGCGGATACCGCTACAGCCACCATGAGGACTCCAATCATCAAATTCTTCATATACCACTTCCCTCCTTCATGTTTTCAATCCACTTTGTCTCGCAATATGAAACACGGTTCCGTATTCCGCATTATAGTGTCAGTCCAAAAAAAACGCAAGAAAAAACTATCGTGCCTCCCCTATCGGAGCGCATCCATGGGTACCTGATCCATGTCCGTGAATGTCTGGTTCTCACCCACCATGCCCCATACGAAGGAGTACCCCGCCGTTCCCACGCCGCTGTGGATGGACCAGCTTGGCGAGATGACCCCCTGCTCGTTTCTCACCACGAGGTGACGGGTCTCGGTCGGTGTGCCCATGAGGTGGAGGACGACGGCGGTCTTGGGCACGTCGAAATAGAGGTACACCTCCATCCGCCGCCCGTGGGTGTGGCATGGCATCGTGTTCCACACGCTGGCGGAATCGAGCCGGGTCCAGCCCATGACCAGATTGCAGCTCTTCACCACGTCCGGGTGGATCACCTGGTTGATCGTCCGCACATTGCATTCCTCGCGGGAGCCCGCCTGGATCCGTCTTGCCCTGTCCTTGCAGATGAGGGTGGTAGGAAACTCCTTGTGTGCGATGCCCGATAGGAGGTAGAATTTGGCGGGATCGCCGGCATTCCCGGATGACAGCACCACGGACTTCGATCCCCTGCCCACGTACAGCGCATCCAGCCTGCCCAGCGGGTATTCCTTCCCGTCCACAGCCACGGCTCCGTCGGCGCCCAGATTGAGGACTCCGAGCTCGCGGGAATCGAGCAGATGGTCGCAACCGATGGCAGCCTTGTCCACCTCAAGCGGGAGTCCGGCGGCCGTCGGGACTGCCCCGCCCACGATGATCCTGTCGAAGTGGCTGTAGACGAGCTGGACCGAGCCTGCGGAAAAAAGCCCCTCGATCAGGAACTCCCTACGCAGTCCTGCAGTATCCAATGTTTTCCCACCGTCCGGATGGATGGGGTGCCTGATTTGCATGATGTACTTCCTCCAGTCGAAAATTCAACTTGTTTCATATCGTGAAACCACATTTCACGAACAAAAACACAGTACAACACAGATGTACTCTATGTCAAATGTTTTTCAGGAGGAAACAGGCTGGTGCGGTATGTGACCGAGACGAAGGGAAATCTGGCGCGCGGCTTCCAGCACGTGGGGAGCGATCCCATCGAAGGTGATTGACGTGTTGAAGGTGCTCCACACCACGCTGACGGCCGCCACCACCGTGCCCCGATAGTCGAGGATGGGAGCGCCCAGGCAATGGGTATTGGGTTCAAACTCCTCGTTGTCCGTCGTCCACCCGCGCTTGCGGCAGACCTCAAGGTCCCGTAGAAGGGAATCGATGTCCGGGTGCGTGTTCGGCATGAATTTCTCGAAGACGACTCCCGAGAGGAGCTCTTTCACCTCCGCTGCCGGACGATGCATCACCATGGCCTTGCCCAGCGACGTGCAGAAAATGGGGCGGCGTTGCCCGATGATGGAGTACTTCCTGAGGCTGTTGAATTGCTCGACCTTGTCCAGATACACCACTTCGGTTCCATGAAGCGTGGCGAGAAAGACCGTCTGACCCGTGACCTGGGAGAGCTGCCGGAGGAGGGGTTCCGCCTCCGTCTTGAACTCGACGCTGTTGAGGAAAAGGCTGGCAAGCTCGACGAAGCCCGGCCCGAGGCGGTAGCGTCCCGACTCGTCCTCCTTCTCGATATAGCCCCTGTTCCTGAGGACGCTCAGGAGGCGATACACGGTGCTCTTGTGAAGATCGAGGCTCGTTCCGATCTTCGTCAGATTGAGCCCCTTCGGCTCGTGCGAGAGAAGCTCGAGGATGTCGAAAACACGCTCGATCGACTGCACCGTGTTTTGCATTGTGGAATAGGGTATCGAAAAAACGGCGGTCCTGTCCACCCGCGGAACGGGCAACACGGTCTTGACGTCGGGGATGGCGTGCCATAGTCTGACCGGCGGATCGCAGTCGTGGATCGGGAGAGGCGGGAAATGGGTCTGAAAAAGGGTTGTTTCGAGGTCATCGGGCACCGCGGCGTCGCGGCCAAATACCCGGAAAACACGCTTTTATCCTTTAAAACGGCCGTGGAACTGGGGGTCGACGCGGTCGAGTTCGACGTCCACAGGACGCGGGACGGCAGGCTCGTCGTCACCCACGACCACACGGTGGACCGATGCAGCAACGGCAAGGGGAACATCAAAGACATGACCTGCGACCAGCTGAAGGCGCTGGATTTCGGGGGGTGGAAGGGACCTGAATATACCGGGCTGAAGATCCCGACGTTCCAGGAGACGCTCGATTTCATCCATGGAATGAAGCCGGACCAGTATCTGCTGGTCGAGCTCAAGGACGACGACGAGGGATGCACCCGCGCCGTCCTGGAAGAGCTGCGCACGCGCGGGGCGCTCGCGCGCACGCTGGTCCTTTCGTTCCACCCGCGGCAGCTCAAGCTCCTGCGGGAGCTGGAGCCCAAGCTCATGCTGCAGGGCTTCCCGGACCGGTACGTGAAGGACGCCATCCCGGACGCCTACCAATACTACGACAAGGTATGCATCTGGATCTCGGAGCTGACGCACGAGGAGGTCGCATCCTTCCACGCGCGCGGGATCAAGGTCGACACCTGCCAGATCGACGACGCGAAAACCCTGGAAAAAGTCGTCGCGTTCGACGTCGACTCGTTCACGACGAACGCGTCCCACCTGATCCTGCCCCTCCTGCGCGAGAAGGGCCTCCGGTGAGCTGATGGGTGCCGGGCGGGAACGCGCGCGGGCCTATGCGTCCTCCTTGCCGCCGATCGCCTTGTACTCCTTTTCCTTCTGCTCGATCCTGGTCCTGAGATCCTCGATCTCCTTGAGCATGTCGCGGATCGCGGGAGTATCGCGGCTCACCGTGGCGTGGTTGGCCTCCACGAGCGTCGCGTAGACCTCGGTGCCGAGCCTGGCGATGAGTTTTTCCGCGTGGGACTGCAGCTGCATGATCTCCAGCTTGAGCGCGCCCATCGCGCCGAGTTCCTTCGCCTTTTCCCCCGCCTTGCCGGCGAGTTCCTTCGAGGCGGCCACGCCCGAGTTGATGATGCCCTGCATTTTTTCCGCGAATGTCATTTTTTGCTCCTTGACCCGAATATGCCTGGAAAAACAGCGGAAAGCAAACAGGCCGGTACGGCGACGGGCTTCCTGCGTCGCGATCAGCGCCCCCCCTCTCCATCCTTGTAGAAGCCGATCGTCGAGACATGCGGCACTTCGTCCGGAAGATCCTTGGACGGGAACCAGTAGCCTTCCACGCCACCCTGCATGGTCCGCATGTAGATTTCCATCGCCTTGATCTGCAGGGTCGCCCCCGAATAGAGGGGAACACCGTGCTCCTGCTGGATCAGGGCCGCGGCGACGCTCTCCGCCCGGGCGGCGACGGCCGACTGCTGCGCCTCGAATCCCTTCGCATTGACGCTGATGACGGAGAGACGGATCTCCGTGACGGGGCCCGCGCCGCCCTTTTCCTCGATGTTGAGATTGAAGGAGGAGCGGCTGCCGTCCACATCCTCATGGGGACGAACTCCGGATCGATCTCCTCGGGCCGCAGTTTCCCCCAATTCGCGGATCCTGGCGAGGCTCGCGGCCCTGGCGCGACGGGCCCGTCGACGCTCCTGTCGCTTCGATCGCTTTTCGGAATCCGAAAACCGGCTATACTGGGGCATATGTTGAAGAAAAGACGGCCCGATGGGACGCTCCTCAAGGACCTCCCCCACTTCACCCGACTCGTTCCCTACCTCATGGGAACCCGCATCGAATCCACGATCTTCTTCGAGCAGGATTTCGACATCACCCACGCCCTGGATTACGTGCATTCGAAGGTCAACGACCCGGCGGACGACAGGCTCACCTTCTTCCACGTCTTCCTCTGCGCCGGGGTGCGCACCCTCGCCCTCCGGCCCAAACTCAACCGCTTCGTCTCGGGATACCACTTCTACCAGAGGAACCAGATCCGCTTCAATTTCGTGGCCAAGAAGACCCTGACCGACGAGGGCAGGGAGATCAACGTCACCATCCCCTTCTCCGCGGAGGAGACCCTTTCCACGCTGCCGTCCAAGGTGAACGGTTTCATCAGCCGCGGGATGGGCGAGGAGGGCACCACGAGCGACGACACGAACGCCCTACTCGTCCGCCTCCCCCGGCTGATGATCCGCCTGATCGTGCGGGCCCTCCGCTGCCTGGACTACTACAACATGCTCCCCGGCTCCTTCATCGACTCGATGCCCTTCTGGGTGAGCATCTTTTTCACGAACGTGGGCAGCGTGGGCCTCGACGCGCCCCTCCACCACAACTTCAACATCGGGACGTGCGGTCTGTTCATCGCCCTGGGCAAGATCCGCCGCAAGATCGTGACCGCCGCGGACGGGAGCGTGACGGAGAGGGCGCACGTGAAGGTCACCTTCAGCTATGACGACAGGATCGCGGACGGGATCTACTGCGGCCGCGCGATCGACCTGTTCCGCGACTTCGTGGAGCATCCCGAGAAGCTCGAGGAACCGCCCCGGCTCTCTCCCGCGCAGAGGGCGGAGCTGATGCTGAAACAGTAGGGAAAGGGCGTACGGGTCATCCGCGCCGGCCGCGGATCCGGCCGACGTCAAGTCGGTTCCGCGATGACGTGGCAATGCCGGGGCGGCAGCCGCACCTTGATTGCGGAGCCGGCGGGGAGATACTGCTGGCCATTGGTTTGGACGCGGATCTCCCACCCGCCGGGCAGGACGACGCGGTAATCGATGTTGTCGCCGAGGTAGGTCAGCTTCACCACACGGGCTTCCAGGACGTTTTCCCCGGCGGGCGCCCCCTGATCCAGCAGCTCCACCCTGGTCGGACGGATGAACAGTGTGACTTCCTGGCCGACGCGGAACAACCCCTCGGCCTCGACGCGCACCCGCAGTCCGTTGACGGCCACCCGGACGCTTTTCGTTTCGACGGATTCCACCTTCGCCTTGACGAAATCCGACAGCCCGATGAAGTCCGCGACAAAAAGCGAGTTCGGCTGTTCGAAGATCTCCCGCGGCGTTCCGATCTGCCGGATGCGCCCCGCGCTCATGACGGCCACCCGGTCGGACAGCGCCAGGGCTTCCCCCTGGTCGTGCGTGACGTAGACGGCGGTCATCTCCAGCTGCGTGACCAGCTCCTTGATCTCGAAGCGCATCTCCTCCCGCAGCTTGGCGTCCAGGTTCGACAGCGGTTCGTCGAGCAGGAGGACGCGCGGCCGGTACACGAGCGCCCGGGCCAGGCCGACGCGCTGCTGCTGCCCTCCGGAAAGCTGGCGCGGGAAACGGCCCGCAAGCTCCTCCATGCGCACCAACTGCAGCGCCTCCGCCACCCGCCGCCTGCGCTCGTCGTGGGGGAGGTTGCGGATCATCAACGGAAAGTCCACGTTGTCACGGACGGTCATGTGGGGGAACAGGGCGAAGTTCTGGAAGACCATGCCGAGATCCCGCTTGTACGTCGGAAGGTCGGTGACGTCCCGCCCGTCGATGAACACGCCGCCCTCATCGGGACGCTGATGGCCGGTGATGCAGCGCATGGCCGTGGTCTTGCCGCAGCCGCTCGGTCCCAGCAGGGTCAGCAGTTGCCCCCGCGGGACCTGCAGATCGATATGGTCGTTGGCAACGAGCGTGCCATAGCGCTTGGTCGTGCCCCGCAGCTCGATCATCCAGTCGCTCATAATCCCTTGAAGCCTCCCACCAATTGTTCCGGTTTCACCTGCCTCTGAATGAGGAAGAGGATCAGCAGGGAGGGGAGAACCATGATGACGGACATGGCGCTGGTGACCTCCCAATACCCTTCCCCGACGGCCAGGTAGGTGCGGATGGGCAGGGTGAGCGTATCCGCGCCATAGGTCATCAGCGTCAGGGTGAACTCGTTGTAGGACGTCGTGAAGGTGAAGATCATGGAGGACAGGATGCCGGGCATGATCTGGGGGAGGGTGACGTGGAAGAACGTGCGCAGGGGACTCGCGCCGCATACGCCGGCCGCTTCCAGCACGCGCTCGTCGAGACCCTCGAAGGTGGCGGACATCACGAGAATCGCGTACGGGGCGCAGAGGGTCACGTGCGCCAGGGCGATCCCGAAATGGGTGTTCACCAGGTTCAGCCCATAGAAGATGCGCGCGATCCCCAGCGCATAGGTGATCGGAGGGATCATGCGGGGCAGCAGGATCATGGACATCAGCAGTTCCTTGCCGGGGATCCGCCTGCGGCCGAACGCCCAGCCCGTGAAAATGCCGACGAACGTGCTCATCGCCACGGCCAGCCCGGTCACGATGACGGTGTTCTTCATGACCTCGGGCAGCCGGGCCACGTTGATGGCCCATTTGTACCAGTCCAGCGTCAGCGTAGGCGGCAGCCACAGCTTGCCGAACCATCCCTTGCCGACCGATTTGACGACGATGACCACGAACGGGGAGAAAATGAACAGGGAGAGGCATGCAAGCAGCGTGTAGGTGAGGAGCAAACGGCCGTTCCACAATCCGCGGGTGTAGGTCCTGATCACGGCACTCTCGCCTTTCTCCCGCGAAGGACCCGCATGTAGAAGGTCAGGAAGGCCACCTGCATCACGCCCATGATGACGGCGATGGCGCAGGCCTGCGACCAGTGGGCGGGGACGAACAATTGAATCTGCTTGTATACGTCCACGGAAAGCGGCCGGTAGTTTCCCCCCGCCACGAGCGGGATGCTGAAGGCTCCGAAGGCGTTCATGAAGGTAAGCACGGACCCCGAGAGGATCCCCGGCATGATGAGCGGCAGCACGACGTGGCGGAGCACCTTCCACGGGTTTGCCCCCGAGACCTGGGCGGCCTCTTCGATGCCGGGATCCAGGCCCTCCAGCGTGGAGAGCGTCGTGAGCAGGGTATAGGGGAAATAGAGCCAGACGTAGAAAAGGGTCAGGCCGGGCACTGTGTAATCCACCGCGACGGGATTGGGAAGGAACGGCAGCACGTCTCGAAGGAACAGGTTGAACCAGCCCCGGCTTCCGAAAACGAGCAGCAGTCCCAAAGCGCCGATCAACCCGGGCACGACCAGGGGAATCAGCGGCACGGCACGGAAAAAGCGGTGTCCCCACAATTTCCGACGCAGGACAAGGGCCAGGGGGACGCTCAACAACAAGGAAAGCAGCGTGGTGGAGATGGCCAGGAAGAAGGTCAGGCCGATGACCTGCCGCCCGTGTTCGCTTTCGAGGAAGCTGGAGTAATACTCGAGCGTCCAGCCCGTTGCCTGTCCTTCGGGGCGCAGGCTCTGGAGGATCGTGATGACGAATGGGTACACGAACAGTCCCAGAAAGACCGCGAATCCCGGCAGGAGAAGCAAAAGTGTCGTCAACCGTTCACGTCGTTGCGGACGCATGCCTTTTCTCCCGTTGGGGGGAGGACGGCCGTCCCCCCCCCCGTCGCTGAATGTTGTGGCTATTTCGGGATGATGTTCACGGCGTTCTTCTTGATGTATGCAATGGCGTCCGCATTGACCCGCTCCGGCGGAATCGCCGCCGCTTTTGCATCCGCGATCTTCGGGATCTGCTCCCACACGATGCCGGGCACCTTCTTTTCTATCAATGTGCTGTTGTATTGCCACATGGTGCTCACGAGCCGGACCTGGTGGTCATCGGACAGCAGATAGTTGATGAGCTTGTATGCGAGCTGCTTGTTTTCCTCAGGGATGTTGGACGGCACGGCAAGATACGCCTGTCCGCCCGCATCGATGCCCGGTTGCAGGAACGCCGCCTTCGTCGTCGGGGGCATGGTTCCCTGGCGCGCGGACCAGAGCGAGTAGTCCATGGCGTACACCGTGATCCATGTGTCGCCGGCGTTGAAGTTCTCGAACGTATTGGTCGGTTCCGCGGCAAGCGGCAGCTGGCAATAGGTGTAGAAATCCTTGAGCTTGGCCCAGGCGGCCTGGAAATCCGCCGCGTTCGGGTCGAACTTCTTCGAGAAATCGCAGAAGGCGTTCAGGAACGCGAACGGCTGCCGCCAGCCCCCGCTGGACTTCGCATCGGGCCTGATGAAGCCGATGTGCCCCTTCCACTCCGAACGCCGGTCGTAGAGCTCCTGCCAGGTCTTCGGCGGTCTCTTGACGTAGTTGGCGTCATAGATGAGAGCGTACGTGCTCCACCAATACGCCGCCCCTTTGTTCGCCACGGGGATCCCTTCCGTCGCCGTCTGCAGAGCGGGGTCGATTTTAGCCATGTTCGGGATGATCGCCGTCGTGAGGTTTTCCAGCGGAACCTGGCCTGTTTTGATGAACAGGGCGAGAGACTTGGGAAACAGCACGGTGATGTCGCCCTGACCCGTTTTCCAGGCCTTCATGCGCTCGATGATCTCCGCGTCGCTTCCCACGACGTACTTGATTTTTACCCCAAGGAACTCCTCGGCAGCCGGCAGCGCTATGGTCTGCCACCACTCCTGGAAATTCGCGCCGGACTGGCTGTCCATGAACACGATCTCCTTCGGCGCCCCGAAAGAGCTTGCCGCGGCGATGACAAGGATCAAAAGGACAGTGAAAATCTTTTTCATTTTTTCTCCTTATTTATCTTTTTATTTGTCTTTTCCAATGTCTTTCAGCGGACCGTAATGGTCCAATATGAAAACCACCTCCTCTCTCTGGAATGATGTACATTACGCAATTCGGACATCGATTCTATCCCTACGTTACCATGGTTTCATTTTGCTGTCAAATAAAACGTAAACAAATGGAAAATGAACCCAATATTTACATCATCCAGGAAGGCAATTTGCATAAAATGTGGACGACCATGGTGTTGCGGCCATACATGAAAAAGCCCGGTGGAAGCTGCGCAAAATCACGCTATACGGCTTGCCGTGGAACGCCGGATGACAAGGCTGGTTGGCACGAGGGTCTTGTACGGAGTGTCCTCTTTCCTCTTGATGACGTCCACCAGGCGCCTCGCAGCCATCATTCCCATGGTCTTCTTGGGCACGCTGATCGTGCTCAAGGGCGGGTTCACCTCGGCGGCAAGATGGATGTCGTCGAAACCGACGACGCTGATGTCTTCAGGGATCCGGATTCCCGCATGCTTGATCGCATCCATCGCCCCCACGGCAATCAGGTCATTGTAGGCAACGACCGCGCTCGGAGGATTCCCGGTCCTCAAGAGGCCTGCCATGGCACGGAAGCCTTCGTCGATCCGGCTCTTGCAGTTCTCCACGACAAGGGCCGGGTCCCGCTCAAGTCCGAAAGCCGACACGGCGAGCTGGAATCCGAGCAGCCGCTCATGTGCCGAGGTCTCCACCGATTCCCCGGACAGGAACGCGACGCGCCTATGCCCCAGCTGCGCCAGATGCTTGCACGCCTTGAGCATGCCGTCGGTATTGTCGATGAGCACGGAAGGGATGTCCTCCGTCGGAATATAGTAATCGATCAGGACCATCGGCACATGGAGGCACCGCAGCTTCAGCACGAAATCGTCGTGGTACACCCCCACCATGATCACTCCGGCGAGGCTGGCGAAATCGAGGTTGATCTTGGCCAGATCGAAACGATCCCTGTCCACCGAATTGAAGTGAAAGTAGTATTTATGCCTTTCGAGCTCCTCCTCGATCCCGCAGATGATCCCGGCATAGAACTGACTGGACAGATCGAAAGAGTACTTGTCGATCACGAAAGCCACGTTCGTGCAGACGGATCTTCTCTTGAGGTAGCCGTGCTTCTCGACGAGTTCAAAGACCGCAGTGCGTGTCTCTTCCGAGACGGTGTCGGGATTTCCGGAAAGGGCCCTGGAGACCGTCGCGGTGCTGATATTCAATTGCTTCGCGATCTCATTCATCGTGACCGGCATTTCACGTTTTCCTTCTTTTCGACTCTATCCGGATCGCCTTTTTTGTCAACCCTATTGACAATTTGTATGAATCCAATGTTAATTTGCATTACTTTTTCTTGTAATTTTCAAAATTGACGGCCACGTAAAATGTCAGGTCAGCGGTAGGAGGAAAACGTATGATACGGACAGGCATCATCGGCATGGGGAACATGGGCACGCTGCATGGGAAGCTTCTCGCGCAGAATCCCGAGGTGAAAATCGCGGGAGTAACCGACGTCGACCCCTTGCGTACAAGGGAGGCCGCCGCCCTTTTTCATTGCCGCGGCTTCGAAAGCGTTGACGCCATGCTCGCCTCGGGCATCGACATGGTATTCATCACGGTGCCCAACACGAAACATGCCGGGTTGGCCATCCAAGCCTTGGACAAGGGACTGCACGTGTTCGTGGAAAAGCCCCTGGCGACGGGCATCGGGGACGCGCGCAAGGTCGGGGAGGCGCAAAAAAGGTCCGGCAAGCGCCTGTTCGTCGGATACAACCGCCGGTTCGCGCCCGTCTACCGCGAGGCAAGGCGGATCGTCGCGGACACGGCGTTCAAGCCGGCACACGTCAACATCATCCAGAACGACGGCGACATGGCCAACCCGCCATGGCTCACCGACCTCGCGATGACCGGCGGCTTCATGTATGACACCACGGTCCACTTCCTCGACATGGCGAGCTACCTCATGGGCGGGATCACGGAGATCCGGGCGCTGGGCAAGGCGTTTTTCTACCCCATTCCCGACGACTTCGTCGTGCAGCTGAAGTTCGCCGGAGGCGCCTTCGGCGCCCTCACGACGTGCGGCCACGCGTCGTGGATCTCGCCATTCGAGAGGGTGCAGGTGGTGGGCGACCACGCGTCCGTGATCACAGAGGAGCTGGACAGGCTGAGCCACTCCGCGTCCCTCGGCGCCGTGGTGGAGGGCAGGGATTATTCCAAGCTGGCCCATGACGACAAATGGGGCTATGCGGCGATGCATGCGCACATCTTCGACGTGATGAAAAACGGCGTCGAATGCCTGAACGGATATGCGGAAGGCCTCCGCGCGGTCGAATGCATCGAGGCGTGCCATAAAAGCGCCGCCGCGGACGGCGAGATCATCCGGCTGTAATCCCAAGACGCGGAAAGGAAGAAGGGAACCATGAAAATTTCATGCAGTTCGCAATCGCTGGACAGGCAGTTCCTCAACAAAAAGATGGATCTGCCGGGGTTCATTCGGTATGCGTCCCGGACCCTCGGGATTCCCTGCATCGAGATCGAGGACAAGCACTTCGCGAGCACCACGCCGCAGTATATCGCCTCCATCAGAGCCGAGGTGGAAAGCAACCGCCTCGCCGTGGCGAATCTCGCCTTCTTCTGCAGCTTCGGCTATCCGACAGAGGCGCAGAACGACGCGGAGCTGGCGCGCGCGGTGGAATGGATGGGGGTGGCGCGTTCCATCGGCTCCCCCAACTTCCGCATCTTCGCCGGCTGGATGGGCGGCCAGGACCCGGAAATCGGACGGAAGGGGCCCGCCGTAGCGAAATCCGCCGCCGCATGGGACACGATGATCGGCTACGTGAAAGCCGCCTGCGACCGCGCCCGGGAACACGGACTGAACCCGGTGATCGAAAACCACAACCACGGCGGATTCCTTTCGTACTCCGAGGAAGTGTTGAGGCTCTTCGCCGAAGTGAACCGGGACAACCTCACGCTCCTGCTCGACACGGGCAACTACGTCGACGGATTGGAAGGAATCGAGAAAACGGCCCATCTCGCGAAACGCCACGTGCACCTCAAGGCGGGGGTGATCCGGGAGGACGGCCGGGACTCCTCCTACGATTTCGACGCGATCCTCGCGGTTCTCAAGAAAAACGGTTTCGACGGCGCCCTCTCCATCGAGTACGAGGGCTCCCAGGACGAGTCGGTCTGCCTGCCGCGGATTGTCGCGTACTTGAGGTCCGCCGGGATCGGGACCTAGCCGGCCAAAACTCGGGCCCGGGCAACCTCGAAGCGTCCCGTGCCGCCCGGAAACGGAAACGGCGCCGCGGATCGATGGATCCGGGCGCCGTTCCTGTGGAAAGGTAGCAGTCCCGACGGGATTCGAACCCGTTCTGCAGCCTTGAAAGGGCTGTGACCTAACCGGTTAGTCGACGGGACCAGGGTAGATGTAGAATACAGAATACGGATGCAAGAGTCAAGGCGGATTCACGCCTTGTAGGCGCGCATGACCTCGCCGGCGATGGTGCCCAGGGGCATCACCTTGTCCACGCCGCCCAGCTTGATGGCCTCCTTGGGCATGCCGAAGACGACGCAGCTCTTCTCGTCCTGGGCGATGTTGTAGGATCCCTCCTGCTTCATCTCCTGCATCCCGTGGGCTCCGTCGTCGCCCATGCCCGTCATGATGACGCCGATGCAGTTCTTGCCCACGTAGCGGGCCGCGGAACGGAACAGCACGTCCACGGAAGGCCTGTGGCGCGACACCAGCGGGCCGTCACGGATCTCCACGTAGTAGCGGGCGCCGCTGCGCTTGATCAGGCAGTGCTTGTTCCCCGGAGCGATCAACGCGCGGCCCTTGATCACGGAGTCGTCGTTCTCCGCCTCCTTGATCGACATCTTGCACAGGCCGTCGAGGCGCTGGGCGAAGGCCTTGGTGAAGTGCTCCGGCATGTGCTGTACGATGACGATGCCGGGCGCGTCCTGCGGCATGCCCTCCAGGAATTCCCGGAGCGCTTCGGTGCCCCCCGTGGAAGCCCCCACCACGACCACCTTCTCCGTGGTCTGGATCATGGAATGGCTGGTCGCCTTGGCCAGGATCACGTCGGCGGACAGCTTGGGCTGGACCTCCTGCTGGACGGCCGCCCGCGGCCGCATGTGCGCGAGGGCCGCGGCCTTCACCGCGTCCGTGATGTGGATGCGCGATTCCTCCAGGAACTGCTTGGTCCCCAGCTTCGGCTTCTGGATGATCTCCACGGCCCCGTATTCCAGGGCCCTGAGGGCCGTCTCGGAACCGCTCTCCGCCAGGCTGGAGCAGAGGACCACGGGGATGGGCTTCTGGCTCATCAGGTTCTTGAGAAACGTGAGGCCGTCCATGCGCGGCATTTCCACGTCCAACGTAAGCACGTCGGGCGGGTCGCGGTTGATCTTGTCCATGGCGATGATCGGATCCGGGGCAGTCCCCATCACCTCGATCTCGGGATCCTCGGAGAGGATCCCCTGGAGGGTCTGGCGGACCACCGCGGAATCGTCCACGATGAGAACGCGGATCTTCCCGCCCATGCGCTTCTCCTTCCCGATCATGAAACCTTCCGATAGACGGTGGGGGCCACCGAGGAGACGGGAACCTGCATGCCGGCGAGCGTCTCCGAATGTCCCATAAAGAGGTATCCTCCGGGCCGCAGGCAGGAGGCGAGGCGTCCGACGAGGCGTTCCTGCGTCGCGCGGTCGAAGTAGATCACCACATTGCGGCAGAAGATCACGTCGATCTGTTCCCGCATCCCGAAATCCGGGTCCATGAGGTTGAGGCGGCGGAACTGGATCAGGGACCGGAGGGCCGGCGCGATGCGCACCAGCTTCTGCTCCCGGTCCTTGCTGCGCAGCAGGTACTTGCGCCGCAGCGCCATCGGCACGGGCTCCACCTTCTCCTCCTCGTAGACGCCCGCGTGCGCGGCCTCGAGGACCCGGGTGGAAATGTCGGTGGCGAGGACCGTGAAGCGGTAGCCGGAAACGCCCGCGGCGAACTCGCTGAGGACCATGGCCAGGGTATAGGGCTCCTCCCCCGTGGAGCACCCCGCGCTCCATACCGCGATGGGCCGGCGCAGGCCCACCCCCTCCTCCTGCGCGAGGGCCGGCAGCACGTTGCCCCGCAGGTAGTCGAAATGCCCCGCTTCGCGGAAGAAATCCGTCTTGTTCGTCGTGACGGCGTCGATCAGGAAGATCAGCTCGCTGTCCCCGCTCTTGCCCTCGAAGACGTACTTGTAGTAGTCCCCGAAGCTGGAAAGGCGCAGGACGCGCAGCCTTTTCTGCAGGCGGGCTTCCAGCATGAGCTTCTTCCCGGGAGGCATCTTGATGCCCAGCTCGGATTCTATGAAGGAAGAAAACCGGTGAAACTCCTCGTTGGTCATGGAAACCCGGAGTGGCAATTCCACGGCCGATTCACGGACCGTCGGATCCTTCATCACGCGCTCCTTGCGGATTCCTCGCGCTCCACCACCTGGATCAGCTTGAAGATGTCGAGGATGAGGGCCACGGTGCCGTCCCCGAGGATGGTGGCCCCCGAGATCCCATCCACGTTCCTGTACAGGCGTCCCAGGCTCTTGATCACGGTCTGGTGCTGGCCCACGACGGCATCCACCACGAATCCGACCCTCTTGCCTTCCGCGCGCACGATGACGATCTGTTCCAGATCGGGCGGCGCGCCTTCCACCCCGAACCATTCCCGCAGGCGGATGTAGGGCACGATGTCGCCGCGCACGTGCGCCATCTTCTTGCCGCGCGCGTTTTCCGTCTTCTCCGTTTCCGCGCGGGAGAGCTCCACGCACTCCTCCACCGCGGCCAGGGGCACCACGTAGTCGGCGTCGTGGATGCGGACCAGGAGGCCCTCGATGATGGCGAGGGTCAGGGGGATTTTCAGGGTGATCACGGTCCCCTTCCCCGTGCTGCTGGAGGGCTCCACGACGCCTCCCAGGGACTCGATGGAACGCTTGACCACGTCCATGCCCACGCCCCGTCCGGACACATTGGTGACCTTCTTGGCCGTGGAGAATCCGGGCAGGAAGATGAGGTCGATCGCTTCCTTCTCGGTGAGCTGCGCGTCGGCCTGGATGAGGCCCCGTTCCAAGGCCTTGTCGCGGACGGCCTTCACGTCCACCCCGGCCCCGTCGTCGCTTACCCGGATGAGCACGTTGGCGCCGCTATGGGAGGCGGAGATGTGCACCGTGCCCTTGCGGGGCTTGCCGGCCGCCTCGCGCACGGCGGGCATCTCGATGCCGTGGTCGATGCTGTTGCGGATGATGTGCACCAGGGGGTCGTTGAGCCGCTCGATGACGGTCTTGTCCAGCTCCGTCTCCCCGCCCTCCGTGGTCATCTCCACTTCCTTGCCCAGGTCATTGGAGAGGTCGCGCACCACGCGTTTGAACTTGCTGAAGGTGGTGCCGATGGGAAGCATCCGCAGGCTCATGGCGTTGTCGCGCAGGGAGCCCGTGAGGCGCTCCACCTGCTCCGCGACCAGCATGATCTCCGGGTCCGTGCGCTGCGCGGCGGCCTGGCTCAGGCGCGCCTGGATGGTGACGATCTCCCCGACCAGGTCCACCAGGATGTCCAGCTTGTCCGCGCGCACGCGGATGCTCGTGGAGGATTCCTCCTGGCGCTGCTTCTCGCGGACCTCCTTCACGTGCTCCTGCTCGGCCAGGGCGGAGCGGACCTCCTCATGGCTGACCAGGCCCGCCTCGACGAGGATCTCGCCCAGCTTCTTGCGCTCCCCCATGACGCGCTGGAGGTCCCCCGTGGACAGCTCGCCGCGCTCGATGAGGATCTCGCCCACCTTCTTCTGGTCCAAATCGGTGCTGAGCCCGCCGCCCTGGTCCAACACATCCACCTTGATCTCGCTGTCGTCCTCCACGAAGATGAACACGTCCTTCAGGGCGTTCATGCCCCGGTCCGTGGTCACGATGACGTCCCAGTACAGGTGGCACATCTCGGGGTTCAGGTCGCTCAGGGGCGGGATCTGCTCGGTGTGCACCACCACGCGGGAATCGCCGAGATCGCCGAGTTCGGAAAGCAGCAGCACCGGATTGGTGCCGTGCAGGAGGATGTCCTTGGAGGGCTTGAAGCGAATCCTGTAGGTGACCCGTCCCCCGGGGGCTTCCTCCACGGCCGCCTTCTTCACCACGGGAGCCGCGGGTTCCTCCTTGCCCTGCACCTGGCGGAAGGCGGTGAGGAGCGACTCCCGCAGGGCCGTGTCGCCGGGGCCTTCCGCCGCGGGGTCCAGCAGGGAACGGATGTAGTCGCGGGCCTTCAGTGTCAGGTTGATCAGGTCCTTGGTCACAGCCAGTTGCCCCTTGCGGACCAGGTCGAAGGCCGTCTCCACCTCGTGCGTGAAGCTGGACACGTCCTCGAAGCCGAACATGGCGCCCGACCCCTTGATGGTGTGCATGGAGCGGAAAACCCGGTCCACCAGTTCCTTGTCCCCGGGATTCTCCTCCAGCTCGAGGAGGGCGGATTCCAGCTCGCTCAGCAGCTCGGTGGCTTCCTCCCGGAACGCGTCGCGAAAACGGTCGCTCATGCGCTTTTCTCCATCTTCACCAGCCATAGGCACGCACTCGCGTCCTCACAGACGTCCCCGGCGTGGCAGAAGCCGGCTTTCCGGAGGACCTTCTTCATCACCTCGGAGCACCTGCCTGACAAGGCGAATTTCTTCTTGTTCGATTCGCAGAAACGGCTGGCGGCATACAGGATCTGGAGGAACGAGACGTCCATGTCAATGGCGCTGCTGCAGTCAACGACGATGTCGTCCGAACGCCCGATCTCCTTGAGAAGGATTTCCTTCAACTGGACCGCCCTCTCCACGGTGAGACGCCCATCCAGCTTCACCACGTTCTGTTGATCCATTGCGGCTCTCCTCGTAATACTTATAATATCAAAACTCTCCAAAAAATCAAGCGATCCTTCCGCGAATCCTCTTTCTTACATCCCTGTAGAAAAACATGCGCAACCGTTCCGCCACATCATAAACGTCAAACACCCGACGGCGCAAGGGAGCGTCCCAGCACCCCATGCGGTTCACGATCCTGCCGCCGAATCCGGTCTTGAACTGGTAGAGGCCGAACATCGGGTGGCCCTCGTCGGCACGGGGCGGGATCCCGTAGAAGTCGTAGGTGCGGCACCCGGCCTCCCGCGCCGCGCGGATGGCCTCCCATTGCAGGGCGTAGGTGGGCATCAGATTCCGCTTGACCCCCGAGGAGGCTCCATAGAGGTAGAGGGCCGACGGGCCGTGGAACAGAACGACGTTGCCGGCCAGGAGGTCCCCCCCGTGGCGGGCCAGGAGCAGCTTCACGGCGGGCGCCGCGGGGCCGTAGCGGCGGGCCGCGGCGAAAAGCCCCCTATAATATTCCAACGCGTGTATGACGATGCCGTCCCGCCGGGCGGTCTCCCGGGACAGCTCGTACCAGGCATCCAGGTCCGCCTCCCCGCCCTCCGAGACCTCCACGCCCTTCTTGGCCGCCAACTTGATGTTGTAGCGCGTCTTGGGCTTCATGGCCGCGAGGAGGGCGTCGGGTTCCGGGCCGAGGTCCAGCACCACCGTGGAGGCCGGCTGGATGTCATTGCGGGCCTTGCGGACCGGACCGGAGGGGGCGGGCGCCGCCGCGTCGCGCGGCGGCGCGGCGAGCGGCTCCCAGGGCAGGTCGTAGCGCACGAAGATCGTGCCGGCGGGAAGCTTCGGCCCGAGGGCGCGCGTCAGGTCCTCGAGCAGCTCCATGCGCCGCTCCCCGGGGTCCCGCTGCGGTCCGAACGGCACGTAGGCGAAGGAGAGGCCCCTGGCCAGGCGCCTGGAAAGCGCGAGCAGCCCGAATTCCGTGCCGTCCCAGCGCACCCGGAATGGCGCCGCCGACCAGCCGAAACCGCCCTTGAAATCGCCCCAGAAGCCGCTCTGCAGCAGTTCCGCGCCGCCGTCCAGGTCGTGGAGCGCCGCCGGCTCCACCTCGCAGGCGCTCAGCGGACTTCTCCCGTCTTCACGACGACGGTCGTCACCGGCCTGCCGGAACATGAGAGGGGGACGCCGTCCACATTGACGGCCTGCTGCGACACGCGGAGGGGCGTGGAAAGGAACGTGTCGATGTCGATTTCGGCCTTGGCCGCGGGGGCCGCGGGAGCGTCCGCGCCCGGGGCGAGCTCCACGGGGTCCCCCGGCTTCGCATGGTCGACGAACAGGACCTCCACGGTCTTTCCCTCCGAGGCGGCCAGGAGCATCCCCCTGCTCTCCACGCCGCGCAGCATCGCGGGCTTCAGGTTGGCCACCAGCACCACGTTCCGTCCGGCCAGTTCCTCCGGCTTGTAGTAGGGCACAAGGCCGGAGACGATCTGCCTCCGTTCGCCCCCCAGGTCCACCGTCTCCACGTAGAGCTTCTTGGCGTCCGGGTGCGGCTTCACCTCGAGGATCTTCGCCACGCGCAGCTCGACCTTCTGGCGGAACTGCGCCGCGACGTCGACCTTCACGCGCTCCTTCTGCGCCCCGGAGAAACGGAGGCGCAGCTTCTCCACCTCGGCGTCTTCCAGGCGGGAGAAGAGGATCTCCGGCTTGCCGATCGCCCCCACCCCATCGGGCCTTCCCAGGTCGGACCAGGAGGGGGAGGCGATGCCCAGCTGGGCATCGATGCGCCGGGAGGTGGCCGGGAGGTAGGGAGCGATCAGCACGGACAAGTCCCGCACAAGGAACGTGAGGTCCCGGATCAGGACTGCCGTGGCGGCCTGATTGTCCTTCACGCCTTTCCATGGCTGGCCGTCCTGGAAACGCTTGTTGCCGATCGAGGAGAGCGCGAAGATCTTCCGAAACGCGTCCCGCAGGTCCACCCGTTCCATGTCCTCTTCGATCCCCTTCTCCGCGGCGCGCACTTCCTCCCAAAAGGCCGGATCCGATCCGCCTTCCGGAAGCGCGCCTCCGTAGAAACGGCCCACGAAGGTGAGGGTGCGGTTGACCAGGTTCCCCAGGTTGCCTATCAGCTCGGCATTCGCCTTCTCCTGGAAGTCCTTCCACGTGAAGTCGAAGTCGGACTTCTCCGGCCGATTGTAGTGGATGTAGAACCGCCAGACGTCGGAGGGGATGCCCGTATCCCGCGCGTCCGTGCCGAAAACCCCCACGCCGCGGCTCTTGGAGAACTTGTCCCCCTCGTAGTTCAGGAACTCGGTGGAGGACATGTGGTGCAGCATGGTCCAGGGCTCCCCGGTACCGAGAAGCGTGGACGGGAAGATGACCGTGTGGAAGGGGACGTTGTCCTTGCCGATGAACTGGTACAGCTTCACGTCCCGGTCCTGCCACCAGGACTTCCACTTCCCGGTGAGCTGCGCCGTGATGGAGATGTAGCCGATGGGCGCGTCGAACCAGACGTAGAACACCTTGTCCCTGTACCCGTCGAGGGGCACGGGGATGCCCCACTTGAGGTCGCGCGTGATGCAGCGCTCGTGGAGGCCGTCCCGCATCCAGGCCAGGGTCATCTGGACGGCGTTTTTCGCCCAGAAGCCCCTCTCGGAGGCCTCCTTCATCCAGGCCTCGAGCCGGGGAAGGATGGCGGCCAGGTCGATGAACAGGTGCTTCGTCTCCCTCTGGACCGGAGAGGTGCCGCAGACGCTGCAGCGCGCCCCCTTGAGCTCCGTGGGCTCCAGGAGCTTGCCGCAGGCCTCGCACTGGTCCCCGCGGGCGTCCGCGGACCCGCAGTGGGGGCAGGTCCCCAGGACATAACGGTCCGCGAGGAACCGGCCGCACTTCTCGCAGAACGGCTGGCTCATCGTCTTTTCCCTGATGAAGCCGTTCTCGTGCAGCTTCAGGAACATGTGCTGCGTGATCTCGGTGTGCTGCGGGATGGAGGTCCTGCCGAAGTTGTCGAAGGCGATCTGGAACCAGTCGTAGATGTCCTTGTGGACGGCATGATAGCGGTCGCAGAGGGCGCGCGGGCTCACCCCCTCCTCGAGCGCCCTGGTCTCCGTGGCGGTGCCGTACTCGTCGGTCCCGCAGATGTAGAGCGTCTCGTGCCCGCGCATGCGGCAGTATCGGGCGAACACGTCGGCGGAGAGGCTCTGGATGATGTTCCCCAGGTGGGGGATGTTGTTCACGTACGGCAACGCTGCCGTGATCAGTCTTCGTTCCATAGGTCCGTCCATAATAGGTAGCCCCCCGGGGGGTGTCAAGTTGGACCGCCTCCCCGAGGCCATGCCGACGTCTTTTCCCTCGGTCCCCGACATGCTATCGTCCCGCCATGACGATCCATCGGGCCGCCTTCCGCCTGCCCTGCCTTGCCATCATCCTTGCGGCGGGAACGGCCCATGCCCAGGAGGTCGTCCGGCTTTCCCTGCTCCCGGGCGGCGCGGCCTCCAGGCTGGGCTGGCAGGTCCCGCAGAAGGTCGAGCTGTCCCCGCTGCGGCCCGCCGCCCTGCTCCGGCTGCCCGCAAGCCTGAAGGCGCCGCTTTTCGCGGTCCTGCCCATCGCGGGCGGGATCCCGGCGGGGACCCGCAACTACCACGTGGCCCTCGACGAGCCGCCCGGTGGCCGCGCGGCGCTGTACGTGGACGCGGACGGGGACGGGGACCTCACAGACGACCCGCCTGCCGAATGGACGTCGGGCGGCGGGAATGCTGTCCGCGAGGGCAGCGCGACAGTCAGGCTCGTGTCCGCGGAGGTGGGCATCGAGGTCCGCATCGGATTCTTCAAGCGGCCGGAGAACCAAAACACGCTTTTCTATTATAGGGACTACGCACGGTTGGGCGCGATCGAGCTCGACGGCGTATCCTTCCCGGCCGCCCTGAGCGACGAGACGGCCTCGGGGGACTTCAGGGGAAGGGCCTCCGGCGCCTCCTCCGGCGTGCTTCTGCTCCTGGACCTGAACCGCGACGGCACGTTCCAGAACCCCAGGGAGGCCCTGGACGTGAGGCGGGCCTTCAACATCGGGGGCACCGCCTACGAGATCACGGACATGACGCCCCTGGGGGATTCCTTCCGCATCGTGAAGTCCGACTCCCGGGTGGCGGAGACGCGGCCCCTTCCCAACCACGCCGTCGGACGGAAGATCACCGCCTTCGAGGCGCAGGCCATGGACGGCGCTGCGGTCCGCTTCCCCTCGGACTACAAGGGCAAGATCGTCATGCTGGATTTCTGGGCCACCTGGTGCGTCCCCTGCATGGCGGAGATGCCGGGCCTCGCTGCCGTCCACGGCGAGTTCCATCCGATGGGATTCGAGGTGCTCGGCGTCAGTCTCGACAATGCGGGTCAGGCGGAGAAGATCCGGTCCCAATGCGAAGCCCGGTCCATGGAATGGCGGCAGGTCTACGACGGCGGCGGCTGGCAGTCGCCCATTGCCGTGTTGTACGCCATCGACAGCATCCCCGCGGCCTACCTCGTCGACGGGGACACGGGGGAGATCCTTGCGTCCGGCAATGCGCTGCGCGGCGGCTCCCTGGCGCCGACGCTGGAACGGGCCATGCGCCAAAGGGGGAAATCGTGGATTCGATGAGCTACGCGGGAAGCGGCGTGGACTATGACGCGCTGGATGCCTTCAAGCGCGCCTGCCAGAAGGCCGCCCTGCCCACGGCCCGCGCCCTGGAAGCCCACGGGATGCGGGAGCCGGCCGGGGTGCGCGGGGAAAGCGCGTACCTGATCGAGACGCCGCGGGACTTCCTGGCGCACGTCGAGGAGGGCCTGGGCACCAAGAACCTGATCGCCGACGCGATGCGCCGCCTCTCGGGCCGCAGCTTCTACAGGGAGATCGGCATCGACACCGTGGCGACGATCGTCAATGACCTCGTCACCTGCGGCGCGCTTCCCCTGTCCGTGGCCATGCACGCCGCGGTGGGCGACGCGCGCTGGTTTTCCGACGCGCGCCGGTCGGAGGACCTGGCCGCGGGATTCGCGGAGGGCTGCCGCCTCGCGGGAGCCGTCTGGGGCGGCGGGGAAACGCCGGCCCTGCAGGGCATCGTGGATCCTGAGGGCATGGTCCTCGCCGGCTCCGCCGTGGGCCGCATCGCCCCCAAGTCCAACCGCATCGAGGCCTCCATCGGGGAAGGGGACGCCATCGTCTTCCTGGCCAGCTCCGGGGTGCAGACCAATGGCCTCACGCTCTGCCGCCGCCTGGCGGACCGCCTGCCCCGCGGCTACCTCACGGAGCTTCCGGACGGGAGGAGCTACGGCGAGGCCCTCCTTTCCGCCTCCGTCATCTACGTCCGCTTCGTCGCGGGCTGCCAGGAAGCCGGCATCCCCCTCCATTACGCGGCGCACGTGACCGGACACGGATGGCGCAAGCTGATGCGGCCGGAGGCGCCGTTCGTCTACAGGATCGAGACGGTCCGGGAACCCCCGGCCCTCTTCTCCTTCCTCATGAGGGAAGGTCCGATCGACGCGCGCGAGGCCTACGGGACCTTCAACATGGGGGTCGGATTCGCCGCCTATGTCGCGTCAGGCGACGCGGACCGCTGCGTCGAGGCGGCCGTTTCCGCCGGCTACGACGCGTGGACCGCGGGCCGGGTGCTCCGCGACGGCGGCCGCAAGGCCGTGGAAGTGCCCTCCCTCGGCCTTGCCTTCGGGGCGGATAGCCTGAAGCTGCGCTAGCGCGCCTTCCTCAGGGCATCCAGCAGGACGCCCGGGGTGAGGAGTTCCGGCAGCAGGACGGGCCGATCCGATCCCTTGACGTACAGGGCGTAGAGCGGCACGCCGGCGCGGCCCAGTCCGGACAGCGCGGAGGCGATGGCGTCGTCGCGGTCCGTCCAGTCCGCCTTCATGAGGACCGCGCCGGACCCGCGGAACCCGTCCCGGACCCTCCGGTCCGAGAGCGTGGTGGTCTCATTGAGCTGGCAGGTTAGGCACCATCGGGCCGTGAAGTCCACGAACACCGTCCTGCCTTCCGCCAGCGCCTCCGCCTGCCCTTCGGGGCTCCAGGGTTCCCATCCGTCCTGCATGGGATCGACCACGACGCCGTGCGCCTTGGCGGCGGACGCGGCTGTCGAAGCGGTCGCGACCGCCAGGGCGAGGCCGCCCATGGCCAGCAAGATCGCCGCCGACGCCGCGGCTGTCCTCGCGCGCCGGCTCCCGTCCAGCCTGCCCCACCGCCCCCAGACCCATGCCCCGGCGCCGGCGGCAAGCAGGGCCCACAACAGGTTGACCACGGTTCCCGTTCCCGCCTGCACGGATACCAGCCACGCCATCCAGACCACAGTGGCCATCAGGGGGAATCCCAACAGGTTGCGCAGCGTCTCCATCCAGCGGCCGGGCTTCGGCATCCGGGCCGCCAGGCCGGGCCATGCGGAAAGAAGCACGAAAGGCAGGGCGAGGCCCAGGCCCAACGCGGTGAACACGGCCAGGGAGACCGCAGGCGGCTGGGCCACGGCGTAGCCGAGGGCGGTACCAAGGAACGGCGCGCTGCACGGCGTGGCGACCACCGTAGTGAAGAGGCCGCTCGCGAAGGAGCCCAGACGGCCGCCCCAGGACCGCGCCGCAGCCCCGAGGCCTCCCAGCCCAGATCCCACCTCGAAGACTCCGAACAGGTTCAAGCCGAGAAGGAAGAACACGACGGCCGCAGCCGCGGCCATGGCGGGTTCCTGGAACTGGAAACCCAAGCCGAGAAGCGTGCCGCCGGCCCGCAGCGCCGCGAGGACCCCGGCGATGGCCCAGAAGGAGACGAGCACTCCGGCCGCGTACCACAGGGCGTGGCGCAGGGCTTCCCCGCGGCCCGCGCCGGCCTGCCGGACCAGCGCCATGATCTTCAGGGAAAGCACGGGGAACACGCAGGGCATGAGGTTGAGGAGGATGCCGCCGGCCAGGGCGAGGACCAGGGCGAGCAGGATGCCTACGGACGGTGCGGCGGGCGCTGAACCCGATGCGGCGCCGGACGGTGAGCGGGCCCCGCGGAACAGGGCTTCCGTCGCGGAATCCGACGGCGCCTCCGGTGCCCCGTCGGCCGGGACTGCCAGTTCGACGGTCAGCGTGGCGCTCCCGGGCACGCACTCGTTCCGGCAGGCCAGCCATCCGACCTCGGCGCGCAGGACCACGGCGGCGCCTTTGCGGATCCCGGGGTCGGCCGAGATCTCAGCCAGGAGCCGCAGGTCCCCCCTGTAGCCATGGGCCACGACGCCCTGGACCTCGATGTTTTGCGCGGCGGGCCACTGGAGCGGACCCGCCCGCAGCCCTTCCGGCAGGATCCACAGCACCGTGGTGGGAAGGCCGGATCCGCCCGTCTCCGGTCCGTAGACGTACCAGCCCTCATCCATCCGCAGGCGGATCATGACCCGGACCTTTTCCCCGGCCCGCAGCTCCCCGCGCTCCGCCAGAAGCTGCGCCTCCACCGGATCCGGTGCGAGCTTCGGCCCCGCCACGCAAGGGCCGGCTGCTGCAAGCAGGCAGGACAGGAGGACGAGGAAGGATGCGGACCGGGATCGATACCGCGTCATGTCATGCCAATGGTACAGTCCGCCGCGAGTCGGATCAAGTGCGCTTCCCGCGGCGACGATCTGCGGCGGACCGTGAATTGACGTATGGGGCCCGATGCGCTTAGGATGGCTGCGGGAGGGGACCATGCCGGACCGGATGACCGTCGCGGCGGGCAGCGTCGAGGCGGTGATGGAAAAAGTACTGACCGGGTACCTTCCGCGGTTCCGGGCGACAAGCGACGGCAGCCACCTCTGTTCCGCCTGTATGACACTGAAGGCCGACGGGCGGACATGGTCCCTGTGCTACGGTTCGTTCGAAGGGGACGGGTTCTCCCTGAACACGACCCTGACACCCGCATCCGGCATGGCGGCCGGGAAATCGGGGTTCGACGCATCAACCCGCCTGACCGCGCGTAAGCGGCTTGCCGTCACGCACCTGACGCACGGCTTCCGCTTCGCGCCTGAGGCCGCGCCTGGGGCCGCGTCGGTAGCCGCGCCTGGGGCCGCGTCGGTAGCCGCGCCTGGGGCCGCCTCGGTAGCCGCGCCTGGGGCCGCGTCGGTAGCCGCGCCTGGGGCCGCGTCGGTAGCCGCGCCTGAGGCCGCGTCGGTAGCCGCGCCCGACTTCGCCTGGATCCCCAACCTCTGCTCCACGGACCGCGATGTCTGCGGCGAACATGCCTTCCGTTCCCCGTGCATCATCGTCAGGCGGAACGGCGTCCAGATCGCCCTGGTCCCCAGCCTGGAGCCGTCGCGCAATGGGGGACCTCTCCACCGCACCCTCAGCCTGCGACGAGGGGGCGGTGCGGATCTCCTCTCCTTCCTGCTACAGGATTGCGCGCCCCACGACCACGTCTACTACGCGCCCACCGATCGCCCCGTCACCCTGGAGGCCGGGGAATCCGCGGAGCTCCGCTTCACCCTCCTGTTCGACCTGGAGGCGGACGGATCCGCGCATGGAACCGTCCTCCGCTTCCTATGGAAACGCCACGGAGAGCCCGCCTTCCGGTCCACGATGGCCCCCCAGGTGCTGCCCTTCGGGGAATACGCACGGGCGTCCTACGGGAGCACCCTCGACACCTACGGCCTGTGGCGGAGTTTCTCAATCGACGGGAAGGAGTGCGGCGGTACCTGCGCGCGCATCATGCGCCCCTCCCTGGACGGAGGCTCCCTTCCCCTGCCCGGTGACATCACCCCGGCCATCATCCGCAACTACCTTCTCACGCCGACCATGCGCCTGCGGGACAAGATCACGCTCGCCCGGGAAAACGCGCGGGGCATCCATCCGCACGTCTGGAACAACACGTTCTTCAACCAGATCCGCACCTCCTTCGGCATGAACTGGTGGGCGCGGCGGTGGAAGGATACGGCGCTCATGGAGCGCGCGATTCGGATGCGGAACCTGGCGCTCGCGGCCCCCGTATCCGGCGGGATCTTCCCTTCCGTCTTCACGGCGGACGGGAGATCCCCGCATTGGGTGCCGGGAACGCGCGTCTGGCGCTACACCGCCTCCTATCATACGCCGGATGCCGCCTGGACGGGATGGTGGATGCTCCAGACGTGCAGGATCCTCGGCAAGGAGCAGGCCCTGATGGCCCGCTGCGTGGAACTGGGAAGGTTCTTCCGCCGGGTCCAGCTCCCCTCGGGGGCCATCCCGACCTGGGTGAAGGTGTCACGCTCCGGCCGGGTGGGGCCGGAGGCGGCGCTGCGGGAAAGCGCATCCTCGGCGGCGGCGGGCATGTTCCTGGCCTCCCTCGCGGAAACGACGGGGGAGGCGTCCTGGATGGAGGCGGCGCGGGCCGTCGCGGAGTTCCTGATCCGGGCTGTTCTTCCGGGCAGCCTGTGGCAGGATGCCGAGGTCTTCTTCTCCTGCTCCCCCAAGCGCCTCGACTGGCGCGATCCGCGCACGGGAATCCCGCCGCAGGGCTCCCTCAGCCTGGGCTGGACCGCGGAGCTGCTGCGGACCCTGGCCGCCGCGACCGGGGAGGAGCGCTGGCGCGCGCATGGCCGCGCCGTCCTCGACCTGCTGCTCCTCTACCAGCAGGTATGGAACCCTCCGTTCATCGGCTTCCACGCGTTCGGCGGATTCGGGGCGATCAACACGGACTCGGAGTGGAGCGACGCCCGCCAGGCCCAGTTCGCCACCCTCCTGATGGACTGGTACGCCCTGACGGGGGAACCGGAGCTGTTCCAACGCGGCGTGGCGGCGCTGCGGGCCTCCTTCGCCCTGATGCACATGGAGGAGCATCGGAGCCTGGCCCCCGGGAACATGGCTGGCGTCGGGGAAGCCGACCGCGGGGCCCTGCCGGAGAACTACGGGCACGCCGGACGGGACGCGAAGATCCCGGGCTACATCATGCCGGATTGGGGCGGCGGCAGCGCGGCAAGCTCCGCGGCCCTGGCCCTGGAGCGATACGGCGACCTGTACGTGGACGCGGGGCGGGAGCAAGCCTTCGGCGTGAACGGCTGCCGCGTGCTGGAAGCCCGCTTCCGGCCCGGCTCCGTGGAACTGGACGTCGAAAGGATCGCGGATCACGGCGCGCCGCTCATGCTGCGCGCCTGCGGCATCGTGGAGCTGACGTCCGTGACGGTCAACGGAAGGGACCAAGGGGCCTTCCCGGCCGCGGTATGGGAGCGGGGCATCCCGCTGAAGGAGGAATCATGAAGGGCGCATCGAACGGGGCGGGGAAGATCGGGAAGCCGACATGGACCGCGCTCATCCTGCTTGGATTCTCGGGCCAGCTCGCCTGGGCCGTGGAGAACCAGTTCTTCAACACGTTCCTCTACGACAAGATCACGCCGGACCCGCGGCCCATCTCCTGGATGGTCGCCATCACCGCCGTGGTGGCCCTCGTGACCACGCTGCTCATGGGCACCCTGAGCGACCGCACCAGGAGCCGCTGGGGACGCCGCCGGCCCTTCATGCTGGCGGGCTACATCCTCTGGGGCCTGTTCACCGCGGCCTTCCCCTTCGCCGCCTTCTTCCAGCCCGTGGCCCTCGGCGTGGCCATGGCCATCCTCTTCGATTCCCTCATGTCCTTCTGCGGCTCCACGGCCAATGACGCCACCTTCAATGCGTGGGTGACCGACATCACGACCACGGAGAACCGGGGCCGCACACTCGGGATCCTGGAGATCCTCAAGTGGGTGGCCCTCCTCATCACCTACGGCGGGGCGGGACTCGCCGTCACGGCGTTCGGCTACTTCACGTTCTTCTACCTGATCGGCGGCCTGGTGATCGCCATGGGCATCGTCGGCGGCCTGTTGGCCGGGGAGCCCCCCCTGCCGCGGGAGGCGCCCACGGACGGCTTCTTCAGGCAGATCGCCGGGAACTTCCGCTGGGAGAGCCTGCGCACGCACCGGACCCTCCTCCTGATCCTCGTCTCCGTCATGCTGTGGAACGTCGCCTTCAACGTGTTCTTCCCCTACCTGATGATCTACCTCCAGCACTTCCTGAAGGTGGACACCCTCTCCTCGTCCCTGGTCGTCGGGATCTCGATCCTCGTGGGCGGCATCCTCATGGGCTATCCGCTGGGGCTCCTGGCGGACCGCTGGGGCCGCAGGCCCGTGGCGCTGCTCGCCGTCGTCCTGGAGTTCGCCGGGCTGTTCGCCTTCTCCTTCGCGCGCGCGGTTCCCGCGCTGATCCTCACGGGCATCTGCTGGATCCTGCCCATGGCCGCCTGGAGCATCGCCACCTCGGCCTGGGAGAAGGACCTGTTCCCGGAGGAAGGCCGCGCCCAGTTCCAGGGCTACGAGATCCTGTTCCGCGTCACCCTCACCATGATCCCCGGCCCGCTCATCGGCGGATGGATCGCCTCCCGCTGGGGCATCCCGACGATGCTGGACGGAAAGAGCGGCTTCATCCCCACGCCGCTGATCTTCCAGGTGAGCGCCTTCGCCACGCTGCTTGCGGCCATACCGCTCCTGATGACGCGGGAGGGGGCGAGACCCGCGCGGTGACGGACCGCGCCCTGCCGGGCGCACCACGAAAAGGGCCGCCCCCACGGGCGGCCCTCGTTTTCACAACGGGAAAGATTCCCGCCTATTTATTGGCCGCATACCAGGCATTGAGCTCCTTGGTCAGCTCATCCCCGCCGGATTTCTTCCATTTGGCCACGAACTCGTCGAAGGAGGAAAGCGGCAGCTTCCCTGTGATGATGTCCGTATAGGCCTGGTCGCGGATCTTGCTGAGTTCCGCCTGATACTGGCTGCGGGCCGGAGTGGTGATGAATCCGGGCACCTTGGTGCCCTTCACTCCCACGGTGTATTCATGTTCCTCGGCCCACTTCATGACCGAGCCGTCGGTGAGCCGGCCTTCATTGATGAACTGGAAGGAGAGGAGGGCTCCCCAGGCGCCCATCTTCTGCATGTCCCTGTCCACCAAGCCCCCCTTCGCCTTGGCGAAGCCATTGTCGGCGTAGTCCCAGTGCTTGCCCTTGATTCCCAGGAACAGGGTGAGGAACGTGTCCTTGTCGCCGTTGAACATGGCTTCGTTCATCTCGAAGAGCTTTCCCATCTTGGCGGGATCCTTCTTCAGCTGACTGCCGAACACGAGGAAGGAGTTGGAGATCAGCTCCCCTTCCGTGGCGCAGGCCTGCTTCCCTCCGGGCCCCACGGGCGGATTGGCGAAGACCAGGCTGTCGTAGATGCCGTTCTTGGCGGCCTCAAGGTAGTCGGCGCCCGCCGAGCGGCCAGGCAGCTCCGGAGTCCAGTGATAGACGCTTCCCATGGCAGTGGAGCCGATCCTGCCGTTGAGGAACGTGTGGGTGAGGGCCCAATAACCGCCCTGGTTCTCCCCAGTGACGAACTCGGGATCCAGGACCCCGTCCTTGTACCACTTGGCAAGGTAGGCCAGCGCCTCCTTGATCCCCGGCTGGACGTCGTCGCACGCGATCGCCCCGCCCACCTCGCTCCATTGGCCGGTTCCTCCGGGCAGTGCGCCGGGAATCACGCCGAAGGCTCCGTAGATCTGGTCGACCATGGTCCTGGACAGGCCGTAGGTATCCTGCTTGCCATTGCCGTCCGGATCGTTCTTGGCGAAGGCGTAGAAGACCTTCTCGTAGTCGTCCAGGGTCTTGGGCACGGGCAGGCCCACCTTCTTCAGCCAGTCGCCCCGGAAGATGAGGTTGCTGCGGTACTGGGCCCACAGCCAGAACCCGCGGACGAGCCCGTAGCGCTGACCGTCGAACTTGCCGTAGCGCAGTGCGGTTCCATTGGATTCCTGCTCCAGCTTCTTCACGACGGTGGGCATGTAGGTCTTCATGGCAGTATCGTCGATGGACGCGAGCGCCCCGGTCTCGTAGTACTTCTGCAGGTTCACCGCATTGGTCTGGAACATGTCCGGGACTTCCCCGGAGGAGATCATCAGGTTCAGTTTCTGCAGTCCCGCATCCCCTCCCAGGCCGATGATGTCCACCAGCTTGATGTCCACGTTCAGCTTCTTGTTCCAGTAGGCCACCATCTCGGGATTGGCGTCCAGCGGAACGCCCGGCCCGTTCTGTGCCGTGAGGGTCACCTTATAGACCGTGGCCGGATCCGGCTTGAACTTGGAGACGCCGCCCGCGGCGCCGGGGGCGGCATTCTCCGCCCCGCCCTTGGCGAAAAGGCCCATGGTGAAGACCAGGGCCAATCCAAGGAACAACAATCCCCGCTTCATCTTTCGTCCCTCCTCTTTCTTCTATTCCTTCAACGATCCCACCACGATCCCCGTCACGAAGTACTTCTGCAAAAAGGGATAGAGGATCAGGATCGGTAAGGTCACCACCATGATCGTCGCCGCCTTGATGGTTTCAGGGTTGGCCTGCGTCATTTCATTGGCCTGCGTATCCAGCTGGACCGCCTGCTGCGTGCCCTCGATGACCAGGCGGCGGAGCATCAGCTGCAGCACCTGCCTGCGCGGCGTGTTGATGTAGATGAGGCAGTCGAACCACGCGTTCCAGTGCTCCACGGCGGTCCAGAGGACCGCCGTGGCGATGATGGACATGGACATCGGGACGATGATGCGGAAGAGGATCACGGCGTCATTGGCCCCGTCGATGCGCGCGGAGTCCTCGATGCTCTCGGGAAGCGTCATGAAGAAGTTGCGGATGATGATCATGGTGAAGGTGGGCACCAGGCCCGGCAGGATCATCGACCAGGGGCTGTCGATCAGGCCCAGGTTTTTCACCAGCAGGTAGCTGGGGACAAGGCCTCCCGAGAAGAACATGGTGAACACGATGAGCCCGGTCCAGAAGGTCCGGTTGGGCAGGTACTTCTTGGACAGCGGATAGGCCAGGCAGATGGAGACCACAAGGGTCAGCGCGGATCCGACGGCGGTGCGGAAGATGGAATTGAGGAAGCCGTAGCCGATCATGCCCGACTGGAAGACCGTCCGGTAGTTGCCGAGGTAGAACCTCTCGGGCCACAGCCGGATGACCATCAGGGACGAGGAGGGATGCTCCAGGGAAAGGGCCAGCAGGTAGAGGAACGGATAGACCGCGCTGAGGCAGAAAAGGAGCATGAGAAGGTAGTTCAGGATGTCGAAGGCCGTCAGGCCGGGGCGTTTCGATCGGATCATGCGGCCCTACCAGATCCCGTATTCGTTGATGCGCTTGGTCACGGCGTTTGCCGCGACGATGAGGGCGAAGGCGATCAGGTTGCGGAACAGGTTGACCGCCGTGGAGAGGCTGAACTCGAAGTTCTGCAGCCCCACCCGATAGATGTAGGTGCTGAGCACGTCCCCCACGTTGTAGACCGCCGGGTTGTACAGGTTGAAGATCTGGTCGAAGTCGTCCGAGACGATGCCGCGCAGGGCGAAGATCAGCATGATGGTGATCACAGGGACCAGGCAGGGAACCGTGATGTGGAAGATCTTGGCCAAGCGTCCCGCGCCGTCCATCTCGGCGGCCTCGTAGAGCTGCGGGTCGATGTTGGTGATGGTGGCAAGGTAGATGATGGAACCCCAGCCCACTCCCTTCCAGATGGAGGAGATGACGAGGGTGAAGCGAAACCAACTGGGGTCCCCCAGGAAGAAGATCGGCTTCAGTCCGATGGCCTTGAGGGCGATGTTGACGGGACCGATGGACGGGGAGAGGAACTGCCGGAACAGGCCGCCCAGGACGACCCAGGAGATGAAATGAGGCAGGTAACTCAAGGTCTGGGTCACCTTCTTGTAGGGCAGGCAGCGGATCTCGCTTAACAGGATGGCGAAGACGATGGGCATGAGGAAGCCGAAGGAGATCTTCAGCGCGCTGATGATGATCGTGTTGCGGAACACCTCCCAGAAGCTGGGGTAGCGGAAGAGCACCCCGAAGTGCTGCAGGCCCACCCAGGGGCTGCCCCAGATCCCCTTGGCCACGATGAAGTTCTTGAAGGCGAGCTGGATGCCGAACATCGGCGCGTAATGGAAGACCGCGTAATAGGCCAGGCCCGGAAGCATGAGCAGCATCAGGTACTTGTTCTTGCGATACGGCTGGAGGAGCCGGGTCGGCGTTCCGAAGCGCCCTCTGCCGGCCTTTTCCTTGATGGGATCGTCTTTCTTCAGTGTCGTACCGATGGCGCGCACCGTCACGACTCTACCACGACGCCATGCGGAAACAAGGGTACCGGACTCACGATTTGGGGCGGATCCGGCCTGTTTTCGGTATCCCGGTACTACAGGAGGCCGGCGAAGGACCGGATGGCCTGGAGCCTGTCCTCCACGCCGATCTTGGAGTAGATCAGGCTCGTGTAGTTCTTCACCGTCTGTTCCGCGATGAAGAGGGTCTGGGAGATCTGGTGGTTATCCATGCCCTGGAGCACAAGGAGGAGCACTTCCGCCTCCCTCTTCTTCAGGTTCGGGAAACGGGCCTGGAGGGTGTTCCGCTTCCTGGCGTAATCGGTTTCCGCCGCCTTCTGCCGCAACTCGGGCAGCGGATGGGAAAAGAAGCGGTATCCCACGGACCGGGACACCAGCAGGTTGCCCTGGAAGACGGAGCGGATGCAGCCGGCAAGCTCCTCCGGCTGTACGTTCTTCAGCACGTATCCGGTGGCCCCGGAGCCGAGGGCCTGGGTCACGTAGGCGTCGTCGTCGAACGTGGTGAGCATCATGATCCGGATCCCGGGATGGCGTTCATGGAGGATGCGCGCCGCCTCCACGCCGTCCATCACCGGCATGCGCACGTCCATCAGGACCATGTCCGGCCGCGCGGTCTCGCAGATCTCGAGGCACTCCTTCCCGTCCTGGGCCACGCCCACCACGCGGAACGTCCCCTCCCCGAATCCGTCCAGCACGATCTTGAGGCTGGAGGCGAACAGCGTCTGGTCGTCAGCGATGACGATCCGGATCGCCCCGGCCTCCTCATGCTTCCCCATGGATCCCCTCCCCGATCGGTATGGATCCGTCCAGGACGAAACCGTCCACGACGTTGGCGGCCTCCACGCGGCCGCCCAGCTCGGCGAACCGCTCCTTCATGCCGGAAAGCCCGATCCCTTCCTTTATGGAGGCGGCCCCATGCCCATTGTCCCAGACGCGGACCTGGATCTTGCCTCCGGCCTGCCACAGCAGGATGCGCACCTTGCGGGCCCTTCCATGCTTGAAGGAATTGGTCAGGCCCTCCTGGATCAGGCGGAAGACCGCCGCGTCGATGCTCTCCCCGTAGCTCCAGGGCAGGTTTCCGTAATGGATGGACGTCTCCACCCCCGTGGCCGCCTGGAAGGAGCGCACCAGGTGCTCCAGCGCGGGCAGCCCCTGGCGGGGCGCCGTGGCGATGGAGCGCAGCCTGTAGAGGATCCTCCGGGACTCCTGCAGGGCGGAGTCCGCCTGCTCCCTGGCGGCGTCGAACAACCCGTCGAGACGGGCCGGGTCCCCCCTGGCCAGGGTCTTGCCCGCGTTCATCATCATGATCAGGTTGGTCAGGGCGTAGCCGATGCTGTCGTGCAGCTCCCGCGTGATGCGGTGGCGCTCCTCGTCCTTGGAGGACGACTCGATCGTGTCCGCGTAGTTCTGGAACGCCTTGTTGGCGGCGGTCAGGTTGGTGACCGCCGCGTCCAGATCACGGATCGTCCGGCCATGGCGCACCACGACCTCCCTGTAGTAGGTAAGCAGGACGGCGAATCCGCTGGTGGCCGAAAGGACGGCCAGGATGGAAAGGACGTGGAACACGGTCCGCGGGGACGGGGAAAGCCGCAGGAGGTCGAGGCCCGGAACCGCCGCCGAGAAGATCCCGTCCACGAGGAGCGCCGGCCGGGTATCCAGGTAGATCGAGGTCTCGGCGAGGAAAGGGATGACCAGCAGGGCCTCGACGAACTCGGTCCTGCCGGAGAGGACCGCGACGGCCACGAGGGTGAAGAAGCCCCGCACGCCGTGGATGGGAAGGAACAGCCTCCGGCTCTCGAGGAGGAAGGAGGCGATCGACGCCGCGTAGGCCATCGCGAAGCAAAGGAGGATCTCCGTGCCGTACGGGACGGCCGGTCCGGCGCTCAGGACGAACGAGAACGCCAGGGCATGGCAGCTCGTGGACAGGAGGAAGATGCCGATCGCCAGGCGTTCCCGTTTCATGGCCATCACCGCACTATGCCCCGCCGCAGGTCCCGCGTCAATTTCCCACGGCGCGCGGCAGGGGGACCTCAAGCACCCCGGCCCCCCTGTCAGACATCCCCGGGCGCGCTTGGCGCGGCCCCGGGCGCGCTTGGCGCGGCCCCGGGCGCGATCTGCGCGGCCCCGGGCGCGCTTGGCGCGGCCCCGGGCGCGATCTGCGCGGCCCCGGGCGCGAGACCGTAGTAGTGGCACAGATCCATGTCCTCGCTCAAGTCGCTGCCGTGGGTCCCCCGGCCCGTGGACTCGTCCAGGTGCGTCCCGTGGTCCGGCGCGAAGACCAGGACGCGGTTATGCCCGCGCCAGTGCCGGTGCATCTCCCCGGCCATCTGGCTGAAGGCGAACACGGAGTTCTCCGCGCCGCGCAGCGCCCGCGGATGGAACGGCGTGGTCCCGTGCATCACGTCGTCGTATTCCTGATGGTAGGCCACGATCAGCTCGTGGCGGTCCTCCGCCATGAGCTTTACGGCACGGTCCGTCACCCAGGGATCGTACTTCACGCTGAAGTAGTCCATGTCCCGGTCCCGGAAGATCCGTTCAATGCTGCTGTCCGCCACCGCGACGATGGCCACCCGGAGGCCGGAGCGCAGGAACGCGTCGAACAGCGTGTCGCATGCAAGCACGGGCTTCTCGTAGCGGCGGATGCCGTGCCTCTCCGGCTGCGCGCCCGTGAACATGGACGCGTAGCAGACCGGCGTCATGGAGGGGAACACCGAGCGGAGGGGGATCCGGATGGGGGCTTCCCTGGCCACGGGCGCGAGGAGCTCCGGGAAGCGGTTTCCCAGCTGGTCCCCGACGGCGTCCACGGCATGCACGAGGCACCGCTCCGCCCTGCCCGGGCCAAAGGTCTCCCGCGCGGCCTGCAGCGCGTCTTCCAGGGCGGGGACGTCGCAAAGGGCCGGCGGCGCGACGCGGAAAAGGGAGCACAGGGTGGGAGTGAGGGAACGGATGGTGGGGCGATCATGTTCCATGGCCCATGGTACCCGTTTTTTCCCGGACGCGCGACCCTCCCCCCCTTGACCAACGCTTCCCAGCGGGCTTGCATTGCATCAGGGAGACCACATTCTTGAAACCGTCCTTCATCTGGTTCGACCTTGGCTACACCCTGCTCTACAAGAAGCGGGAGGAAGCCTACGCAAACGCCCTTAAGGAGATGGGTTTCGAAGTGCCGCCGGATGCGCTGGAACGCGCCTTCCACCTGACGGACAAGGTGTTCATGCGCGAATACCAGGACGTCTTCGGCCACGACCTGGAGACCTTCATGCCGTGGTTCCTGGGACTGCTGAACTTCCGCCTCGGCCTCCGGGTCGATCTCGGAGACGCCTGGACCAGGATGAAGGCGCAGTATCAGACCATTCCCGATTACTGGCGGCCCTTCGAAAACGCGGCCGGAGCCCTGGAAGGCCTTCGCCGCGCGGGCGTGCGCCTCGGGATCATCAGCAACTGGGACCTGACCGCAAGGCCCATTTTGCGCCGCTTCGGCCTCGAGGGATTCTTTGAGCGGATCGTCATCTCCTCCGAGGTGGGCCTCGAGAAACCGGCGCCCGAGATCTTCAAGCTGGCCATGGGCCAGGCCGGGGTATCCGCCGCGGAAAGCCTCTACGTGGGGGACAACTACTATGTGGACGCCGTGGGCGCCCGGCAGGTCGGGATGGACTGCCTCATCGTCAACCGGTTCGGTTCCCTCGGCGTGGAGGAGCTCCAGGGCCAGACGCTGATCCACGACGTCTCCGAGGTGGCGGACCGCCTGGGCTGACAGGCCTTGCAATTCCGCCGCGGACCGCTACAATCGAAAGCGCCCCCATCGGGCTGAAACCATGAGACTGCTGGCATTCGCATTGAAACGCCTCGCGCGGCTCCTCCTCACCGTGCTCCTGATCTCCACGATCGTCTTCTTCGTCATCCGCGTGATCCCGGGGGACCCCGCGCTCGTCATCGCCGGCGTGGACGCCACCAAGGAGGACGTGGCCGCGATCCGCTCCAAGCTGGGCACGGACCGGCCGCTCCTGCTCCAGTACGCCTCCTGGATCTCCAGCGTGGCGCGCCTGGACTTCGGGAAATCCATGGCCACGGGGCAGCCTGTCCTTGGCCAGATCCTGCAGCGTTTTCCCCTGACCCTGACCCTGGCGCTCATGGGCCTGGTCCTTTCCGTCGCGATCGCCATCCCCCTGGGCATCCTCTCGGCGGTGCGCCGCTGGTCCGCGTGGGACTACATGGGCATGCTCCTCTCCCAGATCGGCATGGCGGTGCCCAGCTTCTGGCTGGGCATCCTGCTGCTCCTGCTCCTGGCCGTGAAGGTGCGCCTCTTCCCCCTCTTCGGCGCGGACAGCTTCCGCCACCTGGTGCTGCCGGCCGTCTCGCTGGGCCTCGCCAGGGCCGCCGTGCTCCTGCGCCTGACGCGGGCTTCCATGGTGGAGGAGATGTCGAAGGAATACGTCGTCACGGCGCGCGCCAAGGGCATGCCGGAGCGCGTCGTGAAGTACAAGCACGCGCTGAAGAACGCCATGCTGCCCGTGATCACGATGGCGGGAATCCAGCTCGGCTACATGCTGGGCGGCGCCGTCATCATCGAACAGGTCTTCTCCCTGCCGGGGCTGGGGCGCCTCTTCCTCACCGCGGTCTACCAGAGGGATTTCCCCCTCATCCAGGGCGGCATCGTCTTCATCGCCCTGGTCTTCTCCCTCATCAACTTCGCCGTGGACATCCTCTACAGCGTCCTCAACCCGAAGATCAGGATCGGCTGATGGCGGACGGGAACGGCGCGCTCCTCGACATCCGCGGCCTCGACGTGAGTTTCCAGGACAGGAAGGGCGGCGTGGGACATGCCCTCCGCGGCGTGGACCTTTCCGTGGAGGACTCGGAGATCCGCGCGCTGGTGGGCGAGTCCGGTTCCGGGAAGACCGTGACCTCCACGTGCATCATGGGCCTGCTGCCCGTCCCCCCAGGCCGCATCAACGCCGGCCGGATCCTGTTCCGCGGCAGGGACCTTCTCGCGCTATCCGCAGAGGAGCATCGGAAGCTCCGGGGCCGGCAGATGGCCATGGTCTTCCAGGAGCCCTCCCGGTACCTGAATCCCGCCTTCCGGATCGGGGAGCAGATCACGGAGATGCTGGGCCAACACCTGAACCTCCACGGCCGCGACGCCACCGCGCGCGCCGAGGAGCTCCTGGGCCTGGTGGGCCTGCCCGTCGGAGGCCGGACGCTGGCCCGCTATCCGCACGAGCTTTCCGGCGGCATGAAACAGCGCGCGATGATCGCCATGGCCGTCTCCTGCAATCCCGCCTTCCTCATCGCCGACGAGCCGACCACGGCACTGGACGTGACGCTGCAGATGCAGATCCTCGCCCTCATCCGGGGCCTGCGGGACCGCCTCGGCATGGGGATCCTCTTCATCTCCCACGACCTGCGCCTGGTGCGCGTCCTCGCGGACTCGGTCTCCGTCATCTACGCGGGAACCATCGTGGAGACCGCGCCCGCGGCGGCGCTCTTCGCCCGCCCCCTCCACCCCTACACGCGCCTGCTCCTGGACTCCATCCCGTTGGCCGCGATGCGCGGCAGGCGCCTGGCCGCCATCCGGGGCCGGGTGCCGGACGCGCAGGCCATCCCGCAGGGCTGCGCCTTCCATCCCCGCTGCCCCCTGGCGGAGGGCCGATGCGCGCGGGAAGGTCCCGTCCTGGAGACCCGCGACGGCGCGCATTGGGCCGCCTGCCATTGCACGGAGAAGCCATGGACGCCCTGATCGAGCTGCGGGAGGTCTCGAAACGCCACTCCCAAAGGGGCCTCCTCGCCGGGGGGCGCGGCGGCGTGCTCGCCGTGGACCGCGTGAGCCTCCAGGTCCGCCGCGGGACCGTCTTCGGCCTGGTCGGCGAATCGGGCTGCGGCAAGACCACCCTGGCCCGTGCCCTGCTCCTCCTGGATCCGCCCACCTCGGGGGAGGTGCTCTACGACGGCGTGGCCCTCGGATCTCTGTCCCGCGGGGAGCTGCGCTCCCGGCGGCGGCGGATGCAGATCGTCTTCCAGGACCCCAACAGCGCGCTGGATCCGCGCATGCGGGTGGGGACCAGCGTGGAGGAGGGCCTGCGGAACCTGCGCGTGGCGCGCGGGGAACGCGCGCGGCGCGTGCGGGAGCTCCTGGAGCTGGTCGGCATCCAGCCGGAACTCGCCTCCCGCTACCCGCACGAGTTCTCCGGAGGCCAGAAGCAGCGCATCGTCGTGGCCCGGGCCCTGACCATGGATCCCGAGTTCCTGGTGCTCGACGAGCCGGTCTCCAACCTGGACGTCTCCATCCAGGCGCAGATCATCAACCTCCTGCTCGACCTGAAGGAGAGGCTCTCCCTCACCTACCTGTTCATCTCCCACGACCTGCACCTGGTCGCCTACCTGGCCGACGACGTCGGGGTGATGTACAGGGGACGCCTGGTCGAGACGGCGCCGACGGAACGGCTCATGGCGCGGCCCGTCCATCCGTATACGCGCCGCCTGTTCTCCTCGGCGCCCGGCGCGGTCCCCCTCCCGGAGGCGGCCGTGGACGGGGCTCCCGACGCGGTTCCGGCCGTGGACGCGCCGCGAAGCGCGGCGGCCGTCCGCGCAGGCTGCCCGTACGGGGACCTGTGTCCCCGCCGCGACGCCCGCTGCGGGGAGGAGGAGCCGGTTCTCGGGGATATCGGGGACGGCCACAGGGTCGCCTGCCACCATCCCGGGACGGACGGTGGCGTTTCCCGCTGAAACGCGCTATCCTCGCATCGACATGAAACAAGGAGGAAGAAGCATGAAACGAAGCGTCACGATCATGGCGGCCCCCCTGCTCGCCATGTTGCTGCTCGGCAACGCGTCCCTCTGGGCCAAGGGATCCGCGGAGCCCAAGGCCAAGGTGCTCCACTTCGCCCTCTCCGGCAACCCGGACACCCTGGACCCGCACAAGACGGCGGGAACCCTCACGTTCCAGACTGTGAAAAGCTTCTACGACACGCTGGTGGAGGTGGACCAGTCGGAAAAGATCATCCCGGCGCTGGCGGAAAGCTGGAGCGTCTCCGCCGATTCCCTCTCCTGGACCTTCAAGCTGCGTTCCGGCGTCAAGTTTTCCAATGGGGACAGGCTCTCCTCGAAGGACGTGAAGGCTACCTTCGAACGCGTGAAGGCCAAGGAAACCGCCTCCCCCAAGGCCAATGAGTTCGCCGCCATCGCTTCCATCGACACGCCGGACGACGCGACCGTCGTCATCAAGCTCTCCAAACCCTACGCCCCCTTCCTCGGCGTGCTCGCCTCCGGCTGGGGAGCCATCCTGCCGAAGTCCCTCATCGATTCCGGCCATGATTTCGCGGCCAAGCCCGTCGGCACGGGACCGTTCACGCTGAAGGAGTTCGTGCGCGACGGCCGCATCGTGATGGAGAAGAACCGCTCCTACTGGATGGCCGGGCTTCCCAAGCTGGACCGCATCCAGATGGACATCATCCCGGAGCGCGCGGTGCAGGTGCAGGGACTCGTCTCCGGCGCCGTGGACGCCGTGGAGTTCGTGGACGTGAGCGACATCCCCATCCTGTCCGCCAGCGCCGACGTGCAGGTGGACAAGGACCTGACGGCCCTCATCCTCGTGATGGGCATCAACTGCTCCAATCCGGTGCTCGCCGATCCGCGGGTGCGGCAGGCGGTGAACTACGCCATCGACAAGCAGAAGGTCCTCGACGTGGCCTACGGCGGCGGCAAGGTGATCGGCACCTTCATTGACGCGGGCAATGCCTACTACAAGGACTTCACGTCGCTGTACCCCTACGATCCCGCCAAGGCGAAGGCCATCCTGAAGGAAGTGAACATCCCCGCCGGCACCTCCTTCGACATGGTCCTGCCGTCGAACTACGACATGCACGTGAAGGCCGGACAGCTGTACCAGGAGATGCTCTCCGCCGTCGGGCTCAATGTGAAGATCAAGCTGGTGGACTGGCCCACGTGGCTTGCCGACGCCTACACCAACGCGAAGTACGACTTCACCGTGGTTGGCCATACCGGGAAACTGGACCCCGACGGCACCCTGGGCGGCTATGGGGACAAGAAGCGCTACGTCCGCTGGGAGAACGCCGAGGTGGCGGGCCTGATCGCCAAGGCGGCCGCCACGACCGATTTCGAAGCCCGCAAGAAGCTCTACGACCAGGTCCTGGAAACCATGGCCAGGGAGGTGCCCTTCGTGTACCTGGGCTCCTCCTTCCGCTACAAGGCCTACCGGAAGAACGTGGTCGACTACCGCATGACGCCGAAGCTGGACACCTTCGACTTCCGCTGGACCGACCTGAAATGATCCGCGTCCGCGGGACCGGGAGCGTGGCCTTCGCGTTCTCGGTCCTCTTCCTGCTGATCCTGGGGGCCGCCGCGCTGGCGGCTCCCTGGATCTCGCCCTACAACCCCACGACGCAGGACCTGTCCCGCAGGTTCTCCCCGCCGGGAGGCGGCCACCTCCTGGGCAGCGACGATTTCGGCCGGGACATCCTGAGCCGCATCATCCACGGATCCCGCTCCGCCCTCCTGGTGGGCATCGTATCCGTGCTCATCGCCGTGACGATCGGCATGAGTGCGGGCCTGTGCGCGGGCCTCGCGCCGCGCATCGTGGACGACGCGGTCATGCTCGTCATGGACAGCCTCCTGTCCTTCCCCACGGTGCTGCTGGCCATCACGGTGGTCTCGTTCCTCGGCTACGGCCTCACCCAGGTGATGGTGGCCATCGGCGTGATCTACAGCCCCACCTTCGCCAGGATCGTGCGCGCGGAGACGCTGGTCATCAGGACCGAGGAATACGTGGAGGCCTCGCGGGCGCTGGGAAGCCCGACCCTCCTGATCGTGTTCCGCCACGTCATCCCGAACCTCCTGGGCAAGGTGATCGTGCAGGCGTCCGTGACCTTCGCCCTGGCCGTGGTCGTGGAGGCGTCCCTCTCCTACCTGGGCCTCGGCATGCAGCCGCCGGCGGCCAGTTGGGGCCTGATGCTCAAGGACGCGCGCAACTACCTGCTGCAGGCCCCCTGGATGGCGCTGTACCCTGGCCTCGCCCTGGCCTTCACCGTGCTGTGCTTCAACGTGATCGGGGACAGCCTCTCGGAACGACTGAACCCCAAGGTGAGGTAGCGGCCGTCGGACGCCGGCCGACGTCACGGAATATGGAACGATCCCGCGCCGAGCGGCCCGCCATAAGCATCCCCGTTTCCCATGCCGACATACCACCTAAGGAGCATCGCAATGCCAAAGCAGCCCGTGGACTACGTGAATCCGTTCCTCTGCACCCTCGAAGACCATGGCCACTGCCATCCGGCGGCAGCCTTCCCCTTCGGCATGGTCCAGCTGGGCCCCGACACCTGGCCCAGCAGCATCACGGGGGACGGCGACTGGGCGCATTCCGGCTACAACTACGCCGACGGGGCGGTCAGGGGCTTCAGCCACGTCCGCATCTTCGGTTCCGGCGGGACGGAGGTGTCCGACAGGGCCTGGTTCATCTCCATGCTGCCATGGATCGGAGAGCCGGAACTCCGGCCTGAAAAGCTCTTCGTGAAGATGGACAAGGGCACGGAAAAGGCCTCCCCCGGCTCCTACGAGGTGCACCTGGACGGCCATGACGTCCACGCGGAACTCACGGTGTCCCCCCATTGCGGCTTCCACAGATATACCTTCCCCGCGGCGGTGGACGCTCGGATCCTGCTCGATCTGCACAATGCGGTGGGCCGGTCCATGCTGCGCGTGGTCTCCCCCTCCGAGGTCGAGGGATTCTACGAGCGCCGGGGCACCCAGTATTTCACGGCCCGCTTCAGCAGGGCTTGCGGGGCATTCTCGACATGGGACGAGGACGGGACCGCACGGGACAGGCCGGAACGGGAGGGCAAGCTCGTCGGCGCGGCGCTGGAATACGGGACGCGGGCCGGGGATGCCGTCCTCGTCAAGGTCGGGATCTCGACGATCAGCATGGAGCAGGCCCGGTTGAACCTGGAGGCGGAGATCCCGGCCTGGGACTTCGAGGGCACGCGGAAAGCGGCGCGCCGGGCCTGGGAAACGGTCCTGGGAAGCATCGAGCCGGAAGGCGACGAGGAGTTCAAGGAGATCTTCCACACCTCGGTCTTCCGTTCCTGCCTGCTTCCGGTCACCACGACGGACGCGAACGGGAAGTACCGCGGCACGGACGGCGGGGTCCATGTCGCGGAGGACCACGTCCACTACGACTGCTACGCCTTCTGGGACACGTTCCGCACGCGGGATCCCCTGCTGTCATTGGCCGCGCCGGCAGTCTTCCGGGACGTCGCGCGGTCCCTCGTGGACATGTACGAACAGGGGATGCGGACGCGGCCCTTCCCGTCCGTCCGCTTCGAGCACATGCTCACCATGGTCCTGGACGCCTATGCCAAGGGACTCGGCGGATTCGACGCCGAAAAGGCCTATGCCGGCATGCGCCGGGAGGCCCTGGAGCAGCTGCCGGAGGACCTTGAGGCCGTGGGATACAAGCCGGGACGCCCGGACCAGACACTGGAGTATTCGTATGACGACTGGTGCGTGGCGCAGATGGCCCGGGCACTCGGCAAGGAGGAGGACTACCGGAAGTTCTCCGCGCGCGCGCGGTTCTACAGGAACACTTGGGACGCCCGGATCGGCTTCTTCAGGGCCCGCGGCGCGGACGGGCGGTGGATGGACTTCCCGGATCCGACGGTCATCGACGAGAAGCACGTCTATGAAGGGAGCATGTGGCAATGGCGCTGGTTCGTCCCGCACGACCCGGCCGGGCTCGCCGAGCTGTGCGGTGGCCGGGAGGCCGCGGTCGAACAGCTGGACCTGTTCTTTTCCCACGACCTCTACAACCAGGGCAACCAGCCGGACCTTCTCGCGCCGTTTCTTTTCAATCCCCTGGGCGCCCCCTGGCTGACGCAGAAGTGGGTGCGCAGGATCCTGGCGGAGCCCATGGTGCAGCGGTACGGGACGCACGCATGGCTGAAGAAGCCGTGGAACAGGCGCATTTTCACCGCGGGGCCGGACTGCTACCTCGACGAGATGGACGACGATTGCGGCTGCATGGCAGCATGGTTCGCTTTCGCTTCCATGGGCCTGTTCCCGCTCGCCCCGGGGGATCCGGTCTACCAGCTGACCTCCCCGCTCTTCGACAAGATCACCTTCCGCCTCGACCCGGCCGTCTACCCCGGAGGAAGCTTCACCGTCGTCTCGCGGAACCTCACGCCCGACAGCTTCTACATCCAGTCCGCGACCCTGAACGGCGCGCCCTACAACCGGTCGCACATCCGGCATGCCGACATCGTGCGGGGCGGGACCCTGGTCTTCGAGATGGGAAAGGCGGCGAACAGGTCGTGGGGCGTCGAAGCGGGGGGATAGCCTTCGGGGAGGCTACCTTGCCTCCGTGTGGAAGACGGTCGTGACCGGGATCTCCCCGAACACGACGGAAAAGCTCGGCAGCACGACGTATTCGCGCTGCCCGCCGCTCACCGCCTGGTTCCAGCCGTTCAGGACGATCCCCGCCCGCACCGACAGCCCCGGCAGCTCCACCATCGCCGCGAGGTCCGCGCTGGGGGTCATGAACCAGGCCCCGCCCGCGTAATAGGCGCAATTGTCGCTTTCGATGCGCGCGTCGATGCCGACAGTGAGGGGTCCGGGGAACCGGACCTTCAGGTGGCCGCCGTATTGCAGCAGCCAGTATTTTTCCCCCACGTCGACGCCGGCGGCCAGCGCCGCGGCATGCCAGGGATTCGTGAGGAGGGGCGGGAAGAAGTTCAGCTCGCCCTGCACGACCAGGCTCGTGGCCGCGTCTCCCGAGCCGGTCATGGGCAGGTCCGCGCGGGCGATCAGGCCGACCCCGGGCGTCTTGTAGGACAGCGCGGACCATGGCACCGTCACCTGCGGCCGCAGGGAAAAGACGCCGGAACCCAGGGACAGGACCTCGATGCTCGCCACGGAAAGCATCCAGGGGTACAGGACCTCCGTGGCCGTGCCGGAAACCTTCACCGTGCCGCCCAGGCCGGACCAGATGTTCAGCGGTCCATGGCTGGTGTTGCAGCCCAGCGTACAATAGGCTTCCGCATGGGCATCCTGGGGGTAGACGGTGACCCCCGGCTGGAAAGACACCGTCGTTTCGAACTTCCCGATGCCTTCGGCCCATGCGCAGGATGAAAGCAGGGCCAGCGCGACCGCGAACCGGATCGTCCTTCCCATCTTCCGCTCCTCCCGTCCCCATCATACCGCCGGGGGCGCGGAAGGGAAATACCGGCTCCGGCCTACCGCGCCAGGGCCGCCGCGTCCTTGGGGATCCAGCAGCGCCTTCCGTCCGGCAGCTCGATGTAGTACCAGAGGGAGCGCTCCTCCCGCAGGACGAACTCCGTGCCTTCGTGCAGCGGGCTCTCGAAGCTCGGCTCGAAGGAGAGGGCATTGCCCTTCCGCGCGGTGACCTCCCCGGCCAGGATCACCCCCGCGCGGTCCGCCGGCATGCTGTCCGCGGCCAGGGATCCGCCAAACATGACGGCGACGGCACAGGAGACGCCCAGGACCCAGTCCACGATGCCGCGCCTGGCGAAGAGGCGCACGGTGGCGGCGGCGAGGGCCAGGACGAAGCCGGCAAGGAACAGGATGAGCCGCAGGGGGGCGGACAGGTCGAAATGCCAGAAGAAGAGGATTCGGAGTATTTTCGTCCGCTCCTTCTCCTCGATCCTGTCGACGCGCTTCCCGCGCGCGGTCTCCAGGTTCTGCAGCAGGTTGGCGTCCCCCTCGTCGCAGGCGAGGGCCTTGCGGTAGTTGAGGATGGCGAGGCCCAGGTTCCCGAGGTGGTACTGGGTGTTGCCGATGTTGTAGAAAAGCTTCGCGTTGCGGATGCCGCCCTCCTCGGCGATCCGCGTGAAGCGCAGCAGGGCCTTCTGATACAGTTCCCGCGCCACGGCGGGGTCCGTGTCCGTCCTGGACGCCGCCTCGTTGAAGAAGCCTGTCGCCTCGCCGAGGAGCCGCCGCAGTTCCTCCGCCGGGAGGCCGTGGGCGCGCCCCGCCGGGAGGAGCAGAAGCAGGAGGAGGGCCGGAAAAGCCGCGTAGCGCTTCACGGGAGGCTCCCTTCCAGGTCCGCGACCACCCGCTCCGCCCGGTCCAGGAGCGCTCCCGCGGCCTCCTCCGTCGGCACGGAGCCCGCGTAGCGGCCCGCTTCGCACTCCGTGAACAGGCCGCGGAGCGCCTCCAGGACCTCGGCGTCCAGGCGTCCGTCCAGCGCGACGCGGACGTCCTCGAACGTGAGGGATCCGGCGGCCAGTGAGAGCCTGTCGGCCAGGTATTCCCTCAGGCAGTCGAGGAGCGCAGTGGGTTTTTCCGCAAGCGGCGTGCGGGGAGCGCGCAGGGAGGCGAGCGCCTTGCGGAAGCGCGCGGGGGCCCCACGGGCGCGCGCCCGCGCCGGGTCCGCGGCGGCCGCGCGCCGGATGCGGACGTAGACCAGCGCGGCGAGGTAGACGGCGACGGGGACAATGATCAGGACCGCATACCATGGAGAGCTCAGGAGCTGCGCGAAACCTGCCTCCCGGGTCCGCAGCACGCCCGCGTCCTCGTAGTTGTGCGCGATGCCCCCGGACCTGCTCTGCACCTCGGCCTGATCCGCCTTGCCTTCCGATCCCTCCACGTCGCGCAGCGTCACCTCCCTGCCCGCGTGGATGACGAGGGGGATGGCTTCCGTGGAGGCCCTGCGGAACGTGGCGGTTTCCGTGTCGAAATACGACAGCGTGACGGGAGGGATCTCCGTCACCCCTTCGCTCCTCGCCCGCAGGGTCTGGGGGAACGACTTCTTCCCTCCCTGGACCTCCCCGGCCGACGTCTCCTCCGGGATCTTGAAGCGGTCCGTGAAGCCGGGGAACGTGCGCAGGTGCGGAAACTCGACCGCATCGAGGACCTCCGGTCCCGAGACCTCCACCGTGAAGGTGATGGGATCCCCCACATTGGCTTCCGTGGGGGTCGCGTGGGCGGAAAGGACGATGCGGCCGACGTGGCCATGGTAGTCCGCCGGACGGCCTTCCTGCGGGACCTCCAGGACGGTCAACGTGACCTTGTTGGACGGGATGACGTACTTCCTGTAGGAGGCCTGCTGCGAGGCGCCCCAGAAGGGATCTCGCACCGAGCGCACGCCCGCGGCCCCTTCGAAACTCACCGAGGCTTCCGCCGGGGAGTAGGTCCCCGCCTTCCGCGCCACGATCACCCGGCGGAACGAGAAGGTCGTGTAGTCCCTGCCGTCGAGGCGTTCGCTTCCCTTGACGGCCATCGCCCTTCCGCCGTTGAGCGGCAGCGCCGTGTCCCCCGCGGCGGCCGCACCGGCGTTCCCTTCGCTCACGGTGAGATCGGGCTCGAGGAACAGGGGGACGGTCAGCGACTCGAGGGATCGCGCATCCTTGGCCAGATACCAGGTCACCGTGACGGCCAGGGGCTCCCCCACGTAGCAGCGGGGGCGGGAGACGGCGATCCGCAGCTTGTAGTCCTCTGTCTCCGCCGGAGCCGCGACCCGGACGGTCAGCGCGGCGGTGGAGACCGCCTTCCCTCCGGCCTTGAGGCGCACGGACGGGAGGGTGAACGTGCCTGCCCGCAGCGGCGTCAGGCGGAAGGACAGCACGTAGCCGTTGCGCACGACGCGGCTCATCTGGCCGTTGACGATCGTGATCGACTGGCTGTTGTTGGCCTGTCCGCCCAGGCTCTCCGTGCGGAACGCCTCGAAGCCCTCCAGCCTCGGTTCCTCCACCGCGTCGGCGCCGTCCACAGTGATCTGGAGGAAGAACGGCTCCCCGACGAACACCTCCTCCGCGCTCACGGCGGCCTCGGCCGTGACCTGCTGGGCGGAAAGGGCGGGGAGGGACAGGAAAACCAGGAAAAAGGCCGTCGCCAGGCGTTTCATCCTACCAATCCTTGTCCACGTCGCCGGATCCGGCCGCGGCCTGGGAATCCTTTCCGCGTTCACGGCGGTTCTCATCTTCGATGATGCGGCGGGCATCCGCGGCCTGTTCCTGCTGCTGCCCCTCGGCCTGACCCGGATTCTTCTGCTGCCCTTGCTGCTGCTCCTGCTGCTCCGGTTTCTGCTGCTGCCCTTGCTGTTGCTGCTGCCCCTGATCTTCCCCGCTCAGGGCCTTCAAGGCTTCCTTCAGTTCCGCCAGGGACTTCTCCTGCGACGGCAGGGCGCCCGCCAGGTCCTTCCTTCGCAGGGCCTCGACGGCGTCGGCCTGCACCGTCTGGGCGCCTTCCACGTGCCTGGCGGCGGCCTCCGGGCCGCTTTCCGCGGGCTGCGCCCCCCCCGCGGGCTGCTGCGCCGGCTGCTGCGCCGGCTGCTGCGCCGGCTGCTGCGCAGCCATGATGGCGCGGATCCTCTCGCCGAGGCCTTTCGTCCCCGTCCGGGTGGACTCCTGTTCCGTGGCCAGGCTCTCCATGCCCTTCTCGGCCGGCGCGGTCCGCCCGGCCGCCTCCTCCGCGGAAAGGCGGCCGTTCTCCGCGTTCTCCGTCTCCTGCCGCCCGATGAGCTCCTTCAGCTTCTCAATGACGTCCTTGTAGGTCTCCGCGTTCTTCTGCTGCTCCTCCTGCTGTTTTTTCAGCTTGTCGAGCAGGTCCTTGAGCACGATGCGCGTCACCTCGATGTTGTGTTCCGCCTCCTTCAGCGCGGGATCCAGTTCCAGAGCCTTCCTGTAGGAGGAGACCGCCTCCTGGTAGGCCTCCACGGACTTCTGCAGATCGTCTTCCTGCCGGCGCTGGCCGTCGCGGAAGAAGCAGTTCCCCAGGTTGTAGTGCGCCCTGGCCTCGAAGCGGAGGTCCTTGGTCTTCAACGCCGCCTGGCGGAACTCGTCCTTCGCCTTCTCCAGATCCTCCTGGCGGTACAGGACCGTGCCCCTGTCGAAATGCACGTACGGCGATTCCGGGTCCTTCAGCGAGGCCTTGTCGTAGGCGGCCAGGGCCTCGTCGTACTTCCTGGCCTGGAAGGCGCGGTTGCCCGCCGCGAGCTCCGGGGAACCGGCGGCGGACAGGGGTGCCGGGAGCGCGGACAGGCAAAGGATCGCCGCCAGCAGGAATGCCGTCATGCCCCGCCCCTCCGTTTCCGTTCGCTCAGGAACGCCTCTCCGACAAGGATCAGGAAGGCGCCGAGGAGGAAAAGCTGGAAATGCTCGTCGTAACGGGTGAGGGTCTTCGACTCCAGCTCCTTCTTTTCCGCCGTGGCGATGAGCTGCGTGTAGATCGCGCCCAGGTCGATGTTGCCCGTCGAGACCGGGATGTAGCGTCCCCCTTCGGTCTCCTGGACCATCTTCCTCAGGGTGTCCGCGTCCAGCTTGGCCCACACCTCCTGGCCCTGGTACTTCAGGAAGGTCTTCCTGCCCGAGGCGTCCGTGACGGGGATGCGGCGGCCCGTGTCCTCGTCGCCGAGGCCCACGGCGATCAGGCGCACGCCGCGCTCCCCCGCCGCCTTGGCCGCATCCACGGGGAAGGAATCGTGGTCCTCACCGTCGGTGATGAGCACGATGTCCTTGAAGCGCTTCTCCTGGTCGTCGAAGACCTCGCTCATGGTCTTGCGTACCGCGTCCCCGATCAGGGTGCCCCCCCGGCCCACGGACTCCACGGCCACCGAGTCCACCGCACTGCGGAAGAAGCCGTAGTCCAGGGTGAGGGGACAGAGGACCGAGGAGGTCCCCGCGAAGACGACGAGCGCCACGCGGTCCCCCTGCAGCTTCTCGATGCAGTCCAGGACGGATAGCTTCGCGCGCTCGAGGCGGTTGGGCACCAGGTCCTCGGCCAGCATGCTGCGCGACACGTCGAGGAGGAACACCACGTCCCTGCCGGAGCGCTCCACCTTGCGCGGTTGGGGGTTCCAGCAGGGCCGGCTCAGGCCCACGACGGCGAGGAACAGGGCCGCCAGGACGAGGACGTTCTTGGCCAGGCGGGAGCGGCGGTCCACCGAGTTGGTGAGGCGGCGCACCATCCCCTCGTCGGCGAACCGGGCGAGCGCCTGGCGCCGTTTCCAGGCGGCGTAACGCTGGAGCAGGAGCACGGCGGGCACGAGCCACAGAAGGAAGAGCATCCCGATGCTCGCCAGATGCAGGCCTTTCACGGAATCCTCCGGAACAGGGTGGCCGCAAGGGCGGCTTCCGCGGCCAGGAGGAACAGGGCGGCCAGGGCGAAGGGCATGAAGGCCTCCTTGTAATCCACGGTCCGCAGCGCTTCGATCTCGCTTTTCTCCAGGGCGTCGATCTCCTTGTAGACCTCCCGCAGCGCGTGCGGGTCGGAAGCCATGCGGAAGACGCCCCCGGTCTGCGCGGCGATCTCCCGCAGCAGATCCTGGTCCACGGCGGCCCCCGCCTGCACCCTCTGGCGGCCGAAGACAGTATCGGCATACGCATAGTCCTGGACGCTCCCCACCCCGATGGTGTAGACGCGGATGCCCCAGTCCCGCGCCGTCTTGGCGGCTTCCCGGGGATCCGCCCTGCCGAAGTTGTTCGCACCGTCGGTGAGGAGGATGATGACCTTGCTCTTCAGCTTGTAGTCGGCCGTCACGCCGCCCTTTGCCCCGGAATCCAGTTCCTCCTCCATGGTCTTCAGGCGCGCGGCGGCCAGCAGGAGGGCGTCGCCGATCGCCGTCTGGCCCTCCTCCTGCGTCGTGGCTCCCTGGACGGTCTGGACGAATCCGGACAGCGCATCGTGCGCCAGGGTCAGGGGGCACAGGGTGTCCGCGTATGAACCGAAGACCACCATGCCCACCAGATCGCTGGGCCGGCCCTTCAGGTCCCTCCCGTTGCCGAGCACGAACTCCTGGAAGACCTCCTTCACCATCTGCAGGCGGGAGTATTCCCTGCCCAGATACTGGAAACGCGCCTGGTCCATGGAACCGGACCGGTCGACCACCATCTCGATGGCGATGCCCTTGCTCACGTCGCGCACCTGGACACGCCCCACCTGGGGGCGAGCCAGGCAGACCACAAGGAGGGCGACGGCGGCGAGGCGCAGGAGGAAGGGCAGGAAGGACAGCCTCTGGCGCAGGGAGGGCGCGAGGGCGGCGGCGGCCCTGGTGGAGGAGAACGTGAGGCCCGTCCGGCGCCGCCTGGCCCCGTGGAACCAGGCCATGAGCGGAAGCGCGGCGAGCAGGAGGAAGGCCCAGGGAGTCTGGAAGCTCATGCCTGTCCCTCCGCGGCGGTGCCCGAGATGAAGTCGCGGCAGGAATCGAAGGCGGCCCGGATTTCAGCCTTCTCCGGCACCACGGCGGCGAATTTCACCATGTCGCCGTGCGTGAAGAACGCCTCGAGAAGCCTCTTCTGGGCCGGGCCGAGGGCGGAGGAGAATCCGCCGTCCCGCCCGCCGCGGATCTCCTCCAGGAACTCCTCCGTGGTCCGTTCCGGCGCATGGAAGCCGAAGCGGTCCTCGATGTAGCGGCGCAGGATGTCCGTGAGGCGGAAGTAGAACTCCTTCCACTCCCCCTTTTCCACGAGCTGTTCGCCGATGAGGCGTTCCATCGCGTCGAAGGCCGCCTCGTGCGCCGGGACCCGGGCCTGCTCCACCCCCGCCCTGCGGCGCTTCCTCAGGTACAGGGCGGCCAGCACGACGCCCGCGGCCACGAGGAGGACTCCGCCCGCGATGAGGGCGATCAGGCCGGTGCGCACGGGCGGGCTCTGCGGTCCCACGATGTCCTTGATCGCAAGGTCCTTCATGTCCTCGGGCAGGAGGGAGCGGACCTTCACGTCGACGGGTTCGGTCTCGAGCTCGTGGGCCTCGCCGCCCTTCGCCGTGAATCGGATCTTCAGGGCCGGGATCCTGTACTCCCCGGAGAGCATGGGCTCCAGCACGTACTCCCGCTTGACGGCGACCTTCCCCCCGGGAAGCAGCCTGGCGGGCGTCGCGCTGGAATCCACGAGTCCGAAATCGTTCCCGAGGCCTCCCGCCTCCGGGAATTCCACGTCCGTGCCCTCCCCGGCCGTCGCCTCCAGGCTCAGGGTCAGGCGCTGCGCGACGGTGATCTCGCCGCTGCTCACCTTCATGTCGAGAAGAAGGGGACCGCGCTCGTAGTGCTTCGTGACGGAAGCGTCGGCCTTCTCCTTTTGCTCCGGCTTCCTCTCCTTGCCCGGGCCGCAGGACGGCATCAGGCAGAGGGCCGCGAGGAACAGGACCGCGAGGCGGCGCTTACTTGGACCGGTCCGCATTGGCGCTCCCCGCCTCCCCGTCCCCGATGCGGGACGGATGGACGACCACGTCGTACTTCTTCCTCAGGGCTCCGAGGACGGACTCCTGGACCTCCTTCGCCTTGGAGTCCCGCAGGTCGGCGTACACCTGGTCCCGGACTTCCTCGAAGGCCTTCTGCCTCCCCCCCTCGACGTAACGCTGCCTGTTCGCCTGGTAGAAGGTGGATATGTCGGACTCGCCGATCTTCACGTTGTCGGCCATGGCCCGATTCAGGGCGCTCGCGGCGAGGACCTGCCGCTCCGCCTCCGTCATGAGGCTTCGGACCCCGGCATCGTCGGCCAGCTTGTCATCCAGGGCGGAAAGGTAGAGCAGCTGCCCGGCGATGTACTGGTCGAGGAACTCCTCCCGCGCCTCCCGGGTGGAGTAGCGCTTGAAGGCCTCCTCCTTCCGCCCGGCGAGGTCCTCCGCGCTCATGTACGGGGCGTATTGGCCGAGCTGCAGATCGATGGCCTCCCCGATCTTCCTCTCCAGGGACGCCCTGGTGATCTTCTCCCCCGCCACCTCGGCCACGACCTCGGAATCCGCGGCGTCCCCCGGCAGCTCGACGCGCCGCGACAGCTCCTGGCGCAGGGCGGCGTAGCGGCCCAGCGACTCCAGGCACTCCTGCACCCGGCGTCCGATGTCCTTCTGCGTCGAGGCGTCCTTGTGGAGCGCCTCGGAACGGTAGTAGCTTTCCAGCGCCTCCTCCTGCCGGCCCGCCTGCTGCAGGAGCTTCCCGATCCTGTACCAGACGGCCGCCTTCTCGGGCGCGGCCGGCGACGCCTGCGCGAGGTAGGTCTTCCAGGCCTCCACCGCGGAGGCGGACAGGCCCTGCTCCTCCAGCTTCACGGCGAGGTCCCGCTGGGCGGGGACGGAAAGGACGGCCGTCGCTTCCGCGGGGCCCCGGAGGCGGGGCAGGAGCAGGAGGACGAGATTGGCGGCCCCCAGCGCGAGGGCGGCGGCCAGCAGGTAGGGGACCGGGGAATGCCGCCAGTCGATCTTCACTTTGCGCGGCGGAAGCGTCAGTTTCAGGTCGTCGGACATGCCACCCTCCCCGGTGCCTACCGGCGCCTTTCGCGCGCCAGGAAAAACGCGATCAGGCTGCGCACGGAGTCGCGGTCCGTGCGGATGTCGATCCTGTCGATGCCCATCGAGCGGAACAGGGAGGACAGTTCCGCCTCCCGCCCCGCGCCCAGTTTCTCGTAGCCGCCGCGCACGCCGGCGCTGCCGGTGTCCAGCAGCAGGAGCTCCCCGGTCTCGGCGTCCTCCAGCTCCAGGAGCCCCACGTCGGGCAGGCTCCGTTCCCGCGGATCGGTCACGGTGACGGCGATCACGTCATGCCGCCTGCCGACGACGCGCAGCTTCTTTTCGAAGCCTCCCCCCTGGAAGTCGGAGACCAGGAAGACGACGGCCTTCCTGTGGAACACCCTTCCCAGGTAGTCGATGGCGGCCCCGATATCCGTCTTCGCCTGGCGCGGCTTGAAATAGAGCAGCTCCCGGATCAGCCGCAGGGCGTGGGTCAGCCCCTTCTTGGGCGGGATGAACAGCTCCACCGCGTCGGTGAAGACCAGGAGCCCCACCTTGTCGTTGTTCTTGATGGCGGAGAAGGAAAGGAGGGCGCAGAGCTCCGCGGCCACCTCGTTCTTCGACTTCGGCCCGGAACCGAACGTCCCGGAGGCGGACAGGTCCACCAGGAACAGGACCGTCATCTCGCGCTCCTCGACGAAGCGCTTCACGTGCGGCGTTCCGGTGCGGGCGGTCACGTTCCAGTCGATGGTGCGGATCTCGTCGCCCGGCTGGTACTCGCGCACCTCGTCGAACTCCATGCCGCGGCCCTTGAAGACGCTCTCGTACTCCCCGGCCAGGACGTCGTTCACCGTCCGGCTGGTGTAGATCTGGATGTAGCGGATCTTCTGGGCGAGTTCCTTGGGGATCATGGCACCGCGACCGCGTCGAAGATCTGCTTCACGAGGTCCTCGCTCGTCCGGCCTTCCGCCTCCGCCTCGTAGGAGACGATGAGCCTGTGGCGCAGCACGTCCATGCCGATGGATTTCACGTCCTGCGGGGTCACGTAGGGTCGGCCCGAAAGCAGGGCATAGGCCTTGGCGGCGAGGGTGAGGTAGATGGTGGCGCGCGGGGAGGCGCCGTACTGCAGCAGGTTCCCGATGTCCAGCTTGTAGTCCTTGGGCTGGCGCGTTGCCTGGATGACGTCGACGATGTATTCCTCGATCTTCCCGTCCATGTAGATGTCGTCGACCAGCCGGCGGAGGCGCAGCACGTCCTGCGGAGCGACGACGGGATGCACGTCCACGGAGGTCTCGCTCCGTGCCATCCGGCGCAGGATCTTCAATTCCTCCTCCTTGCTCGGGTAGGAGACCTTGAGCTTCAGCATGAAGCGGTCCACCTGGGCCTCGGGCAGGGGGTAGGTTCCCTCCTGTTCGATGGGGTTCTGCGTGGCCAGCACCAGGAACGGGTCCTCCAGTTTGTATGTCTCGTCCCCGATCGTCACCTGGCGTTCCTGCATCGCCTCCAGGAGCGCGCTCTGCACCTTGGCCGGGGCGCGGTTGATCTCGTCGGCGAGGATGACATTGGCGAAGATGGGGCCCTTCTTCACCGAGAAATCGCCCGACTTGGGGTTGAAGATCAGCGTCCCCAGGAGGTCCGCGGGCAGCAGGTCCGGCGTGAACTGGATGCGGTGGAAGGAGGCCCGGATCGTCCTGGCCAGGGTGGTCACGGAAAGGGTCTTGGCCAGGCCGGGCACCCCCTCGATCAGGACGTGCTGGTTGCACAGGAGGCCGATCAACAGGCGTTCGATCAGGTAGGTCTGTCCGACGATCGTCCTGTCGATCTCCTGGCGGATCCCGGCGAGCAGCGCGCTTTCCTTCTCCACGCGTTCCCCGATCTGTTTCACGTCGACGGCCATGGAACCCCCTTTTCATGGAACGGCCCGTTTCCGGTCCGTTTGGAAAATAATACGTCTGTGGCTATGTCACAAACAAAAAAACGAGGAAGCCGTCCCGGTTACACAGGTTAAGAAACGATAACATGGGCATGCAAGACGGGCCGGAGCCCGACCTCCGTTCCCACGATATATAGAAGATCCGGCGCCAGGCGTCAATCGGCGGGGAGGCCGCTTCCCCGCATTGCCTCTGGCGCCCCGAGCGGCTATAGTCTCCCGCCATGGTCCTATTCTCCCTCGACGGCGTTGCGAAAACCCTCGGCGACGCGCCCCTGTTCGAACAGGTCACCCTCGGCATCGACTCCGGGGAGAAGATCGGCTTCGTCGGCCGCAATGGCGCCGGAAAATCGACGCTGCTCCGGATCCTCTCCGGGGAACTGGAGCCCGACGAGGGCACCGTGTCGCGCAAACGCGACCTGGTTGTCGGCACGGTGGAGCAGCGCCCGGTATTTCCACCGGAGGCGAGCCTCGAGGACTACCTGCTCGGTTGCCGGGACCGCCCCGTCAGGCCGGAGACGGAGGAAGGCGCCGAGGTCGTCCACGCGTTCCGCTCCTACTGCCGGGAGCTCGGGCTTCCCGACACGTCGGCGCCGATGGCGTCCCTGTCCGGGGGCATGCTCCGCAAGACATCCCTCGCGCGCTGCCTCTCCCTCGGGGCGGATTTCCTCACACTGGACGAGCCGACCAACCATCTGGACATCGGGACCATCCTCTGGCTGGAGGCCCTCCTGTCGGGAGCGGCCTTCGGGTTCGTGATGGTCACGCACGACCGGTACTTCCTGGACGCGGTCTGCACGTCCATCATGGAAATCGACGGCCGCAGGGTCTACAAGTACCCGGGCAACTACTCCAAGTACATGGAAAGGAAGGCGGAGCGCGCCGAAACGGCGGAACGCGCGGAGCAGCGCCGCCTATCCATCCTGCGCACGGAACTGGTCTGGCTGAGGCGGGGGCCCAAGGCCAGGACGGGAAAGGACAGGAGCCGCAAGGAGCGCATCCATGATCTCCTGGCATCCGGGATCCAGAGGGAGAATCGCCTGCGGGAGTTCTCCTCCACGGGCCGCCGCCTGGGCGCCAAGGTCCTCGAGATGCACGGGGTCTCCAAGGGCTACGGGGGCCGGGAGGTGATCTGTCCGTTCTCCCACGTCTTCCAGAAGGGGGAGCGCGTCGGCGTGGTGGGCCCCAACGGCAGCGGCAAGACCACGTTCCTCCGCATGATCTCCGGGGAGATCGAGCCGGACGGGGGAGTCATCGACCGGGGGATCAACACGGCGTTCGCCCACATGGACCAGACGGGAAGGGGGGCGGACGGCGCGCAGACCGTCCTCGACTATATGCTGGAATGGGCGGAACGGATCCGCACGGAGGACGGCGCCTCGCTTTCCGCGGAGCAGTTCCTGGAGCGGTTCCTGTTCCCGCGCGCCATGCAGTCCCTGGCCCTGGACCGCCTCTCCGGGGGCGAGTACCGCAGGCTCCACCTGGCGCGCCTCCTGGCCACGGCGCCCAATTTCCTCCTGTTCGACGAGCCGACCAACGACTTCGACCTCGACACGATCCGTCTCCTGGAGGACTACCTGGCCGATTTCCCGGGCTGCCTGCTCCTGGTCTCCCATGACCGCGCCCTGCTGGACCGCGTGAGCGACAGCCTGTTCGTCTTCGACGGCCGGGGCGGCATCCGCCACCTCTCCGGCGACACGGCGGACTACAGGGACCTCCTCGAGGAGGAGAAGGATGCGGCCCAGCCCGCGGCCCGGGCGGAACGCCGGACGCCGGAGCGGACCCCGAAAAAACCGTCGTTGTCCTTCAAGGAACGGAAGGAATACGAGGGGATCCTCGCGGAAATCGAGGCGCTCGAGAACGAGAGGAAGGACCTGGAGGCCGTCTTCCAGCAGGCCGCGCCGGACCCGGCCCTGATGGAGCGCAGCCACCGCCGCTACAGGGACGTCGGGGAGCTTCTGGAGGCGAAGATGGCCCGTTGGGAGGAACTGGCCGGGAAGGCCTAACGGCCGGCTTCGCAGGCCCGCTGCCGGTTGTACAGCACCATGCAGACGCAGGAAGCCAGGATCAGGGCCATGCCCGCGCCCCCCTTGACCCCGAGCGGCTCCCGGAAGAGCAGCACGCCGAAGACGACGCTGACCAGGGGCGTGACCATGCTGAGCAGGGATCCCACCGCGACGCTCAGGTGCCTGTAGGACCAGGTCATGAGGAGCTGGGCCACGGCGGCCGTCAGGCCCACTCCCAGCAGGAGCAGCGAGGTGGGGACCGTGAGGGGGCTCGGCCTGGAGAAGGCGGGCACGACCACGATCCAGAACCCGATCAGGGATTGGGACATGAAGATCGACTCGGAGTTGTCCGTACGGGTGGCCTTGCGGACGCACACGATGGCCAGGCCGGAAAGCACCGACCCCAGGAGGGCGAGCAGGGTCCAGGGGTCCCAGGAGAGGATTTTCTCCCCGCCGTTGATCAGCGCGACGCCGCAGAGGGACGCGGCCAGGAAGGCCCAGGTGAGCGGCTTCACCTTCTCCCCCAGGAAGAGGGCGCCGCCCAGCGCCGCGAAGACGGGGAACATGTTGGAGATCACGGACCCCCGGGCGATCCCGATCCTGTTGATGGAAAGGAAGAACAGGTAGACGGCCGTCCCGCCGAAAAGCCCGCGCAGGAGCAGCGTGGACTTGTCCGTGAAGGCGAGCTTCGTCCTCCCCGTGAGGGCCATGGTCCCCACGACGCAGGCGCCCACCGAGAAGCGGACGAAGGAGGTGAGGAACGGGTCCACGTCCTGCGCCAGACGGATCAGGAGCGCCATGACGGCGAACAGGACGCTGGACAGGATCATGGCTGCGGCCCCGGCCGCGCGTCGGTCCGTGTTTTCCATGGGAGGGCCAACTGTAGCCGATCGGATTGGGCCGCGCAAGCGTCCCCTCCGCGCGTTCGCCTTGACCTTGCCCCCGTATACCCGTAGAGTACGGATCGAAGGAGGCGCCATGAGAAACGTGACTCCAGACGAGATGATGAAGAAAGTCACGCCCAAGATGATCCTCGTGGTCATCGGCGTGATCGTACTGTTAATCATCCTGTTTTCCAGCTTTTTCATCGTGGACCAGCAGGAGGAATCCGCGGTCCTGCTGTTCGGGCGGTTCAACCGCCTTGTGGGGCCCGGCCTGCACCTGAAGCTCCCGTTCGGCATCGAACAGAGCATCAATGTGCCCACCCAGAGGATCCTCAAGGAGGAGTTCGGCTTCCGCACGGAAAGGGCCGACGTCCAGTCCACCTTCAGCGGGGAGGACTTCCCCGGCGAGTCCACCATGCTCACAGGGGACCTCAACATCGTGGAAGTCGAGTGGATCATCCAGTACCAGATCACGGACGCCAAGGCGTGGCTGTTCAACGTGGCGGACCACAACAAGACCATCCGGGACATCTCGATCTCCATCATCAACATGCTGGTCGGGGACAGGACCATCTTCGACGTCCTGGGCCAGGAACGGGCCAACATCGAGGTCCAGGGCCAGGACCTGATGAACGGCCTGTACAAGAAATACGGCCTTGGGATCCGGGTCACCACGGTGAAGCTGCAGACCATCGTGCCGCCCAAGGGCTCCGTGCAGGACGCCTTCGAGGACGTGAACAAGGCCATCCAGGACAGGAGCAAGATGATCAACGAGGGCAAGGAGGCCTACAACCAGGCCATCCCCAAGGCCCGCGGACAGGCGGAACAGACCATCCAGGAGGCGGAAGGCTACGCGATCGAGCGCGTCAACCGGGCCAAGGGGGACGTGGCGCGGTTCCTGGCCGTCTACGACGAATACAGGAAGTCGCCGGAAGTCGTGCGCACCCGCCTGTACTATGAAATGTACAACGACATCTTCGGGGGCGCCGCGGAGGGCACGGACCTCATCGACAAGAACCTGTCCAACTTCATTCCGCTGAAGTCGCTCGATGGCGTTGCCGCTCCCGCGGCGAAGGGAGGCGCGCAATGAAGAAGAACGTCGTCGTCACGCTCGTGGTCATCGTGGTGGCCCTGTTCCTCGTCTTCGTCGTGGGGCCCTACTACATCCTGGTGGAAGGCGAACAGGCCATCATCACGGAGTTCGGCAAGATCGTGCGCGTGGACACGGATGCCGGACTCAAGTTCAAGATCCCCTTCATCGACGTCGTGACCAAGTACTCCAAGAAGGTGCAGTCCTGGGATGGGGCGGCGCAGAGGCTTCCCACCTCGGAAAACCAGTTCATCTGGGTGGACACCACGGCGCGCTGGCGCATCAGCGACTCCAAGAAGTTCTACGAATCCGTGGGCACCATGACGCAGGCCCATTCCCGCCTGGACGACGTCATCGATTCCACGGTGCGCAAGGTCATCGCGCGCAACCCCCTCAGGGAAGCCGTGCGGAACTCCAACACGATCAGCGAGATCGAGCGCGCCAATGAGTTCGCGGGCCTCATGGGACAGGCCGAGGACGCGAAGAGCCTTTCCAGCATCTCCACCTTCGCCCAGCTGACCTACGAGTCCATCGAGGTGGGCCGCGAATCCCAGTCGGTGCTCATGCTGGAGGAAGCGCGCCAGATCACGCCCCAGTACGGCATCGACCTGATCGACCTCATCATCCGCCAGATCAAGTACTCCGACGACCTGACCCAGAGCGTCTACGACAGGATGATCAAGGAGAGGAACCAGATCGCGCAGGCGTTCCGCTCCGACGGCGAGGGGGAAAAGGCCAAGTGGATGGGACAGCAGGGCAAGGAACTGCAGCAGATCCGCTCCGACGCGGAACGCAAGGCCAAGGAGATCAAGGCCAAGGCGGACGCGGAGGCGCTCAACATCCGCAATGCGGCCTATGGCCGGGACCCCGAGTTCGCGGACTACTGGATGGCCATGGAGGAGTACAAGACCCTCATGCCCAAGTTCAAGAAGACCCTCACCACGGACCCCGACTTCTTCAAGTACCTCTACAACAAGCGGGGCCGGTAGGTCCTGCGGCGGGGGCGCAAGGCCGCCCCGCCCCCGAGTCGAAGCCGCCCCCCGGGGCGGCTTTTTTTTCCGCGGGCGCTCCAGCGCCGGTCATCCGGCGAACCGGCGCCGTCCGATCTCCTCCAGCGCCTCCACGCCCCGCCGGAAGGCCGGGAAATCCGGCGTCTCCGCGGACAAGGCCTTCAGGTCGACCATGAGGGACTCGAAGCGGTCCCTGTTCTTGCGGTGCGCGAGCTTCCTGGACACGGTAAGCAGGAGGCGCAGCCAGGCGGCCTTCTGTCCCCGCGGCAGGGGCCCGCGCGCGATCTCCAGGAGCGCCCTCGCCTCCTCCTCGCGGTCCACGCAGGCGCAGGCGGGCAGCGTCCGCTCCAGCATCCCGCGGGCGGAGGCGGGCAGGTCAGCGGCGGCGCAGGATGCGTCGAAACGGAACAGCTGGGGCATCGCGAGGCGCACGGGGACGCCGCCCCGCCCCGGAAGCAGGAGCGTCTCCCCGTCCACGGAAAATGCGGCGCGCACCCGGTCCGGCCGGTAGCTTCCCTTCAGCAGCAGGCCGAAGCGCCGCAGGGCGAGGGCCTGCCGCACGCGCCGGTGGTCCGCCTCCCGTTCGCGGGCCCGGCCCGGCCTTCCGTGCCTGTCGCAGATCAGGACGCATTCCATGTTGTACACGGACCGCGAGGCGCTCTGTTTCCCGCCCCTGTACTTCACGTAGTCCCGTCCCACGATCTCCAGGCTCCCCGTCCCTGAAAGCATGTCGCAGAGCTCCTCCAGCGGCAGGAGCCCCTCGTTGCTGTAGCTCACGACGAGCTTCCGGCAATCCGCCGCCTCCAGCACCTCCCGGAAGGCGGATGCCGCGGATTTCCTGTAACAGAAGGCGGACCGCGTGTCCGTCCAGTCCCCCCGGATCCCGGCCTTATGCCGCAGCCTCCCGTCGGGCCAGCGGCTTCCGTCCACGGGGGGCCGGTCCCACAGCGCCACGGTGTTGAGCATGAAGTAGTTGCTCCCGTACTGGTGCGTCGCGTAGGGAGGATCCATGTAGCAGAGGTCCGCGCGGCGGCCGCGCAGGAAGGAGACGGCGTCCGTGCGGAACGCCCGGGAAGGGCGCGGCGCGTCGATGAACACCGGGGGTTCCAGGAGGACAGGGGACAGGATCCGTCCCAATGCGTCCTTCCCGTGGCCGCCGAAGCCCTTGTGGCACGCCTTGAAGACCCCTGAGGTGTTGGCCCGCAGGGAGGCCTGGTGGATCAGGAGCGCCAGGAGCAGGGTCTTCTCCTTCCGCTCCCGTCCGTCGCGGCCCTCCCCCGGGTACCACCGTTCGATGCGGCCGCGGATCGCGTCGATCTTCAGGGCGTTCTCCGTCGTGTAGAAGAGGCGCTCCGTGCGGTAGTCCGCCGTCGCGGTGTCGCGCGGCGCGTAATGGCGCGCGATGTAGCGGTCCTCCACCGCCGGGGCGGGAAGGCCGTTGAGGTCCCGAAGCACGGCCTCGAGGCCCCCGAGGGAGCGGAACAGGCCGGGGACCTCCGAGGCGGCGGTCTCCAGATGGCAGGAGCAGACGACGCGGGCGTACTCCTCCAGGTCGCAGGCCTCCACGGCGAATCCCAGGAAGCGCGCCAGGCGGGAGACGGAACCGCTTCCGGAGAACGGGTCGAGGAAAGCGGCCCGCGAGGGATCGGGGACGGCGCGTCGGAACACGCCGGCCAGGAACGGCAACAGGGCCCGCTTGTTGCCGATGTAGGCGATGAGCTGGGAGGAAAGGTAGGGATGCGAAAGGTCCATTCAGTCCGGAGAATACGTGGCGCGGTTCACGTCCGTCTCGTAGACCTCCACCAGGGAGAAGCGGGCGGTCGGGACCGAGGCGCTCATGCGGCCGTAGAGGAAGCGGGCGATCCTCTCCGCGCTCGGCGCCCCGTCGGCGAACTCGGGATGGTCATTGAGGCAGCTGTGGTCCAGCTCGGCGAGCACCCCCTTGAGCGCGTCCTTGAGGACGCCGAAATCCACGAGCATGCCTCCCTCGTCCAGCCCGGTCCCCTGCGCCGTGACGAACACGCGGTAGTTGTGCCCGTGGAGCCGTTCGCATTTCCCGTGATACGCCTTGAGGAAGTGGGCGGCCGCGAAGCCGTCCTCGATGCGGACCGTGTACATGGGCGGGCTCACTCCTCCGTGCGTTCCCAGCGGGTGTCCGCCCCGCGGCCGAAGATCCGCAGCCGGTCCTCGCGCACCAGATCGTCCAGCGCGCGCTGGAAGGTCTGCGCGCTCACGCCGGGACAGGCCCGCCGGATGTCCGCCATGGCGAAGGACCGGGGCAGGCCCTCCACGGCGCGGCGGACCATCTCCCGCTTGGCGCCGCGGGAGGAGGTGATGCGGCCCACGCGCGACTCGAAATCCCTGTAGACCGCGGTGAGCACGCGCACGCAGTACCCCCACCAGGGCGCGAGGTCCTGCTTCCCTTCCGTCCAGCCCCGGGATCCCTGCCGCAGGGCGTCGGCAAAGGCCTCCCCCTCCCCCTCGAGGATCCGTTCCAGGGCGACGTAGCGCACCGCGTCGTATCCGTTCTGCAGCAGGAGGAACACGGCGAGGAGCCGGCCGAGCCGGCCCATGCCGCCGCCGAAGGTCCGCATGCAGGAGAAATCGAGGAGGAAGTCCGCGATCAGGATGAGCGGATCCACGCGTCCCTCGATCAGGGACTGCTGGAACAGCTCGATGACCCGCTCCAGGTCGGCCATGGCGGTGGAGGGTGCCCCGGAGGCTTCCGTGACCGTCCCATGCCACCCGCGCACAAGGTCCGCAGAGAGCCACAGGGACCCGGCGGACGATTGGATCTGCGCCAGGATGTCCCGATAGCCGGCCACGATGCGTTCCCGTCCGTCCCGCGGCCCGGCCTTCCCCGCCACGATGGCCGTCATGCGCTCCGGCGGGATCCCGATCCCGTCGAGGCGGCAGGAGGACTCCGTGCCCTGCAGGAGCGCCGCCCGCCGCAGCGTTTCCAGCACCTCGGGGAACTGCCGGGTGTAGAGCACCTGCCGGCCGCGATGCTCCCCCAGGGCCCTCATGGACATGAGGAAATCGTGGGAGATCGGGGTCCGCAGAGGAAGGTCGTTTTCAAACGGTTTCATTGCCGTCCCGTACCGCCCCCATTTGTATCAGCACCATTGGCCGCCGTCAACCTCCCTTGCCACGCCGCGCCCCGGCGGATAGCATGGCCCCATGGGCGGACGAACTCTTTCCGGCATCCTTTCCGGCCTTCCCGTCTTGTCGAAGCGCGGCGGGGACCCCGAGGTCTCGTCGATCGTCTACGATTCGCGCGACGCGGTCCCGGGGTCCATCTTCGTCGCGATGGACGGAGTGCACACGGACGGGCATGGGTTCATCGCGGACGCGGTGCGCCGCGGGGCCGTCGCGGTGGTCCACGCGCGGCCCGATGAGGGGGAGGAATGGCCCGCGAGGTCGGGCGCGGGGATCGAGGTCGCCTATCTGCGCGTGGAAAGCCCCCGCGCGTTCCTCTCCCCCCTCGCCGCGGCGTTCCACGGCCGCCCGTCCCTGTCCCTGAAGGTGGTCGGCGTCACGGGAACGGACGGCAAGAGCTCCACCGTCTGGTTCATCCACCAGCTCCTGTCCGCCTTCGGCCACAAGTCCGGCTTCCTTTCCACTGTGGGTTTCCAGCCGGGGGACGTGGTGGAGAAAAACGCGTTCCGCCAGTCCACCCCGGAGGCCTCCGAGGTGCAGGAGATGCTCGCCCGCATGGCGGACCTCGGCAAGGAGTACGCCGTCGTGGAGGCCACCTCCCACGGATTGTCCCGTCGGATGAACCGCCTGGGGGACGTCGCCTTCGACGCGGCCGTGCTCACCAACGTGACCCACGAACACCAGGAGTTCCACGGATCCTTCGAACAGTACCGCAGCGACAAGGCCAACCTGTTCCGGGCCCTGGATCCGTCGCTGCGGAAGGCCGATCCCGCCACGGGCCGTCCCGTCGAGGTCCCGCGCTTCGGCGTGGTGAGCGTCGACGACCCGAGCTGGGAGTACTTCGCCGGCTGCACGAAGGTTCCCGTGCACACCTACGGCATGCGGGGCGCCCCCGCGGACCTCCGCGCGCAGGTCCTCACCTGCGACCTCGCGGGTTGCGAGTACATGATGGACCGCGGCGGCCGGCGGGAGAAGGTCCGCGTCGGGGTACCCGGCATCTTCCAGGTCGAGAACTCCCTGGCCGCCGTGCTCACCGCCGCGACGCTCCTCGACAAATCGGTGTTCGACGTGGCACCGTGCTGCGCCCGCCTGGCCGGCGTGAAGGGGCGCATGGAGGGCGTGGACCGGGGCCAGCCGTTCCGGCTGATCGTGGACTACGCGCACACCCCGGGCGCCTTCGCCAAGCTCATGCCCTGGATCCGCTCCATGACCCCGGGGAGGCTGATCGCGGTCTTCGGGTCCGCCGGGGAGAGGGACCGCGCCAAGCGCCCCATGCAGGGCGAGGTGGCCTCGGAGTTCTGCGACCTCCTCGTCCTGGCCGACGAGGATCCCCGCGGAGAGGATCGGACAAGGATCCTGGAGGACATCGCCTCCGGATGCCGCGGAAAGACCCGGGGAGAGGACCTATTCCTCGTGCCGGACCGCCGCGAGGCCATCCGCCTGGCCGTGGCCAAGGCGCGGGCGGGGGACACGATCCTGCTTCTCGGCAAGGGCCATGAGGGAAGCATCCTCGGCGCCAAGGGAGCCGCATCCTGGGACGAGAGGGAAGAGGCGGAAAAGGCCCTGAACGAGGCGGGATTCAGGCCTTGAAACCCCTTCCCGCGGTCCTCCTTCTTCTGGCAGCCGCGGCCGCCTGCGCCGCGGAGGGGGGGCGGCCCTCCGTCCGCGCGCAGTTCCCGTTCCCCGGCGGCGACGCCCTGCTCGCCGGGGTTTCCTCGTGGATGGAGCGGGCCGACGGCGCGCCGCGCCTGGAGGGCGGCGGCGAATCGGACGCCTCCTTCCTGGTACGCGTGGAGCGCCGCAAGGACACGACGGCGGTCGAGACCCGCATGAGCCTCCCGGGCGGCGCGTCGCGGAGCCTGCGGTCCACAGTGGCCTCCGGGGGCACGGTCCCCCTGGTCTCCGCGATCGGAGGCGACATCCTCTGGCTCTGGAACTCCGCGCGCGGATTCCCCGCGCTTCCCTCCGGGAACTCCCCGGTCCTCACGGCATCCCTTTCCACCGAAGCCCTGTCCGTGCTGTGGGACTACGAAGGACGCCTCGATCCCATGGGCATCGCGCCGGCCGCCTCCTTCCGCGCCTCCGCGGCGGACGGCGGCCTGCTCCTCTGCCTCGCGGACCGTCTCCTCGCCCTGGGGCCCCTTTTCCGCGTGACGCCGGAGACGATGCGGGACGTCGAGTCGGCGCGGGAACGGCCCTTCCCCGGCCTCCTGGCGGCCGCGGCCGTGGACGGTACCGGATGCATCGCCGCGCTGGACGCGGAGGCCTCCCGCGTGGATTTCCTGGAGCCCGCCACGGGCCGCCGGGTCTCCGCGTCCCTCCCTTCCGGCCAGCCGGGCGGCGGAAAGATCGCGGGCCTCGCGGACGGCGCCGTCGTGCTCCGCCAGGGCGCGCTGTTCACGGCCTTCCGGACCCCCGGAGGCCCGCAGGTCCGGGCCATGGACCTGCCCGCGAACATCCTCTCCGCCCTGGCCGTCGACGCGGACGGCGACATCTGGGTGTTCGACGCGACGGAGCGGCGCGTGCGCGTGCTGTCAGAGCGGGGCCGCGAGATCCGGTCCATCCGGCCCCTGATCCCCCGATCCCTCATGGATCCGCCCCAGGAGATGGCGGTCTTCCCGGACGGCAGCTTCCTCCTGGCAGGCTCCGGGGAGATCTGGAAGTTCCTCCCCACGGGGGAGCCCGTCTGGAGGCTGACCCGCCTTCCCGGTCCCCTGGGAGAGACGCTTCCGGCCTCCCTGTCCCTGGCCGCGACGGCGGTCGGGTGCTTCTACGTCCTGGACGCCCCCGGGAAGCGCATCCTGCGCTTTTCGGACGGGTCGGACGGGGACTCCGCCGCGGCCCCCCTCCCGCTTCTTTCCTACCTGTACGGGAACGGCGACCCGCGGGACACCCGGAATGCGGAACGGATCGGGGATGTCGCGCGCCAGAACGGCCTTCCCCTTCTCGCCATCCAGCACGCGGACTCGATGTCGGACGCCTCCCTGGAAGCTGTCCGTCGGACCCTCGGGCGGGACATGGCCCGCGCCGCGGAAACCTACGGCAATGCCCTGGAGGCGGGACTCCTTCCCCTCCGCGCCCAGCCGTTCCTCGAACGGGCCCTCGATCTGTACCGCTCGGCGCGGGAACGGGACCCCCTGGATCCGTCCCTCGGACCGGCCATCGAGTCGCTCCTGACCGCCAGGAGGAGGATCCGTAACACATTGTCCGAGGGACGGGAGATGGAGGCCTACGCTTCCATCCGTTCCATGGGGGATCGCGACGGGGGCTATGCGTCATCGGCCGCATTGCGGGTGACGCTGCGCAACGTCGTGGACTTCCCGCTTCGGGAGGTTGAAGTGTCCGCCTGCGCCGCGGGTCGGCCGGAACGGGGGATCGGCCGGGTACGCCTGGAATCGATCCGGCCCGGCGCCGCGGAGGTCCTGGACCTCGAGACCCCCCTTTCCGGCCCCGTGGACGTTCTGGCCCTCATGGTCTCCTACGACACGCCGGAGGGCCGCAGCGGCCTTCCCCTCTACATTCCCCTCGCGCCGGACCAGGCGGCCGGCGCGCCGGCCGCCGATCCCCTGAAGCCCTTCCGCCTTCTTTCGGAGAGCCGGGATCCCTGGATCGCGGAGCTTGTGGCACCCTTCCGCAGGGATTTCCCGGACGTCTCCGAGTGCGCCATCAACATCCTGGAATGGCTGGCAGGCATGCGCGGCGGGGCGCCTCAGGGTTCCTGGCCCGTCCAGGGGCCGCGCGGGACGCTGCGGGACCTCGCGGCCACGGACGAGGACTGGGCCGTCCTGACCGCCGCCGTGCTCATCGAGCTCGGAATCCCCTACGGCTGGGTCAGCGCGGGAAACGGAGGCATTCCCCTGCTGCTGGTCGGCACGGACCTGGACGTGAAGGAGGCTGAGGATCTGGTAGGCGGTGAGCCGGGCCTGGCGGATCTGCTCCGCACGCTCTCGGCGGGCGGCAGGCTCTTCCTGCCGCTCTCGACTGCGATCGGCTCATCCGCGTCCGGCTCCTTCCTGGCGACATCCATCGCGACCGGGTGTCGCAGGCTCCAAGCCATGGGCCCAGTCATAGGAATCCGCTGGAACGAGGCGCCGCTGCGCGGGTTGCCTGAGGCCGCGTCAGCCGCCGTGGCCGACGCCTCAAGACCTCCGGTCTACCCCGGTACCCAAACCATCCTCGATCGTGCTATGTTGGCCCGCGCCATCATAGACTCTCTGGGGGGGAAAGACCGGCCATGAAGAAGATCTCCGTCTGCATCCTGTACGGCGGCAAATCGGGGGAACACGAGGTGTCCCTGAGGTCCGCGGCTTCCGTGGCCCGCAGCCTCGATCCGTCCCGTTATGCCCTGTTCCTGATCGGCATCGACAAGTCCGGAGCCTGGTTCCTGCAGAAGGAGACGTCGGCCGCCCTGCAGGGCAGCGGTCCGCTTTCCATCGCGGACAGGGACTCGCCGGTGTCCGTTCTGCCGGGAACGGGATTCTGCGCCCGCGGGGTACGCCTGGATATCGACGTCGTCTTCCCGGTCCTCCACGGCAGCTTCGGGGAGGACGGCACGGTACAGGGCCTTCTGGAGCTCTGCGGCCTGCCCTATGTCGGCTCCGGCGTCATGGCGAGCTCGGTGGCCATGGACAAGGTCCGCACCAAGCTCCTGTGGCGGGAGGCCGGCCTTCCCGTCCTGGATTTCGCCGTGGTCCGCAAGGGGGAGCCGATGGACGCGGTCCGCGAGGCGGTCCGGTCCTTCGGCTATCCGGTCTGCGCAAAGCCGGTCTCATGCGGTTCCTCCGTGGGCGTGTCGCGCGTCGACGCGGAGGAGCACCTCGCGGCCGCCCTGACCTCCGCGCTGCGGTGGGACCTGCGGGCCATGGTCGAGCCGTTCGTGACGGCGCGCGAGATCGAATGCTCCGTCATCGGCAACACCAGGCCGCGGTCCTTCCCTCCGGGGGAGATCGTGCCGACGCACGCCTTCTACGACTACGACGCGAAGTACAGGGATCCCGATGGGGCCCGCCTCGAGGCGCCCGCGAGGCTTCCGGCGGAGCTTGCGCGGCGCGTGCAGGACACCGCGGAGCGGGCCTACTCCGTCCTCGGCTGCGAGGGCATGGCCCGCGTGGACTTCTTCCTCCTGAAGGACTCGGGCGAGGCCATCCTAAACGAGATCAACACCATCCCCGGCTTCACGGACATCAGCATGTTCCCGCGCATGTGCGGCGTCTCCGGCCTTCCCTACCCCAAGCTCATGGACACACTCGTCGAGCTGGCCCTGGAACGGCAGAAGGAACGCTCGGGCCTGCTTACGAGCTTCTCCGCCTGAGCACCCGGTGCCACGGGCGGCCTTGACCGGGGTCCGGGCTTCTGCTACTACTTTCCGTGTGAATTGGACCCTCGCCTATTTCATCATCGCGGTCGCATGCGGCCTCTTCGGCATCTGGTTCCTCGGCCGCCGGAGGAACTTCTTCACGTCCCTGATGGGAATCTTCTGGTTCCTCGCCGTCCTGTTCCAGCAGTACCTTCCCCGCGTCTCGTCCTTCCAATTCGTGAAGGGCGTGCCCGCCGTGGGCACCCTCCTCCTTTACGTGATCATCCCCATCTGCCTGGTACTGTCCTTCTTCGCGGGCGGCAACCGCCGTTAGGACGCGCGCGGCCCATCGCCCCGCAGGCGTGCGGCCGACCAGTCGGCCGCGGCCCGCAGGACCGGGCTGACGGACCGCCGGTATCGATCCACGTCCTCCAGCAGGGCCGCCTCCGCCCGGTTGCCGGCGGCGAGCAGCGCATTGCGGATCAGCGCCTCGGGCGCGATCCAGGACATCCCGAGCGCCGTTCCGCGGAACCTTTCCCTCAGCCCATCCACCCCCGCCTCGAGCACCGTTCGGATGGAGACGCTGGGGCCGATCTCCCCGCGCGTCGTCTCCGTCTCCGCCCGCAGACCCCGGTTGTGGGGACAGGCATCCTGGCAGGCCTGGCATCCGTAGAGGCGCGTCCCCCAGGCTTCGGGGTATCCCTGCGGCAGGGCAAGCGCCCGCGAGGCGAACCACTGCAGGCAACGCTCCGGCTCCGGCCCCCCCCGCCCACGGATCGCGCCGACGGGACAGGCTTCCAGGCAGGCGCCGCAGGCGCCGCAGGGCTCCCCGTAGGAATCCTGCCGGATGGGCGCCTGGGCTCCTTCGATGGGGAACTCCAGGACGATCCCCGCGATGACGAACCGGCTGCCGAGGCCGGGGGCGATCACCAGGCCGCTGCGGCCCCAAAGGCCGATCCCGGCGGCGACGGCGGCCGGCTTCTCGGGAATGCGGGAATTGGCAAAGAGGCGCAGGGCCGAGGCCCCGGCGGCCGCCGTACCGGCGATGCGCCGCCTGACGGCCCTGAGGCGCTCCACGGCTTCCTTGTAATAATTGCGCCGCGCGAAGGGAGCCACCAGGGCATGGGGATCCCCGGGAAGGGACAGGTCGTCCGACTCCTCGCGGTGGCAGGAAAGGGCGCAGACCAGCAGGGGCCGCCCGGGATCCCTCGCGTCGATGCCGGCCCTCTGGAAACCGGCTTCCGTCGCCCAGGAAAGGATCCGCTCGGCGTTCATGGCCGGCTCATCGCGGAGCGGCGGGACTCACCGGGGGCGGGGGAACAGGTTGTCGATCAGGATGGAGGCGAAACGGGGCATGTACTGCGTGAGGAAACCGCCCGCACCCGCCATGGCGCCGGGAACGATGAGCGTCCGGCGCAGCCTCACGGACCGCAGCACGGACCGCACCAGCGCATCCGGGGAGGCAGGCCTGGGCCTGGCGCCCTCTTCCCGCATCCATTCCGGCATATCCAGCCGCTCCTGGGCATACTGGGGCGTATCCACGTCGGCCGGGAAGACCACGTGCACCCCGATGCCGCGGGATAGAAGCTCCCGGCGCAGGGACTGCGAGAAGCCGACGATGCCCGCCTTGGAGGCCACATAGACGGATTCCCCTGCGATGCCCAGGAAGGCCGCCGCGGAGGAGATGTTGATGACCGAGCCGCCCCGCGGGATCCGGCCGAGAAACACCCGGGTGGACTGGATGAGCCCGAGCAGGTTCACCTGGATCTGGGCGGCGATGTCCGCGTCCTCCATGTCCTCCAGGAGCCCGGGTTTCACGACGCCCGCGCAGTTGACCAGGAAATCGATCTTCTCCGAAGCGCGGCCCACCGCCTGATCGGCGATGCGCAGCGAATGGATGCTGGAGACGTCCGCGGGGACAAGGGAGACGGTTCCCCCAAGACCCGCCAGGGACTTCTCCGCCTCCTGCAGTCGCGGCAGGCTGCGGGCCAGAAGGATGACGTTCATGCGGGAGCGCAGGAAAGCCCGGGCGAAGGCCAGACCGATGCCGCTGGACCCCCCCGTGATGAGCGCCGTTCCGCCTTCCCGCAGACTGCCGGACATGGCCTCAGTCCTGACTCTTCTCGAAGTCGTCCTTGGTCGCCCCGCAGACGGGGCAGACCCAGTCGTCGGGCAGCTTCTCGAAGGGGGTCCCCGGCTTCACGCCGCTGCCCGAATCCCCCTTGGCGGGATCATAAACGTAGCCGCACACAGAGCACACCATTTTCTGCATCGTAGTCCCCCTCCGTGTGGAACCAGGATTCGCGCCCGCGGCGAACCGCCGCGTGTCCAATACGTACCGGGCGGATCTTAGAACAATCCGGGGGTTTACGCAAGGCGAGCGTCAGCGCATCCGGCGTCAATTGACAGCCCCGGCCGATTCGCCTAACATGATCGGCCATGGACCCGAAACTCCCGCCAGCCTCCGAGGAAGGATCCCAGCCGGCCAAGGCGGGCGGGGGAAGCATCATTGACCGGCTTCTCAATCTCTTCGCCGGCGGGGACGACCCGGAGCGCAAGAAACAGCGCGAACTCAAGACGATCGCCAAGGACCTGAAGAAATCCCGCCTCCGCTACTACAACGCCGGGACCGGGACGGTGGAACCCGCCCTCGCGCGGTTTTTCTACGAGTTCTACCGCGTCCTGGGGCCCGCCCAGACCCTGCTGCAGAACGCGGCATCCTCCGGCGCCCTCAAGACGATCATGGTCGAGGTGGCCCTGAACGAGGAGGAGACGGCGCTTCGCGACAGGCTGCAGGAGGAGTCCATCCAGGCCCGAGCCAAGACGGCGGATCCCAAGTCCGTGGGGGAGCAGGTCAAGGAGGACGTGCGGCGCCTCTACCAGAGCTTCGACGCGGGGCGCATTGAGGAGATCGACGGCCGCTACAACCTCCTGAACGCGCTCCTGGAGCTGATCTCCTTCGATTACTACTTCCTGCTGAAGAAATTCGATTCCAACCTCCCGGAACGGGACATGGTCTACAAGCCGCATTTCGAGTCCATCAACGGGGAATACGTGGCGGACGAGCTGAAGGATTTCCAGGAGATCCTTCCCGCCATGGACCCGGAAGCCGACTGGACGGCCCTCCTTGACATGCTGAAGGCGTACCGCAACATGGAGGTCGTCGCCCGCGACGGGATGCGAAAGCTCCTGACCCAGATCGCCGCGGTCCAGAAAAGCGGCGTGTTCGCCATGATCGTGCGCGTCGTCGACAAGGACCCGGCCTACAAGCCCATGGCGCGCACCTACAACGAGCATATCGTGGAACCCTACCTGACCAAGGTGAAGGGACAGGCGGAGATCGCCCTCCAGAGGATCGTGCAGGGCAAGCGCACGGAGAAGATCGAGGAGCTGTCGAAGCTCGTCTTCGGCACCGCCTCCATCTCCCGGCTTTCCAACTACTCGGAGAAGGGCAATGCGGCCTTCTCCAAGAAGATGCTCGGCGGGTTCCTCTACGTCGCGGCGCTCAACTACCTCAAGGCGTTCCTCCTGGATTATTTGAAGAAGGACATCCGGGACATCGTGGACATGCTGCTCGTGAAGGGCAAGTGGGCCGTCAACCAGCCGTCCCAGCAGCTGTCCGAGGCCTACCACCAGCTCCTAAAGATCTCGGAAAGCCTTTCGACGTTCGACGAATCCCTGGCCGACGACGGGGACTGGGGCCGCAAGATGAAGTCCATCATGATCAAGGCGGACAGGGACAAGAAGGCCTTCCAGACCCTGCACGCCCTGCTCGACGAGATCAACGACCAGGCCAAGGGCATGATCGGGGAGGCCTCGGCCCAGTGCATCGCCATCGGCAAGGTGCTCAAGCTCGCCCTGGACGATCTGGCCAAGACCCCCGCGGAGCTGATCATCAACTGGCGCGAGCTGCGCTCGGCGACGGACAAGGACATCAAGGCGCTCATCGTCGGCGTCTACAAGCAGATCTACTACTTCGTCCAGCTGCTGTCGTTCTACAAATAACCCTACAGCGGGAGTCTCAGGCCGTCGGCCGACATCACCGTGTCGGGGAACAGGGCCCGGACTTCGCGGAACGCCTCGGCCCTCGATTCGAGGGTGGGGAAGCTCCTGGCCTCGAAGTGCGTGAGCGCGAGCATCCCGGGCCGCGCCTCCCGCGCGATGCGTGCGCAGCGCTGCGGGGTCAGGTGATGCTCGAAGGCCGTCCCGGTGGGCAGCGTGCATTCCAGGATGGCCAGGTCCGCACCGGCGCAAAGCTTCACCGCATTCTCCGAATAGCCCGTGTCGAGGCAGAAGGCGATGGTCCTGCCGTCCACCTCCATGCGGATGCCCTGGGAGACCGGGACATGGTGGAGCGGCAGGAACCGGGCGCGGAAGGGAAGCTCTCCGGCCCGCGCGGGAACCTCGAGGACCCGCACGGGGAAACGCAGCTCGTCCAGGGCCACCGTATACGGGAAGCGCAGCAGGTTGGACAGGTGCGCCGTCCCGCCCTCCTCCACCAGGAACGTCAGGCCTCCGGGCATGCCGCGGTGCATGCACAGAGTATGCAGCCCCTCGACGTGGTCGAGGTGGAAGTGGCTCACGAACAGGAAGGTCGGCTTGGAAAAATCCGCGTATTCGGCCAGCTTGGCGATCCCATTGCCGGCGTCCAGGACGACCTGGAAATCCCTCGCCTTCACGAGGACGGAAATCGTGTTCCCCGTCGGGGAATCGTACCAGCCGTTGGTTCCCAGAAATACGATCTCGGGCATGCTCAGGTTCCTCCGCTCTGTATGGACATCACCGACGGAATGGTCCGCAGGCTCTTCATGACCTTGCCGAAGTCCTCCCGATTGTCGATCTCCACCGTGAAGGACCCCCTGAGGGTGTCGCTGCCGCCCTCCTCCAGCTTTCCCTAGATGAGATGGCCGCCGAATTTCTTCAACGCCCCCTCGATCTCGGAGAACAGGTTGCTCGTCATGCGGGCGGCCACCTGGAAGCGCCGCGTGGACTTGGGCGAGACGGTCTCCCACTCCACGTCGATGTGGCGCTCCGTGAAGTCCTTGATGGAGGCCAGGTTGAAGCAGTCCTGGCGGTGCACGATGATGCCGCGGCCGCGCGACACGTAGCCGACGATGGCTTCCCCCGGGGACGGGAGGCAGCATTGGGCCACGCGGATCATCATGTTGCGCTCCGCGCCGATGCGGAAGCCCACCTTCTCGGGATCCCGGATCTTGGTCTCCGGCTCCGGCTCCCCTTCCCGGGCCGGCCGCTGGTAGACCAGGGTCTTCGCGTCCGGCTCCTTCTTCTTGGCCACGATGTTGCCGTCGATGATCAGCTGCGGGTCGTTCTGCGACAGCCAATGGCGGATCTTGGAACGGGCGCGCGAGGTGCGCACGAAGCGCAGCCAGTCCAGGTGCGGATGGGCCGTCTTGGAGGTGAGGACCTCCACCACCTGCGTGTTTGTCAGGGGCTGCTTCAGGGGCACGATGACGCCGTCGGCCTTGGCGCCCATGACGTGGTCCCCCACCTCCGTGTGGATGCTGTAGGCGAAGTCGATGGCGGTGGAGCCCGCGGGAAGCTCGACCACGTCCCCCTTGGGCGTGAAGACGTAGATGGAATCGCGCAGGAGCTCCTTCTTGATCCCGTCCATGAAGTCCACGGACGCGGCACCCGCCGCCTGCCATTCCTTCAGCTTGTTCACCAGGGGCAGCTCGTCGTGGTTCACGTCCTCCTTCAGGTAGCCCTTCTTGTACAGCCAGTGGGCGGCGATGCCGTTCTCCGCCGTGTGGTGCATCTCGTGCGTGCGGATCTGGATCTCTATGATCCGGCCTCCGTAGCCCATCACCGTGGTATGCAGGCTCTGGTAGCGGTTGGCCTTGGGCATCGCGATGTAGTCCTTGAACCGGCCCTCGATGGGTTTCCAGATCTTGTGCACCAGGCCCAGGAGCTCGTAGCACTCCCCCTGGGTGTCGCAGAGGAGGCGGATGCCCAGCAGGTCGTAGATCTCCCCGATGGGCTTCCCGCGCCTCTTCATCTTCATGTAGATCGAGTAGAAGTGCTTGGCGCGGGACTCCACCTCCACGGCGATCCCCGCCGCCGCGGCCTCCCGGACGATGGCCTTCTGCACCCTGTCCAGATACTCGGACCGCTCGCTCTTCTTCTCCGCGACGAACCGCTTGATCTCCTCGAAGACCTCGGGCTGGAGCCATTTCAGGCTCAGGTCCTCCAGCTCGTCCTTGATGCGGGAGATGCCCAGCTGGCCGGCCAGGGGAGCGTAGATGTCCAGGGTCTCCGTGGCGATCCGCACGCGGTCCTCCTCGGGAAGGAATCCCAGGGTGCGCATGTTGTGCAGCTTGTCGGCCAGCTTGATCAGGATGACCCGGATGTCCTTCACCATGGAGAAGAGCATCTTGCGGATGGTCTCCGCCTGCCGGACGGTCCGGCTCTGGCCTCGGAGCACGGAGATCTTGGTCACCCCCTGCACCAGGGACTCCACCTCGCGGCCGAACTCCTTGCGCAGCCCGGGCCGCGTGGCCTCCGTGTCCTCCAGCACGTCGTGCAGGAGGGCGGCGATGACCGACGGGGGGTCCATGCGCAGGTCCACGAGGATGGAGGCCACATTGAGCGGATGGATGATGTAGGGATCCCCGGAGGCGCGCTTCTGCTCGCCGTGCAGGCCGCGCGCCCAGTCGGCGGCCTCCAGGATCCTCAGGCGGTCCTCCGGCGGATAGGCGAGCAGTTTATCGGAGAAGAACTCGAACAGTTCTGTTACGTCGCCCTCCTCGTCCATCCTCAGGCCCGCCTTCCCGCGATCACGCGCTCCCGGCCCGCGAGGTCCGGCAGCACTTCGACGTCCCGGAAACCCGCGGCGTCCATCAGGGCCCTGAGCTTGAGGAACTGTCCGGGGGCCGCCTCCATGACGAGCCATCCGCCGGGGACCAGCCGCCCCGCGGCGCGGCGGATCAGCCTCCCGGGAAGCTCGGTTCCCTCCGGTCCCCCCCGCAGGGAGACCTCCGGCTCCGGCCAGCCGACCTTCCGCATGTCGTCCACCTCCTTGTCGCTGAGGTAGGGCGGATTGGCGGTGATGAGGTGGAAGGGTCCCGGAACGCCGTCCAGCAGGTCGGAGAGGAGAAAGGGGATCTCGCGGCCCAGGATGCGCCGGCAGTTCTCCCGGAAGACCGTCCCGGCGAAGGGCGAGATGTCGGAAGCGGACAGGTTGAGGTGCGGGGCATCGTGCTGGAGGGCGATGCAGACGCACCCGGAGCCGGTGCAGGCGTCATGGACGTCCCGGATGCCGGGATCGTGACGGGCCAGTTCCAGGGCCTTCTCCACGAGCGACTCGGTGTCGGGCCGCGGAACGAGAACTCCGTCATCCACGTAGAACTCCAGGCCGTAGAACTCCTTGATCCGCCGGATGTAGGAGACGGGCTCTCCCCGGCACCTGCGGTCCACAAACTGCCGGAACCGCTCCCCGGCTTCCGGGTCCGCCTCCTCGGGCAGGGAGGCCAGGAGCCGTTCCTTACGGGTTCCCATCGCGTGGGAGAGGAGCAGCGCAGCGTCCAGGAAGGGCGTATCCACCTCCGCGTAGAACAGCTTGTCGTTTCCCTCGCGGAGCAGGTCGCGGATCGTCATGGCCGCCGTCCGGAGCCCCCCGCCTCCGTCACCATGGCGTCCCGGGCGCGTATCATACCCCTTCCGACTTCAGGAGCGTTTCCTGGGAGTTCATGCGCAGCGCCTCGATGGCCTCGCCCAGGTCTCCCTTCAGGACCGCGTCGAGGCGGTACAGGGTAAGGTTGATGCGGTGGTCCGTGAAGCGGTTCTGCGGGAAATTGTAGGTGCGGATCTTCTCGGAGCGCTCGCCGGTGCCGACCTGGCTCTTGCGCTCCTGGGCGCGCTCCGCGTGCTTGCGCTCCTCCTCGGCCTCGTAGAGGCGGGCGCGGAGGATGCGGAGGGCCTTGTTCTTGTTCTTGAGCCGGGACTTCTCGTCCTGGCAATGCACGACCAGGCCCGTGGGTAGGTGCGTGATGCGGACGGCCGAGTCCGTCGTGTTGACGCTCTGCCCGCCGGGTCCGCCGGAACGCATCACGTCGATGCGCAGGTCGTTCGGATTGATGGTGATCTCCGTCTCCTCGACCTCGGGCAGCACCGCCACCGTGACGGTGGAGGTGTGGATCCGGCCGCCCGCCTCCGTCACGGGGACACGCTGCACCCGGTGGACGCCGCTTTCGAAGCGCATGTCCGCATACACGTTCCTGCCCGTCACGGAGAAGATGATCTCCTTGAATCCCCCGATGCCCGTGGGGCTGGAGGACATGATCTCCACCTTCCACCCGCGCGCATCCGTATAATAGCTGTACATCCGGAACAGGTCCGCCGCGAACAGGGCCGCCTCGTCGCCCCCGGTGCCCGCGCGGATCTCCACGATGATGTTCTTCTGGTCCAGGGGGTCCTTGGGGACCAGGAGCACCTTCAGTTGGGAAACCAGGTCGTCCCGCTTCTGCTCCAGCTTCCGGCCCTCCTCGCGGGCCAGCTCCACCATCTCCCTGTCCTCGCTGCCCTCCAGGAGCTCCCGGGACTCCCCGATCTGCTTCTCGAGATCCTTGTAGGCGCGGTAGGCCTCCACGACCGGCGAAAGGGCGGCATGCTCCTGCATGAGGTCCCGGAAACGCTTCTGGTCGCGGGCCGCTTCCGGGTCCGCGATCAGCGCCGTGAGCTCCTCGTAGCGTCGCTCGTTCTTCATCAACTTGTCGAACACGTCAGGGCTTCTCCTCGAAGAATGGACAGGTATAGATCACGGCTTCCATCCCGTGCTTTTTCGGATCCTTGATGGGCTTCAGCGAATCTTCCATGGCCTTCCGAATATCGCACCCGCCCAAACGCCTGCAGATCGGGCAGGCTCCGTTTTCCCGCGGGTTGTAGTGGACTACCATGGAAGGATCATAGCGAAAACCGGCGTGGGATTCAATGCGACGGCAACGGCGGGGCGGCGGCCGCGACCCTTGCCTGAAGTCCGAGAAGGATTTATGGTTGGGGGGATGGGAATGGTCGACAAATCCATAGTCAGGCCGGTCCTGGAGGCCGTGGAGTCCCTCCGGTCCTACAAGCGCGATCTCGAGTTCTACTATAGAACGGTGGACCGGTTTTCCGCATTATGGAACGGCAAGCCCAAGGAGGGCAGGCGGATCGAGGAGGAGACCGCGATCTGGCTTGCCCATGATCTGCTGAAGGAATACCTGCGCTTCGAGGGCAACACGAAACGCGTGGCCCTCTGGCTCCTCACTATCAACCGCTGCTGTTCCAACTACGGGGCTGACCTTTCGGGCACGGAAGCGGAAATGCGCGCCGTGATGGAAAACGCGGATCTGGACTTCGACAGGACCCTGGTGGAACCGATCCTGACCAAGGCCCGGACCTTCGAGGCACGCCATGAGAAGGCGGTGGACACCGAGCTGGGCGGCCAGGACACCCTGGGATCGTTCCTCCAGTGGATCGGCATCTACTGCACCTACGTCTACCCCCGCCTGAAGGAATCCGGGATCCACGACAACTCCATGATCAGCGCCATCACGTTCCTCATCTCCGAGTTCATCAACCTGCAGGAGAACGTGAGCCGCATGGCGGCCCTGCTCCTGGGCATCAAGGAGGCCTGCTCCTATGCGGCCGGCACGCCCGCGGAGGCCGGGACGGGCACGGGGGAACCCGGCGGGAGCGCGGAGGTGCGTCCCGGGACCGAACAGGGGATCGTCGAGGAGATCCTGGAAAAGCTGCGCGAGGAGTCGGCCTCGGGCGGGAAGCCAGGCGGTCCGAAGGAAGGCCCGCGCGCGGCGGACTGGGCGGCGGAAGCGGTCCGGCAGATCGCCGATGCCGCAGGCGGGGAGCGCCGGAAGGCGATGGAAGACTTCGCACGCGCGGCGGAGGAACGGGTCCGGACCGACCGCCGCGGGGCCGGAGAGACGCTGCAACGGATCCTGGCCGCGGAAAAACCCGGTTTCCAGGAAAGGGTCCGGTCCACGGCGCAGCGGATGCGGCAGGACCCGCAGGCCGCGCGCTCGGTGTTCCTCGCGAAGCTGGAGACATCCACCGGCGCGGGCGCAGTCCTGCTCGCCCGGCTCTACGTGCTCAGCTCGCTCGAGGCCCGCCTCGCGGCCGCGCCGCCTGCATAGTACTCCAGGGGCAGCCTGGAAGTACTATTGCGGCGCGTCCCGGCCGGGGCGATACTCCCGGCCAGAATGATCGCTTCCACAAGGAAACAACCGCCGGCCGTCCCCGTACTGCCGCTCTCGCCCCTGCGGACCGCGCACGGCAAGGGCCTCCTCGCCGTACTGTACCGCGACCGGTATCTGCTGGGGCTCTTCGCGATCCCGCTCGCCTATTACCTCATCTTCTGCTACTGGCCGATGTACGGGGTGCTCATCGCCTTCAAGGACTACAAGGTGGCCAAGGGCATCCTCGGAAGCCCCTGGGTCGGCCTCAAGCACTTCATCAACTTCCTCACGGATCCGTATTTCTGGAAGCTGGTGCGCAACACCCTCCTGCTCAACCTCCTGAGCCTCCTGTTCGGCTTCCCCGCGCCCATCCTCCTCGCGCTCCTGTTGAACGAGATCCCGCGCCCCCGCTACAAGGCCTTCGTGCAGACCGTCAGTTACCTGCCGCACTTCATCTCCACAGTCGTCGTGTGCGGCATGATCGTGAACATCCTGTCCACGGACGGGGTGGTCAACACCGTCCTCGCCCTCCTGGGCACGAAGCGGATCCCCTTCATGAACCGTCCGGAGTGGTTCCGCTTCATCTACGTGGTCTCCGGCATCTGGCAAGGGGTTGGATGGGGATCCATCATCTACCTTGCCGCCCTGACCGGCGTGAGCGTGGAGATCTACGAGGCGGCCATCATCGACGGGGCCAACCGGTTCCAGAGGATCCTGAACGTGAACCTGCCCTGCATCCTGCCGACCATCACGATCATGTTCATCCTCAATGTCGGCTCCATCCTCGGCGTCGCCTTCGAGAAGGTCCTCCTGCTCTACAACCCCATGACCTACGAGACCTCCGACGTGATCCAGACATTCATCTACCGCCGGGGGCTCCTGGACGTGGACTTCAGCTTCGCCACGGCGGTCGGCGTGTTCCAGTCGGCCATCGGACTCATCTTCCTGGCCACGACCAACGCGTTGAGCCGCAGGATCAGCGAGGTGAGCCTATGGTGAAGCGGAAGATGGGCCGCGCTGACCTGAAATCCCACATCGGCAACCGCGCGTTCGACGTCTGCAACATGGGCCTGATGGTCCTCTTCGTCCTGGTCACGCTGTATCCCTTCTATTACATCCTCATCGTCTCCGTAAGCGACGGCCTTGCCGTCATGCGCCAGGAGGTGATCCTCTGGCCCAAGGGCGTCAACCTGGCGTCCTACAGGATCATCTTCCAGGACCCCTACCTGGGGCAGGCCTTCGTCAACTCCGTCATCTACACGGTTCTCGGCACGGCCATCAACATGATCTGCACCGTCGCGGGCGCCTACCCCCTGTCCCGGAAGCATTTCGTGGCCCGCCGCTTCTTCACCGGGATCATCGTGTTCACCATGTTTTTCTCGGGCGGCCTGATCCCGCTGTATCTGGTGGTCATGCGCCTCGGCCTGTTGGACACCGTCTGGGCCATCGTGCTCCCGGGAGCCATCAGCACCTACAACCTCATCGTGATGCGGACCTTTTTCCAGAGCATCCCGGATTCCCTCTACGAGGCGGCCTTCCTGGACGGGGCCAATGACCTGCGCATCCTGCTCACGGTGGTCCTGCCCCTTTCGATGCCGATCCTGGCCACCATGATCCTCTTCTACGCCGTCGGGCACTGGAACAGCTTCTTCAACGCAGTGATCTACCTCAAGGAGAAGTCCAAATACCCCGCCCAGGTGTTCCTGCGCAACATCGTGGTCTCGGACCAGATGTCGGCCCAGAACGCGGCCATCGGATCGGGCGGCGACTTCCTGGCGGTCACCACGACGGTGAAATACGCCGTGATCATGGTGGTATCCATCCCCATCATCTGCATCTATCCCTTCCTGCAGCGCTACTTCGTGAAAGGGATCATGATCGGCTCCCTGAAGGGATGAGCGGATGCTTGAACAAGGCGAAAAGAGAGCCATGAGCGCTCTCCAAAAAAACGAAATGGAGGTACTGACATGAACAGGCGAAGCGTTGCGGCCGTAGGGCTGCTCCTGCTCTGCGGCGCCGTCACCGTGGTGACGGCAGGTGGAAAGTCGGAACCGGCCGCGGCGGCCGGCGGGTCGCCCATGGTCCTGAAGCTGATGCGCGGCGAGCACGCGGCCCAGGCATTCAAGACCGGCACGCCGGTGCTGGCGGAGATCGAGAAGAGGACGGGCGTGCGCCTCCAGGTAAGCGGGGTCCCCAGCGTCGACTGGTCCCAGAAGGTAAAGACCATGATGGCAACCGCGGACATTCCGGATCTCCTGATTCTCGACCAGACGGAGGCCAAGTCGTTCTTCGACAGCGGGATTTTCCTCTGCGTGAGCGACAACTACGACAAGGTGCCGAACGTCAAGAGACTCGTGGACGCCAATCCGCAGGCCAAGAAGATGTTCTCCGCCGATGGCAAGATGTACACGATCCCCCAGTTCGCCCGCGTGGGACTCACTCTGGCCCAGTACCCCATGATCCGCGAGGATCTGATGAAAAAGCATGGCCTCAAGTCTCCCGCCACCTTCCAGGAGCTATCTGACACCCTGCGCCAGCTGAAAAAGCTCTACCCCGACTCGTATCCCATGAGCTGCAGGTCGGGCAATGTGGTGCAGATGTTCTCCTACGCCATGGGCAGCGGCAACGGCATCTACTTCGACCAGGACAAGGGAAACCGGTGGACCTACGGTCCGGTCATGCCCGAGTACAAGGAGATGCTCGTCTACCTCAACGGGCTGTTCAAGGACGGCGTGCTCGACCCCGACTACCTGTCCAACAAGCAACAGCAGTGGCAGGAGCGCATGAGCACGGGGCGCTCGTTCTTCTCCTACGACAACCACACCTTCTTCCCGAACTTCACCAAGGCGCTCCAGAAGCAGGACCCCAATGCCGCCTTCGGCCCCATGCAGACATTCACGACCTCCAAGGGCATGCGGCGGTCGTGGCTGTACTCCAAGTATTGGACCTCGTCCTACGCCATAAGCGCCAAGGTGAAAGACCGCGGCGCGGTGCTCAAGTTCATGAACTGGCTCTATGGCGACGAGGGCGCCGACGTGACGAATTTCGGCGTCGAGGGAAGGGACTACACCAAGTCCGGCAATGAGATCACCATCGCGCCCGCCCTGGCCCAGAAACATTCGGCGGACGCGGACCCCTGGCGCGGCTACATGTCTGACATCGGCGCGGGGCTCCTGGCCGTCGCCGGATACGTGGATGAGCGCACGCAGTTCGCCTATTTGAGCGCCCGCGAGAAGGCGGTCGTCGATACCATCAATCAGGACCCGGGCATGCGGAGCTTCATGTTCACGCCCGTTTTCAACCAGACGGAACTCGACCAGCTGAAGAACCTCCAGACGAAACTCGACACGACCGTCGGCGAGGCGGCGCACCAGTTCATCATGGGCGAGAAGCCCCTCGCTGACTTCGACTCCTGGGCGGCTTCCATCATCGCCGCCGGGAAGGTGCAGGAGCTGGAAAAGATCTACAACGAAGCCGAGGCTAGGACCAAGTAGGGTAATGCGCCCGAAAGGCCTCCCGGGAACGGGGGATCCGCCTTCGGGCGGATCTCCCCCATCGACGGGGAAGGAGCACGGATGATACCGGAACAGCGGCAGTACGCGAACTCTTGGGGCATGCGTTTCATGCGGATCGAGGCGGGAGGGTTCCTGATGGGCGATGCGGAAGGCGACCTCGACGAGAGGCCTGCGCATGCCGTGAGAATCACGGAACCCTTCATGATGGCGGTCACGCCCGTGACCAATGCCCAGTACGAACGCTTCGATCCGTCCCACCGCATGCGGCGCGGCGAGCAGGGATTCGCGCACGCCGACGAGGAGCCCGTCCTGTTCGTGAGCTGGGAGGATGCCACGGCCTTCTGCGACTGGCTCGCCGCGAAGGAAGGGCTGCCCTACCGCCTGCCCACGGAAGCGGAGTGGGAGTATGCATGCCGTGCCGGAGGAAAGACCCCCTACTGGACCGGGGAAGCGCTCCCTCCGGCCTTCCACCGCAACCAGGTATTGAGCTGGCATCCCGATCCGGACCGCCGTCAGCCGGGATCCGTGGTGACGCTGGAGGTCGGGACGACGCCCGCGAACCCCTGGGGCCTCAAGGACATGCATGGCCTCGTGGAGGAATGGTGCCGTGATTGGTACGGGCCCTACGAAGCTGGAGACGCCTCCGACCCGGTGGGGCGCGAGGACGGCGAGTTCCGCGTCACCCGCGGCGGCAGCCATTCCACGGAGCTGCGGGACCTCCGCTCCGCGAGCCGAATGGCCGCGCTTCCCGGGGAATGCAGCTGGTACATCGGATTCCGGGTCGTCATCGGGCCGGAACCCAAAGGGGTCACCCTGCCGGTCCCCGCGCCGGAGCGGAACCAATGCGCGGTCGTACAGTCCGACCCCGCCGATGTCGCGAAGGGACCCGACCCGGCCGTCCCGTTCTTCGCCCCGCCGCGCCATTTCGTACGCCTCATTCCAAGCAGGCAGGGCCCGTTTTTCCACCACAACCACGTCCCTGCGCTCTGCGAATGCCCGAACGGCGACCTCCTGGCGATCTGGTTCACCTGTGAGACGGAGGCGGGCCGCGAGATGCGGATCGTCGGCGCAAGGCTCCGCCATGGCTCCCTCGAGTGGGACGAGGCATCCCCGTTCTGGGTCCCGCCGGACAGGAACACCACGGGATCCGCCTTGTTCGTGGGCCCCGACGGGACGATCTTCCATTGGAACGGCATGGGTGCGGCCGGCACGTGGGGCAATCTCGTGCTGATCCAGCGGGTCTCCAGGGACAACGGCGCCACCTGGTCCAGGCCGCGCATCGTCCAGGCAGTGCACGGCCTACGCCACATGCCCATCGCTTGCCCGATCCGGCACTCCTCCGGTGCCCTGGTGCTGCCCTGCGACGCGGTCACCGTCAGCCAGGGCGGGACCGCGCTCCAGGTCAGCCGCGACGGGGGAGAGAGTTGGGCCGATGCGGGGGGAACCGCGGCCGGGATCCACGCGTGCATCGTGGAGCTGCGCGACGGGTCCATCATGGCGCTCGGACGCGGGGATTCGATCGGCGGAAGGATGCCCAGGAGCGTCTCGACGGATCTCGGCAGGACGTGGCGATACTCCGCGAGTGAGTTCGACACCATCAGCGGCGGACAGCGCGGAATCCTGCTCCGGCTCCGGGAAGGTCCGCTCTTCTTCGCCTGCTTCAGCCGCGCCCTGGTCTACCGGGATGCCGCAGGCACGGAGCGAGTCGGCCGCGGCCTCTTCGGCGCGCTCTCCTACGACGAAGGCGAGAGCTGGCCGGTGAAGAAGCTCATAACGGACAGCGGACCGGCGCGCCTCCTGGACGGCGGCGCCTGGACCGGTTCCTTCACCATGGGCCCGGACCTCGCGGAGCCCAAGGGATACCTCACGGCGGTCCAGGCCCGCAATGGCCTGATCCACCTGGTGAGCAGCGCCCAGCACTACGCCTTCAATGCCGCCTGGCTGACACTGCCCCCGCCGCCCCTGCCCATGCGCGCCGCGGGGACCTGAAAGGGGGCGGCGCCCCCCTGTTCCCGCATCACCGCAGCGGGCCGCGCTCGTGGAAGCCCCAACCCTGGTACAGGTCGTCGAATCCCGAGAGGTGCCAGGGTTGGCGGCGGGCCACGGCGGTCCCGCCGCGGTCCAGGCAGTGCTGCACGGGGCTCCCGTCGAAGTGGTCCGCGCGCACCGGCAGGGGCAGGGGATCCTCCGAGCTGAAGGCCCAGTCCAGGAGCAGGTCCTTGAGGCGCCGCTTGACCGGACCGCCTTCCATGGCATCCCAAAGGTTCTCCTGCTCCCGCGGATCCTCCTGCAGGTCGTAGAGCTCCCCATAGGGCTTTCCGGGGTAGTAGACCATCTTGTAGCGGTCGTGCCGGATCATGCGCCCGAAGTAGTTGCCCGAGAACGCCGCCTCCCGTCCCCGGGCCCCCGGCCGGTTCTCCAGGAGCGGGATCAAGCTCCGGCCCTGGTTGCCCGGCCCCGGGTCCGTGCTGCCGAGCCCGCAGAAGGTGGGGAACAGGTCGATCCACTCCGTGAGGTCGGCGACACGCCGCGCCGGGAACCGTTTCGGCGCATGCACGATGAGGGGAACCCGTACGCTCTGCTCGTAGAACGCCTGTTTGAACACCAGCCCATGGTCCCCCATGAGTTCCCCATGGTCGGAGGAGTAGACCAGGACGGTATCCTCGTAGAGGCCCCGCTCCTTCAGAACCTCCACGATCTTGCCGATCCAGTCGTCGATCAGCGTGCACGTGCCGTAGTAGAAGGCGTTCATGCGGCGCAGGACCTCCTCGGGGATCCGGTCGGTGCTGTACGGCCACTTCAGGCGCCGGTTGATGTACTCGTAGGCCTCCCGTGGCTTGCGCTCCAGCTCGCCCTCGGTAAGGTTGCGCGCCGGGAACTCGGAGCGCGCGTACAGCGCCTCATAAGGCGCCGGCGGGTCGAAGGGATTGTGGGGGCTGAGGAAGGAAGCGAACAGGCAGAAGGGCCCCTCCACGCGCCTCAGATACTCGCAAACGGACCTCCCGACAAAGCTGTCGATGTGCAGGGGCGCATCCACCTTGGACGGCACCGCCGTGCAGTTCCCGAGATACTCGGCGCCCGACATGTCGTACAGGCGGTGCCTGTCCCATCCGTGCGCCAGGAGGAAACCCTGGTAGTCGTCCGGGCAGTCGGTATGGAACTTGGCCTCGGCGATGATGCGCCCGTCGAACCCGAACGTGTCGTACCAGGGCGTCAGGTGCATCTTCCCGATCATGGCCGTCCCGTAGCCGCTACGGCCCAGCAGGTGGCCGAAGCTCACCTCCCCCGGACGCGGAGCGTACCAGTTCGCACGCACTCTGTGGGCGTGAGGATAGCGGCCCGTGAGCACGCTGTAGCGCGATGGGCAGCACAATGGATTCTGCACATAGCAGTTGTCGAAGACCACCCCCTCGCGGGCCAACCGGTCCAGGTGGGGCGTCACCGGCAAGGGGCTTCCATAACAGCCCATCGCATCGGGCCGATGCTGATCGGAGATCAGGAACAGGATGTTCGGACGTGTGCCCATTGGCTCTCCTCCTGTCGATCGTGGCCACCCCGGAGGTGGAACGCCCGATCGCGGCGCCCCGGCGCCTGCGATGCGGCAGGGCGACGGACAAGTATCCAGCCCCGCCCGGCGGCGCGCAATAGTACTGTCGTTATGATCCTGAAGTACCGGACCGATCCAGCCCACGGGCGGCCGTCAGGCCCCCGTGACGGGCCCAGGCTCCTTGCGCATCCGCTTCTTCACAAGCCGGATGGCGTGGATGCGGTCGGCAACTCCGAGTTTCGCGTAGATGGTGCTCGTGTAGTTCTTCACGGTCTGTTCCGAGATGGCGAGTTTTTCTCCGATCTCAAAATTGTCGTAGGACTGCATGATGAGCTCGAGCACCTCGGCCTCTCGAGGGCTGAGAGTCGGGTACATCGAGGCGATCGGGTCCGCCTGAGGCTCCCCGGCGAAGGACCTCCCGGCCTCATCCGCAAGCCTTCCTCCGACGCTCGGACCGAAGAGGAAGATGCCAGCGTGCGCCATCCTGATGGCACCCACGAGCTCATCGGGCTGGATGTCCTTGATGAGGTACCCATGGGCCCCGTCCACCAGAGCCTGCCGCACGTAGTCCGTGTCGTCGAAGGTCGTGAGCATGATGACGCGGACCTCCGGATGCCTGCCATGGATGATGCGCGTCGCGGCCACTCCGTCCATGCCCGGCATGCGGACGTCCATGAGAACGACGTCGGGGTGGAGACGCTCCACGAGGTCCACGGCTTCCCCGCCGTCATTGGCCGTGCCCACCACTTCGATCTGCTTCCTGCTCGATCGCTCTATGACGATCCGCATGCTGGAAGCGAACAGCTTCTGGTCGTCCACGATGAGCACGCTAATGGGCTTCGCCATGGAGGCCCTCCTTCCCGGCGATCGGAATCGCGGCGCTCAGCTCGAAGCCGTCCGCCACGTTGCGGGCGGTAAAGGTGCCGTCCAGCGCCGCGAGGCGTTCCCGCATCCCGAGCAGGCCGATGCCTTCCTTGACCTCCGGGGCGCCGCCGCCGTTGTCAGTCACCGAAATGTGCAGAACCCCGCCCTCGATGCGGGACTGGATGCGTACGACGGTGGCCCGGCCGTGGCGGAAGGAGTTGGTCAGGCCCTCCTGCACCAGGCGGTACAGGGCGCGGTCCATCGGCTCCCCCATGGTCCAGGGGAGGTTGCCGAAGTTGCAGTCGACCTGCAGGCCCGTGGCCGTGCCGAAGGCCCTGGCCAGGCGGGCCACGGCCCCCAGACCTCGGCGCCCCGTGTCCTCAGGAAGGGTGCGCAGCTGGTAGAGGATGGTGCGCGTATCCTGAAGATGGCACTCCGCGTTTTCCTTCGCGTCCTTGAGGATCGCGATCATCCGCTCCCGGTCCTCCCGGGCCTCCTCCTCCGTCGCTGCGTCCGAGGTTGCCAGAAGCAGTGCCGCGTTGATCGTCATGATCGTATTGGTGAGCGAGTAGCCAAGGCTGTCATGGAGCTCGCGGGTGATCCGCATCCGCTCCTTCTCGGCGGACTGGCTTTCGGCCGAGGCTGCCAGAGTCTGGAGATCCAGATTGGCCTTCACGATCCTGGAGAAGGCGTCCTCGTAGCCGGCCGCCTGACGCTCGCGTTCGGCCAGGCGTTCCCGGTAACCGACAAGAAGCCGGGCGGCCGCGTACAGGAACAGGGCTCCGCAGGCGGTCACCAGGGCATGGAAGACCTTCTCGGGCCCGATCCACGGGCCCAACGGACGCAGGTCCGCCCAGAGGAAGACGGTGCACGTTCCGACGGCCACGCCATGCACGATCTTCCAGTCCTCCGCGTACAGGGCCAATCCGCTCAAGAAGGGCGCGAGGGCCAGGACCTCCACGCCAGGCACCCTTCCACCCAGGATGAAGGCCAGGGCGACGAGGTCTATCAGATGGAGTGATTCCGCGACGCTGAAGTGGAATCGCTTCCTGACAAGGGCTGCCGTCAGGGATGCGCCCCAGGCGATGCAGGAGGCTACGACCGCCTCGAAGGGGAACGTGAGAGCCCGGCCATAAAGCAGGATGCCCCCCAGGGCTCCGGCATGGCAGACGGACGTCAGGAAGCAGAATGCCCAGGTGATCTTCGGGACGCCCGCGTCGGAATACGACACCTCACCTCTTCAGCAGTTCCGTGATCTCCCGGCAGCGGCGTTCCGCCGTGGCCGCGTCGCGCGCTTCCAGGCGCAGACGCAGGAGAGGCTCCGTGTTGCTGGGCCTCACATTGAACCAGAAGTCCGGGAACTCCACGGACAGGCCGTCCAGCCGCTCGATCTTCCCGTCGCCGTACTTCCGCTCGATGCGCCGCAGGGCCGCGTTCTTGTCCGAGACCTCCAGGTTGGTCTCCGGGGACTGTGCATAACGGGAGCGCAGGGGCTCCACGAGGGTGGAAAGCCTTTCCTTGCGTCGGGCAAGCAGACGCAGCAGGAGCACCAGGGCATAGGCGGCGGACTCGGTGTAGTAGGTGTCCGTCACCTTGAAATACACGTGACCGGACGTTTCCGCCCCGAAAAGGGCGCCGCGGGCCACCATGGCGTCGTAGAGGAAGGTGTAGCCGACCTTGGAGACCACGGGCTTCCCGCCCAGGGCGGCGATGCGCTCCGGCAGCACGCGGGAGGAGATGAGGTCATAGACGATGGCGCAGCCCGGCGTGCGGCGGATCAACTCTTCCGCGATGAGGCAGGAGAGGAAGTAGTTTTCGATCGAACGGCCGTTCTCGTCGATGAAGAGGATCCTGTCCCCGTCGCCGTCAAGAACCACTCCCAGGTCGGCCTTCGTCCTGAGGACCTCCTCGGCTGCCTGTTTCCTGCTCTCCTCCTTCAGGGGATTGGGGTCGTGATGGGGGAAGCTCCCGTCCGGATCCGCATTGAGCACCGTGGCCTGGATTCCCAGACGGCCGGCCAACTGCTGGAAGATGCGGCCCGCGCTGCCATTGGAGGCATCCACGACGATCCGAAGGCCCAATTTCTCCCCCTGGAGCTGCGAGGAGATGAAATCCAGGTATTCCACCAGGCTGTCGGCCTGCTGAAAACCGTCGGCCAGGCGCGAAGGAGGAGCCGGCATGCGTGCCGTCAGGGGTTCCACGTCCTTCAGGCCCTTGTCATAGCTGATCGAGCCGCCCTTGGCGTCGAAGACCTTGAAACCGTGGTATTGGGGCGGGTTATGGGAGGCCGTGACCATGACTCCCGCCTCGAATCCACGATGGATCTGCGTGTAATGGAGCTGGGGCGTGCTCACGAGGCCGATCCCCGTGACCTGCTTCCCCTCGTCCAGGAGACCGGCGATCAGGGACCGGTACAATGCCGGGGAATGCGTGCGGGCATCGTGTCCCACCAGGAATCTGGGAGCGCCCATGTGGAGGGACAGGGCCCTTCCCAGGCGGTAGGCCAGGGATTCGTCGATTTCCGAGGGGTAGACCCCCCTTACATCGTAGGTTTTGAACACGCTCATGCGCGAAAAGTAGCATGGAAGCGCGGTGTTGACAAGCAACATGGCTGAGGATACCCTTGCCCCGCCTTGCAGACTTGGTGGTCTTGAGAGCTTGAAAACACCGCGCTTGGTCTTGGCGCCGTCGATACATGCCCGATCGCCCATACAGGCACCGCGATGCGGGAGGGATCCCGGAGGAAAGGAGAAGGGGACCAGGGGATGGGACCGACGCTTATCGGGCTCTTACAGGAATCCGTAGTAAAATACGCATCCCTTTCGGCCCTCAAGACGAGAAACGCGGACGGGAGCTTCCTCACCGTCACCTACGCGGAGCTGTATGCCCAGGTCAAGGAATTGGGAACCGGCCTCACCGCGATCGGCCTTCAGAGCGGCAGGCACGTGGCCCTCGTGTCCGAAAACGGCCCCAAGTGGCTCATTTCCGATCTCGCCGTGCTGGGGTGCGGCGCCGTCGACGTGCCGTTAAGCTCCCGTTTGAGCGATCGGGAGATGGAATACATCCTGGCGCACAGCGACTGCGAGATCGCCATCCTGGAAAACGCGGACGTCTTCCAGAGGATCTCCACCTTCCGGCGCCACCTTCCGCGACTGCGCCGCTACATCCTCCTGGATACCCAGGGGGCAAAACCGCATGCATCGGGGGATTCCTTCCGCATCCAGATCTACACCTGGGAAGAGGTGCGCAAGAAGGGCAGATCCCGCATGGAACGGGGGGACCGCGAGTTCGACCTGCGCGCCGCCGCGGTCCAGCCGCAGGATCTGGCGACGATCGTCTACACCTCGGGAACCACCGGCCGGCCCAAGGGGGTCATGCTCACCCACGGCGGCATCATGCATGACGTCACGGGCATCCGCAACGGCATCAATCCGGCCCCGGGGCTGACCTGGCTTTCCGTGCTCCCGGTCTGGCATTCCTTCGAGCGGGTCGTGGAATACTGCAGCATCCATTATGGGGACACCATCGCCTATTCCCAGCCCTCGGAATGGAAGATCTTCGACGACCTGAAGGTCCTGCGGCCCAACTTCCTCGTCATGGTGCCGTCGCTGCTGGAAGGCATCGAGAAGAGCCTTGAAAAGAGGCTCAATGCCTTCCAGCTGATCCTGGTCCGTTTCGAGAAGTTCTCCGCGGTCTTCTCCCGCTTCGTGGCCGGGCATTACCCCCGGTTCAAGAAGGAGGAGAGGCTGCTCGAGATCTTCGCCGCCATCCTGCCTCTGGTCCTCCTGTCCCCCGTGAAGATCGTCTCCGCGCTGTTCCTGAAACGGAAGGTGAAGACCATCCTGGGAGGGAACCTGCGCTTCATCGTCTGCGGCGGATCCCCCCTGCCGGTCTATCTGGACCGGTTCTTCGCCGCCATCGGCGTGGATCTGCTGGAGGGCTACGGCCTGACGGAAACCTCGGGCATCGTGAGCGTCCGCAGCGAGAAAGCCCCCGTGCTCGGCAGCGCGGGCAGGCCCCTTCCCGACGTGGAGATCCGCATCGTGGACGACGAGGGCCGCGACCTGCCTCCGGGGGAGAAGGGCGACATCCTGGTCAAGGGGCCGCAGCTCATGCGGGGTTACTACAAGGACCCCCAGGGAAGCCGGGAGGCCTTCTCGCCGGAAGGCTGGCTGTGCACCGGGGACAGCGGGATGCTCACCATCGACGGCAACCTCATCGTCACGGGGCGAAGACGCCACGCGCTCGTCCTGCGCAGCGGGGAACGGGTGGAGCCGGAACCGGTGGAAACGGCCATCCAGGAGTCGCCCTTCGTGCAGGAGGCGATGGCCGTAGGGGATCGGCGGGAATCCCTGGCGCTGCTGATCGTGCCCCACATCGACAATCTGAAGCGCTTCGCGGCGGCCCGCCGCATCCGCTATCTCGACGACAGGGAACTGGTGGAAAACCAGGCGGTCCGCAGGCTCTACGAGGAGGAGATCTCCTCGCGCCTGGCCGGATACGGACTCACCCTTCCCTCCCCCCTGCGTTTCGCGGTCCTGCCCGTGCAGTTCGAGGTGGGCCGGGAACTCACGCGCACCATGAGCAAGCGCCGGGAGGTGATCCTGCGCATGTACGCGCGGACCGTGGAGAAACTCTACCGGGACAAGGGCCGCTGAAGGGATCCGCCCCGGCTCAGGAGCCCAACTCTCCGGCGATCCGTTCCCATTCCTCCATGAGCCCGGCGTGCCGTTTTACGTTGTCCGCGAGGTCCTTCTTCAGGGTCCTCATCCTTTCCCCGTCCGCCCAGGTCTCCGGCCTTGCAAGCAGCTCCTCCAGTTCCCGGCGGCGGCCCTCCGCCTCCCCGATGGAGGCGAGGACCGCCTCCTCCTCCCTCTGGAGGGAGCGCTGGCGGGCCTTCTGCCTCTTGTCCTCCAGCCTGTCCGTCTGGACCTTGGAGGGCCCCTTGCGGTCCTCCGGCCCGGCCTCCCCGCCTTCCGCGGCCCCCTCCCGTTCCGCCGCGGCGGAACGCCACAGGAAATGGGGGTAGTCCGAGGGATGGAACGCGCCGCGGCCGTCGCGCAGCTCCAGGACGCAGTCGGCAAGGTTCTCTATGAAATGCCTGTCGTGGGAGACGAACAACACAGTACCGGGGAAATCCTTGAGGTTGGCGAGGAGCACGTCCTTGGAGGCGATGTCCAGGTGGTTGGTGGGCTCGTCCAGGATAAGGATGTTGGCCGGGTGGAGGAGCAGCTTGAGGAGTACCACGCGGCTCTTCTCCCCGCCGCTCAGCACGGAGACCGGCTTGTAGACGTCGTCCCCGCGGAAAAGGAAGGAGCCCAGCATGGTGCGCATCTGGGGGATGAGGTCCGTGGGGGCCGACTCCTCCAGCTCCTCCAGGACGGTGTGGCCCGAGGTCCAGGCGTCCGCGTTCTCCTGGGAATAGAAGGCGAGCTCGGCGCCCGCGCCCCAGCGCACCTCCCCGGCGTCCTGGCCCTCGGTGCCGGAGAGGATCCTGAGGAGCGTTGATTTTCCCGCCCCGTTGGGCCCGACCACGGCCAGCTTCCGGCCGTGCGGCAGCTCCAGGTCCAGGCCCGAGAAGACGGATCTTTCCCCGTAGGATTTGGCCAGGCCGGAGAGGATGAGCGCCCATCGCCCGCAGTGGGGGGGCGCCGGGAAGCGGAAGCGCATGCTGGGAGCCACGGGCGGCACCTCGATGCGCGGGAGCTTCTCCAGGTATTTCACCCGCGACTGGACCATCGCCGCCTTGGAGGCGTTGTAGCGGAAACGGCGGATGAAGGCCTCCACGCGGGAGATCTCCTCCTGCTGCCTGCGGTAGCGCTCCAGGATCTCCTCGAGCTGCTTGGCGCGCACGGCCTCGTACTGGCTGAAGGTGCCCGAGAACACGGACACGCGCGCCATGTAGATCTCCGCCACGGAGCGCACCACGGAATCGAGGAAAAACCGGTCGTGGGAGACCACCAGGACCCCGCCCCCGTACTCGGCGAGGAAGCCCTCCAGCCACGTGCGGGCCTCGAGGTCCAGGTAGTTCGTCGGCTCGTCCAGCAGGAGGATGTCGGGCACCTCGAGGAGGGCTTTGGCCAGCGCGATGCGCATCTGCCATCCGGAGGAGAAGACCGAGGTTTCCCGCAGGCGGTCCTCCCGGGAGAATCCCAGGCCGGTGAGGACACGGTCCATGGCCTCCTCGCGGGCCCAGTATCCGCATTGGGAAAGCGCCTCGGAAAGCTCGTGGTGCCTGGCGAGGAGCGTCTCCGTCTCCCTGGTCCCCTCCGTGGCGGCGGAAAGCCGCTCCTCCAGCGCGCGGATCTCCGTAAGCAGCGATTCCCCGTAGGAAAAGGCCGTTTCCGCCTCCGCAAGGAGCGTGCGGCCTTCATGGGTCACCCCCGTCTGGGGCACGTAGGCCACGCGGACGCCCTTCTCCCAGATCACGGAGCCCGTGTCGGGCTTCGTCTGGCGGGCGAGCATCCGCATCAGAGTGGTCTTGCCGGAACCGTTGGGTCCGACCAGGGCCGTCCGCTGCCCCGCGGCCACCGTCAGGTTCACCGCATCCAGGACCGTCCGCTCCCCGAAGGCCACGGTGACGGCCGCCAGGCTTACGGAGGGCATCAGTCGCCTTCCCGGCTGAAGAAGATGATCGTGGGGGAAACGGGCGGACGGCGCACGTCCATGTCGACGAGGCTGCTCCTGTCCATGGAGGTGAGCTGGATGCCTCCCGCCTTCTCGACGTACAGGAAGCAGACGGGCTCCTGGTCGGGATCGTCGAAGTCGAACGCGACGACTCCCTGATAGGCCTCGGAGAGCGCCTTCGAGAGCCAATAGGGGAAGTCCACGGAGCCACTGCCCGCCACGCCGCGGCGCACCAGGCCGGGAACGATCCGCTCGAAGCCGTCCCAGCGGAAGCGCATCCCGTCCTCCAGGCGGATGGTCCCGTAGGCGCTGGACCTCCACGTGGCACCCTTGGAACGGAATTCGTCGTAAAGGGCCCTCCGCCTGGCTTTCTCCGCCTCGATGAGGATGGCCACGTTGCCGCTCACCATCGTATAGACCGCGTTGGTCATCTGATCCTTGTGGCGGTACGAGAGCGTGATCCTGTCCTCCCCCTCCATCGCCACGCGCAGCTCCGTGCCGGCGAAGATGTAGGTGCTGCCCGCCTTCTCCACCTTCTCGTAGCGGAAGAGGACCGTTTCCTTGGGCAGCACGAGCCGCAGCTGCTTCCTGTCGGGTTCCGGGAACAGGCCGATGTCCTCGCGGAAACGGGCCAGGTCGATGCGGTTCCTGTCGATCATGCTCGAGAAGTAGTCCGGCCTCCAGACATTGCCCAGGAGCCTCTCGAGGGTCGGGTCCTGGGCGAGGAGGCGTTGCGTCTCGGCGGCGGGGTCCGCGGAGCCGCTGAAGACCTTCAGGTAATGGCCGAAGCAGAACCCGACGGTCCCGTCTTCCGTGACCAGCTCGTACCAGTAGTCCTCGTAGGATCCCGCCTTGTCCTTCTCCTCGGTGCGGGAGACGACCTTCACGAGCTCTCCATAGCGGAGCTTGTAGACGATCTGCGCCTCGGAATTGGGTTTCTCCCGCATCGGCAGGGGCGGGGAATCCTCCTTGCGCGAGAAGGCGTAGGTGGTGAGGTAGGAGCCGTAGGAGGCCGCGAACCGCGTCGCCTCGTCCCGCTTGAGGAAGAAGCGGACCTTCCCCGCGGGGATCTCGCGCGGCGTGCGGTCCCCCGAGGCGCGCACCAGATAGGTGGCGACGGCACCCTGCGACTGTCCGGAGACCGTCAGGAGCGCCCCGGTGGCGAAGGGACCGGAGGGGTCCCCGGAAAGAAGCACGCCGTATCCCAGCGGTGCCTTGGCGCAGGAGGCGAGAAGAAGGGGAAGAAGGACCGCGACGGCCCGGGAGAGTCCCGAGGAGGCGCTTGCGGAGCGGCGCGCGGCCGGGTATTTTAGGAGCGTCATTGCAGGGCATACAGTAGCGGAGCGGCGGACCGCGATGCAAGTAGGTCCCGGCCGCCCGGGAAGGAACGACATGGACGGGAATGCACGGATCCGGGCGCGGATCGAGGGCATGAGGGACCGGATGGTCGCGCTGCAACGGGACCTCACCGCGGTCCCGGCGCTGGGACCGCAGAACGGCGGCCAGGGGGAATGGGATAAGGCGCAGGTGCTCCTGCGCTGGCTCCGCGACCTCGGCTTCCCGGAGGCGGAGGTGCTTTCCTCCCCGGACCCGCGCGTGCGCCGCGGCCTGCGGCCGAACATCGTGGTGGACGCGGGCCGTCCCGGCGCCGCGGGTGGCGCCCTCTGGATCATGACGCACCTGGACATCGTCCCGCCGGGGGAGGCCTCCCTTTGGACGGGGGATCCCTACCTCATGCGGGAGGAGGGGGACCGCCTGATCGGCCGCGGGGTGGAGGACAACCAGCAGGGCATGGTGGCCTCGATCGCCGCCGCGCTGGCGCTCCGGGAGCTTTCCATAGCGCCCGCCCGGCCCGTGAAGCTCCTGTTCGTCGCCGACGAGGAGACGGGATCCGATCACGGCATCCGGTACCTGCTCGGGGCCCACGACCTGTTCTCACCCGGCGACCACGCGCTGGTGCCGGACTCCGGAAGCGCCGACGGGACGGAGGTGGAGATCGCGGAGAAGAGCCTCCTGTGGCTCAAGGTGGCCACGCGGGGGAAGCAGTGCCACGCCTCCACGCCGGGCAAGGGGGCCAACGCCTTCGTGGCCGCCTCCCATCTGGTGATGGGCATCCACGGCCTGAACGCGAAGTTCACCACGGCAGATCCCCTCTTCGACCCGCCCGTCACCACGATCTGCCCCACGCGCAAGGATGCCAATGTCCCCAACATCAACACCATCCCGGGGGAGGACGCCTTCTACGTGGACTGCAGGATCCTGCCCTCGCTGCCGCCCGCGGAGGTGCTCTCCGCGATCCGGGAGCTGGCGGGGAAAACGGAGGGGGAGTTCGGCGTGACGGTGGACATCGGGACGGTGCAGGCCAACTCCTCGCCCCCCACTCCGGCGGACGCCCCGATCGTGAAGCGCCTCACGGCGGCGATCCGGGAGGTCTACGGCGTCTCGGCGCGCACCATCGGCATCGGGGGCGGCACGGTGGGCGCCTTCCTGAGGCAGAAGGGCATCGACACTGTCGTCTGGTCCCGGCTGCGGGAAACCGCCCACATGCCCGACGAGAGCTGCTCGGTCTCCAACATGATCGGGGACGCCTGCGTCATGGCCGCCCTGATGTTGTAGGGGAGGCCGGCAAGGATGGGTTAGGTTCTGTGACATAATAACATAGACACATTCTATCTTCGCTTGATGGTGTAATTCCATTCACCATGAAATTCATGCGGCTCCAGCGCGATCTTGCTTAGTTCCTCTTCGGAAACCTTGATAC
>Ga0153915_10000038_pt1 | contig 122990 bp, 118 predicted proteins | sample Opewatmetagenome_2_FD_107003 | JGI IMG/M metagenome (GOLD analysis project Ga0153915, IMG submission 107003) | Freshwater wetland microbial communities from Ohio, USA - Open water 3 Core 3 Depth 3 metaG | ecosystem: Environmental > Aquatic > Freshwater > Wetlands | place: USA: Ohio, Lake... | reverse complement strand
CCCTTGTGATATATATCAGTGATAACTTTAAATAGTTATCACATATAAGTGATAACTATGGGTTGGTCTGAGATCCCGGAAGATGTAGAAGATGTCATCCGCAACGAGTTGGGGCTCTCACGGGATGCAAAGAATGTTGATCCGGGTGTTCTCTATGATTCGTTGGATGTTGCCCTTCCAATACGTCCGGATCTCGTTTTTCAGGAAAGTGGGAAGTTATTTTTCGTTGAGATAAAAGGAACGAGGGTAACCCTCGATACGATTGGACGAATGATCCTCCAGAGAGAACTCTGGCAGAAAGAACCTGGCAGGCCCGATATCCAGTTGGTACTCGCTGCAAAGACCATAAATGTCCGGGAGGAATCAATTGCACGAGACCTTGACATCCGGGTAATAAAAATCCCCTGGGCCATCAGTACACCAAAAAATCAGGATTACAAATCAACAGCAATGCGCATCAGTTCCGAAAAGTCCTGGAGAGTTGTTACGAGATTGCTCAAGGAAAAGAGTACCTCTATCAGGCAACTTGCACTCAGGGAGAACGTATCGTATGCCTGGACTCACAAAGTCATCGAAAATTTACGTGAGCAGAATGTTGTCAAAAAAGATGGTGGATTTGTAGGTATATCAGACGTTAAAAATCTCCTTAATGGTGTTGCATGGGAACGTCCCATGAAAAATTTAGAGGTGGGGGAGATCCCCCTCAGTTTCTCAGGCACACATTCCGCTGCCCAGGAGATAACACGGGCTCTCAAAGAGCAAAAAATAAAATTCGCGTTTACTGCCTATACCTCTGGAGGACTTTATACCTCATATGCAGTGCGACAGGATGCCGTTTTCATCTACCTTGAAAAGGAGTCAATCGACCAGTTTAAAGAAAATTTTGGCTCAAATAACGAGGACTCCATTCGTGCTGTGATTTATTCCCCGGACCGGGATGTATTCTCCGATGTCCATGAGAGAGAGGCCATTGTTATTACCTCTCCGGCCCAGACCCTGCTTGACTTGGCCGGACTCGGATATAGTGCCATGGACCTGACAAAAGTAATGGTTGAGATGTATGCCGGATTATGAATTAAGTCAGGAAATCATCGGGATATCCGGTCAGGAACTCCGAAAAATCGGAGAATGGAATGGAAGTCCTGATGACGTGTCACCCTTTCCATCACTTGTACTTATCGGGGGTTGGGCGGTAGACGCATACAATCCATATCTGGGTTCTGTTGATATCGATCTCGTTACCAACAGCGATACCCGTCATAGTCTGATGTATCACCTCCAGAGACATGAAGGCTACAAATACGATGATCTTTACCCTTTTGGGAAAACCGTTCTCAAAGTTACACCCTACGGAACCATTATTCTCGATTTTATATCCCGGAATAAATCGTATCCCTTTGAAGGACATCCGGAAATTCCCTTCTCTTTTGAGACTCTATCCGGAAATACCGTACTCATGCGTGTCCGGGGAGGGTCCGAAATTGCCGTGCCTAATCGCGCCATGCTGGTTTTTTTGAAACTAAAAGCAGCATGGGATCGGAATTACCGGATTGAACACGGAAATCCTTTCATCAGTGAAGATCGTGAGCGATTAAAATTGATCAAGGATTGTGCTGATATTCTCGCTCTTATTGATCCTCGTTCCGGCGGCCGTGAAATCGATCTGGAAATACTCGGCCGTGAAGTCTCCCGATATAAATTTGTTAAAGATGTACTTAACCAGATTCCAGCGATCGATCCTGCACGAGAACGTTACAGGCGGATGGACTCGCGGGAAATTCGGACTGTTTGCAACGATTTAATCTCAATTATTTAATCTATATCCTGCTTTTACTTCCCTCACATCAGGCCTCCGGCGTATTGTGCCACAACGATTAGCAGTCGGGGATATCGTTACTTCTCCCGCTCTTTTTCTTATCTTCACGTTTTCACGCTTACATCTTCCATCGCAGGGAACATTTTTGTTCCTGAAAAATTCCAATAGATTTTCCTCTAATTGCTCAAAATCGGAAAATTTCGCCCCCGTTTCTCAAAAAACAGCGCTCCATAATCAAAGCCCATACTCTCATACGTCCTATATCTGTATGTCAAAGGAACCGGCGACCCGGGAGAAAAATCCTTCCGGCCCGGGAGGTTTGCGCAAACTTCCCGGAACATTAAAAAAAAGGAGAAAAAAACATGGCAGATTTCGTACAGAAAACAACCGTAAAGACCGCGGTCCGCGAACTCGCGAACCCGATCGCAGATGTATCGACATTCAACACCATCGTCCAGTCCGTCATCACGGACAACCCGTTCGGCTGCGTTGCCTACACGGAGAGCGGTGTGACCCACCAGCCGGTGGAGAAGACCAAGGAGACCTACGTGGCAAAGATCGTGTACCAGAACGACGATGCCAAAACGATTGGCAGCGACTCGCTGAAGTTCAACACGATCGCCGGGTTCAATGCCGGCCCCACCGCACTCCTCGCGGACACGCCCTTCATCACATCCCACGGGGGTGAGGCAGTCCGGGACAGCGAGAACGAGAGCTTCTCCACGACCCTGAAGTGCCGGGACCCGAATGGTGAGATCTACCTGGTCACCCTGAGCCGGAAGAGCGTGAGCCTCACCTCGTACTCGGACGACGCGATCCGGACAAAGCTTGAGACCTGGGCCGACACGGTGGCAGCTCTGTCCTGAGGGTCTTCAGACCCGAAGGATGAGAAGAATGCGGAGCATTCTTCGAAGCCGGGAGGTTCATCAGAATCCGAAAGGTTCGTGAGAACCTGAAGGTCGGCTCCGCCTTCCTTCAGCTCGTCAAGGTTTTAATAAACCTCTCCGAACCTTGAGGAAGAGAAGACTTCCGCAGGAAATCTTCGAACCTCGGGAATGAGAAGTGTGTATAAACATACTTCGAATTCTTTTCGAATGAGGAGAATGCCCCGGCATTACAGGAGGTAACCATATGGAAACAGAAATTATCAGTATAACCCTCGGCACCGTGCTCCCCCTCTACCCGCTGCTCTTCTCGATCCACCAGAAGATCGGCAGGTACGACGAGGTCGTAGAGGAGTTCAAAGCACTCCGTGCCGAGCATGAAGAGATAATGGAGGCATCCCATGGAAACTGAAAGGGCACCGGTTGCAACGGTGACCGGTCTCTATCGCGGAACATTCAGCGGCCTTGAACCGCTCACAAAAGAGACGCCGCTCACGCTGGACGAGGTCCGGCGCAACCCGGTCTTCTACGAGCTCGACTTCGATGAAAACCAGGAAGAGGCAAACCTGATCGTTGACGTCATCTACGACAACATGAATCCCCTGCGGCTGGATGACCTGGTCCGGGGCACCGATATCCCGCGGGGAGTCCGGTTCTGGCCGGACTGGTTCGAGGTCCCGCCGTACCGTGAGATGCGGGACACCACCGGGCGGAGGGTGTACCCGCGTGCCCCGGGCATCCACACGGTCAGGATCCGGACCGCGAGGAGAAAACGGACAGGACTTGCCCGGGACTTCAGCCCGGCAAACGGCGGGTACATGAGCCCGGTCTTCGAACTGGCCATCGCGGCGGATGGAGACAATGCCCGGGAATGAGATGCAGAGCCGCTTGGGGGATCTGAAATGAATTCCGGGGGTTTGAAATCCCCCGGGATCCCCGGCAAGCTTGAACACCGGAAAAATTATTCTTTTGACAGGGATGTTTTCAATGCATCACCTTTCGCTGTCAGGACAGTGTCGAACTTATTGACAACGAGGTCCCCGATGCTGTCGATGCTGTACCCTGCAATGAAGAGCGTGAAATAATCCGTCGGGGCATTGGCTGCCATGAGCACGGCAAACCCGATGCAGATGACAGCAATCCCCCGCAGGATCGGGACTTCCTTTACATGGATCCACAGCATCCAGTCGTCGACTGCCTTAAGCGGGCGGGAATCGGATGACTGGATCTCCTTGATCCCCCCGATGATGATATGCGCGACGGCCCCACAGATGATCAGGGTATAGGGGATGAAGAACTGTGACATTGCGGTATAAAATGCCAGAAGAGGAAAGATCGCCTGCCCTTTGAACATGGCGACCCCTGCAATGGTAATGATTCCCGCAACAGTTACAGCACCGATAATCCTCGCATAACTCTGCCACCGTTTTGATTTTCGATCCACCTTGAAGATCAGGCCCTGAGAAATATCGACAAGACCATCAATGCATGTCGGGTGTCGGGCGAGGAATTTGAGCATCTCTTCTTCCTGTTCTTTTAAACAGAATTCATCATGGAATTCATCATGAAAATTCAACGCATATCCGGCTTTCAGCTGCGCCAAATGTTCGGATACACGGTCCGGTACCGTAACAACGTCGCATAAATAGACAATTTCGCAGAGATATTTCTCACATTTTTCCAGAACATCGCAGATATTATCCGGAGGATTTTCCAGGTCGGGGGCGATCATTATTACCCGCTCCCATTTGTTCCCGAAATGTACAACAACATCCCCGCTCCAGGCATAGAACGGGGGATTGTCTTCAAGGAACTGGTGGATGGTACCAAGAAGTGTCTCGATCTCTTTTTTATTGAATTCAAATATTGCTTTATGAGTGGAAATTTTTTCAACAGTACATGCATTCTTCCCGTGTTCTGAATACTTCATCCTTATGTCATGAATTGACGTGTAGAGGTTCTGTGCCTCGGCACGGAGACTCCGTATCAGTCCCTGAAAACGGGCTTTTTTTAAAACAGTGGCATTGCCTGAATGTTCGAGGTTATCCAATGCCGGTGGTGTACCCGCCTTGCCCGGCTGATACTGTACAACGTCCCCTGGAGAAGTCTTTCTCTCTGATTGTTCGTCCATAATTCACCCTGTCATCCAATAATAAGAAAAAAGAAATTTTCACGGACCTTTTGGGGGAGGACCTTTTGGTGAGGGTCTGGGTCCCCCCGAGCCACATGATGCTTTCGGATCCGGTTCCATAACGTTCTGATCTGTATGGTTCATTTTCACTACATCCCTGCCTGTTTCCTCATCCAGCGGCACTCATGATAGTACCGTACTGAATAATGAGGAGCTCATTCCTGAGATTAAATAATTTTGTATTTTATACCTGCCACGATGGCAGTATCCTGTTTTTAGAATTGCCGGCACTCATCCCTCAGCTGCATTTCTGTTGCAGGATATCTTTGCCGGTAAACGTGCACTGGCTCATCCTCCCGTTGTCGATCTTCACGTAGGTATTCACATCCTTATCGTCGCGGGAAGACTTTCCCGCCCAGAACCCGGTGTTGGCTACCTCATATCCCCCGGCACATTGTGCATAATACGGCCGGTGGGTATGGCCGTACACCAGGTTATCCCCGGGCCGCATCCCTAAAAAGAGGCCGGCAGCACGCGAATTGGCCAGCAGTTCAACGGCCGCATAACATTCTTTCCGTTTCGCAGGCTCCGTGTTCATATACTTAAGCGCATCCATGAACTGGCTGATCTTCTCGCCAAGGCCCCACCCGTTCACGGCTGCCCAGCCGGTCTTGTCGGTCATGAACGAGAGGGCAAAACAGGTCTTTTCATAACTGTCCACGCTCATCTTGAACAATTCCATGTTCACCCGCACGTCCAGGTCATACCCGTGCGTGAAGAAGAAATTCCTGCCCCCGTCGGAAAGTCGCAGCTTTTTGTCTATGGAGAACGGGTAGGTCTCCGGGTTCGTTGCATGCAGGTCGTGGACCAGGTAATCATGGTTACCCACAACATAATGCACCTCCTTGGCATGCAGGGATGTGAGTCTTGAGAAGATCTCCTCATTTGTCTTCACGATCTTCCGGATAGCCGCGTCCTGGCTGCCGGTCGAGAAGATACTTGCATTGCTCCTTGCCCAGAAATCAAAGATATCGCCCAGCAGGACCAGATGATCGATCTTACTGGTATCGCAGTAATTGAGAAAGTCCAGGAACTCGTCCTGCTTTTTGACGTTTTTCTTGTCATCGTCCCATCCCAGGTGCACATCGGAAACAGCAATAATCAGGATAACCCCTCCTCAGACCATCGTCACGACAACGTCCGCACGCCCGATATGTTTTTTCTCCTGGTAGAGGTTTACCGGTACCGGCCAAATCACGGGCTCTTCCGTATCCTTTTCACGGGATTTCTTTTTTCCCGGATCGGGTTTTTTTACGGTAAACATGGAGGTGTTGAACACATCACAACCTTCTTTGTCCCCGTTGTACATGAATCCCGCCAGGGTCGGGCCATCTGCAACGGCTGAGATGTCCGAACCGAACTGTGCCTCGAATGCAGCATGGGTTGCATACCCATGGCTCCAGGCCTCACGGTCTCCCGTGGGGTTTCCGGCACCCTGATTATAGGTGTCCCGGACATTCCAGATTTTGGCCTCGCAATCCGTACCGTAAGGGATGGTATCCCAGAATTTCTTGTCGGACCGGAGAAATGTCTCAAGCTGGTATGAACAATTCTCAGATTCGCACTTGCCGTTCTTCCAGACATCATTGATTTTTTCCCGGTAGTCCCCCAGGTCAAGGAACCCGTTCTTCCAGGCCTCTTTCTGGGCCTCCGAGGCATGGGTTCCTGCCTTCTCTTTTGCGGCTGCGATCTCTGCATCGGTCGCCGGTCCTCTCTTAATCGTCACCCAGCAATTTTCATTTTGATTCCTCACGGTGACCATCTTCTTCTCCCGGCAGGACTTTTTCACTCCTTTCCTCCGCAGGATAACCGCGTATACAGGAGAGTTTTTCTTCAACGGAAGAAGGGCATTCGCATCCATCGTTATCGTGACGGGGATGTCGAGACGGGGATTATCAAACTCAAGGATGACATCCAGTGCCTGTCCACGGGATGTGATCTGCTTCACGTTTCCGGGAAAAAGATACCTCGCGGTCGGTGCCATAATAATCAGAAGCTGGATAGTGTGTGACATTATAAATATTGCGTTTTAAAAGTTTAATAAAAAACAGAATTTATAGCTATAAGTCCATAGAATTCCCAGCAGATCTCCGACCGGGAGTTTTCTCTTCCTGTTGCAGGGAACATTTTTGTTCCTTCCCAAACGCACGGTAAAATCATCAATTCCTTGTAAAATCCCCCTGTTTTTTAGGTCCTGAACGGAGGGACCGGAATATCTCCTCTCACCTTTCCCCGTACCCTGATACTCATTCTCTGGTCCCCGGTTCAGCGAAAGGATTGTATTCATCAGGGACAATAAAATAGTGAGACCATGACCACAACCTCCGGTTCTGTTGATGACAAGATCCGCAGTCTGCCACCCGATCTCCAGGAGGAGGCAGTCCAATATATTGACGACCTGGTTAAACGCTCAAAAAAGCGGTCTCCGGCAACCTTCATGTGCGTAGCCGAAGGCTCTCTCGAAGAACTTGGCTCCCGATATTCATCGGTCGATCTTCAGCATAAGGCCCAGGAATTGCGGGACTGATATGTATCTTCTTGATACCAATATCTTTCTTGAATATATTCTCCGGCGCTCCCGGGTGCAGGAGGTCAAGGACTTTTTTCACCGGGCTGATCTTTCAGCGCTGCACATGACAGATTTTTCCCTGCATACGCTTGGCATTATCTATCTCAGGGAGCATAAGCCGGATGCGTTCCTGACGTTCCTAAACGAGGATATCATCGCCAGTGGGATAGCAGTATTATCACTTGAGCCGGAGAATTTTTCCCATATCGTTGCAGCGGCCACGCGGTTTCATCTGGATTTTGATGATGCTTACCAGTATGCTGTCGCAGATCATCACCATATGACAATCGTGAGTTTTGACCGGGACTATGATCGAACGGAAAAAGGCAGGGTCGAGCCTCAGGACCTGTTCCGATAACATCCAGGCACTCATATTTTTCTGATGTACCGGGCCGTTTACCCGCCCCTCACTTCTTCAAGTCTTCGCTCATCTTCTGGAACTGTTCGCTGGTGATCTCCCCTTTCGCGTACCGTTCCTTCACAATGTCAAGCGGCCCCTTCTCCCCGTGTGTACCCCGCGGCCCGGTCTCCCGGATAATGATATACATGACGAGGAACAGGACCCCGATCATCGGGATGATGACAAGGATGGCCCAGAGCAGCCCGTTCATCCCGCGGCTGTTCGCATCCCGGTACACGAGCCAGGCAATAACGAGAAAGAGGAGGAGCCAGAAGATCATCATTCCCAGGCCAAACAGCGGGAACCCGTACCCGCTGCCGCCCCACATATAATCCATCATGTATGGCATGCAGGAGGGATGGGTACCGGTCCCCATAAAGACTGGTTTTGGGGAACACCGGACGACGGAAGAACGAAGGGGAGGGTCTCACCGCACCCTTGGGATCTCATCACCCGTCACATTGACCGCCCGGTTCCCGGTGAAATACGTGAAGGATGAGACAACCTTCTCGAAGTCCTCCTGTTCGAACATGCGGGAGTTGTTCGCCGTGAAGGTGATCACGCTTGCATACCCGAGATCATTGGCACTGGCTTTCTGGGCCACGTACCCGACATGGGTCTCCCCGTATGCCGAGGTCTCGAACCGGCCAAACGTGATCCCGTTTATGTCGACGGTGGTCTCGGCCGGCGCCGGTCTCCAGTTCCGGAACGTATCGCGGTACGCCTGGTCCTGGTTGAGGTTGACGGGATAGGTGATGATCGAGAAGGCGTCATTTGAGACGAGTTCGGTCTTGTACATGAGGCCCTGCGCTCCCTCGGGCAGCTTCACCAGCCGGGTCGTGACGGCCCAGTCCTGCGGCGCCTCGAAGGCGAAGTGGAGTTCCGAATCCTTCCATGCCTTTGTCGGCACAATCATATGGGTCACGGTGACGATGACCCGCGGGGCGCTCGTGGTGATGGCAGGGTTCGGTGTTTCCGCGGCTGCGGTCGTGACTGGCAAGGTGGCCATCGGTGCACCGGGGGTACCTGGGACCGGTGACTGCTGGGCGATGGGGGCAGGTGAGGATGTGGTGCATCCGGCTGACAGGAGAAGAGCGATGAGAACGAGAACTATTACTGTTCCGAATAGTTTCATATCCTGATACTACCCGGGGGGAAACATATAGGTTGGGATTGGGATACGTCCGTTCGCCGCGATCACCGCGTCCGGGAAGAACGAACAGGTAAAAAAGGGATCAGGTCCCGCACTCACTTTTTTTGTGTCACATAAAACGTGACCATATCATGCGTCCCCGACCCGTCATCAGGTAACAGGTCTTCGGTGGTCCCGACAACGGAAAATCCCCCGGTATCCAGGATGGAGACCAGGTCCTCATGCCGGTAGTAATGCGTCCAGAACCGGTACACGGCCGGCACATCCGGTTCCGAACAGACAACATGCTGCTGGAGGATCACCTGTGCCTCTTCATAGTGGATGGTCTCGGAAAGGGCCAGGTACGGCCCGGCCCTCCAGAATCCCCCATCTGCAACTTCCCAGGATTTACCCGGGACGTTCATCGCGGCCGGTGCTTTCGGGTTGAGCGTATCGAAGATGAACAGGCCTCCCGGTTTCAGTGCACGATAAATTTTTTCCAGCAGCCGGGTCCGGTCGGCAGGGACCAGCACGTCGAAATCGCAGAAGATCAGGATCACCAGGTCGAACTGGCCCTCACCGGAGAGGTCGAGGTAATTCTCATGAAGGTAATCGATCTTCAGGCCTTTTTCCTGAGCACTCTGCCGGGCATAGGCAATGGAGCGTTGTGAAAAATCCACTCCTGTCACCCGGTGCCCGTGTCCTGCCAGCAGTTCGCAATACAGGCCGGGTCCGCACCCGAGATCGAGGATTGTTTTTGGGGTGTTGTCCAGGTGTGTCTCGATCCACCGGACCGTCTTTTCAATGGTGCCCCGTTTCCTGCTTGCTGCGTCGCAGTCCTGCGAAAGGTGCAGCGCGAGCAGGTGCCGGGAGATATGGTCATCCTCCCACATGCCTGCATTGCCTTTTTCATAGAGTGCTGGTTTTGTTGTTGTCTCTAAAAGATGAGATATCTGCATAATAATCTCCAGATCCAATTTTTTTCAAAATACGTTACCGGTATTGTTCCCGTCAGGTACCCTCGCAGTAACAAATTACCCCATAGTAATGGTCACCCGTTACCGGCACCCGGGAGCAATAATTATTCAGATAGTATCTATCCGGAGATGTGAGTATTCAAAGCCTGTAAGCGTCTGTGGATTCTGATTAAATCGTTTATGGTCTGGCCGGTCATCCGTGGGGCTGGAGCGGGATAAAAGCGGACCGGTACAGATTAACCGTTTCAAAATGTTATATATACTGATATAACAAAAATTGTTGTATGTCATCCGGTACCAGGGCAGTTCACTCCCCTCAGCTCGATACTGTCCTGATGGTTGAGGTCTTCATCCGGGAGCATAGCGGGGAATACAAAAAAAGGGCCTTGTGGGAGAACCTGCCAAAGAAGATGATGTACCAGACATTCTGTACGATCATCGGCTATCTCCAGGATTCCGGGAAAATTGCCACGGACCCGGATAATAAAATCTGCTGGATATATAATCCTGAACTTATAAAACATTATCTTGATAATACTAATCTGAAGATCCGATGAAATTTGCCCTGTACTTCATTGACGACCAGGCCAGACAGTTATTTTTCCAGTTGGGGTCCGGAAGGGCAGAAGAGACAGAGATCCAGGGCCAGCTGAATGCTGCATTCGATATCATTGCCGCTGATCCCTTTTGCGGGATCCAGGTCCCCAAACGTCTGATTCCGAAAGTGTATATCACACGGTACGGGATCGACAACCTGTGGAAATATAATTTTCATAAGAACTGGCGGTTGATGTATTCTGTTACCGGTGACGGATCACAGGTCATTGCCCTGGTGATTGAATGGCTGCCGCATAAGGAATATGAACGGAGGTTTGGGTACTGATCCCTCCTCCCAAACCTTTTTTCTCCACCCCCGCCCAACAACTCGTCAGAGTACTCATGGATATCCAGCAGGTCTATACCACGTTTACCAATCCAAAAGTGATCACCAGCATGCTCGTCGTCGCGATCGCTCTCGGGATCGTCCTCTCGGCCATGCTGAAGTACCTCTCGGGGCAGTGGTACATGCCCACGCTCTTTGTCGCCCTCTGCCTGGCCGTGGCCCTCGTGTACATGTACTGGCTTGACCGGCAAGACTGGCGGGATGAGTGAAAAAATAGTGTGCTGTCCCGGCCGCGGGGCACGTTGTCCGTGCAGCCCCTAAACCCCGGTTTTTTACGTATGTCCTGCCCCGCACTGCCCCATCGGCTTCTTCTTTGGCAGGACACCCCGCACACCCCCGCGTGGGTTGGGGACATCCCCGGTATACCGCGGGATCACGTGGCAGTGGCAGTGCATCACGGTCTGCCCGGCCGCCACCCCGGCATTGAACCCGATGTTGTACGCGTCAGGAGAATATTTCTCATCGATAATGCCTTTGCACTCGCCGATCAACGCGAGCAGGGCCTGCCCCTCTTCCGGTGTTATCGAGAAAAAATCCAGCGTGTGCCGGAACGGGATCACGAGCAGGTGGCCCCTGCTGACCGGGTGGCAGTCCCAGAGGGCATAGCAGAGCTCATTCTTCGCTACGATCTCCCCGGCAGGGGGGTTGCAGAACGGGCATGTCTCCGGCACTATGCACCAGGCTCCCGGAACGGTTCCATACTATACAGGTATTCACGCATGCTTTTGCACTTTACGATCTGTTAAAAAATCATCAGGCTTACGACACGAGAAAAACTGCTCTGGAGAAATCATTCTCACAATGCACTCAGTGGAATTACGAGTGTGACCCCCTCTCTCCCCCATAGGGGGAGGCAGCCCAAGGGGGCAAGCCCCCTTGACCCCCCCGGTTTCAATTTTTTCAAGGCTCGCATACGGCTAAGATCCACGGGGCGAGGGTCGGCAGACCCCGAGCGCCCGTGGCTCCATCCCTATCTGACACTATCCCACACAGGTTTTCTACAGAGCCAAAAAACATCAGACTTACGACACGAGAAAAACTCAGCAGGGTTCCTCGCGTGCAAACGCATCACCCCCGGCTTTATTATCATCACGTCCCATTACTCCCTGACGATGTCACAAGACCCGGCGGTTAAGGGAGTCCGGCCCGTGGCCAGCCGCACCCTGATGTACTATCTCTCCCTGATCGGGTTCTTTGCCATTTTTTCGACAACAATTTCAAAAAATCCCGTGCTCCCGCTCTTCGTAACGGCAATGGGTGCCGGGGACTCCGTGCTCGGCCTCATCGCCGCCATATCGCCGCTTGCCGGCATCCTGTTCTCGTTTCCGGTCGGGGTCCTGTCGGACCGCATCGGGAGACGGCGCCTGCTCCTCGCCTCAGGGTGCGTGTTCCTCCTTGCCCCCCTCCTCTACCTCTTCATTTCCGATCCGCTCTGGCTGGTCCCGGTCCGGTTCTTCCACGGCACGGCCACCGCGATCCTCGGCCCCGTTGTCTCGGCCATCATCGCCGAGCGCTTCCCGGAAACAAAGGGCGAGATGCTCGGCACCTACTCTTCCGCAACGCTCATCGGCCGCACCATCGCGCCTCTCGCCGGCGGGATCATCATCACGGCCTTTGCCTTCACCCCGGGGCTTTTCCCGTACCGGATGGTGTACATTGCTGCCGCTCTCGCCGCGGTCCCGGTGTTTATCCTCATCCTCCGGTACCGTGAAGCACCGGCCGGTTCGTCCGGCCTGCCGGGCATTTCCGTGTTTTATGAGAGCCTTGCCACCTTTGCGGGAAACCGCCGGCTCAGGGCAACGGCGCTCGCGGACATGGCAACGTACTTTGCCTTTGGCGCCTTCGAGACCTTCCTGCCGGTGTACCTGTTCGCGCTCCGCTTCGAGGCGTACCAGATCGGCATCATCTTCGCGGTCCAGGTGCTGATCATTGCCGTCACAAAACCGTTCTTCGGCCGGGCCGCTGACCGGATCGACAAGCGTATCCAGATCATCGCAGGACTGCTCGTCACCGGCGGGGCGATCGCCGCCATACCGTTTGCCGCAACATATCCCGGCTTCCTTGCCGCGAGTACGGTCTTCGGCCTTGGGATCTCGCTCTCCACGGTTGCGACCAGCGCATACGTTGCCGACGTGGCAAAAACAGAAGAGATCGGTGCATCGATGGGCGCCCTCTCGTCGATTATGGATATCGGGCACGCGGCCGGGCCGCTCGTCACCGGTGTGGTCATCACGTTCGCCGGCTATTCGTCCGGGTTTACTGCAGGTTTTGTCCTTGCGGCCGCAGTCGCCGGGATATTTGCGCTCTCCGTGCGAAACCGGGACATCACCCGGTAATCCAGCGAGCGACCCGCTCTCCTGCAATGGTTTTTTTGAGCATATGCTCCTGGAGCCGCCTTGCCGTCACCCATGCAAGGTGTGCCCGGTAATCATCCGGGTGCATGGGTTCCTGTTCGCTGAACTCTTCTGGTGCTCTTGCCATGGTAAAAGAACGACCGGTATTTTTCCTTCGGATAACCAGCATGTTTCCTCACTTTTCACAGATACGCTCGAGATCACAGGACCGTACAGATTCGTAGATGGCGCCGTTTGCTGCCTGGTGAATTTCGGGAGTGAATGGACCCTGGTGGAATTCTTTCTTCCCACTCACCCCTTCGTTTCCAGTCCGCCCGCAGGCTGCCGATGGGGAATGCCCGTACTGCGGGACAAAGGACGTGTCAATCCAGGCAATTATTTTATCCCTCACCTGGCGGAACCGGGCCAGGCATTCGTCCGGTGTCCCGGTACAGGCCGAGGGATCAGGAAAGCTGGCATGGATGCGGTTCTTTACACCCGGGACAAAAGGGCAGGTCTGGTGCGCCGTGTCACAGACCGTTACGACAATATCCGTCCGCCAGTCAAAAAATTCACCGATGAGCCGGGAACGCTGGCCCGAGATATCGATCCCGATCTCCTTCATCACCACCACGGCCCAGGCATGCAGTCCCCGTGCCTCGGTCCCCGCACTTCCCACCTCGAAAAGGTGGCCATACGCTGCCCGGAGATACCCCTCGGCCATCTGGGACCGGGCCGAGTTGTGCGTGCAGACATACAGGACACGGGGCTTTCGTGCCTTAACCTCAACAGTCCTGCAATCCACGTTCAGTACCATCTCACGTTCCCGTTCTGTCATTCTTCCTCCCCGTACTGTCCGGGCCCGTTTGTCCCGGGCAATCCGGAAATATTTTCGTCAGCCATGCGTCGATGTCATCCCGCAGGGTACGGAAATCTGCAAGGATCGCGGCCTTGTCTTCCCGTACTTCAGAGGGCGTGTCAAAGCGCCGGTGGACCCGTATTCCTCCCGAAGGAAAGGACGTTGCCACCGCCAGTTTCACATGATCGCACATCGTGATGATATAATCAAACCGCGCTTGAGAGAAGACGGCCAGCTTCTTGGACTTCTGCAACGAGATGTCGATTCCCGCTTCACGCATCACCGCAACCGCATGCGGGCTCAGGCCACCGGGAGCAATCCCGGCCGAGAATGCCCGGTACCGGCCCGGGCAGCGGGCATTGAGCAGGCCCTCGGCGATCTGTGACCTGACCGAATTGAACGAGCAGATGAAAAGAACCGTCTTCATTTCCCTTGCCCCTCCGGGCGGACCTTTTAGTGGATCTCCACCCGCTCGCCCGTCTCCATGTACTGGACGTTCTCGGCGATCTTGCAGGCATGGTCGGCGCAGCGTTCGAGATACCGGGCCACCATGATGTAATGCGTGCACCGCGAGATGGTCCGCGGGTCTTCCATCATGTAGGTGATCCCCTGCCGGAAGATCGAGTGGCGGAGGGCATCGATCGTATCGTCCCGCTCCGAGAAGGCCTCGATGAGCCGGAGGTTATCGGTCTCGTACGCCGCAATGGCATCATCGATCATCTCGATCACCAGTTCGGCCATGTGGGGGATGCTCATCAGGTTTGATATATGGGGGTTGTCTGCAACCTCCTTGACGATGTTTGCGATCACTTTCCCGTAGCGCCCGATGCGGAGCGACGCGGTGATCACCTTGAGCGTGCAGGCAATGATCCGCATGTCCTTTGCCATCGGCTGGTTGAGCGCGATCAGCTGGTAGCAGTGCTCTTCGAGACGGACCTCCATCCGGTGGATCTCCTCTTTACGGGCTACAACGGATTCCGCCAGGTTCTTGTCCTGCCGGATGAGCCCGTCCACGGCGTCCCGTAACATGGACCGCCCGAAGTGCGCCATCTCCACTGTTTCACATCTGAGTTCGTCCAGTTCTGTATGGAATTTCTCTGCCATGTCTTCCTCCTACCCGAACCGCCCGGTGATATAATTCTCCGTCAGTTCCTCGGTCGGGTGCTCGAAGATCTGTTTCGTCCTGCCGCATTCGATCAGTTTCCCGAGGTACATGAACCCCGTGTAATCGCTCACCCGTGTGGCCTGCTGCATGTTGTGGGTGACGATGATGACCGTGTACTCCTCCTTGAGCATATCGATCAGGTTCTCGATCTTCGACGTTGCGATCGGGTCGAGCGCAGAGCAGGGTTCGTCCATCAGGATCACTTCCGGTTCAACGGCAAGCGTCCGGGCAATGCAGAGGCGCTGCTGCTGGCCTCCCGAAAGCCCGAGCGCCGAGTCGCTGAGCCGGTCCTTCACCTCGTCCCAGAGGGCCGCATGCCGGAGGCTCTGCTCCACGATCCGGTCGAGCTCGTTCTTGTCCCGGATGCCGTGGACCCAGGGGCCATAGGCGATATTGTCGTAGATGGTCTTTGGGAACGGGTTGGGTTTCTGGAAGACCATGCCGACTTTCTTTCTCAGGGTTACGACATCCGACGCAGGTGCATGGATGTCCTCGTTGTCAAGCGTGATCTCCCCGGTGATCTTCACGTTGTCGATGAGATCGTTCAGCCGGTTGAAGCACCGGAGGAGGGTTGACTTCCCGCAGCCGGAGGGGCCGATCAGGGCGGTCACCCGTTTCTTCGGTACCTTGATCGAGACCGACTCGAGGGCGTGCTTCCCGCTGTACCAGAGATTTAAGTTATTTGTGGTGATGATCGCAGGTTCTGACATTTTTTTATCCCCGTGATTTGTTCTGGAAATGGGTCCGCACCATGATCGCAACCGCGTAGAACCCGATGACGAGCAGGAGCAGGACGAGGGCGGTCCCGTACTTGTTCATGGACGACCCGGGCACGTTGGTTGCGAGAATGAAGAGGTGGTAGGGCAGCGCCATCACCGGGTCAAGGACCGAGTCGGGCAGGAACCGGGAGGAGAAGACCACGGCCGTGAACATGATCGGTGCGGTCTCCCCGGCAGCCCTCCCGATGGAGAGGATGGCGCCGGTGACGATCCCCGGTACGGCCGGGGGAATGACGACCTGGCTGATGGTCTGCCACCGGGTTGCCCCGAGCGCAAGGCTCCCCTCGCGGAGGGACTGCGGGATGTTCTTCAACGACTCTTCGGTTGTCCGGATGACGGTCGGGAGGACCATCAGGGCGAGGGTGACCTGCCCCGCGAGGAGCGAGACCCCGGCATTGAGGTAGAGGACGATGAAGGCGAACCCGAAGAGGCCAAAGACAATGGAGGGCGTGCCGTTCAGCAGGTCGACGCCGGTCCGGATGACCGTCGTGATCTTCCCCTCGCGGGTGTACTCGACCAGGTAGACCGCCGCCCCCACGCCCAGCGGCAGGGCGATGGCGATTGCGCCGGCAACGAGACAGAGCGTGCCCACGATCGCCGGGAAGATCCCGCCCGCCCGGCCAAGGTCCCGGGGGGGCTGGGTGATGAAGTCCCAGGAGAGTGCCGGCAGGCCGTTGATGACAATGTCCGAGAGGATGATGAGCAGGATGGCGAGTACGATCAGTGTTGCCGCGCCGATCAGGCCAAAGGCGATCTTCTGGATAATTTTCTCCGACATGAACGGCCGGCCGGCGAACCAGAGGCTTCCTCCCAGGAGGACAACCGGTCCCAGCCACCAGGACACGGACGTGAGGAACACCAGCAGCAGTACGAGGCCGAGCATCTCGATGGCAAAGACAATTTTCTGCCGGGTACCGGGCGAGATGAACGGTTTTCTTCCTGCCGGTGTTACCTGCCGCCCCCTGAGGTGCCTGAGGATGGCGACTGCGGAGAGGTTGATGATGAGCGTGATGATTAAGAGGACGACGGCGATGCCGAACAGGGCGCTGTAGTGCTCGCTGCCTACCGAGACCTCACCCATCTCGATCCCGAGGGTCGCTGTCAGCGTCCGCAGGGGCGAGAGGATGTTCCAGACCGGGTCCGGGATGATCGCCGCATTGCCGGCAACCATCAGGACCGCCATGGTCTCGCCGACCACCCGGCCGATGCCGAGGATCACCGCGGCGGCAATGCCCGAGAGCGCTGCCGGTACGAGGACCCTGCTGATGGTCTGCCACCGCGTGGCCCCGATCGCAAGCGACCCTTCTTTGTACTCGTGGGGCACGGAGCTGATCGCATCCTCTGAGACGCTGATGATCGTGGGCAGTGCCATGATCCCGAGTAGCACCGAGGCGGCAAGCCAGGTCTCCCCGGTGGGGATGTCGAAGCTCACCCGGATGAAGTCCGTGAGCACGATGAGCCCGAAGAACCCGTACACGACCGAGGGGATCCCGGCCAGTAGTTCGACCGCCGGCTTGAGGACCGCCTTGATCCGGGGAGTGGCGAGTTCAGAGATGTAGATTGCACAGCCGAGAGAAAGCGGGACGGAAAAGATCATGGCCCCGAGGGTGACGAGGAGGGTGCCGATGATGAGCGGGTAAATGCCATACAATGGCTCCGCCGCGGTCGGCGCCCATTCGGGCCCCAGGAGGAAGTTGATCACGCCGACATCAGTGAAGATCGGGTAACCGTCCCGTAACAGGAAGAGGAGGATGAACGAGACAACGATGACGGCAAAAGCGGCTGCGAAGAAGAAGACGGTCTTGATGGACTGTTCCTTGAGAACAGATAAACGGGCAGTGCCTTCGGAGGCGCAAAAGACACCGTTCACTTTTTTTGAAAATTTCATGGTTTTTCGCCTCCGGAAAAAATTGTTGTCCCTGCCTCGTGCATCACCCGAGCGTCACGTAGCCTTCCTCGGCAACGATCTTCTGGCCGTCAGCACCGAGGATGTAGTTGATGAAGTCACCGGTGAGGCCGGAGGGCTGGCCGTTCGTGATGACATAGAGGTCACGGGAGACGGGGTAGGTCTTGCTCTTGACATTGTCAACCGTCGGGGCAACGATCTTGTCGGCATTGTACCAGACGGGCAGTGCCTTGACGTCCTTGCTCACAAAGCCGATGGAGACGTACCCGATGGAGCCCGGTGTCTGGGCTACGGTCTGGAGGACGGCGCCATTGGAGTTCTTCTCGAGCATCTTGCTCGTGGGTGTTGCCTTTGCAAGAACGGTCTCATCAAAGTACGTGCGGGTGCCTGAGGCGCTGTCACGGCCGATGATTACGATCTGGTTGTTGGTGCCGGGGACATCTGCACCGGTGATCTCGCTCCACTTGGTGATCTTTCCTAAGTAGATCTTCTTGATCTGGTCGAGCGTGATGTACTGGATCGTGTTTGCCGGGTTGACGACAACCGCAATACCGTCCTGTGCCACCGGTGTGACGACAAATGCAGGGTACTTTGCCATCTCTGCTTTGGTCACTTCACGGGAGGACATGCCGATGTCAACGGTCTTTGCCCCAATGGCCTGGATACCGACACCGGACCCGCCACCGGAGATCTGGATGTCAGCGTCCTGGTGGGCTGCCATGTACTGGTCGGCGGCTTTCTGGACGATCGGGAGGACCGTGGTTGAACCGCTGATTTTTATGGTCTGTTTCTGGCCGGCAGATACCGGTGCGGCAGTTGTCTGTGCTGCTGCGGGTGTTGCAGGGGCAACAGCCGGGGCCTGTTCAGATGCTGCGGCAGCGGGTGCTGCTGTGGCAACGGGCGTTTTCGCCCCGGCACTGGTGTCTTTGGCGGTGCAACCGGCAGCCAGCGCGAGCATGAGGACCGCGACAAGGCTTACGGCAATGATCAGGATGGAACTCCTTTTTTCTTTCATGGTGTTCTATCAGCAATTTCACGGCGGCATATATACTGTTTTTCGCCATAAACTATACAGATATATATACAATAAAGAGACAACTAGAGTAATATTGTCCAATCGGATTCCTATAGGAATCAGGAGAGGGGAAAGAGATGGAGATTCGGCGGGTGCAGGTGACCGGGGGGGCATCGTTCGTGGTGACCCTTCCAAAGAACTGGGCGGATGAGCAGAAGATAAAAAAGAACGATCCGGTCGGTCTCGTGATCCAGCCGGACGGGGCACTTCTCATAACAAAAAAGATCACGGACGAACCCATCCAGCGGGTAAAGGTGATCGACAGCAGTACGGTAGCGGACCCTGCGTTCCTCTTCCGGATGCTGATTGGCGCCTACATCACCGGGTTCACCATGATCCGCATCACCACAAAAGACCGGTTCCCGCCCTTTATCCGGACGGTAGTCCGGGACTTCACGCAGATGACGATCGGCCAGGAAGTCGTCGAGGAAACCGGAACGGTGATTGCCATCAAGGACCTCCTCAACCCGTCCGAGATGCCGTTTGACAATACCATCAAGCGGATGTTTGTTATCGTCCAGGCAATGCATGAAGATGCAATCGTTGCACTCGAGACGCACAACAAGACGCTCGCACAGGACGTGATCAACCGGGACATGGACGCGGACCGGCTCAACTGGCTCATTGCACGGCAGACCAACATGATCATGCAGAACGCATCGCTCTCGCGGAAGATGGAGATATCCTCAAGTATGGCGTTGCATTACTACATGCTCAGCCGCATCATCGAGCGGGTTGGTGACCACGCTGTCCGGATTGCCGAGCATACGATGCCGATTCTTGACGCGGATGTCGACAAAAAGATCCTTGCAGCTATCCGTAAATCGAGCACGATGTCACTTGAAATCTTCGACCGGAGCATCATATCATTTTTCAACGCGGATATGAAAGATGCCCACCGGAACATCGAGTCCATCAGCGCTCTTGAGAAGATCTGTGGGGATATCAACAACATGGTCCTCAAGCTGGACACGCCGGTTGCAATCAATCTCGGCTACATTGCCGAGAGTATCCGGCGCTCGGGCGAGTATGCCGGGGATATCTCCGAGACGGTCATTAACCTCCTGGTAGACCATGAGCAGGGCCCGAACAAACCGCGGGCCGGCAAGTAATCTCTTTTCCCGGTCTTCCTGGCCCATACCTTAGTGTACTGTTATTGTACTGGAATTACTGTACAGTATCACTACCATATCTCTCTATATTTTATATGTCATACTATAGACTATTTCGAAAATTTATATGTACTCAGACAGGTAATTCTGCGTGTAGGCTTCCCGGAGCGCACGGTAAGAAAACCCCCCGGAGTCCGGGAACCTGCCGGATTTTTCTGGAAAATACTGACCATTGCGGAATTCTTTCCCTGAGGATGACGATATGATAAAAACTGCGATCAAGCATGTAATGCCTTTCGGATCCCAACCGAAGCGGACCCCGTCGGATGACCCGGGTCCGGCATCCGTGAACATCCCTGCACCCGACAATGCCACACAGCCGGTTGTATCCCAAAAGGCACGGCCTATGGTGATCTCGGTCCTTTTTGTCGACGATGAGCCGGCACTCCTGGATATCGGAAAAACATATCTCGAACGGGAAGCAGGCGTTACCGTTACCACGGTGCAGTCTGCGGCAGAAGCACTGGAGATCTTAAAAAATACAACCTTTGACGCAATCGTGTCCGATTACCAGATGCCGGTCATGGATGGCATCGGATTTTTAAAGGAAGTCCGCACCTGCACCCGTTCACTGCCGTTCATCATCTTCACGGGAAAGGGCAGGGAGGAGGTGGTCATTGAGGCGCTCAACAGCGGGGCGGATTATTATATCCAGAAAGGCGGGGAACCAAAATCGCAGTACGCTGAACTAGGTCATAAAATCCGGCGGGCAGTACAGCAACGGCGTGCTGAAACAGCGCTATGGCGCAAGCACGCGATCCTCCGGGCCATCCTTGCCGCCTCACCCAATGGCATCGCGTATGTCCGGAACCGTACGTTCCAGTGGGTGAACGACTCCCTTGCCACGATGCTGGGTTATGAGCGTGATGATCTCAAAGGCCTGCACCTGGAACATCTCTATGAGACTCCGCAGGTCTACCAGGAGATCGGCAACCGGATCCAGCAGGATCTCAAATCAACGGGGAAGTCCACCATCATTACGCGGTTCAGGCATAAGGGTGGCTTCTCGATCGATACGGAGATCCATATTTCACCTCTCGATGCAGGCAATCTTCATTTTGGCCATATGATCCTTATGAACGATATTTCCCGGAAAATTTCTGCAGCAAAAAATATTGCCAGCCCTTCAGGTCTTCCCCATCTGGAATTAACACCGGTCATTGAAGTAAACCCGGGCGGGAGGATCACGTACTACAATGATGCGGCGATTGCTGCCATGGCCCAGTACGGGAGCAAGGGGTCCCTTGAGGAGTTCTTCCCCATGGATTTAACGGAAATCCTCATGAGGATGGATGAGAAGGGCGTGGGTTCCATCTACCGGGACGTGATGATTGGCACGGCACTCTTCCGGGAACATATCACGTTAAGCCCGCAGTTCCGGATTGCCCGGATCTCCGCGGTGCCGGTGCCCTGATACCGGGAACCGAAGTCCGTTCTCCTGCGTCTTCGACCACTTCGTATACTGGAAGAAAATGATCACATTCTCCTGATGCCATGTCCAGAAAAGTCCTGCTCTCCTCCCTGAATATCCGGTTATGCATAGTCTTTGTGTCAATGCTTGCCATCATGTCCGTGTTTGAACTGGCCAAGCAGGTGTTTGATCCGGATATCACCCTCTGGGAGTCTCATGCCATAACCATTGTCTTCACGAGCATTATTGCGGTTATTATCATGTTTTTTCCCCTCCGTTCCTCCTACCGTGAGCACCAGATATCCCGGGAAGCCCTCCGGCACCAGATGGAAACTGATGAGAAACTCCAGCGGTCCAAAGCACAGTATCGCTCCTTTGTCGAATCGGTCGAGGACTCGATTTATACCGTTGATCCGGATCTCCGCTACCTGCTGATCAATACCCGCCATCTCACCCGGCGCGGTCTTTTGCCCGACGCATATGCCGGGAAATGCTACGGGGATTTCCACCTGCCGGAAGAGACTGCGGTTTTCACGGCACTGGTGAAGCAGGTACTGGAATCAGGACGCCCGGTACAGGATGAATACGAGCAGGACGGGCGGTATTACCACCGGAAACTCACCCCGGTGACCGATCCGGCGACCAATGCCGTGGTTGCCGTTACTGCCATCTCCTCGGACATCACGGAACGGAAGAACACCGAGAAGGTCCTTGAAAGCATCAACCGGAAACTCAGCCTGATGAACGACATCACCCGCCACGATATGCTCAACCAGCTCACGGTGCTGAGCTCATACCTTGCACTTGCCGGTGAGCAACCGGGTACTCCCGCGGCCATGAGATATCTCGCGAAAAGCGAACAGGTGATCGATACGATCCACGCCCAGATCTGTTTTTCCCGGGACTACCAGAAGATCGGTGTTGAGTCTCCCCTGTGGCAGAACGTCTCCGTAACCATCCGGAAGGCCTGCCTTCTTGCGAAGACGGTACCCGTCATAATTGATGAGCGGTGTGCCGCCACGGAGATTTTTGCCGATCCCATGCTGGAGAAGGTCTTCTATAACCTGATCGATAATGCAGCCAGGCATGCCGGATCGAAAACGGAAATCCGGTTCGTTATCCTGGATGAGCCGGACCGGCTCCTCCTTGTCTGCGAGGATGACGGCCGCGGTGTGCCGGAAGAGAACAAGGAGAAGATCTTCCTGAAAGGATTCGGGAACAATTCCGGTCTTGGCCTGTTCCTGATCCGGGAGATCCTCGCCATCTCCGGCATCTCCATCCGCGAGAACGGCACCGAAGGGAAGGGGAGCCGGTTTGAGATTGCTGTACCGTCCGGATCATTCCGGAAAACACTGTTGCCGGAGCATTTCCAATGAAGATCCGGACCCGCACCAACCTGATCCTTATTGCAACGTTAGTGATCTTTCTCATTGTCCTGAGCATCATCACCCAGCTGGTGATCGTCCAGGCCTTCGGGGAAATCGAGAAGCAGGAGACTACATCCCATGTCCAGCGCTTCGTATCGCAGATTGACTATGCAACCGAAGATGTGGCAGCAACGTGCCGCGACTGGGCACTCCGGGATGAAACCGCCGTGATTTTTGGGGAAGACCGCGGGAAAAACGATCTCCTGCGGCTGTTCCAGCCGGTCTCCATGAAAAATCTCGGTATTGATTACATCATGGTCTACAATGCCAGCGGGGACCGGATCTTCTCCGAGACCATAACCAAGGAGGGGGATGTCGTCCCGTCAATCCCTCCTGAACTTGATACGATCATCCGTAACAGTATCCTCCCGGAGGGCATGCAGGGCGGGATATCCGGCAGGCGGGGGCTCTCGTCGATCAGTAACAACCCGGTAATTCTTGTCGGGTACCCGGTGCTCTACGGGAACCAGTCAGGATCCCCGGAAGGAACACTGGTCATGGCACGGCTGCTCGACAGGGACCGGATCGACGAGATTAACCGGATGCTCCAGATGGATGGATCGCTCATCCGGTATACTCCCGGTTCTGGTGACGGGATCATATCCGTGCAGGAAGCGGAGGCCGCCCGGGAGGGGGCAATCATTGTCCGGCAGTCCGGTGATAACCAGCTGGAAGGATATGCCCTCATTACCGGGATTGAAAACAAACCCACCTTCCTGCTCCTGAACATCAAGACAACCCGCCCGGTACATCAGCAGGTCAGAAACTCCATCGTAATCGTGGCGGGTATCGTAATTCTGCTCGGCATCATTTACCTGCTCGTTGTCCGGTATCTCCTCAGGAAGTTTATCCTCGCACCGCTGAGTGAGCTCGACACGGGAATGAAATCCATCAGTGAATCCGGGGATCTCTCCCTCCGTATGCCGGAGACCGGCGACGAAGAGGTGATCTCGCTCATCCGGTCCCTTAACCTGATGCTCGAAACGATCCAGTCCCAGCAGCAGGAATTGCACGCACTTCTCGAAGAGATCGAGCAGCAGCGGGACGACCTGCAGGATGCACGTGAGGAGCTCAGTAAACGCAACCGGGACCTGGAGGAGCTGAACCGTAAGGCCAATCTCTATCTCGACATCTATCTTGACGCGATCACGTATGAAATTCTCAATGCGGTCATGGGGCTGCGGGGATATGCCGAACTGGTACAGAGTACCGCGGATGAAACAGAACGGACGTTTGCCGAAAAAATCATCCAGCTCGCCAAGAAGAGTGACGATGTAATCCGGAATATCGAAACCATCAGCCGGATCTACAAGAATCCTCCGGAAATCAGGTGCGTGAACCTTGCATCAATCGTAAAAAACGAGATGGGATCCCGGACGGGAGCTCATATCATCATGGAGCAATGCAACCGGAACGTGCTCGCCAATGACATGCTGGGCGTTGTTTTCGATAATATCTTCTCCAACAGCCTGAAATTCGGGGGGAAAGATACAACGATAACGGTGAGTGCCCGGGAAATCCCCGGGGATATGCTGGAGATCTCGGTAAGTGATACCGGGCCGGGGATCCCCGATGCGTTGAAACCCCTCATATTCGATCGTTTCACCCGGGACACCCGGATACGGAGCAGTTACGGTCTTGGGCTGCATATCGTGAAAATGCTGGTGGAAGGGTATGGGGGGAACGTCCGGGCGGAAGACCGGGTACCGGGGGAGCAACAGTCCGGGGCAGTGATACGGTTTACCCTGCGGCTTGTGCGGGCACCGGGATTGGCTCCGGAAACCGCATGAACGCTCCTGCTCATCAGGATGATCACCGGACGCGCCGGGAATATCTCCGGGACCGTGATCAACCCGCTCATGGAGCAGGAAATAAAAAAAATCCCTTGCTTTTTCCCGGAGACCTGCTGCCCGCCCGGCGCCCGGAAAAAATCCCGCCTATCTCCGGGCCCGCTGCTCCCTGTCAGGGCCGGTCTCGCCGGTCACGTGGACCCAGAGACAGGACAGGCCCAGGTCCTGGACCTTCTGCCGGATTGCCGCGGGGTCTATCTTTTTCCCCCGTGCCCGTACCGTGTAATGGTAATATTCGGCAGTGAGGGCGTACCGCTTCTCTTCCAGGAACCCCTTGATCAGGTCGCGTTTCCGCCCGGAGATATGGAATGCCCCCTCCTCGCCTTTCTGTGCATCGCCGCTCCAGTCCTTCATGCGGACCTCGTACTCCTCTTTTACCGCATTGTACCGGTCGTGTGCAATGGTCTCCCCGGCGCCAAACCGGCCGGTCGTATCCCATTGTACCAGGTATTCAGGTCTTTTTTTTTGGGTCACGTGATGTCCTTTCCCGGGTATGAGATACGATACGGGTGCAGCACGTATTGAACCTTCCCTGCCCGGCCCGGTTTGTCCAGCGGGGCCCGGCATTTCCCGGCCCACGCCGTGGGGATGGCAGGATCAAGGGGAGAAAACCTTATCCTATAATAAACGGTCGGGGGTTGTCGGGCAGTACGAATATTCATTATATGAGAGGGAAAATATCCACCAGCATTAACTGTATCGGGATGTACGGTGAGGTACCCCCGGGCGGAGAGTAAAACCATGTGGATGCCGGATATCCGTACCCTTTTCCTGATCCTTTTTTTCGTCAACGTAGTCCTCACGCTGATGCTCTTTACCTTCTGGAAGAGCCAGAAGACCTACATCGGGTTCAGGACCTGGATGCTGTCCCTGATGGTGACGTCGTGCGGGTATTTCCTGTACGTGCTCGAGGGAGCCGTGCCCGTTCTGCTTACCTCAACGGTGGCAAATTTTCTGATCGCGCTGTCGGTCATGATGCGGCTTGACAGTACCGGGAGATATTTCCGGTCAGCTGCACTCCCGAAGATCGTGTACGGTGTCCTGGTACCGGCCGCTCTCCTGTTGTTCTGGTTTATGATCGTGAGCAATTCGGTTGTCATGCGTGGCGTGGTCATAGCGCTGCTCATTGTCCCCTGTTTTGTTGCAACCGCCCTCATCGCGATACGGGCGGGTGAACCGGAGACCCGGTTGCTCAGGTACATCTTTGCCGCGGCCCCCCTGGTCACGGCACTCCTCTGGACCGCGATCGTTGTCAACGGGGTCCTCACTCCCGGGGACCACTCGCTGGGAGGTCCGGATCCCATAAATCCGATCTTCTTTATCGTCACTGTCCTCATGGATATCGTTGCCACGTGTTCCTTCCTGATGCTCAATATGGCCCGGTCCCAGGGAGAGCTCAGGCAGAGCGAGGAGCGGTACCGGAACCTTGCGGACAACCTCCCTGATTATGTGCTCATCCACGACCGGGAGTTCATCCACTACGCCAACCCGGCAGCGGCCCGGCTCCTGGGTTTCTCACAGGAAACCGTTGTCGGGCAATCCATCTATTCCATCCTGACTCCTCCGGCTGCTGAGGCGGCACGGACGGTAATCGATGCAATCTGCAGGGGGGAGTTCCCGGATTATCTGAGCGAGATTGATATCCAGCTCCGGGACGGCACGGTCCGCCACTGCCTGATCACTACCGTGCGGATCGAAGACAAAGGGCTCCCTTCAGGCCTGTCGGTCATCACCGATATTACCGATCGGAAGGCCGCAGAGGACGCACTCTCCCGGGTCAACAGGAAACTCACGATCCTCTCCTCGATCACCCGGCACGATATCAAGAACCAGCTCACGGCCCTCATGGCATATCTCCAGCTGTCGGAAGAAGAACTCGAGAGGGACTCCACGGCATCAGGATATCTCAGATCAGAGATGAAGATTGCCCAGACCATGGGGCACCAGCTCGATTTCACCAAGGTCTACGAGGATATGGGAACAGCTGCTCCCGTCTGGCAGAACATCCATGCGAGTGTCTTGTGGGCAGAAAAAGCCCTGCCCATGCGGGATGTGCGGGTGGAGGTTGACCGGTCGGACATTGAGATTTATGCAGATTCGCTGTTCGAGAAGGTCTTCTATAACCTGATCGACAATGCGCTGAATTATGGCGGTGAGGCAATGACGGCCATCCGCATCACCTCCCATGAGACCGGTGCCGGGCTCGTGATCGCATGCGAGGATAACGGTGTCGGGATCGCAAAAGAAGAGAAAGCCCGCCTGTTTGAGCAGGGCTACGGGAAACATACGGGCCTCGGCCTCTTCCTCACCCGCGAGATCCTCGCGATCACCGGCATCACGATCACCGAAAACGGTGAGTCGGGGAAAGGGGCACGGTTCGAGATGCGGGTGCCAAAAGGGGCGTACCGGTTCACAGGTGAAAAGGGAGACCCATAACCCCGTCCTTCCGGCAGCGCCGTGACCGGCAGGCAGCCTGCCGCGATGAAAAGAGTGAAGACCCGGCCTTCCCAACACCGTAACCGGGATCATATGTTTGCGTCAGTCAACCAGATCGTAATCCTTGGCCTTCCCCTGGCGATGGTTTTCGGAATAGTAACGTTCATCTGCCTTGTCACAACGGCAGTCCTGGGAATTCTCGTGCTGAAAGGGCTCTACCATATTCCCTTTAAATGGCATATGAGAATGGCTGCCGCCACGATTGTCTTTGCGGTAATCCACGTCGTGCTTGTCCTGTTGCTGTTCTTCTGATGCAGGCAGTCCGAACGTTTTTTGGCCATGCCGGGCCCGTGGACACGGGGGGGGGAAAACAGGTTTTTAAAAAAAAAGGTGATTGGGTACAGTCCACCAAAAGTTCGATAAACCTGAAATAAAATTTTCCTTGCCGCTCTTGGGGGCTCCGTCAAGCCTCCGCCCCCGCCGCTCGGGCATCCCCCGGTTGCGATAGTGCCGTATTACCTGTACTTGTGTATGCCCCCGATACAGCTCATACCGAGGCATCGCAATGCGCCCCGGGTCGAAGAACGCTTTCGCGTTCTTCTCCTGTTTCGGGTCTGCAGAATGTAGACCCTCAACATCCCCCATCGGGGGAAGACTGCTCTCATATGAGAGCAGGCTGGAGAAGAGCCATCAGGCTCTTCGACTCTGGCGGCGCAAGGGGGGGTTGCATTTTTTGTGTTTTCCGGAGCGTAGATTAAAAAAAATCCTGAATTGACTCAATACTAACCATGGGTTAGTGGTGGATGTTACATAATCACCAAAAATTATTTTCCGGCCGGGTACCCCGCCTTCTTCCATGCGGTAAACCCGCCGAGCAGGTTCGTCACCCGGGTGATGCCGTGCCGGGCCAGGATGCTTGCAGCGAGGCTGCCCTTGTAGCCCGCATCGCAATAGACGAGGACCGGGCGGTCTTTTGGGACCTCTGCAATGTGCTGCGGGAGTTCACCCACGTAGGTGTGGTGCGAGCCCTCGATATACCCGTGCGCCTCCCGGTTCCTGATGTCGCGCACGTCAAGGACAAACAGGGACGGGTCCAGGACCATACGGACAGCCTCCTGTACGGAGCAGGTCCCGGTGCAGGCAATCTCCCCGGCATACTGTGCCCAGGCAATGAACCCCCCGGAAAGGTACCCGGTGAGGCGGTCATAGCCGAGCCGCCGGAGGTCGCGCTGCACGGTGTAAAGACCGGTATTGAAGTCGTCCACGATGACGATCTCCTCGTCATAGGTGAGGACCCAGCCGGCAAATGCCGGGATGCCCTCCCGCCAGAGCGAGAGGCTCCCGGGGATGTGCCCGGCGGCAAAACCCGTTGGCGACCGGATGTCAACGACCTGCACGCCTTTTGCGAGGAGGTCATTAAGGGCCGCGGGTGTGACCGGGTCCGGGTGCGGTTTTTGGGAGAGCCGGGGCCACCCCTCCCGGTTGAACCGCTCCATCGCCATAAAATACGGCGGGAGATAGTGGTGCCCGGCAGTCTTGTGCGCAATAAATGCGGGCCGGTCAAGTAAAAGGGCGGGGTTCGCCTTCCGCTCGAAGCCGATGGTGGTAACGGGACGGTCAGCGATTGCGCTCCCGCATACCGACCCGGCCCCGTGTGCCGGGCAGACGATTGTCCCGTCACCGAGGGGCAGGACCCTGTCGTGGATGCTGTCATACATCGCACCGGCCATCGCGTCTGCGGCCCCGGGCCCGCCGAGGTCGGTCCGGCCGGTGTCGCCGGCAAAGAGCAGGTCGCCGGTAAAGACCATGGACGGGAGCCCGGGATGTGCGGAATCCATGACAATGATCGAGATGCTCTCCCTTGTGTGGCCCGGCGTCTCCCGGACGATGAGCATGAGGTCCCCGACCATGAACCGGGCGCCGTCCCGGACCGGTGTCCCGTACGCGAACGGCAGCGCGGCCCCGTGATAGACCGGCGCCCCGCAGGTTGCTGCAAGCTCGCCGGACCCGACCGCGTAGTCCTCGTTCCGGTGGGTCTCGAAGATCCCGGTGATCTTCATGCCGTTCTCTGCTGCCCGGTCAAGGTAGGCGGCGCAGTCCCTCCGGGGATCGATCACCGCCGCTTCTCCGCCCGAGCCGATCAGGTAAGAAAAGTGGGCGAGCCCTTCCGATACAAACCGTTCAAACAGCATGGTATCCCGGAGCCAGGTCCCCCGCGTTACCGGAGCCCGATCATGTACCCGTACCGGGAATAGACATCCCGCACGAGCTCCATCGCTTTCGGGTTACCCCAGTCATGCATCCATTCCGAGACCAGGGACTCGACCGTGATCGGGACAACCCCGGCCTGCAGCATCCGTTTGACTCCATACTTATGGGCGTCGGGAGTTGAATCGCCTCCCGCGTCCATCAGGCCGTACACTTCGTACCCGTCACGGAGTGCATGCAGGGCCGTGTAGCAGAAGCACATGCTCGTCCAGAGCCCGGCAATGACCAGCTTCTTCCGGCCGGTCTTTTTTACCGCGGCGAACGTCTTCTCGTCCTCGAAGGCATCAAAGCTCGGCACCGTGCGGGCATACACTTCCTGCCCGGGGAACAGTTTTGTCACGTCCTCAAGGAAATTCCCGTTGTGCTCCGGGTTGATGGTCGAGAGCACGACCGGCACATTGAGGATGCTTGCGGCTTTTGCGGAACAGTACGCTGCGTTCCGGATGATCGTCTTGTCACTTGATCCTACGCCCGAGAACATCGTGGGCTGGTAGTCCACGAGCACGAGGGCGCTGTTCTTGTCGCTCAACAGTTCCAGTTTTCCATCCTGTGATTTTGGCATAGTTCTCCCTCCTGTGTATACACGGGCATATCTTGCACTGTCGCTATAACGGTTTGGATAGAGCTAACGCGGGAGTCGGTCACGGTCGTATCCAGAGGTACCGGACTGAAAAAGGTGACGGGACCGGGCTCACTCTGCCGTGATCCGGTCGTAGAATAATGCCGCGAGCACGGCGCCGATGACCGGGCCGATGACATAGATGGGGAAGAATGACCAGAGGTTCGAGCCCCCGAGCAGGAAGTCCATCAGGTACGGCCCGAAGGTGCGGGCCGTGTTGAGCGATGCACCGGAGATGTTGCCGGCCATCGTGATCATCCCGGCCACCGTCAGGCCGATAATGAGGCCGGCAAATCCCTGCGGGGCCCTCGTGTCCACGGCCACGCCCATGATCACGAGCATCAGGACAAAGGTCGCGATTGCTTCGACAAGGATCGCCTGTCCGTACCCGATCCCGGGGAACGGCGCGGTCGCACCGAGCCCGCCGATGGTCACAGCATCCATCCCCACCGTCAGGAAGAAGAGCAGGCTTCCGACAGCAGCGCCGGCGAGCTGGGCAATGATATACGCAATCGCGTCACCGGACGGGAACCGTTTCGTTGCCCAGAGCGCAATGGTGACCGCCGGGTTGATGTGGGCACCGGAGACCCGGCCGAGAGCGTAAATGACGGCAGCGATTACGATACCAAACGTGATCCCGATCGCAAACCAGTCGCCAAGACCCCCGAGCTGGCCGATCCCGATGTTGAAGGGTGTTGCGGGTTTTGTCCCGTTTGCGATCATCAGGGTGATCGCTGCTGCCCCGGCACCGAAGTACACAAGGAGTGCCGTCCCGACTCCTTCTGCAATGCTGCGGCTCGTAAGCGTTGCCATCACGTACCATCCCCGTACGCGGCATTGCAGTCCGGGCAGAGCATACGGGGCATCTTCTTCGGGAGCTTCCGGGAGGGGAGCGGGTACCCGCCCTCCCAGACATCAACCTCTTTCCGGATCGTATGCTTCATACACGTCCCCATGCCGCAGGCAACGCAGACTGCCACTGCGTCACTCTCCTTTCCCTCCTTTGCACAGACATAACACTTCATGATTATCATCTCACCTGTCCCGGTGCCGGGATCAGACTGCTTCCTTCCACTGGCACGAGCAGTGCCGGAAATCCATCAGGGCCGCGGATGCGCAGTCCTTGCAGATCCGTGCGGGTGCCGCAGGGATATCCTTGCTTAAGGCAATGATGTTCGTCATCAGCGTTGCCGTGACCGGCTCGCTGGTCAGCAGGCACGGGTAGTCGGAGAGGCGCATCATTGCCGAGAACCGGACGGTCATCGCACAGGCCGGGTACGCGTACCGCTGCGGGTTTGCCATGACCTCGTTCTTGAGGATCGGCGAGAGGTCAACAGCAAAGCCGCCGACCTTCGGGACGATCGGGCCGGGCCCGGATGCCTGCATCCTCCTTGCCTTGTCCACCATCTTCCAGCCCCGGTAGATCATGTCCATGAAATCGCAGTTGTGGAGCTCGATCGCTGCACTCCGCTTCGGGTAGAGCTGGACATAGTTGTGGTACCGCTTCGTCAGCATGTCCACGACCATGATCGCGTTGAAGCCGTCGAGTTCGAGGATATACTCAGCAGCGCTGGCCGATGAGCCGGTGGCAACCGAGAGCACCTCCTGCGGGGACTTCATCTTCGGTGCCGCTGCGCTGAGGGTCTTGTCCATCACCTCGGTCACGGACTCGATGACTGCCATGATCACGTCGTCCTTGCACATGTTGTACGTGGACTGGGAGATGTGGTGGGCGATATCGCCGACGCAGTAAGCCGGCACGGTCACGATGTTGCCGTAGTGGACGCCCTCATCGAGCGAGGCCTTGACGGCTCCCTGCATCTTCGTGCGATACTCCTTCATGTACTTCCGGCAGTCGAACGAGGACTGGCCAACGCTGTCCATCAGTTTCGCCTGGGCATCGACCGGTGTATCGTAGATGGACTGGATCATCGCGACTTCCTTTTTCACCGCGTCGGCAAGCGTTGCCCCGCCTTCAACCGCGTGGGCGAAGACGTCCCCGATGCCGTACGAGGTGTTCATGCCCCATGACTTGGCGGCAAGGATCGCCTGCTTGTGGGCGACCGGGATATCGGCCGTCTTGAGGATCTGGTTGACGATGTTGCTGCTGCTGCCCGGGATCAGGGCAAAGTCCACGACACAGGTGGGGCCGTAAAAGCCTGCGTACCGCCGGGCTGACTCCTTTCCGATCAGGGCCTCTGCTTTTCCGACAGCCTTGATGAAGACATCCACGCTCTTCCTGAACTTCGGGTCCGCATCGTAGAGCATCTCCATGATGACCGGCGTCTGGTAGTGTTCGACAAAGGGGTCGTCCTCAGGACGGATCGTTGTGGTCAGGCCCTTCAGGATCGCGTAATGGGCATTGACCGAATCGGTGTGGAGGGCAAAGACCGCCTTGCTCTGGCCCCCGGCGGCTTTCATGCCCTTGACCGCGTCGACATACGCTTTCGTGTCGTCGATGACAAAATCCTGCCCGCGTTTCTTTTTTACCTGGTTCACGTCGGCGTGCTGGGCAGCCATCGCTTCCGTGATCATTTTTTTAATTATTTCCTGCATGGTGCTGCAACTCCCGGCACCGGTACAGATCGGGGTGCCTGTAGCCAACGATAGGCGCATGCGCTATTAATCCTTGAGACCGTACCAAGGTTCTCACCGGAGGCCGGGCTCATCCGGCCCAGTCCTGCACGATACCAGGAATCGCTTTTTTCCGGATGATGCAGATCATCGCCGTTTCAGGCCATTGTCAGTACCAGAGGTGTTCCATCAGGACCTTACCGTCAGGAAGGAAAGATGCCCCTTCCATTTCCAGCAGCCGGACCTTCATTGCCGCGCCTCCCTGAAACCCGCCCGTGCTGCCGTCCGATCTCAGGGCCCGGTGACAGGGGATCACAAGGGGGAACGGGTTTTTCGAAAGGGCATTTCCTACTGCCCTGGCGCCGCCCGGAATACCAAGATGCCGGGCAATGCGCCCGTACGTGCTGACATATCCCCGGGGTATTGCATGTTCTGCAAGGAGCACCCGCCGCTGGAATGGCGGGCACCGGTCAAGATCCAGCATCTCCGTCCCGAAAACGACCTCCTTCCCGGAGAGGAATGACTGGATATCACCGATCAGCACACGGATTTTTTTATCTTTAACCAGATCCATGGGAACTGCCGTCGGAAATTCTTCACGTTTCACCCGCTTGTCCCCCGGGAGGATGATCCTGGTGACCCGTGGTCCCGGTGCAGGTCCCGTCCATGCCAGACGGATTTTCCCGAACAATGTAGGGAATTCAGTCTCCCATGCCAAAGAACCCGATGTGTGCACGGTTATCTCTCAGGGATAACTTGACTTTTCATGATACCTATGCCCTGCGGTCAACATCCGGCAGGCTCCCGGTCACATACCGGTAACGATCCCGTTTCGCCCCCTCCAAAAAAATCAGGCGGCGTCGACGCTTCCGATGAAGTCGAGAACAGCCTTCGCCAACTCGTTGGGGGCCTCCATTGCAGCGTAGTGGCCCACGCCATCGAGCAACACTGATCTGACTTTGGTCGCCGCAGCCTGCGACATAGTGTTGAGCGTGAAGGGGCCTCCTCCTGCACCAACCGCAAGTACTGGCACGGTCAGGCCATGCGTGCCGGCCAGAGTCTTGATTTCGTGGCCTTCCTGCAGCATCGATTGGTAGAGGCCGATAGCTCCGCGCCAGCCATCCGGGCGAGAGTAGGTGCGGACGAATTCGTCGATGTCGGAGTCGGTAATCGCTCCCGGGGTCGCGCTCATAGCCGGGAATGCGTATTGTCCCAGGAACTCACGCTCGCGGCCGGCGAGCAACATCTCGGGGATGCCAGGTGCGGCGAGAACCCCGATGTGCCAGGCACCGCCGTGAGTGATGTCAGCAAGCATTTCGAGGCCGAACCCGGGCAGACCCATCTCGATCGCAGTGAAACTGAGTACGTCCTCAGGGTGCGTGGTCGCGAGGCGGAAGACGGTCGCCCCACTGATGTCCTGCCCTGTAAGGTGGACCGGGCCAACGTCGAGCTGTCCAATGAGGAGGTGCAGGTCTTCGGCGGAGGTCTTGCTGTCATACTCGCCAGGCTTGTTTTCGGAGTCGCCAAAGCCACGGAGATCGACGGCGAAGACACGGTGGCTCGCCGCAAGCAGTGGAATGAGCTTTTTAAAAGTCCACCAGGTCTCAGGAAACCCATGGACCAGCAGGACCGGAGATCCGCTGGTTCCCGCTGCGATGTAGTGCAGCCTGGTTCCGTTTACCCCGGCGCGGTAGTGCATGATCCCCGGCAGCGTGAGACCAACTGGTTTTTTGATTATTTCCTGCATAGTGTGTGCAACTCCGGCACCGGTAGTAACGGGGTGCCTGTACCGAACCATAAGCGTGTGCGTTATTAATTCTTGAGACCGTACCAACGTTCCCGTCGGGGGCGTCTCTCCTCGTCATCACCGCGAAGCGGAACGGGGCAGCAAAGAGTACCGTCCCCTCCAGTCAGTCTCAAAAAAGACCGGGCTTCCCGGTCACATCCCCGCAAAGATCCACGCCGCGATCCCGATGAACGTGAGGAACCCGAAGAGCGCTGCAACCGCATATCCCCGGGCAGTGAAAGGGTTCTTCTTCGAAAACCCGAGGAAGGAATTCGCATTGATCAGGTGGAATGCAAAGCCGAGGGCGAGCAGGGTGACGACCATGAACGGTTGTACCACAAGGACCGTGATCACGGTATAGAATACAAGTTCGAGGACAAATGCGGAACGGGGGTAGTTCCAGAGCCCGAGGCCGACTTTGATGTCCCGGCCGGTCCCGAGGACCGGGAGGTCCTTCACGTGCGTCACTACGTCCAGGAGCCAGTGCGAGGCCGAGGCTGCGACAAACACAATCCCGGCAAGCGGGCTGACAAAGTACGCGATGAAGAGGCCCGGGATGGCGGCGATCAGGCTGCCGGTCACGAGCGAGTGGGAGAAGGGGTACGAGGTGAACCCGATCGCGTTCTGGAGCGGGTTGTCGGGGCTGACGGTCACCCTCTCCTTCCCGGTGAGCACGAGGACCGGCCAGAGCAGGTCCGGGAAGCTGACCCCGAAGAGGATGACGAGGGGCGGGACGGACGGGAAGAGTGCGATGAGGAGGTAGGCTGCCGCAAAGTGCCCGATGAACATGATCGAGTGTATGGATGAAGGGGTTTTAGGTATTTGCGATGGTACCAATGTCCGTCCCCGGGCCCTGACTTTTTTCACATTTCCGGTAAGAATTCCCCAACCAGCATCTTTATGATTAGGTAAAACCTAACTAACGAAGGATCGGAGCATGACAGAACGAGAGGAGCACCTGTTCGCAGTACTGGACCACCTGCTCAGGATCAGGAACGAGTGCTCCTGCTCGATCTTCTCTGAATGCGGGCTCTCCGACATGACGGTGAAACAGATCGCCTACCTCAAAGTGATCGATGCTGAGGGAGACGTGACGTTCAGCCGGCTTGCGGAGATCACGAAGAACTCCAAGCCCACGATCACCGAGATGATCAACAAGTGCGTCCGGATGGAGTGCGTGTACCGTGAACACTGTCCCGATGACGGCCGGATCACCTATATCCGCCTGACCGAGAGAGGAAAAGCGATCGCACAGGCCGAACAGGCCTCGCTGCGACGGACGATTGAACGGATGATCGAAACACTTGATGAACGCGAGCAGGAACTCCTGGTGGAGATCCTGGAGAAAGTCAGGTAAATTTTTTTCACCTGCACTTTAGTTAGGTAAATTCGAACTAAATGATTGAGGCAACCATGCAACCAGAAACAGACGGGATTACAGCAGATAAAACAGCAGAAAAGATGGTCATACCCCTCTTCGAGATCATCGTGTACCCGGACAGCCGGACGAAATTCCCGGTTGACCAGGCAACCGGTGAGCTCCTGCTCGCGGCGATGGAGAACGAAGGTGAGGACGAGGCGCACGCGATCGGCCTCACGGTGAAGAGCGGTACCCGGCCCATGGAGCTGAACGCAGAGTCGCTCTACAGGACCGGGAACCTGTTCCGGGTCCAGCACGTTGAACCCACGGATGACGGGTACCTGGTCTGCGTGCAGGTCACGGAGCGGGCGAAGGCTACAAAAATATCCGAAAAGGACGGCCGGTTCTATGCAACGTGCGAGCCGGTCCCGGATGTGGAGGACCTTGAAGAGGAGCTCCGCGGGCGGATCCTCTCGGACATCAAGCTCACCATCCACGAGATCAGCAGCCGGTTCACCGGCTCGGAGCAGTTCACCGGGCCGATCGACCGGATGGACTCCGTTGACCAGATCATGGGCTTTGTGATGCCCTTCCTGCCGGTCCATCTTGCCGAGAAGCAGGCGCTCCTCGAGATCATTTCGGTCCGGCAGCGGTACATCACGTTCCTCGAACTCCTCATACGGGTGCGGGAGAACATCAACATCCGTATCGAGATGGCAAAGAAGGTCACCGACCGGGTGAGCAAGTCGAACCGCGAGGCAATGCTCCGGGAGCAGCTCCGGGTGATCCAGGAAGAGCTGGACGAGAGTGCCGGTACGCCCGGCGACATGGGCTACCGGGAAAAGATCGAGCAGTCCGCGATGCCGGACGATGTGAAGAAAAAAGCGTTTGCGGAAGTGAAGAAGCTCGAGACCGGGGGCAGCCAGAACCACGAGAGTTCCGTGATCCGGAACTACCTCGACCTCATGCTCGACCTCCCGTGGACAACCGAAGAGAAGAAGAGCATCGATATCGCGGAAGCGAAGCGTGTGCTGGAGAGCCACCACAACGGCCTCGAGAAAGTGAAGGAGCGGATCATCCAGCACCTTGCGGTGATGAAGCTCCGGCAGGAGAAGCAGGGCTCGATCCTCCTCTTTGCCGGCCCGCCCGGCACGGGCAAGACGAGCCTCGGGAAGAGCATCGCTGAGGCGCTCGGCCGGAAGTACGTCCGGGTCAGCCTGGGCGGCGTCCGTGACGAGGCCGAGATCCGGGGGCACCGGAGGACCTATGTCGGGGCCCTCCCCGGTCGGATCATCCAGGGCATGCAGAAGGCCGGTACGAAGAACCCGGTCTTCATCCTCGACGAGATCGATAAGCTGGCGATGTCGTACAACGGTGACCCGGCAAGCGCACTCCTCGAGGTGCTCGACCCCGAGCAGAACAACACGTTCTCGGACCACTACCTCGAGGTACCCTACGACCTCTCCGATGTCCTCTTCATCGCGACCGCGAACTCGCTTTCAACGATCCCGCCCCCGCTGCTCGACCGGCTGGAGCTGATCGAGATCTCGGGCTACACGAAGAACGAGAAGTTTGCGATTGCAAAGGACCACCTCATTCCGGAGGTCCTCAGGGAGCACGGGCTCGATGCGGACAAGCTCCGGTTCGAGGACGAGGCCCTTAAAGTGATCATCGAGAAGTACACCCGCGAGGCCGGTGTGCGGTGGCTCAAGAAGCAGCTGGCAAAGGCGGCACGCCACATCTCCGAGAAGATCGTGTCGGGGACTGCCGAGCTGCCGTTCGTGGTGACAACGGGGAACGTAAAGGACGTCCTTGGCAAGGAACTGATCCGGCAGGAAGTGGCACGGAAGGAACCGGTCCCCGGTGTCGTGACCGGTCTTGCCTGGACACCGGTTGGCGGGGAGATCCTCTTCATCGAGGGGACCTTCATGCCCGGGACCGGCAAGCTCACCCTCACCGGCCAGCTCGGCGACGTGATGAAGGAGTCGGCGACCATCTCGCTCTCCCTCATCCGGTCGCGGCTCGCAAGCGCGGAGAACGGGTTCAACTTCATGACGAGCGATATCCACGTCCACGTCCCCTCAGGGGCAACGCCCAAGGACGGGCCGTCGGCGGGCGTGACGCTTTTCACCGCCCTCGCCTCCCTGATTACCGGGAAGACGGCTGACCCGGACCTGGCGATGACCGGCGAGATCACCCTGAGCGGGGCGGTGCTGCCGGTCGGGGGGATCAAGGAGAAGATCCTGGCCGCCCACCGGGCAGGGATCAAAAAGGTCATCCTGCCCAAAGAGAACGAGCGGGACCTGCAGGACGTGCCGGAAGACGTCCGGGGTGAACTGGCGTTCGTGCCGGTGGAGACTGTTGAGGAGGTCTTAAAAGAGGCGCTCGGCATCGAGCTGCCCCGGAGTGTGGCGATGCATGCCGGGAACAGCGTGGTGCCGGTGCAGAACCTCTGAAAAAAAGTACTATGACTGCACGGTGACGCGGGGACCGGCCAGCACCCGGGCCATACCGGCCCCTCCTCTTTTTTCAATAACCTCCTTTTGCCCGCGAAGACTGCACGGTATTCTGCTCAACGAAGGTGCCGTTACTGCACAATGATCGTGCCCTTCATCGACGGGTGAATCGTGCAGTGATAGGCATACGTTCCTGCCTGTGTGAATGTGAATGAGTACGAGGCACCGGTTGAGAGCGAGCTGGAAGAGAACGCTGCGGGCGAACCGGTATCGGAAGCGATAATGTGGGGAACACTGTCCTGGTTCGTCCACGTAACGGTAGTGCCGGCCTTCACGGTCAGTGAGGCCGGATCGAATGCGAAATTTTTGATCGCAATGGTATTCCCGCCACTTGTTGCAGCGGGGGGTGCGGCGGTTGCCGGGGTGGACTGGTAGGAAGCGCAGCCGGCAATCACGCACGCAAGGACCAAAAGAGCGGTACATCCGGAATAGAATATCCAGCGGGAATCTGATGGCATGATCTCCTGATCGTCCACCCGGATAATAAAATGTTTTTTCGTACCAACGGGACCACCTGTTTTTGGCCCCCCCCTCCCCTCGAAAAGTTGGTGACAGGAAACCTTCCCCAATCCAATGATTCATTATACCCCATGCCCATTGTCCCACTATGAACCTCAGGACCGTGGTGGTTATCGCGCTCGTCATTGTCGTGGCGGTCGTGCTGGTCGCGTTTGTCTTCAGGGCTCCGGTCTCCCTAACCGGCCTGGAGGCCGGTACTCCGGTCCCCCTCGCACCGGTGGAAGTCCGGTCCTACCAGGGAGAAGACCTCTCCTCCGTCAATGATTTCCGGGAGAACTCGATCAAGGGCCCCCAGCATATCGACATCTCTGCCTACCGGCTCACGGTTACCGGCCTGACCAACCGGACGATCACGTACTCGTATGACGACGTCCTCGCGAAGTACCCGCACTACTCCAAGGTAGTCACCCTCTTCTGCGTGGAAGGATGGGATGCGACCATCCTCTGGGAAGGGGTACTTGTCCGGGACCTCCTTGAGGATGCAGGTGTCAGCCCTCAGGCAAATACGGTGATCCTTACCGCCAGCGACGGGTATACAACGTCGTTTCCGCTCGCGTACTTCACGGAACGGGACATCATCATGGCGTACCGCATGAACAATGTCACGCTCCCCGCGGAACGGGGGTACCCGTTCCAGCTGGTGGCCGAGGACAAGTGGGGGTACAAGTGGATCAAATGGATCGAGAAGATCGAACTGACCGACGACCCCACGTACCGCGGCTACTGGGAGCAGCGGGGGTATTCGAATACCGGGGACCTGAATAAGAGTTTTACCCGGGATTGATCTTTTTTTTTAAAGCCGAGTCCCAATGGTAAAATCAGGCATCCGTTCTGGGACCGTGGACAATGTTTCTCGTCATCGTAATGATCCACCGGCGGTTCATGTACAGGTGCAGGCAAACGAAGAGCCCCATAAGGATACCGGACCAGTCATGGATATCGGAGATCAATGCGGAGGGGAGGAGCAGCTGGTTCAGCCCGCTCAGCCGCAGGAGCAGCGTGAATTTCAGCAGCCCGGTAACAAAACTGGTGATAAAAAAAAGCCCCATCAGCACATTGGTTGCGTACAGGAGTTTATTGCGGTCCATAAAGTGCTCTCAATGATGGTATTATGAGGGTTGAATCCCGCCAAAAGGCCAGGCCCTCAGCCTCCGGTTACTCTACCGTGATGATCGACACGGGACAGAGGTCCGCCGCATCGGTTACGCAGGCTTCCAGCTCATCCGGTGCAGACCCCTCTCCGATATTCCCGTTGAGCCGGAACTTCCCAATCACCTGGCTGAAGTGATCGTCCGGGTTCTCTTCAAAGAATGCCGGGCACGTCTCCCAGCAGGTCCCGCAGCTGGTGCAGTCTGACCGTTCGATAGTCGCTTTCATGGGCATTCACCGGTGAAGGGCGTGGTTAATGGTGCCCGCCGCACCCGCATTTCTTTTCGCCGTGCTTCTCTTCGTGCCCGCCAGCACCTTTCACCGACATGTAGAGGTGATGGGAATACACAACCCAGCCGATGAACGCCCCGATGAATTCCCGGCCCGCAGCCACATCGTCCACATCATAGGACTTCTTCTCCATCACGTGGTGGAAGCGCTCGTTTAAGTCGTCTTCAACCGTCGCGAGAATAAATGCTATTGTCTCGCCTGAGTTTCCGTTCTCGATCGCTTTCTCCGCCATGGGAACAACCGGACCTTCACTGAGCCCGGCCGGTTTCATGCCGGTATATGCGGCTCCTTCCCCGGCACGGTGGAGCCGGATCGCATTCTCAAAGAACCAGTCGTCGGCAACTTCTTGTGCATCCTTCCCGGCCTTTCTCGCCTTCAGGGTCTTTGCAAAGAGGTTCTTGAGTTCTTTCTCGGACTCTTTTGGAATCCAGATCAGTACATAGCTCGGATTTCCCGTCTCCAGCGCCTTTATGGCTGCCTTGACAACGGGCCCGTCTCTTGTATCGCAATGGGGCGGCATCGGATATCACGCTCTTATTTATCCTGTGCAGTGTATCCCGGCAGGTCATCCCACCGGTGACGACAGGTTCATGGTCATGTAGCTTCCCGATACGCTCTCCGCCATCCGGGTCTCCTGCGGCCGGGTCATCCGGTTCTGGTAGATGATCTGGCGCATGTCACGTATGTTCGCCTTCTCGATGATCAGGTCGTTCTCTTTCAACCTTCGCAGGGCAAAGCGCACCGTCCTCGGGGAGCAGTGGGATTTCTTCACAATGTCCTTGTGGGTCAGTGCACCTTCCGTGCCGAGGATCCTCAGCACGGTCTTTGATGATGGGGGTAATGGTCTCATAATCAACCTCCTGTTGTTCACAGTATTCAGGCGCAGCTCGTCCCGCACCCTTCCTCTTCTCCTCTCTCCGCAGCAGTCTTGTCAGCAAGGATCTGGGCGAGCGCTTTTCTCACAAAATCATCGATCGTCTCCATCGGCCCCCAGACCTCGGCACTGTAGGCATCGGAGACGAACGGGTCCCGGAGGACGAGGACATTGCCGTCCTGGCCCGGCCCGGACACGTATTTCATGCCGTGGTGCAGGTGGTGGGTCCCCCCCGTGTCGGCCCGGCGGACCCGTGCATAGATGATCCAGTATGTCAGTGCCTCGGTTGCGCTGACAGAGATCTCGTAGTCCTGCTCGAATTTTTTTAAGAGTTCCCGTGTTTTTTCCTGCATGGTTCTTTCACCTTTCCCGTCAGGTGAGGACGCAGATTGAATCCGGCGCCCGGACCAGGAGTGCAAGGCTCTCGGAGATACTGAATTCAAACGCATCCCCGGCAGGGCCGTTGAAGCCGATACTCATGTCCTGGCCGATCACGACCGAGCAGTACTGGCGGCCGGATGCAAGGAGGACCCCGCCGGTCTTCAGGGCCGGGGCCTTGACAACATCCCCGCCAAGAATGGACCGGATGTGGTCGAGTTCGGTGCCGTCACCCTGCGGGTACCGGCGCAGGAGCAGGTTGTACCGGGCAGGGGCAAGCCCCATACAGTACGGGCCATGGAAGCCGGCATCGTCCAGCTGAGTTACCGCGGTGATGACCTGGTCTGCTGCGGCGCCGGGCTTGTCCCATTTGGTCAGGGCGAGCGAACCCGAACCTTCAGCACCAAGAAGCCCGGGGGTCTCGCCGATCCCGGAGAAGATGATGCCGTCCTCCTTTGCTGCGCACGCCATTGCTGCAAATGCGACCGGCTCTGTGTCTAACATCAGCTGGTCTCTCTCGCTTGCGGCAAGGTCCCGCTTGTTGAGGTAGAATGTACTGTTCACCAGGTTCACCGGGATAAACGGGCTCGCCGAGATCCCCTCTGCGATTTCGCAGTCGCTTAAGGGGATGGCCTTGAGCCCGAACCCGAACGGGCCTTCGATACTGATCAACCGCCGTCCCGCAAGCTGGCTCTTTGCTGCTTCAACCATCGTGGTATCGAGCAGCTTCCAGGTCCCGGCGCTGATGGGGGCATCAGCACGCCCCAGGTAATCTTTCTCCATGTTTTTCATCTCCTACGAGGATTTTAAGGATCCAATGGTCGTCTCACCCGCTGCCTGCGGGGATTTCTGTCCGGCTGGTGCAAGCGACGCCACCATGGCATCGACTTCCTGTGCCCCTTCTGCGAGATGAGCGTCCTCGTCACCGGTCAGGATGGCGATAAGGCGGGAAAATTCGCCTGCATGGACACGCTCTTCATTCGCGATATCAATCAGCACTGCCTTTGCAAGGGGATTGTCTGTTGCATCGGCATGGGCAAGGTAGGTATGGACCGCCTCGTGCTCGGAGGCCAGATCAAGGCGCAGGGCCCTGACCAGTTCCTTTAACGTCATGGTCCGTTCCGGGGCCATACCGGAAAACGGGTTAACAAATTCAGGCATTGTTCTTTCACTCCATTGTTGACACTTCGATGAGGGTGCGGATCCCGTGCCTGGCAGATCTGCCGGGTCTTTGCCCGCTCCCCGCTTTCATGGAGATGCACAACGCAATGGTATAGGCTCGCTCCCAGATCTCAAAATTTGAAACAAAATTTGAAATGATGATATGGAGGTAAAAGCGAGGAGAAGCAGGATCAACCTGTTTCAGTGGTACTGGTTTCCTGTTGCAATAACCCCGTGGATTAGGTTAACAGACGATCCGGCATAAGGAAGAACAAAAAATGGAATGTAGGGGAATGTTATTCGCCTGATAAAAAAACATGCAGTCCCATGTCACGAAATTTCCTGAACATACGATTGTGGTTTATCACCGCAATCCTCATCATCGGCATCACTGCCTGCATGGTACCGGCAGCAGCCGAGAGCGTTTCGTATATCCAGGTCAGTGCGAGCCCTTCCGACGGATCGGTATGCCTTGACCACTGGAATTGCCAGCCAACACCGGTCACGTTTGCAACGACATCTAACAGTTACCATTCCATCTCGGTGTACCATGATGGTTACCAGATGTCTACCCAGACGGTCTATGCAAATGACCCCGGCATGACGACAACGGTTTCAGTAACGCTCGTTGCCAACTCTCCCCTGACCGGCACGCTCGACCTCAGCTCCCGGCCAACCAATGCCGACATCTGGCTTGACGGACGGTATTATGGCACAACCCCGCTGGTTATTGGCGGGCTCTCTGATGGCGACCATTCCCTGACTCTCAAGAGAGCAAGTTACTATGACTTCACGGAACCCTTCACGATTGTAGCCGGCCAGATCAGTACCTTATCTCCCGCAATGTCTGCGTATACGTCATCGTCCGGCTACGGGGATATCGAGATACAATCGAACCCTGTAGGAGCAGCGGTCTATGTCAATAATAACTATGTTGGGACAACCATTTCCTCTACTCCGCTCTACGCCACCCAGCTCAGCCCGGGATCCTATACCGTCCGTGTTACCTTGGCAAATTACCAGCCTTATACTGAAACCGCAATTGTAAAGCCGGGAGCCGTTTACAACATCCAGGCAAACATGGCACTTGTTACTTCCGGTGCGGCTACTGACACCACCGGCCAGATAACGGTCAGGTCAAACCCGTCAGGGGCCAACATTTACCTTGACAATGCATACCGGGGCCTTACTCCCCTTACTCTCGTAGGTATCCAGAAGGGGAGCCACACGATCCTCCTGAAGATGAACGGGTACCAGGACTGGCAATCAGTGATGACGGTTGCTGCCGGCAGCAGCACCGACGTGTCGGGAATGCTCTCGCCCAGTCCAACGCCCGTCCCGACGACATATGTGTCGCAGCTTGCTCCCACAGCGGCAAAATCCCCTTTGTCATTGTTCAGTATTATCTCCGCCATCGGGATCTGCGGCGGAGCAGCCATCCTGTACAGAAAACGGGAATAACACCCCTTTTTTCAGGCAATGAATATTTCGGGGCATCCCTCATCGCATCGACAGATACGACGACATGGAGCCGCAATGCATCCTGCTGATTATTGCACGTTACTATGCAGAAGTAAAATGCAGAAGGAAAAAAATGAACGTGTCAGGTTCCTGGCATGACAGGATGGAGGAAATGGTAATTCATATCAGGCCGCGGCATTCAGCTCCTGTTTCAGGGCAGGTATCAGGCTCACGGACATATTTACTTCATGGGCGACACTCCGGGTCAGGATCTGCTGTCGTCTCCGCTCTGCCGATGTGAGTTCCTGCAGGTCCCCCTGCCGCTGGATCTCAAAAATCATGTTCCGGCCCCGCTCCGCTGTCATAAGGTGATTATAGAACGTTAACGTGTCCTGTGCAATCGTCCGGTCCATCCGGGGAATGTCCCGCTGGTATGCGAAGTACAGGCCATTGTCCGGGTAGAGCGGGGTGCCCTGGACAAAGATATACTTGTCCCCGGGGTTCGCGAGGAATTCCCGGTCTGCGTCAAGAAGGTAGTCTTCGATTGACACGACGTCGAGATAGAGGCCCTCGGCGGTGTCGCTCTTCTCTTTATTTGCTGACATGTACGTGAGGAAAACTGAGTTGGAAAGGTACAGGCCCGCACCGATGAGAATTCCAAGGGTGAGAATTATGATCTCGGTTTTAGTTTTGTCTTCCATTGCATTCACGCTCCCGTTTTTTTGTATAGTCCCAAATTCCTCACCGGTCCACGGTCGTTTTCCTCATAAAATGAATCTCTCTCTCCCATGCCAAACACTTTCACGTCCCTGAAATTTTTTCATCATTCTCTTTTCCGGTTCATCGTTGTTTCCCGGATGATTTTTTGATGTGACAGATACGGTATCCGCTCATTTCACCCGATTATGTAACCATTCCGAAATCAAACCGGACTATGACAAAATCCCTATAAATGTCTTCTCTGACGTTACAAAAATTGGAAAACTATCCCGGTCTCCTGATGGATTACCGGGTTTTTCAGCCCCTTGTGGAAGTAACGGAGGAGTGGAGAAGACTTAGCTCGTAGTGTCGTGTACACTATTTTCCTGTACTGAACATACCGGAAATTCCGGTATGATTCAGAATTTGCAACACCGGGTAAGATTTATGTGATTTTCCACTCTATGCTGGTCAACTCTGGTAAGGTTATAAAAAAATTATTATATATCAGAATGACTTCCAAAAAACCATGCCAGGGAAAGGAGTTGGAAAAAATGTATGAAAAAAACCAAGTCGCACAAAGAGAAGGTGCATATCATGTCGAGTGAGGCCGCAGAGCGGATGGTAAATGCCGGTGTTGCCGGTGCTGATCACCTGAAGATCCAGACGGCAGAAGCGCTCGAAGACGCTGCCCGGAAGCTACGGAAAACCGACGTGGCAGCGAAGGGTGAGGATGTCAAGTACATCCTGCAGGACGTCGAGGACCGGGTAAACAAGTTTAAGGCAGAAGTTGGCGCCGGGTACCGGTCCATGGAAGCAGGGTACCACGAGACCGTGGAACCTGTAGAGAACATCATCATCGACCACCCCATTCCTGCAGTCCTGGTTGCAGCCGGCGCAGGTCTCCTCATTGGCATGCTCATCTTCAAGGCACGCGACTGACGGGGGATCGCATGGATACGGCTGCCAATAGTGAAGAAGAATCGATAGAATCGGAGTTCGCGAGGACAGTCAGGTACATCGATCTCTACATGCAGCAGAAGACGGACCTGTTCCTGCAGCACTATGTGTTCGAACCCGTGGACTTCCTGCTCAGGCAGGTGATGTGCCTGTCGGTCATTGTTACCTTACTGGCAGCCGGGACCCTTGCTCTCGTGATCGGGGTGATCCTTTTTATCGCAACGTTCGTACCTCTCTGGGCTGCATTGCTCATCACGGGTGCTATCATATTTGGGACAGGCGTGATTATCGCGAACATGCTCTTATCGAATAAAATGGTCCTGAAGACACCCCTTGCTCCGGAGATGATGAAAAATGGATAACCGTCGTCGTGTTACGGAAGAAGATCTCCTTATCACCGAAGCGCTGATTGCCAAATCATATGGCCGGCTGAAACAGTCTGTTGTCCAGGCACCCTCCCGGGCTTTCAGGTCCCTTGGACAGACGGCTCGCGAGCACCCGTATGCAACCGCCGGTACTGCGGTTGTTGCCGGTGTGGTCCTGTACGGGATTATTAAAAAGATGACATCCCCGTCTCCCGCCCCCGAAGCACGGGAACGATCACGTGCGCCCCTGCAGAAGGAGAAAGGCGGCCCGGACCTCCTGCATGAACTGCTGCCGCTCATTATACCGCTGGCAGCTCCGTATATCATAGAATATATCCAGAAATACCTGGGAACGATCCACTCTGAAAAACGCTATTAATCTTTTTTATAAAATTTTTAGTAACGTGTTAATCCTGACCGTTAATTTCCGGTACTCCCGGATGAATTAAAAACCGGGTTTATTCCTCTGCAGTCCATAAGGCAGGGACCCGTGCGGAACTAAAAAAAATCGCACATCCGGGAATGTTTCATATCGGAACTTTCACGGTGCCTTTTTTGATTGCCATTTTTTTGATCTTCCCGTTTAAATTGGGACTGTTCTCCATACGGTGCCACTCTTCATTACTCATTCCCATGAAAAAACCGCAGGACGAGCATTTGACCCATGCTTCATAATGATCGGGAAACTCTGCATGAAGGGTGGATTTTCCGCATTCGGGACAGGTAAGTTTTACCTGGAGGATCGATGTGTCGACCTCGCTTTCCCGGTCGTGGGGAACAACCGGTGAATCCGTATACCCGGGCTTGTAGTCAGCGGTTTTTCCCTCATCCGGGCCGGTTTGTGCAACGAATAAGCGGCCATCGTTCATGGCCTGCGTGACGGTTACTTTTTTTCTGGCTCTCATGTAGTTATACTCCATTCCCTGGTACGATTCTTTCCTTCCATATCAGAGCAAGCCACCATGGAACGCGTCTGGCTAAATATCTCTTTAGTCATTGCAAAAAACACATCAAAATTCCGGTGTCCATGAGCAGGAACATTGAGACAGGGATCCTCCCTGATATCGCGTTTGTCCTTGTTCAGGGACGTATTATTGACAAAATCCTGTACACGAAAAGAGATCTCCCGTCAACATCTCTGAATGAGGTGGCACAAAAAAGGTTTATGAACAGGAACCTTCCCGTTCAGCCAAGTTTCCAGACTGCCTGGTTCTGGTAATCGATGTTACTCACCACATACGTGGTTTCGGGATTGAACTGGGCAGGTATCTCGTAGATGAGATAGCCCTCCACAGTATTTTGTTCGCCGGCCTGGGGCTGGATGAACTCGATGGGATCGCGTTGTCCGTTCCGGTTGGCAAATTGTGTATCGAGAACGTTGTTAATAACCACATCAGAACTGGCGATCGGTGAATAACTGTACGACTTCCCGTCACTGAACACGACAAACTGTTTTGCCGAAGGCACAATGAGGTTCTTGGTACCTGTATTCTGGACCCTGACGTACACGAACAGGAATGTGTTGCCAGCCGCAGGCGTCTCCCTGTTGAAGCCACGCTGGAGCTCAAGGGGATCTGATGCCGCTAACTGTTCGCGGGCACTGTTCCATGATGGCGATGTCCAGTCGTAGGTCGGTTTTACCTGGTACCGGTACACGGTTGCTTTTCCCTGGGTGTCCCCGCTCCCGAACGTGACATACTGGTTCAGGTCAAGGGCATTGGGAAATGCAACGGGGACCTGGGTTGGCGCCTGCATCGTTACCGTGGTAGGCACGGCCGTTACAGGCGCCGGAGCCTGGACTTGTGAGGATGAATTCAGGCATCCTGCTGTGAGGAGGACTGCAAACAGTACTCCAAAAACTGCGATTGTATACAGATTTTTCATATTTTTCCTCCGTTCACATCGGTCGTGCATCTATCGCGGGTGGAAGTAACTGTTCGAGAAGATAATGCGGCACCTGTTGTGAGGTCTGTACTGCCATATCGAAGTATGCCCGGTTCTCCCGGTCGCCCTTGTACGTCAGGCCGATCCTGAAGTTCGTATCCATCAGGGTAATCATTCCCAGTGTCTTGATAACCGCACGTCGTTCTGAAATCATCCGGGCCTCTCCCACGACAAGTTTCTGGCGGTCGCCATCGATATCCGAGATCAGTTCATTCTCAAACGACATCACACTGATGTGCGTGTCCCCGATTGCTATGTCCTGGCCTTCGGGAAATGAAACCCCGTACATGGTGGTGAAGGGTAATGACACACCAGGTGCCGTATTCGTAACCGATACGGACAGCGTCATCAGGCTTGCGACAATGATAATGCAGGCGAGCACAATCAGCCAGATAATGGGCATCACCCATCTTCCGAGGCCCCCCTTCTGCTTTTCCAGGGCACGCTCCTCCGCTGCTCCTTCTTTCCTTCCGGACTCTTTTGCCAGTGCCCGGCCTTTTTCATCAGCTATGGTTGTTATATCTGTCATGTAAATCACTTCTGTTCTCCTGATTTTTTCATCATGTGGGTAAGCGCGATGGTGTGTTTTCCGGATGACGTTTTCATGATGAGACCAGGACGTCATCCGGTAATTTCCCTGGCAGTAATTTTGCCTTTTAGGAAATCCTGCCAGTTCAGGCCGCTATATGATGAAAATATTATAAAAATATGATCTGGTGTTCCAAAATTTGCATCGTGGTCCCCCGGCACGGCCGGTTTTTCCGGATTTTCCCGTGAGGATCTCATTGCAATACATGCTGCAATAACTGCAACAATCAGGGAAGTATATCTCCCGGCCCTGCCTGATGGATGACCATCAAGGAGAATACCATGACACGTACAAAAAAGAGTGCAGGGAACCATTTCCCGATGGGTTTTACGATAGCAGTGATCTGCCTGTTGACCATCGCGATCATTCCCGGCGTAATGGGCGCTTCCGCCGTAAATCTTGGATCGGCCGGTAATTATGCGATCCTGGCAAAAACCGGAATCACGACCACGGGAACGACAACGATCAACGGGAATATCGGGGTCAGCCCGATTGCTGCAACGGCCATGACAGGATTTAGCCTCAGCATGGATTCCTCGAACCAGTTTTCCCGGTCGTCCCTGGTAACCGGGGGGGTATATGCAGCGAACTATGCACCTCCCACCCCTGCTACCATGACGACTGCGATAAGCAACATGGAAACCGCCTACACCAGTGCCGCGGGACAGGGACCCCCGGATGCTACTGAACTGTACGCCGGGAATCTCGGCGGACGGACCCTTACCCCCGGTGTGTATAAATGGTCGACCGGTGTGCTGATCCCCTCGGGAACGGACCTCACGCTGGATGGGAAGGGTAACGGGGGTTCGGTCTGGGTCTTCCAGGTATCGGGAGACCTCACCATGGATTCCGCGTCGCGGATGGTATTGGCGAACGGCGCAAATGCGGGGAATGTCTATTGGCAGATCGCCGGTCCCACGGGTGTGACGATTGGATCGGGTGCACATGCTGAAGGTAATATCCTCGCCCAGAAGGCGATCACCATGAACAGCGGGGCATCGCTCAACGGGCGGGCACTCGCACAGACCGCAGTTACCCTGATCGCAAATACGGTAACATCACCATCACCTTCATCCGTTCCGGGACAAACCGGTGACAACACCTACACCAGCGTTACAACCACCCAGACCACTGCACCGCTGAACATAACTCCCCAACAGACGACAACGCCCGTACCGACACGCACACAGCCAGTCAGCACTACGATCACCACGATTGTCAAAGGCGATTCGGGAATTTACCAGGCCGTGGTCACGGGCACTGAGAATACCGGGCTTATTGTCTCCGCTAACGTTGCATCCGGCCCGGGGCAGGGGATCGGAGAGCCTTCCGGTACCGTGTACCAGTATATCGATCTCGGACCGGCAGAGTATACCCCCATAGAGAAGGCTGTGGTCTCATTCAATGTTCCGCTGTCGTGGCTTGAGAGCAATCATATCGCACCGCAGAATATCGTTCTTAACCGTCTTGACGGTAATGCGTGGACGGCACTCCCCACAACATTCGTGAAAATCGAAAGCGGACAGGCATACTACACCGCAACAACTCCCGTATTCTCACGGGTTGCAATCACCGGTGGATTTGCCCCAACCGTCACGGCCGTGCCCTTCGTATATGCCGTGCAACAGACCTATGTCGCCCCGGAGATAACCTCAACCCAGGCCCAGCTCGCCCCCACACAGGTACCGACAGCACAATCACCCGTTCCGGTCTGGCTGCCGGCAGCTGCGATGCTTGGTGCACTGCTGTTCATGGGAGTGTTTTCCGGACGGAGAGGGAAAAATTCCTGAACAGGAATTTTCATGTTCCTTTTTTTAACGGGCCTGGCCCGGAAACCTCTGCCCGTGCTGCACGAACCAGTCGACATCCCCCGGTCCCTGATGGACCCCGGGGTCCCTTCCGGGGACCAGCATCCGGAATGTATCCTGAAGCATAAGAAATGCTTATCGGATCCTGACCGTGGTTCTCCTGTATCTCTCATAAGGTCGGGACAAATACGGCATCATATGTCTCCAGGTACGTGAAGGTCCCCATGAAATCCTGCAGGCTCCGGATCATGTAGTATATTCAAAGAGACGGTCCCTTCATTCCCTTTTTCATTCGCATGGGACGTTTTCATTGCAAACCGTGCTGCAATATCTGCAAAATCCGGCAAGGTATATCCTCCGAGCAATCATCAGGAAGACCATTCAGGAGGAGTGAAACATGAAAAGTACTCAAAAGAATGCGAGAACCACGTTCTCGCTTGTTATGACCGTAGCAGTTATCTGCCTGATGACAGCCGTGATGATTCCCGGCGTGATGGGCGCTGCGACGTTCGTGGATCTCGGAGAAGGCACCCATTATGCGATCCTGTCAGGATCGGGGATTACAAACTTGGGTGGGCATACTACTGCCATAACGGGAGACATCGGCTCCAGTCCGATTACTGCTGTCAATATGAACGATGTATCGTGTCCGGAAATAACTGGACACATATACGGTGTTGATGCGACATATACCGGTAGCAACAGTGGCGGAGTAGCATGCTATATTGAATCTGCACCTGCAACTGGCGTGAATACTGCGGTAGCGGACAGGCTCTCGGCATTCAACCTTGCCAACCTGCAGGTAGATGCTCCTATCACACTGAGTACCCCAGAGATCGGCGGGCTGACTCTCGCTCCCGGTCTTTACAAAACGGGCACTGCTGTGACAATAACAACCGATGTAACTCTAGACGCCCAAGGCGACCCGAATGCAGTCTGGGTATTCCAGATCGCACAAGGTCTCACTATGAGTACTGGTAAAAAAGTTATCCTCACGAACGGTACAAAGCCAGAGAACATCTTCTGGGTGGTAACCGGCCCAACATCCCTTGGTGCAACATCGGTTTTCAATGGAAACATTCTCGCCGGTGACGGTACAACGACGATTGCGCTGCTTGATGGTGCAAAAGTAAATGGAAGATTAATGACAGGAAAGGACGTTACCCTGCTCAATAACAGGGTAACTATCCCCACAGATGCATCGGTGCACGCTGGTCCCAACGTAACGAGCGTCTCACCTGCCGTTGGCTCGATTGCCGGCGGTACCGCGGTGACCCTCACCGGGATAGGCTTTACCGGTGCGACCGGAGTAACCTTTAGCGGCACCCCGGCAACCAGTTTCGTGGTTGTCAACGATAATACGATCACCGCGGTCACTCCGATTAAAGTAGCCGGACCCGTTAACGTTGTAGTAACAACACCCGTTGGTACTGGAATGGGGGTTGAGGTATACACGTATGCAGCAACACCAGCACCGACCTTTACCAGCATTACGCCGGTATCCGGCACGACTGCCGGCAGTACCACGGTAACCATCACCGGGACAGGCTTTACCGGTGCGACCGCAGTAACCTTTGGCAACACCCCGGCAACCAGTTTCGTGGTTGTCGATGATAGTACGATCACCGCAGTCACTCCGGCCAAAGCAGTCGGAGCCTTTGATGTCGTCGTTACCACACCCGGCGGTATTGCAACCGGAACGGGAGCATACTCCTACAGTTCAGGTCTGGCCGCCGTAAATCTCGGGACGGCCGATGATTTCGTTATCCTTGCAAAAACAGGAATCTCAACAACGGGACGCACTGCAATTGTCGGGAATATCGGGGTCAGCCCAGCCGCTGCGACCTACATCACCGGGTTTGATCTCGTCCAGGACGCATCGACCGCGTTTTCGAAATCGACCTATGTGACAGGAAACGTATATGCAGCCGACTACGGGGGATCCACTCCCGCGAAAATGACTACTGCTATCACCAACATGGAAACCGCGTACACTGATGCAGCGGGACGGACATCACCGGATTATGTTGGACTCGGTTCCGGAAATATTGGCGGGATGACCCTCGCACCCGGGCTCTACAAATGGAGTAACAGTGTAACAATACCCTCCGATGTCACTCTCGCGGGCGGCGCAGACGATGTATGGATATTCCAGATTGCACAAGGCCTGTCGATTGACGCCGATACCCAGGTTGTCCTCAGTGGCGGCGCACAGGCAAAGAACATCTTCTGGCAGGTCGCCGGCCAGACAACCCTTGAACCAAATTCGGTGTTCAATGGCATTATCCTGGACCAGACCGCGATTGTGCTGAAGGACGGCGCACGCCTCAATGGAAAAGCACTGGCCCAGAGCGCGGTTACCATGATCGGGAATGGAATCAACACGGCCCCGGGAACGGCGCCGGGAACCCCCGTCGCGGCTACCGTAACCAATCCCATGGTGGAACAACCCTCAGATAACTCCTATGGCGGTACACTCCCTGAGGCCGAAAACTTCCTGCAGCTGCCATCAGGCCAGCTCGCACCGGTTATTCCCTCTTCCGATACGCGGGTTACCGGAGCCGGCATCCTTAAAAGCAATCCGCTTATCGTAGACTTCTCCGATATGCTCGGCGTGGCAGTATCGTGGTCCACCAAGATCAATGACAACCCGTCAGCGGATGCCCAGGTTACCACCGCGGTCCTGCCAAATGCAGACCAGTCAACGCTGGATGCGATGACCTCGTCACTTCACCGTGGCGGACTGGACATCAACAACGTAGCATACGGCATGGTCCTCCTGAAGAATGGCATGTCTTCATCCGGCCCGACAATGGTAACCATGACGGTTCCCCAGCACTGGGTTGACCAAAACGGCGGGAACGATGCCATAAGGATTGTCAGCATCAACGGTGATGGCACTGCAGAAGTACTGCACACCTGGTTTGACGGATATGACTCCTACAGCGGTCACCCGACCTTCAAGGCAACCTCGACCGAGAACGGGCTCGGGGTGTCCTACTGGCTGATCTCCGTGAAACCGTACGTTCCGACCTCCCAGGAGGCAGTAACACCCGTCTCAGGGACGGTCGCACCTGGCACAGGCCAGCTGGCACCCACACAGGCTGCAGTATCAACAGCGGGAAAGACAACCACCACCGGTCTCTGGCCGGTTATGGGAGTTGGCGGTGCGCTCGCAGCGCTTGCCCTCGTTGGCATTGCCCTCCTGGTATACTTCCGAAGGAATAAGGGGAGTGATTAACTCCTCTTTTTGCTCCTCACAAACATCTTTTTTGAATCCCGTTTAGTTGAGGAATAATGAACCTGCCCGGGATCACAAGGATGTTCCCTTCGCGGTTAACCGATACTACTGTGAAATACCGGTTTATCGTGCAGAAATTTCAGGTTTAAGGTATCCGGAAACACGTCCAGACGAAAGGAACATTCCCGGGTAACAGGGATCACCTGGCTAAAGAGACCGGGAACAGTCCGGTTGAAATACCAGGATGGATCCGGTATGCAGGAAATCACATAATGCATGAATTCCCATGAACCGAGTGAACGAATACCATGAAACATCGCCTTCAGATCCTGATCCTTTGTATTATTTTCGGAATCGGGATCATAGCGATACTCGGAGGGATGGTCCTGTATATGGATGCCGGTACCCCGACAATGACCCCGACTGCTGATCGGACCCAGAACTCTCCTGCGGAACGCCCGGCTCTTATTGAAGAAATACCGCCGGGTGTTCCCACCTATGCTCTTTCTCTCTCAACGGTTGATGTGTCTACGGGGGAGCCCCTTGGGAACGTTTCCGTGTACCTCGATGGTGGGTATGTGGGCCTCACTTCGACGCGGGGAACGATGGGGGTCCTGAATATCAGCCCGGTACCTAAAGGGCAGCACACCATCCGGGTAACAAAATCCGGTTATACGGATTATACCCAGAGTGTTCCCGTCCCTCCCCCGGCACCGGTTAAAATCGGCATGCAGGCCCACCTCCTCGTCACGGTACAGGAACCCGGCTCCCATAATGAGAAGATCGATATCGTGTTTATCCCCTCGGGCACGACATACAACTGCATCAAACGGGAAAAAATGTATTCAACCGGGTATGTCACTGACAGGAGTGCATTTGTCAGCGATGTCAACAGGATCGTTCATGAATCATTGTTTACCCTGGACCTGGTCACCGATAACACCGACCCGATACCTGCCGACTACCGGGACCGGTTCAATATTTATTATTTCTATGACCCCGCCCAGTTCGCTGATGCGTTTGACGGATACGCAGGAACGGTCCCGGAGAAGGTATGGAAAACGGCACCTTTTGCAGATATCGTCATAATCCTGTATCCCGCGTATTATGGTCCCGATACCGGTTCACCCTGCGAGCCGAATGGCGGGGTCCATCCCGGCACGGGCAGGAGCTGGATGAAGACTCCCGCGAATGAGGATGTCCTCTTCCTGCACGAGAGCGGGCACGCGATCTTCGGGCTCATCGATACCTACTGCGGCAGCACGGAATACTGGCAGAATAATCCTGATCCGAATGTATGGGTGTCTCAGGAAAGCTGCACTGATGAAGCAAGAACCAATTCGTGGGACCCTTCGGCATGCCGGCAGATCCAGCAGGTGAACCCGGTTGCCTGCACGAAGCAGTTCTGGAGGTGGGACCCGGATCCGGATATTATGCACGACGGGTATTCCGGCACATTCGGGAAAGCCTCAACACGACGGATTGCATATACCTTCAATACGATCAGTGCCCGGGGGACGGCTGCATGAAACTTTCGTCCGGTGTTGCAATTATCTGCATCTGCCTTATCCTGACCTGTCTCACGGGCATTGTTACCGCAGATCCCGCCACGAACGACAAATACGTAAGCATCTCGATGAATATCGATAACGGGAAAATCACGACAACATCCGCGGAAGTATCGTATGGCTCTGCCCCGAATTTTTTCCCGTCACAGGAAGGATTCAGGGGAGAGCTTGTCGCTGCCGACGGATCGGTCGTGAAAACATTCACGGTCTGGGACCCCCGGGTCCAGTTCGGCGATGGCATCGTCAGTAATCCAGACGATCCACGGATCCAGAACAGCGTGGACCGCCAGGATTCAGCAGATTTTGTCGTCACCATCCCGTTCGACCGGAGTGTCACCGGGTTCAGGCTGTATACTCCCGCAGGAGATACCCTCCTCGCGTCGGTGGACTTAAAACCCCCAATCGAGTCATTCTTTGCGTCTTATCCCCATGATCCAGACAATCCTGCAATATCCGGGCCAGGATCTCCGGTAATAGCAGATACTCCCCTGACCGGCACCCCGGGTCCTGATACAGCATCATCCGGGCAACTTCCCGGGATAATGGCCATCGGGTCCGGTGCCGTGCTGCTCCTTGGCGGGGGATTTGCGTCTGTCCGGTTCCTGCGGAAGAAGCCCCGGAGTGTTCTCATTGTCGACGATAACCCCGACCTTCTCGAGGTGGTCGCCGGCATGCTCAGGACCGGGGGGTATGTGGCCCGGACCGCCACCAGCGGTGAAGCGTGCTTAAAGGAACTTGAATCTGCAGTTCCTGACCTCATCCTCCTGGATATCGGGATGGAACCGATGAATGGGTGGGAAACCCTCCGGCAGATCAAGAAAAACCCGGCAACCCGCCGCATTCTTGTCATTATGCTTACGGCATGGAAGCTCACGCCACAAGATGTCGAGGATTACGGTATATGCATCGAGGATTACATCATGAAACCGGTGACGTACGAGAACCTGAAGGAGTCCATAATGCATGTATTCGCCCGGCGGGAGCTGATTGATGAGAAAATTGCCGCTGCAAAAGGAACCGGTATCGACCGGAATGAACTCTGTGAATGCGCCCGTCTTATCCGGGTGGTCGACGTCAATAAACGGTTATGGGACATCCTCGTCAGGTCCTATAACCTGGACGAGAGGATGAACGGTCCCGGGAACGAGATACCCCCCGCAATAAAGAACACCGAAAGAAAAATCCGGGACCAGGAGCAGCGGCTCAAACAGATCCTGCATAAGTTTGGTTCTGGTGTGACAGGGTAGAGGCACCACTCCCTAAAAACTGCCCGGGTTCCCCTATTTTTAAAAACGGAAATGGTTCTATCCGGCAATTGATCGATCTCCTCTTTTTTTTTTAAATAGATCCACTTCTGCCGATTGAGGGAGGATACGGTCAGGTGAACAATTTTTTCAGCTGCACAATGGACTCCTCCGCCGATGTGAAATTTTTGCTCTGGAGAACTCATGTCGGGATACTAACGCTCCCGGGCTCACGTTGCACTCGTGGAGGGGGGGTCAGGCGGTGTACTTCCCGTGCGGACAAACCGATGTGATCCGGGAAATTACCCTCGGAAATTTCCCCCCGGACCTGTTGGTCACGGGCGATAAAATATCAAAGTACACCGCCCGACCCCCCCAGGCCCCCTCCCATTTCCGGGCCGGATTAATACCGTTTTACGGGGTGAATGAAGGGGTTGTCCTGGCCCTATGGGGGAGGGGGGGTCGCATGGTGTACAAACCGGGTGAGTAGGGGATGTCATACCAAAACATCTTTTCGGCAGAGTTGAATTTTTAAATTTTTTTTATCAGAGGATTTCGTTGCAAAAAATGCAGCATTAAATGCAAAACCCCGTGAAGTATATCCAACACGCCGTCATGAAGAATGATCAATACGGAGTGTAGCACGAACTATGGATAAAATCAGGATTCAGTTCAATGAATTTGACTACCAGGTATACCATAATTATTGCCTCCGCTACTATTCCATACTCGATACCACGAGAAAACGATCGATTCACCTGTTTCTTGAGTTATTTGAAAAAGAAATCCTTCCCGTAGGGGAACATGACCTTGAGGAAGCCGGGATATTTTTTTCGAAAAAGTGTGCCGAGCTGGTTGCGGATTACGACCCGATGAGAAAAAATAATGCCCCAATCGATCTCCCCCAGTTCCAGGTCTGCAGGGAAATGCCGTTCCTTATCGGGGATTTTGAGAAGATATACCGTCTCATCGAGAAAACCGGGATTACGCCGAATTATTTACTCGTAGTGGCCACGTTCTCAAAGATTATCGAGGAGGAAAAAACTGCCTATCTTTCTGCAATCGGTGAACATGACCGGAAAAAAATAGCACTGGTTGCCCCCGGTATAGCGGATATTATCCGGGCGCGACTGGGTTCGGATAACGGATGGGAATCGGTCCTTTACGAATTAACACGTATCGTACGGAAGTTTAACTTATCGTCACCCGACCAGAAAATCGACCAGAACTTAATTTACCTCATCGGGCCCGCAGTGGTCTCCCATTTTAACGCCAATATAGGATATGAGGAGATCCAGGCAACTCTTGAGCGGTATTTCAAGGAACGTGAACTTGCGGTATTCGAATCGCTTTTAAACAACAAGCCATTTTTACCGGATTATGATACCGATTCGGAGAGCAGCGATAAACAGATATTCGAAATGCTGACATCGGTCACCTCCGGGAACATAGATCAGAAGTATCTTGAAACGGATTCTGATCCCGGTCATCCTGAAACGGCCGACCTTCCCGCAGTCATTCCATCCGGGCAGGAATATGCACCTTACCCCGTGAAAATTCAGGAAGATTATATCAGCAGATTTGATATCGATGTTGGCAGTACGTTGAAAAGTTCCGTGGTTTTAGCGGAAAAACGGTTCGAGCCTCCCTATAACGTGTACAGGAAACCCGGAATATCCCAGTATTCGGTCCTCTTTATGGGGATTGTCATTTTGATCCTGTTCGGAATAACGGTAGCGGCCATGTCCGGGATCTGGAGTCCGGTGAAACCCACCGGCAATAACGATACAGAAATCAACAGTATTTTATCCATTGTACAAAATCTTCAGAAAAATTCAACAATGGCGGCAAAAAATGATCCAACGGTATATCTTCGTTCCCCCCCGGTCCAGACGAATAGTACCGGGCTGTCCAAAACCGTTCAGGTAACGAAATCTTCTGCCGATATCAACAAGAATTTCATGAGAATCGCATTCGGTCCTGACAATACAAAGATCAAAAAGGTGGCGGGAGATACCATCAGTGTCGCCATCACGGGCGATTACCGGGATAATGATACGGAAACGGTGGAACAGTTCAAGACCCAGTTCAATAAACGCTCGTCCACAACCCAGTTCCATTCGGGAGTAAAATTAGGGGACCAGGCAGATATTGTAATAAATTTCCTGCCAGCAGAATCCCTCAATAATATTGCGAATCTTGAAGGTGCGTCAGTTTCCAAAAATTCGACGACGGGGGATATCAACTATATTCACACGACCGTTGTGAAACAGTTCGTAACAATAGAAGTCGTCTATATTAATGCTGATTTAACCGGCGACCGGCGAACACACTGGACATTACGGGGTCTATTGTATGAGATGGGTTTCCCGGGAGAGACAAACGATTATCCGGACAGTATCTTCAATGCAGACTCAGAACTCACTCCAAAATTAAATGATATGGACTGGAACGTGGTCACATTAATGTATAATAAAAAGATCACTTCAGGGATGACATTTGACCGTGTCAAAGCATTGCTCCTGGTCTGATCCGAAACACCCCCCTGCATGAACGGACTATCAAACCTTTTTTGCACGCTCCCCCCTGGAATAAGTAATTCCCGCCATCCCACGGGATGACCAGCACCCCGCATGGTTGTGTGGATCTCATCCAGTATTTTTGTGTGGCCGGTTCTTTCAACGTGGGGATACGATCACAAGCGATACATTAAGAAACGCCAGGAGAACGCGAATATACTAAAAGGAATGAAGCGCATTCCCAAAGCCTGTAGAATTACACAAAAAGGAAACAATTAGAAGATGAATTTTTTTTAGGGTCGATGTGAACGATCCAGTAGACGGACTTTCACTCATGCTCCTCCTGCACAAGACCACAATCTGAACCTCCATAACCTGATTATCCCAAATACGAATTGCTTCAGGTCCCGGGGTGGCTTCAGGACGAACACCGTGAAGATGATGGAAGAAAATTCAAGGAGTGTTTCATTTTCAGGGAACCTGAAATATCCATTACTGATAAGATCTAAACGTGTGCCTGAAAAATGCGGAGCCTCAATGAGATGATGTATCCTGGGAAATGCATCATAAGAACCGGGATCCACGTGACAATCAAAAATCTGATTAAAGATATTCTGTCGTAATAATCATTTTTAAAGTCAACAATGTGTAATAAAAAAAGGATTATTTCCTTTTTGCGAGGATAATGGCAAGTGATCCAATCACCGTTGCAGCTAAGGGTATAAGAATTGGTACCGGTGACTTCGCGGGAGCCTGAGCCGTTGTCTGCATGGGTGCCTGCAGGGTCGCCTGCTGGGGTTGGGCCGGAGCCTGCTGTGTCGGGACAGGTGTCAGCCCCATGGGAGTAATTTCCACGAAGACCGGCAGGAGAACGGGTGTGGCATTGCCCCGCTGGGACGTGGTCCCGGTCTTGAAATTCGTGTCGGAACCATACTGGTTCGTGACCGTAAGCCGGACATCATAGGCGCCTTCAAACGGGTACACATGTGTCGGGTTCTGCTCGGTTGATGTTTGTGCATCGCCGAAATCCCAGGCCCATGTTGTCGGATCGCCGGCGCTGAGGTCCTGGAAGTTCACCACAAAGGGTGCCCTGCCACGCCTGTCTCCCACGGTGAAATCTGCAATGGGCGTCTGGGTTACGGTAATGTAATCCACTTTCGTTTCCTTACCCTCCCCGTTGATATTTGTTGCCGTGAGGGTCACGGTAAATTTGTTGGTCAATGCGTTGCCAAACGTGGTATACATGTGGGAGGGATTCTGCTCGGCTGACGTTGAACCATCCCCGAAATCCCATTTCCACCCGGTCGGGTTGCCGGCAGACTTATCGGTGAAATAGGCGGTAAACGGTGTAATCCCTTTGGTCTTTTCTGCCACAAAGTCGGCATCCGGAATATTAACAACCGTGATGTAGTCTTTCTTTGTCAGGGTGTTTGAGGTGAATCCATCCGATGCGGAGAGCCGCACGGTGTACACACCCGGCTGGCGGTATACATGATCGGGATTCTGTCCGGTGCCTGAACCCCCGTCCCCGAAATCCCAGTTCCATGAAGTAGGTGCCATCGTGGAAAGGTCCGTGAAGCGGACATACTGGTTCACGCTCAACCGCGTTTTGTCTGCCTTGAAGTCAATCCTCGGCCCTTCCCTGACGGTGATAAGGTTGGTCTTGATCTCGCGGTCCTGGCCAAAGGCATTTACCACGGTCAGTGATACCGTGTACGATCCGTCCCGGTTATAGAGATGGAGCGGGGGGTACTGGCCGCTGAAACCCGAGTCATCGCCAAAGTCCCAGGTCCAGGATGTCGGGTTACCAACCGATGTATCGATGAACCTGACGTACTGTGTCCGGCTCCCGGTCTGTGAGGTTGGAATCTTGGTGACAAATTCAGCAGTCGGGGGGATACCAACCGTGATATAGTTCACTTTCGTTTCGGTATCCTTCCCGTTTATGTTCGCTGCTGTCAGGGTAACGGTGTATACCCCTTTTGCCGTATAGACTTTGGATGGGTTCTGTGCGGTTGACGTTGAACCGTCCCCGAAGTCCCAGTTCCAGGCAGCAGGTGAATTGAGCGATGTGTCCGTGAAGCGTACAGGAGTTTTCTCACTGACCGTGGTACTGTCTGCAACAAAATTTGCTGCCGGCACGCCACCGACCGTGATCGTCTGGGTTGAACTGTCTTCATTCAACCCGCGCCTCACGGTAAGAACGACATCATAAGCACCCTGTGCGGTATATGCATGGACCGGGTTCGGGCTCGTTGAAATCGTGCGGTCACCAAAATCCCAGGTCCAGGATTCGGGGCTGCCGGTTGATGTATCCGTGAATTTTACCACTAGCGGGGCTGATCCGGATTTTGGATCCGCGGTGAATTTTGCATCAAGAGCGGGCATCACGTGGATGTAGTAATCCTTCGTAACGCTGGACCTGCCATAGTCATTGGTGGCAGTCAGGGTCACGGCATACTCCCCGCCCGGCCAGTAGGTGTGTACCGGGTTCTGCTTATCGGACTCCTGCCCGTCACCAAAATTCCAGTTCCACGAGGTGGGATAACCACTTGAACGATCGGTGAATGCCACGCTCAGGGGAGCATTGCCGGTTGTTGGCTCACCGGTAAATGCCGCATTCGGAGCCATGCCAATCGAGATGAATCCCACTTTTGTTTCAGTGCTGGAGCCGTAATAATTCGTTATGGTGAGTTTGACGGTGTATACTCCTTTACTGAGATACCGGTGTTTGGGATTCTGCTCGGTCGAAGCGGCGCCGTCGCCAAATTCCCAGGCATACGTCATCGGGGTTGTGCCCGTTGAGTAATCCTGAAACGAGACTTCTGTCGGGACCGTGTTGTATGCATAGTGCGCATCAAAATTGGCAGCAGGGTACAATCCGACCGTGATGTAGCCAATATCTTCCGCAGTGCTGTCAGCAGCACCGACGGACATTACCAGGGCGATGAGCAGGATGACGATTCCTGCGTATACGCCGTAACTCTTTTGTGTCATAATTTTCACTAACGGTGGGTATTGCTGACGTGGCATATTACCATTCGGGGATTTTGCATTTTATGTATCAATTATTGGGAGCAAGGATTGTTGATCCCCCCCACGCCGGATTTCTGGATCGACGTAGTGTTGAATTATTTAATGGCAGGAAACGCGACGAAAAACATACCTTTTTCCCGGTGAAGGTTACGTTTGAAAACAAGTGTTGGCTGGCAAAATCCTGATAACCACGGGGAAAACCGGTGTGATTCTTTTCCGGGCACTCATCCCCATGATATTTCCTGTTGATGCATTTTTTGCAAAAACCGGTAAGAGATATATACGCTCTCACACCATGCTGGGCTGCCCTGACGGGATTCTCAAAGATCATGGTTTCATGAGGATGTAAAAAATCCTGTCGGGAAAGGAGTTGGAATTACAAATGACAGAGAATCTGAAAGTAAAGGCCAGCAAAGCCGTCGATAACGCCCGCGTGGCTGCACATGCCGTATATGATGATGCAACCGTTGCCGCCCATAACACCCTCAAGGATGCAGGTGTTGAAGCACAGAAATTATCCGATGATGTACAAATCGGTGTCCACAAAGTCGTTGCCGATGCAAAAATCGCCGCACACCATGCCGGATCAGAGTTGAAAAAAAAGTGAACGGTGAACGATGCTGATTGAACTGGCAGTGTTATTCCTCGTGTTGGCCCTGGTCGCCTATATCCTGGGTGCACGGGGTGTAGCAGGTTTTTCCATGGATATCGCGAAGTGGCTTATCATCATCTTTGTCATTGTCGCCATCGTGGCATTCGTACTGTAACGGGATTCTTTCAGGAACAAACAGGGATTACAAAGGACCTGGCGATGCCTTACCGGAAAACGAGCGCATCATCCGATACCCTCGTTTTTTCGTGGTATCCGGTCCGGATAATCGCCATTGCCGGGAAAAACACATTACTTCTGACAAAGATGTGAAATCTATGGATCTTTTCCAAGCAGGTGAAGACCAGCAACTGCTGCTTCTTATCGGTGCAATTTTTATTACCTGCGTCCTGGTATTCTGGCCGCTCATGACCGTATGTATCTGGTCAGCTGCCATTGCAACAGCCCTTATGCCTTTTCATAAATGGCTTTCAGGTATTGTAAAGCCTTCAGTATCGGTCACCTTCATTACCGTCTGGGTCCTCCTCGTCCTCCTGCTCGTACTATCTATCTCAGCGAGCATCGTGTATGGGAATATTGACCAGATCGGGACCATGGTCGCATCCCTCGTGCACGGTTTTAAAAATACCGGTGTTTCTGCATTCCTGCCAACCTTCACAGAAGAACAACTTACCCATATGCCCGACACTCTTGTCCAGTTAATGCTGCAATCGCTTCTGTCACTGACCAGCAATGTCATGCAGTCGCTTATCTCGATTATTATCTTCTTCCTCTCGCTCTCGATGCTGCTGTATTACGGGGAACAGATGTGGAACACACTTCTCCGGAGGCTTACCCCCGGGATTTTTTCTGCCGTACATAAAATGGCTGAAATTTCCACCAACACGATCTATGCTCTCATCATTGTCCAGATCTCCGCAGCAATAATCTCATTTCTCCTTGCCATTCCGTTCTTCGCTGTTCTGGGTGTTGAAAACCCATTCCTGTTTGCAACCCTGATCGGTCTTGCCATGCTGATCCCGCTCATCGGTGCCCAGGTTATGCTTCTCATCTTCATCCTCTATTTCATGAGCCACGGTGACACCGGTAGTGCTCTCATCACCCTGCTTGTCGGGTATCCGCTCCTGAGCGGGTGGATCGATTTCTGGTACCGGCCGGTGATGATGGGGCAACGGGTGGCAATTCCCCCGGTCATGATGATGATCGGTATCCTTGCCGGTGTCCCGTTTATGGGTATTGTGGGTTTCATTGTTGGCCCGGTGCTCGTCGCGCTCGCGGTAACCGGGTATAAAATATTTGCAGGAGAAACAGGTGGTCCGGCAAAACGATCGCATCAGAACTGATTAAAAAAAAATCAAACCTTCTTGCCCATTTCCCCTTTCATCAGGTACTTGACCGCAAGGAAGATCACGAGCGCAATGATCATGAAATCGATGATCGCACTCAGGTAATCCCCGACGAGAAATTTAAGGGGGCCAATCCCGAGCACGGCCGTCTTCCAGTTGCCTGACGGGGTAACGACCGCCACCAGGGGCATGATGAGATCGGTCACCGTGGAATTCACCAGTTTTGTTGCTGCCGTCCCGATCACCACTGCAACGGCAAGGCCTATCACCTGGTACTTCTTGAGGAACTCCATGAATTCATCATTGAACCCGCGGGCTCCTCTTCCGATTGCGTTCATGCCATCTCCAATGGCCTTTTCGGCGTTATCAATCTCGTCGTCAATCTGTTTATCCGTCAATGTCAATCACCAGAATATGAAAGAGAAAAACCCGTTATGATGGTGCCGGGTTTTCCGCGAACCGGAATGTTCCTTCCGGTACTACGATCTCAAAGCGTGCCCCCGTGCCCGGGATACTTGTTTCCCTGATGGAAATGCCGGTAATTGACAGGATCTCCCGGGAGTGGAAGAGGCCCAGACCGGTATGTTTCCCAAAACCGCGTTCGAACAGGTGCGGTTTATCTTCGGGAGATATTCCCGTCCCGTTATCCGCAACGGTAATGATGAGTTCCCTGCCGATCTGTTTATGTGATATGCTTATGCGGGTGACTGTTTCCCCGTGTTGCCGTGCATTATCAAACAGGTTGTCAAAAACCTTGACAAGAAGCGGGTCGGCATATATTTCAAGTGGGTCCTCGGGGATTTCAAGGGTAATTGCACTCTCTGACATCTGTGATGCGGCAGTCTGGGCGATGACCGACAAACGCTGCCACGCGGGTGATTTGACACCGAGGTCCTCATATTCCCTGGTGAAGGCGATCTGGCGCTGGATGGTGTCTGCCGCTTTTCTTGCCCGGTTGATATGGGCAATTTTTTCCGGTTCTTTTGTGGTTTTGAGGGCAAGATCCAGGGAACCGGATAATACCATCACCTGGTTGAGGATATCATGCCGGGTAATTCCTGTCATCAGTTTCAGTTTCCTGCTGGCAAGAGCAAGTGTATTTTCAGCACGTCTCCTCTCTGTAATATCGCGGATGTTGCACTGGATAATCCTCTTGTCGCCTACAAGGTAGACATTGCTGACGAATTCCACACTTATGGCCTTGCCCTGAATTGTTTCCAGGGGAAGGTCTTCATACCGGATATACCCTTCGGTTTTCAGTTTCGTAAACAGGGTCTGGGCAAAGGACTTGTTCTTGAGAAAACCCAGTTCCCAGAGGTGCCTGCCAATGAAATACTCCAGCGGGTATCCCAGCATATCGAGAATGAATTTATTTGCATCGATAATTTCCCCGGTATCCCCGTCAAGGATCAGGATCGCATCCTGTGCCGTTTCAAAAAGGCGGCGGTACCGGGTTTCAGATACCTGCAGGAGATCATAAGCCTCTTTCCTTTCCGTGATATCCCGGATATTGCACTGGATAATCCTCTTGTCGCCGACAAAGTAGACATTGCTGACGAACTCCACGTGCATAGCCTTGCCCTGAATTGTTTCCAGGGGCAGGTCTTCATACCGGATATATCCTTCAGTTTTCAGTTTCGCAAATGCGGTCTGGGCAAAGGACTTGTCCTTGAGAAAACCCAGTTCCCAGAGGTGCCTGCCAATGAAGTCCTCCAGCGGGTACCCCAGCATCTTGAGAATGAAGGGGTTTGCATCGATAATTTCCCCGGTATCCCCGTCAAGGATCAGGATCGCGTCCTGTGCCGTTTCAAAGAGGCGGCGGTACTGGAGTTCGGATTGTTTCAGTTCTTTTGTGGCAGCAATCCGTTGCTCTTCATGGTCAAGCGTTGCAAGGGCAAACGAGATATCCCCGGCCTGTTCATCAAGGAGCTGAAGGATCCGTTCGTTGAAAAATCCTGGTTCAGAAGCAAAATACGTAATAACACCGGCATTCCGCGTATCCAGTGCAAAGGGGAATGCGGCAAGTGAACGGTAGCCCCGGTCGAGTGCATCTTTACGCCACGAAGTTACCGATGGATCGGTTTCGATATCATTACAGACATTAAAGGTTCTCCTGTTGAATGCCGTTTCAGTCGGACCCTGCGCGTGGGGGGTATCATCGATCGATATTGGAACCGCCTCAGGGAAGCCTCCATCCCGACCGGCCGTTGCGACAGGTTCAATGAGATGTTTTTCACTGTTGACAAGTCCTGCCCATGCCATCATGAAGCCACCTTTACCAACAACAATCCGGCAGATCTCGTTTAACAGTTCTGTCTTATCATGAATACGGACGATTGCCTTGTTGGTCTCGGAAAGCACGGTATAGAGCCGGTTGACCGTGGTGACCTGCGCCTTATCATGGCGGTGTTCGACGGCTATCCGGATCTTGAGCATCAACTCGGCAAACTGCGGTCCGGAGGCCCCGCCTTTCTGGAGATAAAAGTCTGCACCGTTTTCAAAGGCCTCGATCGCGATCTCTTCCCGGCCCTTGCCGGTAAACAAAATGAACGGGAGGGTTTTATCGAGTGCCCGGACCTGTTTTAAAAACTCGATACCATCCATCCCGGGCATCTGGTAATCGGAAACTATCGCCTGGATCCCGTTGGCCTTTAACCGTTTGAGTGCAGCAGGTGCCGATCCTGCGGTGGTCACCGCAAACTCGTTTGTCTGTTCAAGATACGCTTTGCCAACTTCAAGGACTGGGGACTCATCATCTACATAGAGAACTGATATCATAAAGACCAACGTCAGGGAACCGGTTTTTATGAAGAATGAGTGTAACGGGTAATAACGATATTGTCAGGAATCAAAAAATGAAAAATGATCCCGTACATCCACGATAGTCTCTTCCCGGAACATTCAGCGGTCTTCATCATCCTGTAAAAGAGAAAGGCCCGTGACGGGTTCTTTATTATTCACTGGCAAATGCCGCAGTCACCAGTTCTTCCTGCTTCTTTGACAGGTGTTCCGGGATCTTCACAATCGCTTTTACCAGCAGGTCGCCACGACGGTCTGAATTCATGTATGGCATCCCCTGGTTCCTGAGGCGGAAGAGGGTATGGCTCTGGGTCCCGGGGGGGATCTTCAGTAATGCGGTCCCCGTGATTGCAGGGACGGTGATCTCACTTCCCAGGAGTGCTGTTTTCAGGCTGACTTGTGTAGTGTTGTATAAATCTGCACCCTGTCGTTCGAAGTTTTCATGCTTTTTTATGTGGACAACAACATAGAGGTCGCCCGGCGGCCCCCGGTTCTCCCCGGGCTCTCCCTCCCCGGCAATTCTCAGGAACTGCCCGTCTTCAACTCCCCTGGGGATAGTCACATCGATTGTCCGGGTTTTCTGCAGGGATCCCTTTCCCTTGCAGGTCCCGCAGGGCTTCTCGATCCTCTTACCGCTCCCACCGCAGTCCGGGCACTGGACGATGTTCATGATCTGGCGGTTTCCTACCTGCTGGGGGTGCCTGATCTCCCCGGTCCCCTTGCAGGCTGGACAATCCCGCAGGTGGCCGGGTTCTGCACCGGTCCCATGGCAGGTCCCGCACTCGGAATAATGCGGTACTGCCACGGTATTTTTCGTACCATAGAAGGCGTCGGTCAGGGAGATGCTGATGTCAATCCGGAGATCGGCCCCGGCTCTCTGTCTCGCCTTCCTGGAACCGCCGGAAAATGCGTCAAAGATATCCCCCAGCCCGAAGTCCCGGAACAGGTCCTCATAACCGGGTGTCCTTCCCGGCGCGGGTTCACCGGGTTTGAAGTCTGCATGCCCAACCTGGTCGTACTGTGCTTTTTTCTGCGGGTCGCTTAAGACCTGGTAGGCCTCATTGACTTCCTTGAATTTCTCCTCGGCGTCCTTGCTCCCCTTGTTGAGATCCGGATGATATTTCCGGGCAAGGTGACGGAATGCCTTTTTTAAGTCGTCCTGCGACGCATCTTTTTTCACGCCCAGGATTTCATAGTAATCCCCTTTTGCCATGGTGTAAGCGGGAATGGATCAGACCTCATCCTTGACTTTGAAATCTGCGTCGACAACTTTTTCCCCGCCCGGACCTGTTGCTCCCTGTTGGTGTGATTCGTCCCCGGGTTCAGGACCCGGCGCTCCCTCCTGCTGACGGGCTTCCTTCTGGGAAGTTGCCTGGTAGACAGCAGATCCGGCCTCTCCCAGTACTTTCTGGAGTTTTTCCGTTTCGGCCCTGATCAGCGCACTGTCCTTTCCTTCCAGTGCTGCCCTTAACGCAACGATGGCTGCATTCACCTTGTCAATGAGATCGGCACTTATTTTGTCAGCAAGCTCGGCTTTTGTCTTTTCCGCGGTATAGATGAGAGTGTCTGCGATATTTCTGGCCTCAACCTCTTCTTTGCGCCTTTTATCTTCTGCTTCATACTGTTTTGCTTCATTCACCATTTTTTTAACATCGGTCTCGGCAAGTTTTGTCGAAGCAGTGATGGTCATCTTCTGCTCTTTGCCGGTCCCGAGGTCCTTTGCCGAAACATTCAGGATACCCGATGCATCGATATCAAAGGTGACGTCAATCTGGGGAATGCCCCGGGGAGCCGCAGGAAGCCCGACGAGATTGAACTGCCCGAGGCTGACATTGTCGCTGGCCATGGGACGTTCGCCCTGGAGCACGTGAATCGTCACTGATGTCTGGTAATCGGCTGCGGTTGAGAATGTCTGGCTCTTTTTTGTGGGAATGGTCGTGTTCCTTTCGATCAGCGGGGTCCTCACGCCACCGAGCGTCTCGATACCCAGCGTGAGCGGTGTCACGTCAAGGAGCACCATGTCCGTGATCTCGCCGCCTAATATTGCACCCTGGATTGCCGCTCCGATGGCAACGCATTCCATCGGGTCAATTCCCCGTTCTACCGGCTTCCCGAGATGGTCCTAGATGAATTTCTGGACCACGGGCATCCGTGTCGGCCCGCCGACAAGGATCACTTTCTGGATATCATTCTTGGTCAGGTTTGCATCTTTCAATGCCGTTTCAAAGGGGATGAGACACCGTTTGATGATCGGCTCAACCAGCTGCTCGAGCTTTGCCCGGCTCAGTTTCATGGAAAGGTGTTTGGGACCAGCCTGGGTTGCGGAAACATAGGGAAGATTAATTTCGGTTTCTATAACGTTCGATAACTCGATCTTTGCCTTTTCGGCAGCTTCCTTTACCCGGTTAACTGCCATTTTGTCTTTTCTGATATCGATCCCCTCAAGTTTCTGGAACTCGGCGGCAATCCATTCATACACTGCGGCGTCCATATCCGTGCCACCCAGCTGGGTATCCCCGGACGTTGCAAGGACAGAGAACGTCCCCCCGCCAAATTCCATGATGGTTACATCGAGCGTGCCACCGCCAAGGTCAAAGACCAGTATCTTGTATTCCCCGGTCCGGTCCAGTCCATATGCCATGGAAGCTGCCGTTGGTTCATTTACGAGCCTTACCACATCAAGACCCGCAATTTTCCCGGCATCCTTTGTTGCGGTCCTCTGGTTGTCATTGAAATAGGCAGGAACGGTGATCACGGCTTTTGTTACCGTTTCCCCAAGGAAGGCTTCTGCATCCCGCTTTATCTTCTGCAGGATGTATGATGAGACCTGTTGTGGCGTGTATTCCTTGCCGTAAATACGATAAATATGGTCAGTACCCATCTTCCGTTTAGCCGCGGTAACCGTACCTTCCGGGTTACTCACGGCCTGCCTGCGGGCCGGTTCTCCTACAAGGAGCTGCCCGTCCGGTGTGAATGCAACATACGAGGGAAACATCTTTCCGGCAACCGTTGCACCTTCAGCGGAAGGAATGATGGTCGGTTTACCCCCCAGCATCACGGCGGCCTCACTGTTGGAGGTCCCAAGGTCGATTCCGATGATCTTCTCTTTACCCATTGATTTCACCTTCTCCATCTGTGATATGTTCTGCAATCTTTACTTTCGAGGGCCGGATGACCTTCGATCTCAACTGGTACCCTTTACCGAGATTTTCGAGAATCGTGTTGGCCTCGTCTGTGGACCTCACTTTATAGACTACCTCATGGAACTGCGGATCAAATTTTTTTCCTACGTCATCGATGGGCTGTAACCCGTATTCTTTGAGGACCTTTACCATTTTTTTCTGGACCATCTGCATACCCTCCCGGTTCTGTTCCATCTCAAGGGATGGCAGTGCCTGATCGAAGTCATCCAGGATCACCAGGAGGTCTTTGATCAGGTTCTCGTTTGCGAGTGCAATGATCGCTTCTTTTTCCTTTTGCGACCATTTGCGGTAATTGTCAAAATCCGCCTGGAGGTATTTCAGCCGGTTGAGCCGGTCTTCTGCAAGCCGGGTCTGGGTTTCAAGTTCCTCTTTTAATTCTTCCAGCTCGTCTGTCATCGTCCCCTCATCGTTACCCGGTTTTCCATCAGATTCCATGGGGGTAATCGTAATAATCCCGGATAAATTTGCTGAAATAACAATCAGGGTTCCCGCAGTGGCCACACCCGGTAGACGGACATGCTGATCCGTAACGGTGAAATACGGCGTTATTCTGCGTATCGAAATTACCGCTCATATTCCGGTAGGTATCCCAGATACGCTCAATCTCCTCTCCAGCCTGAAACAGTCCGGTGGAATTATCAAAGAAAGGAATTATCCTCACCTGTCGTGGATATTGACGAGGATTTTTTATAGGATCTTTGTCAGAAAGCAGATTTTGAAACAAAATCTGCAACAAAATACGTGCTGGTTGTAAAACAGGATGACTTTTTCACAAGATTTTTGGGGTGTATTTGGGGTGTATCAGGAACAATTTTTTTCCAGGGTCAGTTCAAGAATCCCCTCGGAAAACCGTTTTTTTGAGAATCGTACTTCGCAGGGAATGGTGATGACTTTTTTATATTGTCTGACGGTATTCATTGCATGAATAGTAACCGAGGTCGACTGGTTTTCCAGGTCGATTTTAATCCTTTCCTCAGATATGCCGGGTAGTTCTGTCCGGATGCGGAGAAATTTTCCATCATCAAAAACAGTCGTTACCGGTTCGACAGTTGGTATTGCCCCGGAATCGTGAGATTTTCCTTTTTTCATATCTCTGTTCCTCTTTTTTTAGTTGTTTTGTAATCCGTCAGGTCATTTTTATCCGCTGCATACCTGAAAAGCGATCGGAAAAATTATGACCGATCGCTGGCCTGTCTCCAAATATTCTGGCTTATTGCAGTGCTTGTATCGTTTGTGAACATGTATAGTTTGTTCATATATCTGATGGGGCTGTTGTATGATTTACTTCAGAGGTTATTTGTGGATGGCAGCAGAAAAGCCCGGTATCCCCGAATACCAGGCCCCCTCCTGCCACCTCCACACCGGTGGCATTGTGCAGTTTTCTCGTGTTTTAGCATCCGCAAGGTCACATGAGGCATTCTTCTTCTCAAAGATGACAAACCACCTCCCCCGGGTAACTCTTCTACCCACTGATTACCTGTCTATAAAAGAAGATAAAGGCGACCGGATTTTACAAATCTTGTTTTGTTTTTGATAAAAACGGGGATTAATGCATGTACAAGGGGAAAGAATGCATCTGCATGGCAGATGATGCCCTGGCACCGGTATTCCCATTCAATTATTTTTCATCATTTTTCCCCGCGTTGACCTCACTTACCCCGCCCATGATATGCTCGAACACCTGCTTGAAGTCGTCAAGTTTCTGGTTGATATGTTTTCTCCCTTTTTCTGTCGTATAATACAATTTGGATTTCCCGGAAACCCGGATCTCCAGGTGACCGTTTTCCATGAGATCATGGAGGAGCGTGTAGACCCGTGCCTGCGGGATAAAGACCTTGTACCGGTTATGGATCTCGTGGACAATGTCATACCCGGAAATCGGTTTGTCCAGGAGGGAAAGGACCACCGGTTCCAGTGACTTTTTCACGACATCATCAACGGTTGACTGGGGGACGACGGATATCAACCCGGCAGGAAATGTCTGGTGGGCAAAGGAAAGCGTTGTCTCTTTCCCGGTCGATACAATGATCTTGGGAATACCCTCCGCAAGGGTTTTTATCAGGGTGTGATCGATTTTCCCGATATTGATGGCGATGATCCCGGATATATGCGTCTTTGTCGCCTTTTTTTCCAAGATCAGGTTCCTGATGGCAAGAATATCATTGAACTCCTCGGTCTCGGAAAAATCCAGCAGGATCTGCAGTGAGTCCATCGTACCGTTATACAACAGGGAATCAGTGCACTTTTCAAGGACTGGCAGCAGGGTACGGACTTCATGTCGTTTTATCCGGTACGTGTACAGTTCCTTTTTCTGGATCTCCTTTGGGAAGTATTTCTGGAGCGTGGACTGGGAATAGGCAAACAGGTTGCGGCCTCCCTTTTTTATCCCCTCTTCCAGCGCAAATTTGAATATCGGGTCTTTTACCACCTGGTCGGTGTAGAGAAAGAGAACAATGTCGGTGAAGATATCTTTCAGCAGGACGGTTTTTATTTCCGGCAGATCGAGATAGGCAAGGCCGTCCGGTGCAAGGGTACCGGTCTCCATGCCGGGTGCACTTCTTTCCTGGGCGGATTTCCTGACCTTCTGGTCTTCCCGTTCTGTCGCTTTACGGAACAGTGCCACTTCAATGGCCGCTTTTATCTCCAGTTCATTGAAGGGTTTTACGATATAGCCATAGGGCCGGACATTTTTTGCCTTTTCAATGATGGTATCGTCAGCATACGAAGTGACAAAAACAACCGGGATGTCCAGTTCCGTGGTGATGATCTTTGCTGCTTCAATACCATTCATCTTCCCCGGCATTACGATATCCATCAGTACAAGATCGGGCCGGACACTCCGTGCCTTATCGACCGCATCTTCACCGGAAGCTGCCATGCCTGCAACGCTGTATCCCATTGTACTCAGGCGTTCTTCCAGTTGCATCGTGATGATTGCTTCATCGTCAACAACAAGTATTTTTGACATACCGTTAACTCCCCGCGATTATTACCGGAAATTCCATGTTGATTTCAGTCCCCTTCTGGCTCTCCATGTTCAGTGTTCCCCGCAACTGGTGCTGCACCAGTGTCCTGATCAGTTTGAGCCCAAGACTCCTGGAACGGGTGATGTCCAGGTCCGGGGGCAACCCGACCCCGTTATCATGGACCGTGATATGGATCCGGCCGTTCTTCTGGCTTGCAGAGATCTCAATCTTACCCTGTTTTCTCCCTTTGAATGCATGTTTGTACGCGTTCGAGAGAAGTTCATTGACAACGAGTGCACAGGGCAGGGCCTGGTCCACCGGGAGAAAAATGTCCTCCGGGGTAATCTCGCAGGTGATCTCGTGCCCCTTATGAGAGAAAATATTTGACAAGGCCGTTACCTGGTCCCTGAACTGGCCGGTGATATTGATCTTCCCGAACTGTTTGCTCTCATAGAGCCGGGTATGGATCTGCGCCATGGTCTGGATCTTCAGCATCATATCCGTGAGAATCTCGGTCGTTGCCGGATCGGAAGAACGCATCCGGGTCATGTCCAGCAGGCCGGAGATCAGCTGGAGGTTATTCTTGACCCGGTGGTGGATCTCACGGAGCAGCACCTCCTTTTCCTGTACGGATGCAATCAGTTTTTCTTCTGCATGCTTGCGATCGGTGACGTCCCGGAAACTCCAGACCCTGCCGACCATCGTATTCCCGATTATCTGGGGTTTTGAATAGCGTTCGAAGATCTTCCCGTCGTTAAATTCGATCATGTCAAAGCTTTCGCGTCCCGGGTTTTCCAGGAACTCATCAATGCTGGCCAAAAATCCTTTCGGATTTTTAAGTTGCGGCAGGACATGATGCATGACCGTTTTGTTTTCGCCGGATTCCAGCACAGCCGGGGAGATACCCCACATGGTCACGAAATTCAGGTTATAACTGGTGATCTTTCCCAGCTGGTCGACTACATAGATGCCGTCAGCGGTTGAATCAAGAGCTGCATTGAGGAGCGACAGGGTATGTTTAAGCGTTTTATCGGATAACGACCGCTGCCGGATCTCTTCTTCAAGCATCGTGTTTATTCTCGCATATTCAGAAGCCCGCAATTTGCTCTCGGATTCTGCTTTTTTCCGGTCGGTGATATCCTGACCCTGGGCGATAATGGAGATGATCGTTCTTCCGTCAGGCCCGAAAATAGGGGCAGAATTCCAGAGTACCGTCCTGATGTCCCCGTCCTTGTTGAGAATGGGTATTTCCACGCTGTCCCATCTCTCCCCGTATATGGACTTATTGATAATATCCATGGCATCTGCCTGGCATTTCCCGGGTAAGAGTATTTCAACATGCTGTCCGATAACGTCTTGTGCCGTCCTGCCGGAAAGATGTTCAAAGGCCTGGTTGAACCGGGTAATCCTGAATTGCGGGTCCCAGACGATGATGGGGGCATTGGCATAGGTGAACAGTTTATCAAGATATTCCGTTGTTTCACGAAGTTTGTCCTCAACCTGCACCTGTTTTGTAATATCATACGCCACTTCCCCGGCACCTATGATAGTGCCATTCGCATCGCGGATGGGAGCGTGGAGTACATGATAGATCTTCTGGTGTCCATGTGAGTCACCAAATGTTATTGTCTGGTTTACATTCTCCCCCTGGAGTACTTTTCTCCACTCCTCCATGGCCCGCTTCTGCTCTTCGGGCATGTCTGCGTACACGTCAATCATGCTGGTACCGAGGGTGAGGTCCTTACCGGTGAGTCGCTTAATCTCTTCCTTATAGGTCCGGTTGAAGAAGATATACCGGAAATCCAGGTCCTGGGCCGCGATAATCACGTCGGTTCCTTTCGTTACGGCCTCCAGCAGTTCGTGCGCCCGCAGGAGTGCCTCCTCGTTGTGCCGCAACACATCATCAGCACGTTTCTGTTCGCTGATGTCGTGGCTTATGCCGATGACCGCGATGAGATTCCCGTCTTCACCGAAAAGGGGAGAGTCGGTTACATGAATGAAAAATTCATGGCCGTCCCGGTGACGGACCCGGTATTCCCCGGACCACATCTCCCCCCTGTCAACCCGTGAGATGATATTTTGTGCATCCTTCTTTGAAATTTCCGGAACCATAACTTCCACCGAACTACGACCGAGGACTTCTTCCGGCTTCCAGCCATAGGTACGGGTTGCTCCTTCGTTCCAGAATATGATTTTATGGTCGGTATCAACCGCAATCACGGCGTCCCCGACCGCATCGAGAAGGCGTGCCTGGAACCGGATCCGTTCCTCGTCCTGCCTCCTGTCGGTGATGACAACGCTGATCTTCGTATCCTTGTCAGAAGAGAGTGCGCTCATGGAGATGAGGACGGGGATGGAAGAAGTGCCCTGGCGCATCCGGACCCGTGCCCGGCATGCCTTCTTCACGATCACCTTTACGGCCTCTCCGATCTCCTCCTGGAATTCCGGGCAGACATGATCGAAGATAAAGGTGCCGAGCACTTTTTCGGACGGCAGCTGCATCATCTCTTCAAACCGCGTGTTGGAGAACAGGATCATCCCGGTCCGGGAGAGGGTGAGCGCCCCTTCCCGGATATTATCGATCAGTGCCCGGTACGGGTGATCGGATCCTTCCAGCGTGTACACCTGCTGGACATCGTCTTTTGAGACAACGATGGCGTCCACTTCACCGGAACGGATGGCGTCAAGAGTCTCCTCGAGCTCGCGGATCTTCCCGCGCAGTTCTTCGATCTCTTTTTTGCTGTCCGCGCCTTCCCGTTTCATATCGTTTCCCTGGCAGTGATTGTTATCATAGCTGAGGTTATTTCACCTGTGAGACAAGATCGAGCCCGATGAGCACTTTCTCCTTACGGGACATGTCTCCTATGACCCGCCGTAAGGGGAGTGGCAGTTTCTTGATCAGGGTCGGTGCTGCGAGCACGAGGTCGACCAGGTTCTTTGTCCGGTCAAGGTAGATATCGATCACCTCGAGTTCGTACCTCCCTTTCAGGTACTCCTCGCAGATCTTCTTCACGTTCTCGACGGCGGCCTGTGACCGGGGGTTGTTGCCGGCAATGTAGAGCCGGAGCACGTAGTGATCGGTCTTCCGCTTCAGGAGTGCCGCCTCGAACTCGGCGGTCACGTCGCCTTGTGCTTTCTTCTTTGCAACTGCTTTCGTATCACGTCACCTTCCGGAGGTCCAGGCCCACAAGGACTTTCTCGGTATTGGACAGGTTCCCGATGATCTTCTTGACCGGAGTTGGTAGTTTCCGGATCAGGGTGGGGACTGCGATGATCTGGTGGTCCTTTGCGAGCTGCGGGTGTTTCTGGAGGTCGATGACTTCAATCGTATATTTGGTTGCGAGGTGGTCCTCGCAGATCTTCTTGAGGTTTTCAAATGCGGTCAGGGAATTCGGGGTCTGCCCGGCAACGTACAGCCGCAGGATCCATGATCCGTCATCAGCCTCTTCCTTCTTCACCTTCTCTTTCTGCCGGGTCTTAGGGGTAGTCGGCATACGTTCACCTCGCCTTAGCTTTACTGCGCTGTCCGGGTCTACGGTCGACCTGCCGCTGGGCCGCGATCTCCTTTTTGATCTGTTCTGCCGCTTTCTCGCGGGAGATATCCTGGCCAATGAGGATCTTCATCTCCTCCTCCTCGCGTGCATACTGGTCCTGCAGCAACGCGATCCCGTTCACCATCAGCTTCCGCTTGCTCTCCAGCTCGCGCTTCTTCCGTGCGATCTCTTCGCTCTTGTTGAGCCGTTCGATGGTCTCACTGCTCTCCTGCGCCATGCGGGCGGAACCAAAGAGGACACCCTCTTTTCCTTTGTATACATCGAGGAGCTGGATGCCCTCTTTCGACAGGATGAACTCCCGCAGCTGGTTCGAGTGTCCCATCCCCCGCACCTTGATGATCGAGAAGGCACGGTTCCGCTCCCCGTTTCCCTCGACGTTCTTAAGGATGAGCCACGCGTCCATTAAGGAAGATACGTGCATCTCGGTGGGCTCGAACCCATAGGTCCCGACATCCACGTCATTCGAGAGGCTGGTGAAGAACCCGGTGATCTGGAGGGACTTGGCAAAGTCGATGAGACGCATCAGCATCGAGCGGACCTGGATGTCGTCACCAATGGGATAGAGATTGGAGATCGGATCAACTGCTAAAACCTGGGGCTTGAACTCCCCGATGAGTTTCAGCATTACCGAGAGGTGCATCTCGAGGCTGTACGCCGTTGGCCGGACTGCATGGAATTTCAGGAGACCGGTTTTGACCCATGGTTCAAGGTTTATGCCGATGGACAACATGTTCCGCATGATCTGGCTCTCGGATTCCTCGGAGATGAAGAAGAGGCATCTCTCGCCCCGCCTGCACGCTGCATCGATAAACTTTGCTGCGAGACTGGTCTTGCCGGTCCCCGCCTGGCCTGAGACGAGGATGGATGACCCGCGGAAGAACCCTTTTCCCCCGAGCATGGTATCGAGCCGGGGGATGCCGGCTGAGATCCTCTCTTCCGATGCCTTGTGGGTGAGGGACATCGAGGTGATGGGGAGGACCGAGATACCATCGCTGCTGATCAAAAACGGGTACTCGTCCGTGCCATGGATGCTGCCGCGGTACTTGACAATGCGCAGGCGACGGGTCGCGATCTGGTTCATGATCCGGTGGTCGAGGGTGATGACGCAGTCCGCAACATACTCTTCAAGGCCATATTTGGTAATCGATACGTCCCCGCGTTCGCCCGTGACAACCGCAGTCACACCCCGGTCCTTGAGCCAGTGGAATAACCGGTGCAGCTCAGACCTGAGGATCGCCTCGTTGGCAAAACCGGAGAAGATGGTCTCTAACGTGTCGATGGCAACCCTCTTCGCACCGACAGAATCAATCATCGAGCCGAGCCGGATGAACAGGCCTTCGAGGTCGTACTCACCGGTCTCCTCGATCTCGGAGCGATCGATGGCGATGTGGTCAAGGACCAGTTTTTTCCGGTGTACGAGGTCATCAAGATCGAACCCCATGGACTTGAAATTCTTCTTGAGATCGTCAATATTTTCTTCGAACGCGACAAAAATACCGGGTTCACCATGATCGGTAATCCCCCGGATGATGAACTCCATGGCAAAGAGTGTTTTCCCGCACCCCGGGCCGCCGCTGATAAGTGATGGGCGGCCTTTCGGGAGCCCGCCGCCGGTTATATCGTCAAAACCCTTGATCCCTGAGGGGATCTTCTCTAATTCTTCCGTTCCGGCAAATATGCCGGTTTTATTTTTTCCTGTACGTTTCGTACTACACCACTGTCCTTACTCCATTGATGTGACTATTATCTGCACTGCATATATAATTGGGGACGTGTGGTATGTTCTTTCCGGAGAAGTGCCGGTTGTCAGCGAACGAGAATGATGCAGTGGATTGTAAAAGCGAATCTGCGGTAACGATTGTTTTTTTGGTTACCAGAAAAGTTTTCCAGGGATTCAGCACAGGCCATCTGCCAGGTCCGGTACGTGCTGGGACTGAGATATCTGCGATTGCAGCAATGATTTTTTCCTTCATAGTCCTGATACTAAAAACCCATTAAATACTGATAAGGAGTTTCTCAGTTTGCAATTTTTGCAACATAGGGTCTGGTGATTATTGCCAGCCGGAGTATTTCATATGAAAAGATTGTAGAATTTTTTTAAAATCTGCTCTGTAGAAAACCATTTTTGAAATAATATTCCTTACTCCCCCTTTTTGTACACCGCCCGACCCCCGCTCCCCCATGGGGCCAGGACAATCCCTTCATTCATCCCTTAAAACTGAATAAATCCGGCACAGAAATGGGAGGGGCCCTGCGGGGGTCGGGCGGTGTACTTTGATACTTTATCGCCCGTGACCAACAAATCCGGGGGGAAATTTACGATAGTACTTACTGGAATCACACCGGTTTGTTCGCACGGGAAGTACACCGCCCGACCCCCCCAATGAGTGCAACGAAAGCCCGGGAGTGTTAGCATCCTGAAATGATTTCTACAGATCAGAAAATCAGGTTATAAAACAAAACCCGGGAACATGACGGCAGATGATAAAAACGCACCTGGCTTTAACAGCCAGGGATCATGGTACCTGTTTTTCCAGGATAATTTCCAGCACCCCGCCACAGACCTTCTTTTTGAAAATCCGTGCTCCCGATGGGACCTGGATGACTTTTTCGAACATCCGTTCATCATCCCATACGGACAAGGTAACGGTTGTCCTTTCAAGATCGATCCGGATCTGCTCTTCCGCTATGCCGGGAAGACCGATACTGACATGAAGATACTTGCCATCATCGGCCATGTGGACCGGAGGGTCAAACGAAGTGCCGTTGTTGTGTCTTTCAGGTTTCGTGGGGAATCACCTACTGGCAATGATGGGAATTATATGTTTTTTCTGGAAAGATTCCCTGGCAGGGTTGCCTGCTGCCAGGGACTTCCCGGTTGGTATGGTGGACTAAGCGATTTCCCTGCGGGCAGTCCCTTCTCCCCTCTCTTCTGGTGTGTGCATGGCTTTTTAACCTATACTTTGTACCTGGACTGCCCGCTTGTTTTTAAGGTTGATGAGGGTTGTATCCGTACCTGGATGGCATTTTCCCCAGATGTGGGTAGCTGGTCTCCCACACATCACCCTCTTTTAGCATTTCCAATATATGTTACCGGATATTACAGGGATTGTCTCAAATTTTGAAACATATGAGTGGCCGTCAAGCCATGAAGAGGAGAAGAACGATCAGTGTTCTTTGAGTTCCGACAGGTCATCAGACCTGGAGGACGAGAAGAACGCATCAGCGTTCTTCGAGTTCCGAGTGGCCATCAGACCTGTAGGTCGGCTGATGCCTCCTTTCTTATTGTCGAGGTTTACAAAATTTCCGGGTCGCGAGGACGAGAAGAACGCATCAGCGTTCTTCGAGTATGAGATAATCGAAGAGTATGAGGCACTCGGTCGAAGAACCCACGGGGTTCTTCTTCTGTCTCAAATCCAAGAACTACGTTCTTCTCCTGCTTCGGGTCTGAAGACCCCTCAGCATTCTGATGCCTTTCGACATACTCCAGACCCGTTATTTTCTTTCGGATGGAGGGATCGCAGTGACACCATCCCCCAGGATATGCCGGAAAACAAACTTGAACTCGTTCAGCCGGGTATGGATATATTTCCTTCCGGCATCGGTAGGCGAGTACAGTTTCGATTTCCCCGATGTTTTCACAACAAGGTATCCGTTCTTTTCGAGGTCATAGAGGTACGTGTAAATCCGGGCCTGGGGAATGAGAACATTATACCGGCTGTGGATCTCGTGGACGATATCATATCCTGATATGGGTTTTTCAAGGAGTGCGAGGATCACCGGCTCAAGGGATCTTTTCACGACATCATCGATGGTTGCCTGGGGAACAACGGTGACCGCATCGGAAGGGAATGACCGGTGGGCAAAGGACAGGGTGGTTTCCTTACCGGTGGATATGATGATCTTTGCAATGCCATCAGAGAGCAGTTTTATCTGGTTGTGATCGATATCGGCCATGTTCACGGCAATAATACCCGACAGGGGTATACCCTGGCTCTTTTTTGCCAGGATGAGGTCTTTTACTGCGATGATATCGGAGAACTCTTCGGTTTCGGAAAAATCAAAAAGGATCTGGAGCGTGCCTGCCGACGGGTCCTTTGGCAACGATTCCGAACATTTCTCAAGAATTCCGGGTAAGAGATATACTTCGCCTTTTTTTATCCGTCGCGTGAAAAGGTCTTTGTCCCGGATCTCTTTTAAGAAATATTTCTGAAGGATGGAACGGTGATAGGCAAAGAAATTCCGCCCTCCCTGTTTCAGTCCGGCTTCAATGGCAAACTTGAATATCGGGTCTTTTAAGGTTGGATCGACATACAGGAAGAGGACAATATCGGTAAAAATATCTTTTAAGAGGACCGTCTTGATCTCCGGCAGGTCGATATATTCCGCCCCGGTCTCATCCTCTTCGTCACCCTCCTTATCGCGGGTACTCTTCTCCAGTATTGCAGGGGCGGTCTTCCGGAGTTCCTGTTCAGCCGTTTTACGGAACAGGGCGACCTCGATCGCAGCCTTGATCTCCATTCCATTAAACGGTTTTACAATATACCCATAGGGCCCGGCCTGTTTCGCTTTCTCGATGATCGCGTCATCGGCATAGGAGGTGACAAAGACCACCGGGATACCCAGCTCCCCGGTGATAATTTTTGCCGCTTCAATACCATTCAGCTTTCCCGGCATGACGATGTCCATCAGGACCAGGTCCGGTGAAAGACGGCGTGCTTTCTCTATCGCATTCTCACCGGATGCTGCCATCCCAGCAACCGTATATCCCATCGCGTGAAGCTGCTCTTCGAGCTCCATGGTAATAATCGCCTCATCGTCAACCACAAGAATCTTCGACATTGTTATCATCACTCCGTTGCGAGCGGGAAGTCAACACTCACCGCAGTGCCCGGATCTGTGCTCTCGATCACCAGTGTTCCCTGCAACTGCTGTACCAGGTTCCGGATCAGTTTCAGTCCCAGGCTTGTTGCCCGGTCGATATCCACATCTTGGGGAATACCAATCCCATCATCCTGGACACGGATATGGATCATCCCGTCCTCCAGCCGTGCAGAGACCCTGATGGTCCCGTGCCTGCGCTTCCTGAAGGCATGTTTAAAGGAATTGGAGAGGGCTTCATTGACCACCAGTGCACAGGGGATCGCCTGGTCGACCGGGAGGTAAAGGTCCTCCGCATCCACCTCGCAGGCGATCTCCGGGCCGGACTGCCCGTAGATGCTGGAGAGATCGGCCACCTGGTCCCGGATCTGCCCGCCCATATTGATCTTATCGACCTGTTTGCTCTCGTACAGCCGTGTGTGGATCTGGGCCATGGTCTTGATCTTCATCATCATGTCCGTCAATATACCGGTTGTTGCCGGGTCGTCTGTCCTCAGCCGGGTCATATTGAGCAGGCCTGAGATGATCTGGAGGTTGTTCTTGACCCGGTGGTGGATCTCCCGGATCAGGATCTCCTTTTCCTGGAGCGAGGCGATGAGTTTCTCCTCGGCATGCCGGCGGTCGGTGACATCCCGGTAACTCAGGACCCTGCCGATGATGGATGAATCCATCTTCTGTGGTTTTGAATACCGTTCAAAGATCCGGCCATCCTTAAGTTCTAGCATGTCATAGGTTTCGCGGTCTTTTGGGGAGAAATGTCCCTCGCTCTCATCGAACAACCCCGGATTTTTTACCAGGGTCCTCAGGTAACCTGACACCTCCCGGTCTTCCCCGCTCTGGAGCAGGTCGTCAGGGATCTTCCACATGGACGTAAAATTCTGGTTGTACCGGATAATCCTCCCGGCCCGGTCTACGACATACATCCCGTCCGCTGTTGATTCGATGGCGGCATACAGTTCGGACACGGTCTTCTTCACCAGGGACTCCGCTATCCGGCGCTGGGAAATTTCCTCTTTGAGCTGGGCATTGGACTGCACCAGTTCCCGTGTCCGTTCTTCCACCCGGTCCTCAAGAAGATCGTGCGCCTTCCGGAGTGCCTCTTCGGCCTTCTTCCGTTCGGTGATGTCCCGGGCAGAGGCAAAGACACCGAGGACATTTCCCTGTGCGTCCCGGTACACGGATGCATTATAGAGGACCGGGGTTACCTGTCCGTTCCTGTTCCGGATCTCCAGTGCATAATCGGTCACTGACCCGTCGCGGAATACTTTTTCGTATCCTGCCTTTGCCGTATCCGGTTCTGTGAAGTAGTTCGAGAAGTCGGTCCCGATCAGTTCCCCCCGCGAATATCCGGTAATCCGGATCGTTGCTGCATTGACATCGCTGATGGTCCCGTCAGGTGCAATGGTGACGAGCGGGTCCAGGCTCGCCTCGATCAGGCTCCTGTTATAGGCATTCGCCCTGCTGAGCGCTTCTTCGGCCTTCTTCCGTTCGGTGATATCCCGGGCAGATGCAAAGACACCGAGGACATTTCCCCGCGTGTCCCGGTACACGGTTGCATTATAGAGGACCGGGGTCACATGCCCGTTCCTGTTCCGGATCTCCAGCGCGTAGTCGGTCACTGACCCGTCGCGGAATACTTTCTCGTATCCTGCCTTTGCCTTGTCCGGCTCCGTGAAGTAGTTCGAGAAGTCGGTCCCGATCAGTTCCCCCCGTGAATATCCGGTAATCCGGATCGTTGCTGCATTGACATCGCTGATGGTCCCGTCAGGCGCAATGGTGACGAGCGGGTCCAGGCTCGCCTCGATAAGACTTCGGTTATACACATTGGCCTTTTCGATCGTATCTGCGATCATCTTCCGCTCGGAGATATCCCGTGCGATTGAAGATGCACCGATCAACACTCCTTTCCGGTCTTTGATCGGCGAGACCGTAAGAGAGACCTGGATCAACGACCCGTCTTTCTTCATCCGGACCGTATCATACTGGAAGACCGGTTCACCCTTCCGGATCCGTTCCAGGATATAGCCGAGGTCATCTTCCGCGCCGGGAGGCAGGAGCACCGAGACATGCTGGCCGATCGCCTCTTCTGCAGAATACCCGTACATCTTCGCAGCACCGGCATTCCAGCTCATGATAACGCCAGAAAGTGATTTTCCGATGATCGCATCCTCGGAGTGCTCGACAATGGACGCGAGAATTGCCCATTCTTCCTCGGCCTTCTTCCGTTCCGTGACGTCGATCCCCATCTCGAGGATCATAAGTGACCAGTCGGTATCGGTGAAGGGGTAATCGTAGATATCGTAGTCCCTGCCGTTCGGGCCGGTCCAGAACCAGTGATGGGGCGCACGGGTCTTCATGACCGTATAGGACTCACAGATCTCGCAGGGTTCGGTACGGTTGAAGAGGAACTCGTAGCACCGGCGACCTTGCGGTTCCCTGAATGTCTCCCGGAAATACTTGTTGGCAAACGGCATGCGGTAATCGCTGTCAAGCAGGCAGACATAGACGGGGAGCGCTTCCAGCACATCGTAGAGCCGGTGGCGTTCGGTGTTTGCGAAATCGACAGCATTGATGAGTTCGGAGGTCCTCTGGCGGATACGGGACTCAAGGTCTTCATTTGCTGCTTTGAGCGCCTCTTCTGCCTGTTTGCGGCTGGTGATATCGACCATCACATATGCAAACCGCGGGTACTCGTGGGAGGGTGTTCCCAGGTAGCTTACGGTGACATGGAACCACGATTCGGATCCCCCCCGCGGGTCCATGTATTCAAAGGAGACTGCTTTTTTACTTTTCTGGCTCTCGATATAATAGCCCACCCACAACCGGAGGATCTCTTTCGGTTCGCCCAGTTCAGAGCCGCACTTATTCCTCATTGCGTCGGGAGTCAGGCCGATAAATGCCGCGGTCACGGAATTCGTGGTGATATGACGCACGTCATCATCGGCGATCACTTCCACAATGCCCCGCATGACGCCGGCGGAGTCAAAAAAACTGCGCAGAACGGATTCGCTCTCCCGGAGTGCGTCCAGCTCCCGCTTTTTACCGGTGACAGGCATCTGAGGTGAACCCGGCGTGTCCGTTGCTGTTTTTTTACCGCTCTCTTTTCTCATCTGCCAGTATCGCCGCCAGTATTACCGGAAAAAGATTTTTTTATCGTTTCACGTGTGACCCGGGGTAGGTATGATCAATTAATTACTATATTAAAACCCTTTTCAGGGACATAAAAAGGGTTTCGTTATATTACAGATTTTGAAACAACTCCAGGGGGATCTTCCCGTTCCCTCGCTGGCAAGAGACTATGCCTTCTTCCCTTTCTTATCCGGCAGCCGGTATGCTCCTTCAGGTACAAACATCTCGAACCGGGCGCCCTTCCCGAAGGTGCCGGTCTCGCGGATGGTGATCCCGGTAATCGCGAGGATCTCTTTTGTCAGGAAGAGGCCAAAGCCCGTGTTCTTCCCGTACCCCTTGGTAAAGATCCTCTCTTTCTCGTGCGGCTTCACCCCTACCCCGTCGTCCTCGACAATCACGAACAGGCCGTCGGGCTCCCGCTCGCAGCGGACGGTAATTCCTGTCACGCTCCTCCCGTGCCGGACCGCGTTCTCGAAGAGGTTGAAGAAGACCCGCTCGAGCATCGGGTCGGCAAGGACAGAGACTGCATGGCACGCGCCGGAGAACCGTACCGGCACGGCCGTGCCCGAGGCCTTCGCCACGACCTTGTCGAGTACGAACCACGACGGGGCCTTGACGCCCAGCTCCTGGTAGTCCCGGGTGAACGCGATCTGTCGCCCCACCGTATCGGCGGCCTCCGCGATCCGGTCCAGGTAATCCATCACGACGGGGTCGGGTTTCTTCGTCTCCGCGAGCTGAATATAGCCATGCAGGGCTGTCAGCTGGTTTATCACGTCGTGCCGGGTAATGTTATTGAGGAGGTTGAGCTTCCGGTTTGTCTCCTGAATCGCGTGCTCCATCACCTTTCTTTCGGTGATGTCCCGTGAGATTACTTCGGTGCCGATCATGTGCCCCTCGCTGTCCCGCAGGGACTGGGCGCTGATCGATACCCAGAAGAACGAGCCATCTTTGCGCTGTCCCTCTCCGGTGATGTCGCTTACATTCCCCTCATTCTTCAGGAGTTCTTTGACCCATGTTCTCTGTCCCGGATCGCGGAACAGTGTCGAGACAGACATCCCGATCATCTCGTCCGGGGACCTGTACCCGTAGATGCGTGCAGCCGACGGGTTTACCATGGTAAGGGTCCCGTCCCGGTCCATGCGGAGGTACGCGTCCTGCAGGTTCTCGAGGATGTGGCGGTACTTGTCCTCGCTTTTGCGCAGCGCCTCCTCCACCTGTTTCTTCTCGGTGACATCGACGACCATCCCGCGCAACCCGGCAAAGGTCCCGTCATGCAGGATGGGTGCGGCATAGATCAGGACGGAGAGGATAGTGCCGTCCCGGAGAATTGCGGTATATTCGTGCTCGTAATCGCGGTCGCCCCGTATCACCGCTACGGTGTTCCTCCTGATCCGCTCATGGTCCTTTGGGGCAATGAAATCAAAGACGCTGAAGCCCCGGTCAAGGTCTTCCTGGGTCAGGCCGGTCAGATGGCGGGCCTGGCGGTTCACGTACGTGACCCGGAACTCCTTGTCCGTCTCGAAGATGATCTGGGGCATGTATTCGCCGAGCTCCCGGAACTGCTCCTCGCTCTTTCGCAGTGCTTCTTCCGCCTGTTTACGGCCGGTTATGTCCTGTTCAAAGGCATAATAAATCTCCCTGTCCCCGAAAGAAAAGTACTTGCCAATGACTTCAACCGGATACCTCCTCCCGTCCTTTGTACGGTGCTCTGTCTCGAACAGCCACGATTTCACGTTCTTGAGCTGCCTCCAGCGTTCTGTATAATGTGCGGGATCATAGCCGGGGGTAATATCCCAGACAGACATGTCCAGCAACTCTTCCCGGGTATAGCCAAGCATCCGGCATTGCGCATCATTGACGTAGATGATCTTTCCTTCCGGTGAGAGCCAGAGGATGCCGAACGCAGCCTGGTCGACTGACACCTGCGTTGCCCGGAGGTTCTCTTCGGACGTGGCCAGTTCTTCGTACTGCCGGCGTAACGTTTTTTCCTGTGCGGCAAGTTTTTCGTAGGCAGTACGCAGTTCCCTTTCCGTCCGCTTCCGCTCGGAGACATCCGCGACCACCCCGCGTAACCCGGCAAAGGTCCCGTCATGCATGATGGGGGCCGCGTAGATATAGGCAGTAAACGCGGTGCCGTTACGGCGTATCACCTCGTACTCATGGTGATCGATGGGTTCTCCCCGTATGATCTTCCCGATGCTCTCCTTTGCACGTGCATGGTCCTTTTCTGCAATTAAGTTGAAGACGGAATGGCCCTGTGTGAGATCGTCCGGCGTGAGTCCGGTCACGGTGCGGGCATGGTGGTTCGCGTACGTGATCCCAAAATCGCTGTCTGTCTCGAAGATGATCTGGGGGAGGAGCTCGGCCAGCTCCCGGAACCGGGCCTCGCTTGCCCGGAGTGAGTCCTCGGCCTCTTTGCGCACCCTGATGTCCCGGGCAATCCCGAGGATCGCGGGGGCACCCAGGTAATCGATGAGGTCCACGAAAAATTCGCAGGGAATGATCGGGCCGTCCTTTGTAATGAGCCGGGCAGTGAACCCCGGGGGTATATCAGCACCGGCAAAACGCTTCTTCGCGTTCTCCATGAGGCCGGCCCGGTCATCCGGGTGCACAAGGTCCCAGAGCCGGATCGCCATAAGTTCATCGTGGGTGTAACCGGTGAGTTCTGCAGCCCGATTGTTGGCGAAGAGCACCCGGTCGGACCGGTGGATATAGATCGCGTCCTGGCTGTGTTCCACGACCAGCCGGTATTTCTCCTCGCTTGCCCGGAGCGCCTCTTCCGCGTCTCTCATACCGGAGATATCCCGGAGAGATTCGATCGCACCAGCGATCCCGCCATCCCGGTCATAGAGCGGCCGTGCAGTAGCCATGAGGATACGGCGCCTGCCGTCGGGCGTGGAGATTGAGGTCTCCCCGGTAAGGATCCCCCGGCTGCGGCTGATATGGGTGTAGTGCTGCGAGAGCACCTCGTCCGGCTCGAAGACCATGTCGATCAGGGCCTTCCGGCGGTCGCCGTAGAACGGCCTCGTGTACTCGTGATTGCCCTTGCCGAGCATCTCCGCGGCACTCGCCCCGGTCATCTCCACGATTGCGCGGTTCCAGGCAATGACCCGGCCTTCCCTGTCGATGGCAAACGTGGCATCGGGCAGGAAGTTGATGATATCGGCAAGGCGTTTCTCCGATTCCACGAGCAGATGCTCCGCCTGGCGACGGGCCACGGCCTGCCGGATCTTGTGTTCCAGCTCGGCAAACTGCGCCATTGCATCCCCGCCTTTCTGGAGGTAGAAGTCCGCGCCGTTGTTGATTGCCTGGATCACGATCTCTTCCCGGCCCCGCCCGGTGAAGAGGATGAACGGGATGTCGCCGAACTGCTCCCTCACGGCTTTTAAGAACTCGATCCCATCCATATCCGGCATCTGGTAATCCGAGACAATCGCATCGCAGCACTTGATTTCGGGGGATGCCAAGGCTTCCGGTGCGGAGGCCATGGGAAGGACCCTGAACTCCGGCGAACGTTCCAGGAACTGACGGCCCAGCACCAGCAGGTCTGGTTCGTCATCCACATAGAGGATCGTAAACATTCGCCTGAACACCCGGATTATGGAACCTTTTTTTTAATTATTTTTATAATCGACGGGAAGATCAGTTCAGGGACGGGAAATGCCGTGTGTTTCGGCCCCATCCTCTCACGTGAAAGATGCTACAGGTCACACTATTCAGCGGGTCACACTGCGGCATTGTGGGAGGTACGTATCCTCCCGTTTACATAAACCAGCCGGCAGTTTATTGGAAAAATATGACTGAAATTCCCCCGTTTCGCATCCCGTGCAGATCGCGATGTCAGGGCCGATCAGGACATATGGGAGAACGACAGACAGTCTGCTGATCAGCCATGAGCAGACAACCCCCGGGACGACTAGGCGGCGTGCAGATCGACATGAAAGCGATCGCGTGGGACGCCATGAAGAAATACGGGTTCAAACCGCAGTTCGAGAATGCCGTGATGCGTGAAGTGAGTGCGATCGACGGCGATAACCGGGCCCTGCCCCGGCATAACGCACAGGACCTGCGTGCACTCCTCTGGTCATCGATCGACAATTTTGACTCGATGGACCTCGACCAGATGGAGTACTGCGTGAAGGAGAAGAACGGGGAGATCCACGTGCAGGTCGCGATCGCGGATGTCGATCTATGGGTGCCGAAAGGCTCACGCACCGACAGGCATGCGGCCCACAACGGAGCATCGCAATACCTCGATATCGTTACCTTCCCCATGCTTCCCTCAAAGTTCTCTGCGGGGATCACCTCGCTCCTCCCGGGGAAGGATTGCGCTGCCATGGTCGTTGACTACTGGGTGCTTCCGGATGGCACCATCCGGTACGGGACCATCTGCCGTGCATATGTTACCAACTATGCCAAACTCGTGTACGAACAGGTGGGCGCATGGCTCGAGGGGACCGGGCCGGAACCGGAGGGCGTCCGTGCCGTGCCCGGCCTTGCGGAGCAGATCCGGCTGCAGCACGAGGCAGCGGTGCGCCTGCGGCAGCAGCGGACCGGTCAGGGGGCGCTTGACCTCCAGACAATCGAGGCGCAGGCGATCTACGAGAAAGGGGTGGTTAAAGACCTCACGGTTGTCGAGATGAACGCGGCCCGCTCCCTCATCGAGGAGTTCATGGTAGCAGCGAACCGGACCATGATGGCCTTCCTATCTGACGCCGGCATCCCCCGGATCGAACGGGTGGTGCGGGTGCCGAAGAACTGGGAGGGGATCGTCCTTGTTGCCGCAGCCCTTGGCGAGAAGCTGCCGGCCCAGCCGGACGTGCAGGCACTGGCCCGCTTCCTCATTGCACAGAAGAAGGCCGATCCCGAGCGGTTCCCCGACCTCTCCCTCACGGTCATCAAACTGATGGGCCCGGGTGAGTACGCGATGCTCCAGCCCGGCAGTTACCCGATCGGCCATTTTGCCCTCGCGGTCACCGATTACACTCACGGTACTGCCCCGAACCGGCGGTATGTTGACCTTATCATCCAGCGGCTTATCAAATCCGTCCTCGACAAGAAGCCCAGCCCTTATTCCGTACAGGAACTCGAGGACCTCTGCCTCTGGCTGACCGAGCAGGAGAAGCAGTCCAAGAAGGCCGAGCGGTTCATGCGCAAGGCAGCCGCCGCCGTCCTCCTCCGCGACCAGGTCGGGAAGACCTTCACCGGCCTCGTCACCGGCGCGTCCGAGAAAGGCACCTATGTCCGGCTCACTACTCCGCCGGTGGAAGGGCGGGTCATGGAAGGCCAGAAGGGCCTCCGGGTGGGCCAGAAGATCAGCGTCAGGCTGCTTGCCACCGACCCGTACCGGGGCTACATCGACTTTGCGTATACCGGGAACGCGTAACCCGGGCCCCGTGCCGTGGCAGGTTACCGGGAGAAGAGGTATGAACCGACGGCCTCGATGTCCCGGCGGATCGCCTCTTCCACAGGGCTCTCGAACGGCCGGTAGTCCGCCATTGCCCTGGCCAGTTCCTGTGCCCTCTTCTCCACGGGTTGCCGGAGCATGACCCGTTTTTTCAGGACATCCTGCTGGATCCGGGAGAGCCGGGCAGCCCCCTGCAGCAGTTCCCGTTCGACCGGCCGCATCTGCGGCTGGTAACGGTGGACGAGAGCCCGGACATCGGCCTGGTCCACACCTTTCGTGGGATCGAACAAAAATGCGGCACTCAGCCTCTCCCGCCACGAGATAAGTTCGCCCCTGATAGTCGGGTCCAGCCGCGGGACGCGGTGCAGGTTCGCCGGTATCACGTCCGCTGCAGTCGCGATGCCTGCCGCTTTCAAACCTGCCAGTATGGCGGTCCCAAACCGGGGCAGGGTGGTCCGGTCCACCGGGTATTTCCTGAGGAACTGCTGCACCTGGCGTTCCCGGACCGTGGTCTCAAGGGAGGTAAGGTCGTTCTGGAACTGCCGGTTGATATGCTCGTAGGTATGTTTGAGTTCCCGCAGGCGCGCCAATTGGGCAAGGAATGCGGCATCGCCTGCCTCCTCGGTCCATTTCCGGTTCCAGAGCCGCCACATATATCCTGCTGACTCGAGGCTGGCCCAACGGCGCTTCCGCTCTTCCGCCTCCTTTCCCGGGAAGAAGAAGAGGGCGATCGCGATTGCCCCCATCAGGAGGACCTCCCAGGGATCGATGATCACCTCCCCGATTGCGAGAATCAGGCAGCCCCCGGCAAGCACTGCGCCGGCGAGCTGGCGGACCTTCCGGAACGCAAGGGACCGTTCCACGGCCGGGGCGAGCGGGACCGGGCCTGGGTGGTACGCGTCCGGGCTGATCACCGGCATAGGCCCCGGAGGATGGACTGCCTCCACGTTCTGCCACTCGCGTCTGAGATCGATCTTCGTGATGCTGTCAGCGGAAAGGAAGATGAGGACTCCCGATGCCTCTTCGAGCCGGCACCACGGGCAGGACGAGAGGCCGGAGTAGTAGTAATGGACCCCGTCTGCCGGGCACCGGCGGAGCTTTGCCTCGAAGGGGTCCAGCACGTCCCACCAGACCTCGGCCGTCGGGCGGCCCCCGTACCCGGTCCCGGATTCGGCAAAGGCCTCTTCGAAGAGCCGGGCAATCCGGTCCGGGACGATCGCAGGGCCGACAGAGTTTGGCGGGGGCGCGATCGCCTTCAGCCGGGCATTCCTGCTGTAGGCGAACCGGAACTCATCGATCGCCTTCTCGATCGGCATGTCCTCCTTGCCGGAGTAGACCCCTGCATAGGGGTGGCGCCCGAGGAAGAGGAGCTGGAAGATCAGGATCGCGAGCCCGAAATTGTCGTGGTTGGCCGTCCGTGCGAGCCGGAAGTTGGTGGACTTCTGGAGCTCCGGGGGGGTGAAGTGCGCCACCCCGACCTCGCAGTAATACAGGCGCTCATAAGACCGTACCTGGAATGAGTCGCAGTCGATTAAGCGGACGCAGGCCTTGTCATCGACAAGGATGTTGCCCTCGTTGACGTCCCCGATCACGTAACCGTATTTATGGATCACGGAGAAGGCGGCCGCGAGGTTCTTTGCCGCCCTCACAAGGAACCGCCAGTCCGCATGGGGGAAGGTCTCTTTACGGTGCGTGGGCCCGTACAGCATGTGGATCGGCTTTGCGTCAGCAATCCTCGGCATCAGGAAGCCGACCACCGGGCCGCCCGGCCGGGTGCAGAGCACATCGGTTGGCCACGCAGAAATGCCCTCAAGCTCGTCATTGCACCCCCGGGCCATCAGCCGCAGCTTCTCCTGCTTGTAAGCGTCCAGCGGCTTTTTGTAGATCTTTGCCACCGTGGTATCCGGCGCTGCCAGGAGTTCGTACACATCCCCCTCGCCGCCGCTCCCGATCCGCTTGCCGAGGCGGAGGGAGGTGCCATGGCTGTCAACAAACGACGTGAGAGGAACGGTGACCATGATCAACCCGCGACCTGTACTGCAAGAATGAGGGTCTTGTCATCATCGCTCCGGGTGCTGATGTCGTCACGGAGGAGGAACCGCCCGAGCTGGCCGGAGAAATCGGAGAACCCGTTACCGGGGTCCCTGCGGAGCGCTTCGAACAGGGGCCGGAAGAAACCGGCATGGGCCTTCTTCTGCGAGAAGGAGAGGACAAGGTTCTGCAGTCCGTCCGTGAAGAGGGCGATCTCCGTGGGGGATGACGGGGCATGCAGGATCCTGAGACGTTCCAGGTACGCTTCGTCCGAGACGAAGAACGTCGTGTTGGCGTATTCTCCCTGTTCCGGCCAGAAGATCGTCTGGTAGTCTTCCCCGGCACTCACGACGATTGCGCCATCGCCGATCTGGAAGAAGATGGCATGGTCCCTGCCGGTCACCACCCCGAGGAGTGTGCAGGCATAGTCCTTCAGCCGCTTCCCCCTGCCCGCGGCCTCCGCTGCGGTGGCGTCCCGCGATGCGGTAATCCAGCGCCGGATTTCTTCATCCGGAATGTTTGGGAGGTCGCCGTCCTGCCGGAGGTTGCCGATGATGCATTCCCATGCGGTCTCGCACGCGATCTCTGCCCCCCGCCCCCCGTCGGTAGTACTGCCGGCGCCGTCAGCGGCAAGACCGATAAAAAATTCACTATCCGCGATCCGGATGGAGCCGGCACGGCTGTAGTCCTGTCCGCTCTCACCGCGGTCCAGGTGCGATCTTCCCGTGACAGATGAAGCGGTGGATTTCCATATCATATCTCACTCCACCCGAGCGGTGGAGCGAGCTGGATCCGGTCGCCGGGGTTGGACCGGGACGCGGACTTCATGGAATTGGAGAGCCACTGGAAGAACTCCCGGAACTTCAGGCCCTGGAGCTTGACCGGCTCGCGGACGGAGATCTGTTTTAAGATCTTCATGTCCGCCTTGTTGACGCCGATGGCAAAGAAGGCAAAGGACTTGGACACCTCGCCCTCCCGGACGAGCGCCGCAGCGCTCTGCCACTCGTCGGTCGGGGCCCCGTCGGTGATAAGGAAGATCCACGGCCGGTAGAACGAGATGCCGTTTGCCCGGTACTGCTCCTTCCTTGCACGGATCAGCTCGGCACCCTTCCGGATCGCCTCGCCCATCGGGGTGTCGCCCACGGCTTCGAGCTGGGGGTCGAAGAAGCATTCCGCGGTGTTGAACTCGCTGATGACCCGGACCGGGCCGAACGTGAGGAGTGCGACCTCGACCCGCTTTATTGCAAGGGAATCGCCCTGGAGTTCATTGTAGAACGATTTGATCCCGGCATTCAGCTCGGCGATCGCTTCGCCGGCCATCGATCCTGATGTGTCGAGCAGCAACAGGCAGGGGCACCGGGGCTCCGGGTTCTCTGCAAAGGTCACCGCTCCCAGCGGCTGCTGGTCGAGGTACATATTGTCGCTCATATCATTTCACCATAAAATACTGGTCGTATCGTTATCAGTTGCGTAGTACTAAGATGGCCTTTGTACGTATAATCTATTTTATGATGTGGTGAGGGGTCCCGGGAAACAACGGGCTGCTACCCATAGTTTGATGTATCTGACTGACCACTTAACATAGACACGATTCCGGGTATTTACAGATAATCCGGGACAACCTGTGCGGGAAATAGTGCGCAGGGATCATGCGGAAGATGGCAGGACTGCCATCTGTGACACACCTCATCGGGGAACAACCCGGTGGCTGTGGGGAGGGTTACGATGATCCACGTTTTCGTGGTGATGGCCCGCTTATGTGGCCCTGGATAATATCGGCCGTAAAAAACGGCATTGCATGAGACCCGCGCCGACACGTTGTACAGGTTTTTCCCTATGTACCTTGTCGCAGTGCGAGGGTAACGGAGCCGGGTACCGGCGATGTGCCGCTCCTTGTGATACCCACCCGCACCCTGTTGCGGGCCGGTAACCCTGCCGGAATAACCATGAACTGGTGTACGGGATGCCCGTACCCGGCGTGCAGGGAAGTGTATCCGGTCCTGCCCGGGATGTCCGTGAATCAGGAAATACCCAGTCAGTCAGAAAATCAGGAGAAATACAACACATGGAAATAGAAATTATCGCCGTTGGCGGATATGACGAGGTCGGGCGGAACATGACCGCTGTCCGCTGCGGAAAGGAGATTGTCATCTTTGACATGGGGCTCCGCCTCGACCAGCTGATGATCCACGAGGACGCAGAAGTCGACGAGATGCATTCCCTTGATCTCATCAAGATCAAGGCGATCCCGGACGACACCGTGCTGCAGAATGTCGAAGGCACAGTCAAGGCAATCGTCTGCTCGCACGGGCACCTGGACCATATCGGGGCCATCCCGAAGCTTGCACACCGGTACAAGGCGCCCATCATCGCGACCCCGTATGCAACGGAACTGATCCGCCAGCAGATCTCGGGCGAGAAGAAATTCGGCGTGGGCAACCGGCTCTTTGCGCTCAGTGCGGGACAGAAATACACGATCTCGCCGAACATTGTCCTCGAATTCGTGCACACGCAGCACTCGATCATTGATACCGTGACCCCGGTACTCCACACGCCTCACGGTGCGATCGTCTATGCCTGCGACTTCAAGTTCGACCGTACACCGGTCATCGGCAAACCTCCGGACTTTGCCCGGTTCCGCCAGCTCGGGAAGGAAGGAGTGCTCGCCCTTATCGTGGAAAGCACCTATATTCACCGCCCGGGCCGGTGCCCCAGCGAGCGGATCGCCCGGGACCTCGTGCGGGACGTCATCACCAGTTTCGAGGACGACAAGAGTTCGATTCTCGTATCCACGTTCTCGTCCCACATCTCCCGCGTGAAGACCATCGCGGAATGTGCCCACGAGATCGGCAGGAGGCCGGTCTTCCTCGGTCGCTCGATGCAGAAATATTCGACAACCGCAGAACAGATGAAATTCGTCTCGTTTCCCCCGACCGCGAGCGTCTTTGGCGACCGGCGGACCGTTGACCGCGTGATGCGCCGGATGATGAAGGAGGGAAAGGAGAAGTTCCTGCCCATTGTCACCGGTCACCAGGGAGAGCCCGGGTCGATCCTCACGCGCATTGCGCATGGCGACACCCCGTACCAGCTGAGCAAGGGTGACAAGGTGCTCTTCTCCGCGAACGTGATCCCGAACCCGATGAACTTCGGGCAGCGGTATGTGGTAGAACAGCTGCTCAAGAAGACCGGTGCCCGGATTTTTGAGGACCTGCACGTGAGCGGCCATGCCTACCGGGAAGACCACTACGAGTTCATCCAGCTGCTCCAGCCCCAGCATATCATCCCTGCCCATGCGGACCTGAAGATGACGGCAGGGTATGCCGAGTTTGCCGGCGACCTGGGATATACGGCGAACAAGGATGTCCACCCGATGCAGAATGGGCAGCGGCTCAGGATCAACTGAGCCGCCCGGACCTGCCCCAGACCTTCACTTTTATTACCCCGGGCACCTCCAGAGGATCATGGGGTGCTCTCATGAAACGCGTAACTATCAACGCATTCATAGATATCGGCTGCCTGATCACGTTCATCCCGGTGCTCATAACCGGGCTGGTGCTGTACATCTTCCTCCCCTCCGGTGGCGGACGGGGTGGCAGCTGGGTCACATGGATGGGGATTACCCGGTCCCAGTGGGTGGCCATCCATGATTATACGGGTTTTGCCTTCGTTGCCCTGCTCATCATCCACCTGCTCCTGCACGTGAAGTTTTTCAAAAATATCGGAAGGAGTATCAGGCCGGATACAAAAGAGCCGGACGATTGCACAACATAGTTATTTATTACCCCTATATCCCACAATCATTCACGGGAACGATAAAGGCGCGAGGTACGGTTTTGCAGAAATGTAACGCAGGTGATTCCTGGTGGCAGTCGTTCAACCGCCCACACCCGGTTGTGTTCATCCTCCTGGTCCTTGCCGGTCTGGATCTTGAATACGTAATTCATTATCATATGGGTATCACCGTCGTTTATACGCAATTTTACTACCTGATCATTGTGATCGCCGGCCTCTGGTACGGGAGAAAGGCGGTCTGGGTCGCGCTTCTTTTCGGCAGTCTCCACGTGACCGTCACCTATCTGCTCACCGGGCAACTCTCTCCGGATGCCCTGATGAGGGGCTGTATGATGCTCATCGTGGCATTGGTGGTGGGTTCGATTGTCGAGCAGATGCGCTGTTATTATGAACGGATCCTGGAGCAGAACCGTAAGTTGTCTGATGCAAACGGGGAGATGCGCACCCTCAACACCCAGCTGGCAGAATCCCAGGAAGCATTCCGGACCGCCAATAAAAAACTCAATCTCCTCTCCAGTATCACCCGCCATGATATCAAGAACCAGCTCCTTGCACTCATGGGCTTTATTGAACTCTCGAAAATGAAGTGCACGGATCCGGAGCTGGTGCATTTCATCGAGAAGGAAGATATCGCAGCACAGACTATACGGCGGCAGATCGAATTCACGAAAGATTACGAGGAACTCGGGGTAAACGCCCCTGCGTGGCAGGATATCGGCGAGCGCCTAGTGGCGCTGCGGTCCAACCTTCCTCCCGGCGAGATCGAGGTGTCCGTCAATGTCAGGGGTCTTGAGATCTTCGCCGATCCCCTTCTTGAAAAAGTCTTTGAGAACCTGATCGACAACTCGCGTCGCCACGGGGAGCGGGTCCGGCACATCACCGTCTCTTCAATGGACCCCGGTCCGGATACCCTCGCGATCGTGTATGAAGATGACGGGGTTGGCGTGCAGGAATCAGACAAGGAGCGGATCTTCGAGAAAGGATTCGGGAAGAATACCTGCCTTGGCCTGTTCCTCACGCGGGAGATCCTTGCCATCACCGGGCTCTCCATCAGAGAATCGGGTGTCTATGGGAAGGGCGTCCGGTTCGAGATCATGGTGCCGAAAGGAAAATTCCGGTTTATACAATCCGCCACTGATAATGGATGATTACCCGACTCTGGCGTTTGTTATGAATTGCGGGAAGAAATTGAGCAACGGATCCGCGTGAATCCTACCACTCAAACTTCATCCCCACGCCTACCTCCTGCATGGGACAATAATCTGCGAGAGCGAGTTTTGCCGGAAGCGATGTGCAGTGGCAGGCATGCAGGTCGTTGAGGTGGAGGCGGTTTAAGTATTTCCCTGTCTTTGTAAACCGTTTTGGTTCTGGTGCCAGCAGGTGGAGCCCGCCGGTGATATCGGCAACCCGCTTCTCCCCGCATACCTCCCGGGCGTATTCCGTGATGTTGCAGATCCCCGCGTGGGAGCATCCGGTGATGATGACGAGTCCTTCTGCCGAGCGGAATGCGAGAGCCGTATCATCAGGCAGGTGATCGGGCTCCGCACTGCCATCCGGCAGGAAGACCTTCCGTGTCCCCGGCCCACCCTCCTCGAACGGGAACCTCCGTGGGATCTCCCCGAGGAAGACAAGGTCATCCGTAATCCAGACCGGTTTTTCGGACAGGCTGGTTGGATACTGATGGCGGATCTCCGCCTCGCTTACCTCCGAACCATTGTTCCTGCCGTCTTTTTCTTTGGGCCAGAAGCAGCGGGTGTGGGCGATGAGTTGTGGCACCCGGGGCGGGCTCCGATCAGGTGTTGCACCGGCAAGGTGCCGGGTGAGCGCAGCCAGTCCCCCGGTATGATCGATATGTCCGTGCGAGAGGATGAGGAAGTCCAGGTCACGGAGGCTGAGACCCATCTTCTCCGCATTGGTAATGAAAAGCCCTGACAAGCCGGTATCAAAGAGGATCTTCTTACCCCCCGTTTCCAGCAGGAACGAGAGCCCGGCCTCGCCACAGAAATCACGATCCGCAAGACAGGTATTATCGATAAGGACGGTGAGCGTGAGCCCGGGAGTCATGGAAGAGTATCGATCAGGGAAGGGGATGAGGCTTCCCCTTTTTTAGGTGCCTTCACGAGCCCGCAACAAAGGGGAGCCCTTCGTCTGTTTGTACACTGTCAGATCACAATGGTTTAAATGATTTATGCGCATATGAGTAATTATCGTACGGCCGCCGTACGGTTGGTGAACAAATGCCAGATACTACACAATCCAGCGATACCAGAAAAGCCGGCAACGATAAGAAATCCACCCCCCTGCATACCTGCGCCTGCGGCGAGCAGCACGAGGAAATTCCGGGTTCTCCCAGCCACCGGGATGCCTGCACGTCTGACCTGAAATTCGGCGATTCCTGCTGCTGCGGATCCGGTGAGGCCGCAAAAGAAGCCCGCAACCGCTGCGGCCACGGCCCCCGGTGCCATTAGGGCAGCTCACTTTTTTTTAAAACCCCGTTAAGGAGTTGCTATGATCCGACATCCGGAAGTCCCTGAACTGCTGGAGCAGTACATGGAAGCAACCGGTTCGGCTGAACGCTGGGTCACGGTCAGGGAACTCCGTTCGTTCTTCCAGATGGAAGAATCGGCAGGGCCGGCATTCTCAGGTTTTTTGCAGAAAATCCACCACGGCCCGTTCGTTTCCTGCCCGTATAAGGTAGCCCGGATGGAAAAGTTCCGGGATACAACCCCGCCATACCGGATCATCAAGAAGTATCTTGTGCAGGTACGGCCGGTGCAGGCAAAACATCAGGTCTCCGGTGCTGAATAAATCGTCATAAACCCGGTATACATGTTATTACTCTTCAGGTTACACACTATACTCAGGAGAATCCCATGACAGCGGATGAGAGCATTGATGTGAACGAATGCCCGCGGCGGGGACGGCCACGCGTGAGGCGTATCATTGCCACTACATCCGAGTCGCGGTGTTACAAGCCCTGCTGCTGTGAAGGAGAGGGTAAAGGCATCTCGCTCCAGCCCGAGGAGGTTGAACTGATCCGGCTCATCGATCTCGAAGGGCTCGAACAGGAAGAGGCAGCCGAGAAACTCGGGGTCTCCCGCAAGACCGCGTGGCGCGACCTGCACGAAGCCCGCCGGAAAATTGCCGATGCACTCGTCAACGGCAAGGGTATCGAGATGGCCGGCTGCACAAGAGCTGCCGAGGGCCGCTGCCCGAAATGCCCGCGGGATGCTGCTGACCAGAAATAAAGAAACAAGAAACGCAATACCTTTTTTAGCGGGCCGGGTGCCCGGTATGCCGGTACCCTGAAGGTGACCGGGAGATGCATGCCGGTGCCCGCTCCGCATACGTTCATGCGATCCCGATCCTTAAATCTTTATGCTCATATGCGTAATAATTCCCTGCGAAGTGAGGGAATACTATGCCGAACTATGACGGGACCGGACCTTTGAAACGGGGCCGGGTTATCGGGCGGGGAAGGGGACCCTGCAGGAAGAGCGCCGCAGGTTACCTGCAGGAAGAACAGGATCCGGACCGTCATGCCCGGGACCGGAATGCTGCCGAACCCACGACGAGGTAACCAGGACCATGCCACAACCTTTTATCAGCGTACACGACCTCTGCATGGACTTCGATGACACGCGGGTCTTAAACAACATCTCGTTCGAGATCCCCGAAGGGGAGATCATCGGCGTCATCGGGCGGAGCGGGGCCGGGAAGAGCGTGCTCATGCACCTCCTCCGCGGTGTAGAACAACCGCCGACCAAAGGCTCCATTGTCTACCACATGGCGGCCTGCGACCGGTGTTCCTTTATGGATGTACAGAGCCGGGCCGGAGGGAGATGTCCCGAATGCGGCGGAGACCTTGTTGCCGTCGATGTCGATCTCTGGGACGAGGAGAGCAATGGCATGAAATCGCGGGTCATGAGCCGTACCGCGATCATGTTCCAGCGCACGTTTGCCCTCTATGGCGATGACCGGGTGATCGAGAACGTGCTGCACGCGCTCGATGACATCAACTACCCGCAGGAGAACGCGATCAACCGGGCTGCCGATCTCATCGACCAGGTCAGGCTCTCGCACCGGATGATGCATATCGCCCGCGACCTCTCAGGTGGGGAAAAGCAGCGGGTGGTGCTTGCACGACAACTGGCGAAGAATCCGGCAATGCTCTTTGCCGATGAACCCACGGGAACCCTCGACCCGGAGACTGCCCGGCTGGTGCACGGCATGCTCCTTGAGGCGGCAAAGAAGAACACGATGGGCATGGTCGTCACTTCGCACTTCTCGCAGGTGATCGAGGACATGGCGAACCGTGCGATGCTACTGGTAGATGGTGAAATCGCATCCATCGGTTCGCCGAAGACGGTGATCCGCTCGTTTGCAAAAGACTACCATGAGATCGAATCAACGGAGCCCGTGGAACTGGGAGAGAAGATCCTGTCTGCCCGGGATGTGACCAAGCGCTATGTCTCGGTGGACCGTGGCGTTGTGAAAGCGGTAAATATGGTCACGTTCGATGTGGCAAAGAAGGAGATCTTCGGCATCATCGGGAAGAGCGGGGCGGGCAAGACCACGCTCGCGCAGATCATGTCCGGTATCATCGAACCCACGAGCGGCGAGATGAACATCCTTATCGGCGACGACTGGGTGGACATGACAAAACCCGGCATCGACCAGCGGGGCCGGGCGAAGGAGTACATCGGGCTCCTGCACCAGGAATACGACCTCTTCCCCCACCGCACGGTGATCGACAACCTCACCGAGTCGATCGGGCTGGATTTCCCCAAGGAGCTGGCAATCCGGAAAGCGGTTGTCACGCTCTGCATGGCGGGGTTCACGGAAGAAAAATCAAAGGAGATCCTGGACCGGATGCCAGCGGAACTCTCGGATGGCGAGCGGCACCGGGTCGCCCTTGCGCAGGTGCTCATCCGCGAGCCGCGCCTCGTGATCCTCGATGAGCCGACCGGCACCATGGACCCGATAACGAAACAGGACGTGAAACACTCGATCCTGAATGCCCGCGACGAGATGGACGAGACCTTCATCGTCGTCTCGCATGACATGGACTTTGTCCGGGACATCTGCGACCGGCTGGCACTCATGCGGGGCGGGAAGATCATCGATATCGGCCCGACGGCACAGGTCCTTATGCAGGTGACCGAGGAAGAGAAGAGGGACTGATACCGGGGACGAGTGGGGGCCGGCTCTCCGGAATTCTCCGGTGTTTATTGTTTGAAATTTATCCTTGAGGGGTACCCACCCCTCCCGCTTCTTTGGGCCGGATCCGGCACCAGGGACCCCCCCACCCATGAAGGGAGGGGTGGGGACCCCTCATTGTTCATAACTATTTTTTTATGAGATTATGGAGACAGTTGGGTAGGACCCTTTACGGGTTGATTGAGTGATGCATAAACAGGAAAAACATTACACGCATTTTTACTTATTTTCATGAACTGAATACTAAAAGATCATATGATCATCAATTAATAATACGCTATTTTAATATTCTTTAGAATCGTATGAAAAATCGTGTGCACGCACTATGATCTCCGCCATCATGATCGCGTTCACGGGAGCGCCGGTCTTCATCTTCGTGCTGTTGAGGGGGTATAAACGTTGACAGATATGCTGAGTGTCAATGAACTAAAATTCATGTACCGGAACAAGGATGTGCTCAAAGAGATCGGCTTTTCCATACGGGAAGGCGAGGTGGTAGCCGTGCTTGGACCCAACGGTGTCGGGAAGACGACGCTCCTCAAGTGCCTGAACCGGATCCTCCGGCCCAAGGAAGGGTCCGTGCTGCTGGATGACAGGAACCTGCTCGAACTCGGGACTATGGAGATTGCCAAAAGAGTCGGTTACGTGCCGCAGCGGGTGGAGACCGGGCGGCTGACTGCATTCGATGCCGTCCTCCTTGGCCGGCGTCCCCATATCGGCTGGGACGTTACCTCCCGCGATCTTGCCATCGTGGACTCCATCTTCGTGAAACTCGGCATGCAGGATCTCCGCCTCAGTTATATCGACGAGATGAGCGGGGGGGAACTCCAGAAGGTTGCCATCGCCCGTGCCCTCGTGCAGGAACCACGGGTCCTCCTTCTCGATGAACCGATAAGCAACCTCGACTTGAAGAACCAGGTGGATATCCTCACCACGATCCGTGAGATCGCCCGCGAACATAAGATCGCCGCGGTCATGACCATGCATGACCTGAACCAGGCCCTGAGGTTTGCGGATTCGTTCATCTTCCTCCAGAACGGAAGGGTACATATGCATGGCGGGCCCGAGGTGGTCACACCCCTGGTCATCGAGAAGGTGTACGGTCTTCCGGTCATAATCGGCGAACTCGGCGGCGTCCGGTGCGTCATCCCCGGCACCTGCAAAACCGGAATAGGAGAATAATCATGCACGACCATAATCATGATCATGACCACGGGCACCACCCCCCCGGTGCCCAGCAGGCTGTAACGTTTAATGACTGCATCCGTTTCCACGGCCATTCCTGCCCGGGCCTTGCATCCGGCTACCGTGCGGCAACTGCTGCTATGGATGCCCTCGGCGTTTCACGCCCCGAGGACGAGGACCTTGTCGCCATCTGCGAGACCGATGCCTGCGGGGTCGACGCAATCCAGGTCATTGCTGGTACAACGGCCGGCAAGGGAAACCTCATCATCCATGACTATGGCAAGCATGCCTTCACGTTTTATAACCGGAATGACGGGAAGGCGGTTAGGGTAACATTCCGCCGCAACGACACAACCGAGAGCGCAGACATGATGGACCTGCGAAAGAAGGTCTTCGGCGGCACCGCGACAGAGGCGGAAGCAGAGCGGTTCCATGCCCTTATGCACAAGGCCACCGTTGATCTCCTGCATGCGCCTGCCGACAAAATCATGAAGATTGAGAAGATTACGATGGAGGCGCCGAAGAAGGCCCGGATCTTCAAATCGGTCACCTGTGCGTGCTGCGGCGAGTCTGTTGCGGACGCAAAGACGAGGGTTGTCGACGGGAAGTGCCTCTGCATCCCTTGTGCTGAGGGAACGCAGGGAGTAAAGAAACACTAACTTTTTTTTATCTCTCTGTTCCGCGTTTTCCTGCCGGTAACCATATACAGTTATCCTTGCCATCTCACTAATGTAAAAAAAACGCATTCCAGTCAAATTTTTCATACAAGATAGGATTTTTTTTTATTGTTAAATGAAAAACAGATAAGATTTTTTTCAGCAGGTTTATTTCGTAGTACTATCAAGAAAAAAAGTGATAAAAATGTGCATGAATTCTCATTCCGGCATGGCGGAGGGTGGCCAGGATTCGCGGGAACCCACCATCATGCCATTTTCTGAAGCAGTGAAATTTCACGGGCATGTCTGCCCGGGGTTCACCCTCGGCTATTGTGCTGCAAAGATTGCCATCAAAGAGCTGCGTTCTGAACGTGATGTTGACGAACAACTGGTTGCTATCGTGGAGAACGATGCCTGCGGGGTTGATGCCATCCAGGCCGTAACGGGATGTACGATGGGAAAGGGAAACCTGATCTTCCGGAATTACGGCAAGCACGTATACACGTTCATCAACCGTGCAACAAACGATGCTGTCAGGATATCCCTGAAAGACCGGGAAAAGGATGAAGAGCCGGCATTCAGGAGTCTCCGCATGAAAGTCAGGGAAGGAAAAGCGACTCCCGAAGAGGTCACCGTCATGCGGACCATGATGCAGGCACAGGTCGATAAAATGCTTGTGGAACCTGCGGAAAACTACTTTGACGTGAAGCATGTGACGCCGGAAGTTCCCGGTCAAGCCAGACTCTTCAACTCCGTGAAATGTTCGAAATGCGGGGAGATGGTCGCTGAGTCGCGTGCAAGAGTGGAGAACGGGAATTTCGTCTGTATTCCCTGCTTTAGCGATTATACCCGTGGCTGGTGAAGCATCGGCAATGGTTTTCGGTATCAGGTAATCCAAGGAGAGGAACTAATGAAAAAAAGTGGTATAATCATAATCGTAATTGCACTTATCTGCCTGGCGGTTGTTCTGGCAGGGTGCACATCACAGAACAGCTCTCAGACCACGTCTGCCAGTACAGGTTCGGCAGCAACATCCGGTGCAGGCCAGGGTGCAACGCAGGCCGAAATTGTTCACCTTACCGGAGGAGATTACGGGTACCCCCAGCCGTTTACAATCTACCCAAGGGGACCGGGCTCTTCTAAAGTGGGAATGATCTTCGACAGCCTGCTTGAACGGGACGAGAAAGGCATTATTCCCTGGCTTGCCGAGAGATGGGAGATCAGCGCAGATGGGAAAGAGTATACCTTCTACCTCCGCAAAGGAGTCAAATGGCAGGATGATCTCCCCTTCACGGCAAACGATGTGAAGTTCACAACAGAATACGAGATGAAGAACGTCCCTGTTTCCGGCGGGATCGAGACCGAACTCATCGACAGTGTCAAGGTAATCGACGACAATACCGTGAAATTCATCTTAAAGGAACCCGCGTCATCCTTCCTGTACAAGATATCCAGCTACCGTATCATTCCGGAACATATTTACCGGAATGTAACGGATCCGGCGAAATTCCTTAATAAGAGTGCCGTTATCGGTACCGGGCCTTACAAGCTGGCCGAATATAACAAGGAGCATGGCTCGTACCGCTATGTTGCCAACGAAGGGTTCTGGGGACCGCGGGTTGCCGTTAAAACCGTTGAGTTCATCCCGGTCAGCAACGAGCTGATTGCATTCGACCAGGGCGAGATTGACTTCTCCTCTGTCACGCCGGATATTCTCGATAAATATAAGGACAATCCGAAATACCGGCTTGTCCAGCAGCCGGACTTCTGGGGATACGAGTTCTACTTCAACATGAAGAAGTATCCTGAGCTCAAGGATGTCAGGGTCCGGCAGGCATTTGCTTACGCAATCAACCGCAGCGAGCTTGTAGATAAGATTCAGCGGGGTGCCGGTGAACCGGGTAACCTGGGGATCCTTCCGGATAACCATATCTGGTATAATGCCGATCAGCCCGAATATGCCTGGGATCTCGCCAAAGCGAAAACCCTGCTTGACGAGGCCGGTTGGAAGGATACTGATGGCGACGGAATCCGTGACAAGGACGGAAAGAAACTCTCGTATGCGCTCAGTCTTGCAAGCACCGAAGTGCGGATCGGGGAGCTTATCAAGGAACGACTGAAGGAAGCCGGGATTGATATACAGGTCAAGGCACTCGAGAGCAAGGCCCGGGATACCAACTTGAAGAAGGGGGATTTCGAATTACTGGTCAGCGGGTTTGGAGGCTGGGGCCAGGACGCAGATTACCTCAGGACCCGGTACAGCGATGCGAAGACGCTCTCCGGTTCGAATACGGTAGCTGCGCAGGCATCCGTCATCGGCTACCATAATGACGCGTTCAATTCCCTTGCCGCAAGCGAGGTCAAAGAGCTGGATGATGCGAAACGCAAACAGATCGTCTTTGAGATGCAGAAGGTCCTTGCTGATGATATTCCAACTATTCCGCTCTTCTATACCAAGACATGGGATGTCTGGACTCTCCCAACCTATGACGGGTGGATGAATATGTACGATCATCATGCACGGACGCACAGCAAGCTTTCATACCTGGTGAGGGAAGGGATTGCAGCCAAGCGGTAATCCCGATTACCGGTGAGAACAGGCGCAGGCAGGGCAGGTAACAGCAGATGAACGAGAAGACGAGGAACACTCTCATCATCAGGTTCGTCATCACCCTGCTCGTGATCCTTGCCATTAACTTTTTTCTGCCCCGGATGATGCCGGGCGATCCGTTCTCGACAACGTCATCGGATGTCCAGGGTGAGGACATTGTCACTATGACGGAGGAGCAGCGCCAGTACTTTATCAGCTATTATGGTATGGACCTCCCGCTGCATGAACAGTTCTTCCGGTACCTGGCAAATATGGCACACGGTGACTTCGGACAGAGCATCTATTACAAGATACCCGTGACCAGCGTTATCCTCATTCACCTCCCGTGGACGATCCTGATTATTTTCTGCGCAACCGCCCTGAGCACCGCAGTCGGGATCATTCTCGGGCTGATCTCTGCACGGAACCGGAAGAAGCGCTCGGACCGGGTCATGATGACCGGCCTGATCGCGTTTTCCGAAATTCCCTCGTTCCTGCTGGGGATCATCCTCCTTCTCATATTCTGCGTCTGGCTCAAACTCTTACCGCTGGCAGGCGCCGTCACACCGTTTGCCCACTATGCCGGGGTAGTGGATCAGGCACTGGACATTGCCCATCATGCATTCCTCCCTGTCCTCACGCTTGCCCTTGCCCAGCTCACCGGTGTGTACCTGCTGACGCGTAACACGCTCATTACGGTATCATCAAAGGATTACATCCGTACTGCATATGCCAAAGGCCTGGGAGAGAGAATCGTCTGGACACGCCATGCGCTCCGGAATGCGCTTCTCCCGGTGGTGACGCGGACCGGTTTCATGATCGGGCTGATGATGGGCGGCGCAGTGCTGGTCGAGACCGTCTTCAGCTATCCCGGGATCGGGCTGACCCTGCGGAGTGCGGTAGTGAACCGGGACTATGCGCTTATTCAGGGCATATTGCTCGTTACCGCTGTCTCGATCCTTCTCTGCAACCTGCTTGTGGACCAGGTCTACCGGAAGCTTGACCCGAGGGTGTCGGATTAGGAGGATTTGATGGTATCCGGTTTTTTCCCCCGCTATGGCATGCCAGGAGGATCATTCCTGAAGGGAATGATCGACACTTCGGAAAGCATTCTGTCCCGGTTCAGTATTGAGGGAAAAATCGGGTTGTGCGGGATCGCCCTGATCCTGATCGTTGCCCTTTTTGCGCCACTCCTGTCAGCATACCCCCCGGATAAGATCACAGGAAATTCCCTGGAGCCACCGGGACAGAAGCATCTTCTCGGCACGGACGAGCTGGGAATGGACATCTGGTCCCAGATCTGCTATGGTGCAAGGATGAGCCTTGTCATTGGGCTGGTTGTGGCGCTTATTGCCGGAATTGGCGGAGGAATACTCGGTATCCTTGCCGGATATCTCGGGGGAATGGCAGACCAGCTGCTGATGCGGACAGTCGACATCCTCATGGCCCTGCCCAGTTTCCCGCTCCTCATCGTCATTTCTGCGTTCATGGGCCCGAGCATCGTCAATGTCATCCTTGTCCTCATCCTGTTCAGCTGGGCAAAACCTGCCCGGATTGCCCGAGCCCAGACTCTTGCAATGAAAACCAACACGTACATCATCGCAGCAAAAAATTACGGGGGAACACCGTTTTACATCCTCCGCCAGCATATCCTGCCGGAAGTGCTCCCGATCCTCTTTGTCCTCATCCTTGGCATCACCTCGTACGCGATTGTTGCGGAATCAGGGCTTGCTTTCCTCGGGCTCGGTGACCCGACTTCAAAAAGCTGGGGTATGATGCTCTATTATGCAACCAGTTTCAAATCCATCTATTTTACCCCGTTCTGGCAGTGGTGGCTCATTCCCCCGCTCGTTGCCCTGATCACCCTCGTTACCAGCCTTGCGTTCATCAGCCGGGACCTCGAACAGGTACTGGATCCGCGCCTCCGGCAGGCCGGGGGTGTATGATGACCCTGCTGGAAGTCAGCGACCTGAAATGCCAGTACCGTCTTGACAGTCACACCGTGCAGGCGGTTGACGGCGTTTCGTTTTATCTGCAGCCGGGAGAGATCCTCGGGATTGTCGGGGAGTCCGGCAGCGGCAAGACCACGATTGCCTTAAGCATCCTGCGCATGCTCGGCCACAGCGCAAGCGTATCCGGCAGGGTCTCGTTTGAAGGCAGAGATCTCTCATCCCTCACGGTTCCGGAGATGAACCAGCTCCGGTGGAAAGAGATCGCCATCGTGTTCCAGAACAGCCTTGAGGCCTTAAACCCGGTGATGACGATCGGGGAGCAGGTGACTGAACCCATGCTCCGTCATCTTCCCATAACCCCCTCAGAGGCAAAAGCCCGGTGTGTGGATCTCTTTGTCATGGTCGGTCTCGACCCGTCCTGGATGAATGTCTATCCCCACCAGCTCTCCGGCGGCATGCGACAACGGGCAATGCTTGCCATGGCCCTCTCCTGCGACCCCCGGCTAATCGTTCTCGATGAGGTGACATCCGCGCTCGATGCCTTCACGCGAAAAGAGATCCGCGAACTCCTTTATTCCCTTCAGAAAACCCGCGGGTACAGCATGGTCCTGATATCCCACGACATCACATTTGTGTCCTCTCTTGCATCGCGACTGATTGTCCTGTATTCCGGCACGATTGTCGAGAGCGGGCCAACCCCTGAGATCCTCAACGACCCCCGGCATCCTTATACCCGCGGCCTCATCCATGCAACCCCGGATATCTTCCTGTACAAAGATCTCTGGGGAATCCCGGGGGATTCGCCTGCCGGAGAAAAACAGACCGGATGTCCGTTCAACCTGCGTTGCACGCAGCCGGTCGATGCCTGCCGGGAGACGGCGCCGTTCCTACGACCCTGCGGGAATGGGAGGGAGATCGCGTGTCACCGGGGGGGCATTGCAACGCTCCTGAAAGCAGAGGGGCTCCGGTTCAGGTATCCCCTTCCGGACAAGAAGACGCTTCAGGCTGTCGATGATGTTGATCTGGAAATCCACGAGGGAGAAGTACTGGCGGTTGTGGGCCAGACCGGTTCTGGCAAGTCCACTCTTGCCCATATTCTTGCAGGGGTCCTCGTTCCTGAAACCGGGAATGTCCTGTTCATGAACGGGAGCGTGCACGGGGGAACCCAGGGCCATCGCTTCCGGGGCATCCAGATTGTTTTCCAGGACCCGTTCAGCTCCACCAGCAACCGTTTCACGGTATGTGATGCTGTAAAGGAGCCGCTCGATATCAACAAGATTGGCGATGGGGAAGAACGGCTGCGGATGGTTAAGGAGGCCCTGGACCTGGTCAGGCTCCCCTCGACCGATCAGTTCCTTGGTAAGTACTGTGGGGAGCTGAGCGGCGGCCAGCGGCAGAGGGTTGCGCTTGCACGGGCCATGATCATGAAACCCAGACTGCTCATTGCCGATGAGATCACCTCCGCATTGGACGTGTCGACGGCAGCAAACGTGCTGCGTCTGCTAAAGGGACTCCAGAACCGGCGGGGTTTTGCCATGATCTACATCTCCCATGACCTTTCCCTGACCCTGAAGATTGCCGACAGGATCGCGGTCATGGATGCCGGCAGGATTGTGGAGACGGGTAATGCCCACGATGTGATGCTCTCCCCGAAAACCGGGTATACACGCAGGCTCGTGGGAGCGCGGATCGGGCTCTGCTGCCATGACCATGACCACGCACAGGAAATGAGAGCAGATGACAGGAAGTTGAAACCATGACAGATACCATCCAAAATGAGAACAGCAGGTACTGGACGGAATACTGGAAACAGGCAGTCAGCCACGGAAAGAACCGCGGGCCGATGCAGGCCGGGTTCTGGGACAACCGGGCCGGTCAGTTCGCGAAGAAACCTGCCGGCCGTAAGGAAGACCGGCTCGCAGCTGTGCTCGATCTTATCGGGCAGACCGGCCTTGAGATCGATGGTGCTACGGTGCTCGACATCGGTGCCGGCACCGGCGCCCTTGCCATCCCGCTTACAAAAATGGGAGCCCGGGTGACTGCAGTTGACTTCTCTTCCGAGATGCTCAGGCACCTTTCGATGAAAGCGGAAGAAGAAAAGGCCTCCGTTGAGCGGACGGTCCTCGTCTCATGGGACGAGGTTGACCTCGATGACCTGGGGTTCCGGAAGAACTTCGACCTTGTCATCGCTTCGATGACACCGGCCGTGCAGACTCCGGAAGCATTCAGCCTTATGCTCGAAGCGGCAAAAGGGGTCTGCTATTACAGCGGGTGGATAGACCGCCAGTGGGACCCGGCATACCATGAGCTCTACCGCATGCTCTTCAACGAAGAGTTCCGGCAGAACTCCCACGGGTTCCCGAATCCCTTCATGTATCTGTACATGAACGGGTACCGCCCGATTGTCAGGATCCGGCAGGATCTCTGGAATGGGGAAGAGACCGTTGATGAGATGGTAGACACCGTTTCTGGTTTCTTCAGCTCGACAAAGGAGATTGATGAGCCAATGAAGGAACGGATGCGGGAGTATTTCACGGCCCGGGCAACGGACGGGAAGTATTCGTCACAGACCAAGGCCATGACGGGCATGATGGTCTGGGACATGCGGAGGAACGATGAGGAACGTTGAAGCAACCCGCTTGCGGGCTGATCGAACGCGAACGGTGAAGAAATGATCCTGAAACCATTCAAGAGGGAATCAATTATCCCCCTGCCGGTCACGTTTATCTCGACCATAAGCAGAGAAGGCGTGCGGAACATCGCCCCGTACGGGTGCGTGATGCCGGTACTTCGCCCACTCGATCTTGTCTGCATTGCAACGGCAAAGCGGCGGGACACGCTCGATAACATCCGGGCAACCGGGGAATTCGTCATCAACCTTGCCGGTACGGGTTTCGCCGACAAGGTAATCCCGACCGCACGGTACTCCCCGCCCGAAGCGGACGAGTTCGAACTTGCGGGGCTTGACGAAAAACCCTCGGTCGTGGTCGGGCCGCCCGGCATCAAAGGGTGCTATGCCTGGATGGAATGCATGCTCGATAAGCTCTTTGAGGAGCCGCGTTACGTCCTCATCATGGGAAAGGTCGTGCACCTTGAGATTGACGATGCTGTTTACCGGCCTGATGGTTCGTGGGATCTTGGGATGGCCAGGCCGCTATTCATGACCGGGTCGAATACTTCGATGAACTACTGCACGGTCACGGATACCGGGAAATCGGATTCATTCGGTGCGATGTTTGTGGACCGGAAGGATCCGCTGGAGAAGATGTACCGGGAATTCTCCTCGTAAACGAAAAGAGACAAAAATGAAAACTCTAATCACCATCCAGCATACCCAGTCCGTCCATCATGCCAACGGGATGATTGGCGGCTGGACAGACTGGGAACTGACCGAAAGGGGAACGCAGCAGGCAAAAAATATTGGCGAAGCATTGAGAGAGGAAATACGAGATCAGCATTATGTTATGTTCGCATCGGATTTATTGCGGGCCAGGCAGACCGCTGACATCATCGCTCCTTTCCTGAACATTGTACCTAAGTACCGCAAAGAACTCCGGGAACTTCATATGGGAAGTGCCACGGGAAAATCGGTGAAATGGTTGCAGGAAAACCAAGCTCGGCCGGAGTCCCGGGAACGGGTGGTGGATTTCCGGTGCCTTGAAGATGCAGAATCAAAGCGGGATCTGTATACCCGGTTGCTTTTGTTCTTACAGGAAATGCAGAGTTCGGATGAAAAAAACATTATCATTGTCTCCCACGGAGGCACACTGAATATGCTCTTCTTCCTCTGGCATCACGACAATATTGATGATCTGGAACGTACCGCGTTCCATGGAATGTCGGGAGGGGTGTCGGTGTTAAAAGAAAATAATGACGGGTTGCGGATCATACAAAAAATAAATGATATGTCATATATGTCCAGTCACTCCAGATAAGGGAATCTTATGCGCAAATCACAAAATTTTCCTGGAATGACTGCCCCCATCGATGAATCGCTGGTTCTCTGGGATCAGGCTGCAGACAGGTATGTACACAGCACGGGGGGATCATCCGATTTCCAGGTTTCCACCTATTTACCGGTCGTCGACAAAATGATCGGGGATGTTAAGGGGAAAACGATCCTTGATGCCGGGTGCGGAAACGGGCGATATGCAAAGAGACTCGCCGCGATGGGTGCAACGGTTACCGGAATTGACGGATCTAAAGAGATGGTTCGCATGGCTTGGGAAGAAAATCCTGATCCGTCCATCACCTACTCAGTCATGGACCTGACCCGCCCACTTCCGGTTGAGAGCAGGACATTCGATATCGTTCTCGCCAACATGGTCCTGATGGACCTGCCGGAGATTGCAACAAGTATCGGGGAATTCTCCCGGGTGCTTAAATCCGATGGATCGTTCATCTTTTCCATAACCCATCCGTCATTTTTTTGCAGTGAATGGGCCCGGGATGAAACCGGGGCAAGATCCTATAAGAGGGTGAGCGATTATCTCGGCGAAAAAAAAGAATGCCTGAATTTCTGGGGCCCGACCCTTCATTATCATCGCCCGTTATCCCGCTATATCCATACTCTTGAAACAAACGGATTGTGCGTCATCTCACTCCATGAGCCGGTCCCGGATATACGACCAGGGAAGAGGGACCCTGATGTCCTCAGTAACCTGCGGATCCCCTCGTTCATGGTGATCAAAGCGGCGCATGTGCCGGTCCATCATGGAAACGAAACGGAAATACCGGTTTTTCATGCCGGACCTGATTTCCAAAAATACGGAACAATGGGGTGAAAAGGGTGGGTTGGGATGCCGGTCAATAATGCTGAAATCGTAAAAAATTTCAATGTCGTGTAGGGAAAAAACCGGCTCTAGCGGAGGTATTTCCCCTCAACTTCACTCGTGAATAAGAAACGATACCCGGATCGATGGGATCATTCAAAACTTCACCAGCCTGTCAGGCTCGCACATGATATCCCTAACATGATATCCCTATTTTTAATAGTCAAACAAAAGACTCACTCCGTCCGGGAAAACGCCCACGTCCCGACAAGGAACATGACCACGGCAAACCCGAAGAGAACCGCGATGTCGATATAGAGCGGGAAGAGCGGCACGAAGACGTTGCCCATCATCACCGTCCGCATCGCATCCACACCGTACGTGAGCGGGTTGCAGAAGCTCACCCACCGCAGCCAGTCCGGAACGTTTGTTAACGGGAAGAGCGCACCGCTCAAAAAGAACATCGGGAGGTTGATGAACGTCTGGATGAGCCCGAAGCCTTCAAAGCTCTTCATGACACTGGCAAACGTCAGCCCGATGCACACAAGGCCGGTGGTGATGAGCAGCATGATGGGAAGTGCCTCAAGAAAGACCAGGAGACCGATGCGGGCACCGATGAGGTACGCGAACGGGAAGATGATGATCCCCTGCAGCATGACATCGGTGCTTGCCCCAAGCATCTTGCCAAGAAAGATGGACGGCCGTGAGACAGGAGAGACAAGGATCTCTTTCAGGAAGCCGAACTCGCGGTCCCAGATAACCGAGATCCCCATGAACATGGCGGTAAAAAGCATTGCCTGGCAGACGAGACCGGGAAAGATGAACTCCTGGTAATTGTATTCCGTTACGCCGGCCGAGAACCGCATGCCTGTCCCAAAGATGAAGAGCCATAAAAGTGGCTGGACAAACGCGTTAAGAAGCCGGGGCTTCTCCCGCAGGAATTTCTTCACCTCCCGGAGCCAGAGGGTGTAGATCCCCCGAACCTCGCTCACCGCACCCGCCTCCGGCGCATCATCGCCATCTTGCCCATCGGGGCCTTTGCCTCTTCATGCCGCAGGTCCCGGCCCGTGTAATGGATGAAAACATCGTTCATGTCGGGATGGTTGAGGTAGACGTAGTCGATATAGATCCCGGCCGTTGCTGCCGCCTCCATGATCCGGGGGAGAAGAATGTTGGCGTTTGCCACGGTTACCCGGACCTCGCCATTATGGACCTCGACTTTTTCTGCCATGCCATTGCCCACAAGCAGCGCCCGGAGCGATTCCCCGTCTTTTATTCCAAGGATGATGGTGTCCCCGCCCAGGCTTTTTTTCAGTACGGAGGGTTTGTCGAGCGCTACGATCCTCCCGTGGTCGATGATGGCCACGCGGTCGCAGAGCCGGTCGGCCTCTTCCATATAGTGCGTGGTAAGGATGATCGTCATATCCTCCCGTTTCCGCAGCATCCGTATGTGGTCCCACATGTGCTCCCTGCTCTGGGGGTCGAGGCCGATCGTCGGCTCGTCAAGGAAGAGCACCTTCGGGTAATGGAGGAGCCCGCGGGCGATCTCGAGCCTTCGCCGCATCCCGCCGGAGTAGGTGGAGAGGTAATCGCTCGCCCGGTCCTCCAGCTGGACCAGCCTGAGGACTGACGTGATCCGTTCACCGACTTCGGAAACCGGGACATCATAGAGATCAGCATGCATCTGGAGATTCTCAAGGCCGGTCATGTCCGCGTCCACACTCGGGTCCTGGAAAACAATGCCAATAGACTGGCGGATTTCGTGATGCTGCCGGAGGATGTCGAAACCATTGACGGTAGCGGTTCCCGAGGTTGGCTTGAGAATGGTGCAGAGCATCGACAACAGTGTGGATTTTCCTGCCCCGTTCGGGCCAAGAATCCCGAAAACCTCCCCCTTCTCAATACGCAGACTGAGCGCGTTGACAGCGGTATTCGATCCGAAGCGTTTGGTCAGGCTGAATGTCTCAATGACAGGGTTCATGGAAATTCGCAGGATCTCTCTTTGTTACGATCTCGTTCTCCCGATGATCAGCCAGATGAAGAGCGGGGCGCCGATGAATGCGGTTAGTACACCGACCGGCAGCACTGCCGGAGCAATGATTACCCGGGCGACCTGATCAGCAGCCAGCAGAAGGATACTCCCCATCAGGCAGGATGCGGGGAGAAGGAACCGGTGATCACTGCCGACAATGACTCGCACCATATGAGGGCCAAGAAGCCCGATAAACCCGATGATCCCCATGAACGACACGATGACAGCGGTCACAAGGGAACCGAGGAACATCGCGACGGTCCTTGTCCGTGCAACATTCATACCAAGGCTCATGGCCGTATCATCCCCGGCATCGATTGCATTGTAATCCCACCGGGAGTATATGAAATGCCCTATAACCGGTATGACGACAAGAGCGATCAGGCCGATATCCCCCCAGGTTACCCTCCCGACGTCGCCGAAGGTCCAGAAGACAATGGCCGCGATCTGGTCGGACGATGAGAAGAACTGGAGGAACGTTGTTCCCGCCGTGAACAGGGCTGCAAGGGCGACACCCAGCAGGATGATGACCTCCGGCCGGGAACTCCGGTATCGTGCAACGAGGAGAAGGATCCCCGTTGCCAGCATCGATCCGGCAAATGCGCAGATGGTGATGATGTACGGGTTGCGGATCGTGACGGAATCGGCAACCATGTGCGAGAGGGTCCCGGCCCCGAGCACGGTGATGGCGAAGGCTGCGCCAAAACCGGCTGCATGGGAGATCCCGAGCGTGTACGGGGAACTTAAGGGGTTCCGGAGCACGGACTGCATCACAACGCCAGCGGCTGCAAGACCCGCACCGGCAATCGCCGCTGCAAGAACCCTTGGGAGACGGACACTCCAGATGATGAGCGAAGCCTGTGTATCCCCGGGATGGATGAGCGAGGTTACAACCTCCTCCGGCGAAAGGGTCATCCCGCCGACGATCATGCCGATGATGAAGAGAAAGACGGTTATTCCCGTTAACAGGAGGATAAACAGCCCTTTCCTGCGGGTATACCGGGTGAACTCTTCCACGCCGATACTGGATGATTCATCAAGATGCATCGCTAACCAGAAATCTTTTTTTCAGTCATTTTTCCGTGCAATGGTCATCGTGGCCTGATCGGTAAGGGGAATGACCTCCCTCACGGTGAATCCCTCTTCACTGAGTCTCTTGTTGTAGTCAGAGAAGGAGAGACTGTAGCTGAACGAGTATTGTCGTGGACTTTTCTGCATTCCTTCGACAGTCCAGAGGTTCCATTCAAGGTCCTGGAGCGGGTCGGTCATGACCGTGTCATTTCCCTGTTTGTTGATGAACAATCCTCCGGGTTTCAGTGCATCATGGATTTTCGGGATGAGGGATGGCGCTTTACCCCCGGGATTTGACGAGGAAAAGACGATATCGAATCCCTCTCCAAGAGGGTCTGTAAAGAAATTTCCCGGAACGCAGCTGACCCGGTCCGCTTTGTACTGATCGATATACCTTCTGGTTGCCGGGAGGACGCCGGGGAGGTCGAAGATAACCCCGTTCAGGGAGGGGTTTTGCTGGCAGAATGCGATTGTATAAAACCCGTGGCCCCCTCCTATGTCAAGCAGCATTTTTGCTGACGGGAATTCCGGCTGTGCTGATACCAGCCTGACGGTTTTCTGCAGGATCCCGCACCGGGCGTTCACTGCCATTGCCGGAATAACGAGATCGGAGAACCAGTCCTTCGCATTATACATGCGTGGCCCACTCTTCAGTGCATCCTCCAGGGTGTTCCAGAGGCCGGCAAGATGGATTTGCAGGTTGACCTGGTCCTGCAGGCAGTACGGGGAGGCGCTGTTGAGATACTGGTCTGCATAGGAAGAGTTCCGGAAGTTCTCCCCGTCCTTTACCAGCAGTTGCTGCGCAACAAGGGCTTCCAGGAACAGTTCCGTTATTGGGGGCAGAAGCGAAAGGGTTGTGCAGAGTTCATTCACGGATCGCGGAGTGGCGCACTGGGTAAAGATACCCAGGCGGCATGCCGTTGCGAGGACCTGGAACTTCCGGTGCCCTGACAGCGTCTCTTCAAGCAGTGCCGCCGGATCCGTGGTGTCTGGCCCCGGGACAGTAAAGCCATCCGGTAAAACGGGAGGAATATTCTCCATCGCGTTCGCCCTCATCAGGTGACCTGTAGGGGTTTGTATCCCCCGAACAGCTCCTTCATGTCGGAATAGACTGCCTTCCCGTCAAGGTTTGTGTAGATCTCATCCGCCTTTTGCCCGGGTTCGATATCGGAGAACTGGTCGGGATAGAGGATCTTCCCCATATAGTAGGCATTCGCAAGAACGGTATCGTAGTTGTTGGCATACCAGTTGTAGGGCATAAGACCATACACCTGCTTGTTCTTCACGGCCTTGAGGGACTGGTAGGCGGGATCCTTGAGATCGGCAGCAACGAGGGCATAGCTCGACTCATCGATGAAGATGACATCCGGGTCCCAGGCCAGCAGCTGCTCTTTGTCAATCATGACCTGCCCGCCGGTCCCGGCGCCTGAGGCAACGTTATTGCCGTTGATCATCTTCAGGGACGGGTAGGTCGGCTCTGTGGAGAGAATCCCGTGGGCGCCGTTGAAGGAGACCCCGGCGATATAGACTTTCTTTGACGGAGTCTTTGCTGCATCCGCCGTGCGGGTGTTGAGGTCGGCAATCGTTGTATCGATATAGGCTATCACCTCTTCGGCACGGGCATCTTTGCCCAGGATCTTCCCCATCAGCCGTAGCGACTGGTAGAACTGGGCTTTGCCCTTCCCAAGATCTCCCGAGACAAGAGTAACTACCGGGACACCGGTCTTTTCCTGGAGCGCATCGGCATCCTTTGCAGTCCGCCACGTTGCGAAGACGATGTCAGGTTTCTGGGCGATAATCAGCTCAGGGTCATCGATCCGGTTCGTCCCGATGTAGGGCTTCTCGCCAAGTTCAGGGTGGGCGAGGCTGTACGGCCTGTCAGTGCCGGATGGCATTCCCATCCCGAGAGCGGTTTTGTTTGTCGATCCCTTCTCCATCTGGTCGACACCGACAATCTTATCGGAGGACTGGAGGTATACGAGCATACGGACATCCCCCGCCCCGACACCGATGATTCTCTGGGGTGACGCGGGCACAGTAACTGTCCTGTTGGTAAGGTCGGTGACGGTCAGGGTTCCTGCGGTTGTTGCTGATGGTGCAACAGTTCCTGCCCCCGTGGGAGTCGGAGGTGTGCTCGTGCTGGTACATCCGGCAATGAGGGCACCTGCAGCAAGGAAAAGTATAACAATTGTGAACAACAAATCTCTTTTTATCATACCTATTAAACAAAATTTCATACTATTTAAATCAATATTTTTGATTTCCTCTACTATCCGGCAGGGAAGCGTAGGTCTCATGAGAACCGGATAAGAAAAGAGAGGAATTACATTTGCAGGAGCTGGTATTTTTTCTGCAGGACAATGTCGATCTGTATTCCCGCTATGACAATGGATTCACCAGCCTGCTGTTCTGGAAATACACGGGATATCTGAAAATCAAAGGAACCTGGTGGCAGGGTGTGAAATCCAGGTCCAGTACCAGCCATTAGAGTGCTTCAACCCATGAACTTCCTGCCTGCATCCCATGCTTTTCCGATAACAGTTCCCAGGGAATAATACTCCATTCGTGTCACATCGAAACCGAATGCCCCGATCTTCTGCAGAACCGGCTTTTTATCGTCACCCAGGACCTCTTCGTCCACTTTGACATCGAGGATCTCACCGATGACCTGTATGCCGGTGCCCATCGGGTGCATGGCACTGACCCGGCATTCCAGGACAACCGGGAACTCGCCGATATAGGGAGCATCGACAGTGCCCGCCCGGACCGCGGAAAGCCCGGTCTCGGCGAATTTATCGTGGTCCCGCCCGGAGACCATGCCACAGTAATCGGTCTCCTCAAGATAAGGCCAGGAGGGAATGCTGACGGTGAATGCCTGTCTGGCTTCGAGATTGTGGAAGGTCTGGTGATTTTTATTGATGGTAACGGATATGGACGGGGGTTCCGAAGCACAGATGCCGCCCCAGGCAGCAACCATGGCGTCGGCTTTTCCATCCGGGCAGTATGTCCCGACAACGAATACTGGGAGCGGGTAGGCAACGGGTTTTGGCCCAAGAGATCGTTTCATGATGGCGTCTCTCTCTTTCACCTGATATTAAAAGGGAGGATCTGTGTGTCCGCATGAAACCTGGTGCGAACTGACAACATACTCCTTGCAGGGAGGCAGGGGTACCCACCCCTCCCTCAGGCCCGGCCCGGGACCGGCGCCAGGGTCCCCCCTCCCACAAAGGAAGGGGTACCTACCCCCCTGAGTGCAGGAGGGGTGGGTACCCCCCCTGTCCCCTTGCAGGGAAAATGCCGCAACAAAGTCGCTCCGTCGGAAGTTACACGCGAACTATCACGATTGTGCATGCAGGAAAGGGGGGTGGGTACCCCTCCGGGACATGGAGGGGTGGGTAGGGGGACCCCCCCTCCGCTTTTCAAAACGGGGTCGTGAGGGGTGCCTCCTGTTGAGGGAGGGGGGACTACCCTCCCCCCAGGAAGATGTACGAATGTGTACATCCTCCGGCGAGGGAATGATGTGAACATGGTGGCTGGGGGTCCTGCTGCAGCTTCCCGGGTGGGGGGTAGGGGGGTCCCGGTCCTGCAAGCGTGAAGAATGCTTGAGTGCCTCTTCTTCTGTCTCGGGTTTTAACCATTGACACTCGAAGAAACCTGATGGTTTCTTCTCGTGGTTCGGGTCTTATGACCCTCCCCATCTCGAAGCCTCGTGTCCACTCCTTGCATTAAGTAACAATGCACATTAGTTTTGAAAGTTCGAAGAAACCTGCGGGTTCTTCTCATGGTTCGGGTTCTTCGATCCTCAACAATTCGAAGAACGCTGGCGCGTTCTTCTCGTTTCTCGGGTCTGATGACCCTCAAAATAAAAAAAAATTAGATGTAGGGGTTCCTGAGTGCCTTGCCGACACCGAAGGTCTTGCGGGCCTCGAGGGTTGCCTTGTTCTTCGTGATCTTCTCGTTTGCGAGCTTGGACACGAGTTCAAGACCGGGCTTGACCTTTTCGATGGGCTGGGTCTCGAAGACGCCTGCTGCCATTGCCTTTGCCCAGACCGAGTCTCCGATCTTGGACCTGACAAAGACGGTGCTCCATCCATCGGGGCTGCCGACAGAGCCGGTGGAGATGTCACCGAGGTTTGCAACGTAGTCAAGGCAGACGTGGCAGCCGGGCTGCTCGTACTTGTGGGTCACCTTGAGGGGCAGCTGGACGACCTGTCCGCGCTTGCCGTATACCCAGAACTTGCCCTTGCCGATCTCCATCTTCTTGACGGACTCGAGCTTCATCGCAGCGTGGTCTTCCACGAGCTGGAGGATGCTCTGGTAGGGGAAGTTCTCCATGCAGAAGATACCGACTGCAAGCGCAATGCTCGCGCCGACATCTCTCATGCCGATCGGGTACAGCTGGGCCTTCCGGACTGCCTGCATCTGGCACGGGGTGCCGACGATACCGACCTTGTCCAGGCCAAAGCTCCGGGTTGCTTCCTTGAGGAGTGCAACGTTCGGGCTGATGTTGTACTTGGTTCCTGCTGCTGCAAGCAGCTCAGCCTTGGTGTTGACGATCGCCGGGATGGGTCTCCAGGGTTCGATCATGTCAAAGTTCGTGCTGTCGATGATGACCTTGGACGGGTTCTTTGCTGCAAACTCCTTGGTTGCTGCAACGATTGCGCCGTCAATGATACCCTCGTCCAGTGCAAATGCAAAGAGAGACGAGACAATACCGCCATCCTGGGCGCACTTGAGAAGCTCCTTGTCGGTGCTTCGGGCTGAGACGCATGATTTGTATTTACCGAGTTCTGCTCCCATGTTAATCACCTTCACTGGAGTGCCGCCATTATGGCCTCGTTGATCGCCTCATAGTTCTCAACCACATCGAAGCTGAACCAGCTCCGGGGGCACTGGCTGTAGCACGCGCCGCACTTGATGCACAGGTCGCGCTCGCCGTTGGGCTTGCCGTACTCCATCGTGATTGCATTGACCGGGCAGGCTGCCACACAGGTTCCGCAACCCATGCACAGGCCCTGGTTGATGACCTGGGTCATCAGTTCGCAGAAGCATGCCTCGGTCTTCTCTGTGAGTTTCATCAGAGGAGTGAGGAATGCAGTTGCGAGGTCCTTTTGTTCCTTGGTTCCCTTGAGGAGCAGGTATGCCATGACCGCGACGTTCCTGATCATCTGCGGGGTTGGTGCGCATCCGGGGATGTACACGTCCACCTTGATCAGGTCGCCGATCGGCAGGTATGCCTCGTGTGCCGGCTGGTTCTGCTGGCCACCGCGGGAGAACCGGGTGATGTTGCCGTAACAGGCGCAGCCGCCGAGGGCGACCACGATTGTCGACTTTTCACGGGTTTCCTTAAGCTCTTCCACTGCGAGTTTGTCGTTAATACAGACTGAACCCTCGACGAACGATACATCTACCTTCTGGACGTGCCTTGCGTCTGCAAGTGTTGGCATGTACTTAAGGTCGACGTATTTGTCGAGGAGCGTTAATAATCCGGCATAGTTGTCTGCTAATGCTACAGTACAACCGGTGCACCCACTGAGGTGGGTGTAGCCCAATGTAATTTTGTCTGCCACAGGCTTAACCTCCTTTTTAGTTACTGCTGCTGTTGGTGCTGCGCTAGCGGTCTTTGGAGCTGCAGGTTTCTGCGGTTCCACGCTGGCGTCCTTCTTCTTGAAGATTGATAGTAGTCCCATAATCAACTCCAATAATTTCGAGTATTACCTGGATTGCTTTCGGAATCGCATTCTTCACATCTTCTGAAAGTTCCATATCAACATCCGCATCTCCCTTTATGATGGCCTTTGCCGGCTGGCACAGGACAACGGTAGTATCAATTTGATCCTTGATACGACAGAGCTGGTCGACACCATCCCATGAATGGGGATCGATGTAAGCTCCCGGCTTCAGGTCCTTACCGGAGATTTTTGATATTGATCCGGGCTTTGCATTGAAATCTGCAATGTCAACGACGATGAGTTTCTTCGTCACTTCGGGATTAAGGAAATTAAAAATAAAGTGCGGGGCGCCTGCGCCACCGTCCTGTATTGTTACATTGTCGGGAAGTGTAAGCTTCTCCATATCCTCAATCACCGCCGGGCCAAACCCGTCATCGCCAAACAGGGGGTTTCCGCATCCCACGATTACGATCTCCGAATGAAGCATCAGGTGACACTCACTGGATGAGCTTCTGAGCTACTACCTTGTTGTCCTCATCCAGTACGATCATGTGGGTTGCACATGATACACAGGGGTCGTACCCGCGCATGATAACTTCGGCGAGCTGCCAGGGTGCACCGGTGAGTGCAGCGCTGCAGGTTGCAAAGTTCCATGTGGTCGGGACGAGCATGCTGAAGTACTGGACCTTCCAGTCCTTGACGCGTGCAAGGTGGACATCGGTACCGCGGGGGGCTTCGTTGGATGCCCAGCCGAGGGTTCCGTCGCCGTCGGGGATGTAGTCTGCAACGACCTTGCCGGTCGTGTTGAGCTCATCAAGACAGTCGATCATCTCGTAGAAGCAGTCCGTGTATTCCATCTCACGGGAAATGTTCTGGCCAACGGTACCCTTCTCGTCGTAGCCCTTGTAGACTGCGAGACGGGCGCGGGGACCGACTTCAACGGGCTGGCCGTCGTACATCGGGATACCGGTGCAGGCTTCCATCTGCGGGTTGACCTTGGTTCCCATCTTGGTGGTGCCGCCAATCGGGTAGCGGGGCTCTTCGAGGGAAATCTCCATCTCGCCCATGTACCAGTCCCACGGCCTGACTTCCTTGAACCGGCGGATGTCCCAGCTGGGGCACTCGTCAAGGCTCGAGGAGCCGTAGAATGCGTGGGTTGCAAGGTAGCCCTGGTTGTGGTAACCGAGGGTCTTGGGGAGTGCGACCTTCATGCCGCCGACGTCCACATGCTCGCGTGCCTGGTAGTTGCGCAGGATCGCGATCATAAGGTCCATCTGGGCCTTTGCAAGGGGGAGTCCCTCCTTGGCGAGGTCGTACATCTTGGTCTTTGCCTGCTCGGAGACGTTGCGGTACATACCACCGACACGGGTGTTCCGCGGGTGGATGCAGTCGCCTGCTGCGATCTGGCCGATGGTCTGGCCGATCTCACGGAGTCTCTGGATCCGCTTTGCAACGGTCCGGACGGGCTCTTCTGCCGTGAACGGGTTGATCTTGGTCTCGGTACCTGGTAAATACAGGTCGGGGAGAATCAGGATATCGTGCAGTGCAATGCTGTGCAGCCGGTTTGCCAGCTGGAGGATATGACGGAGCAGAAGTGCGTCCCGGGGGATCTCGCACTTGATGGATGCTTCCATCGCTTCGGTCGCAGCAAGGTTGTGGGCAATCGGACAGATACCACAGACACGTGATGCGATCTTGGGGACCTGCTCGGGCGTCTTTCCGACGGCAAGCTTCTCGACACCCCTGACCGGGGTAATGGAACACCAGTTACCGGTCTCGATGATGCCCTGGTCGTTGACCTTGAGCGTCAGCTTGGAGTGTCCCTCATGTCTTGTGGTTGGGGAAATCTCTACAACTTTCGACAATAT